>Ga0209609_10001929_pt1 | contig 11957 bp, 9 predicted proteins | sample LakKivw325mmetaG_FD_184136 | JGI IMG/M metagenome (GOLD analysis project Ga0209609, IMG submission 184136) | Anoxic lake water microbial communities from Lake Kivu, Rwanda to study Microbial Dark Matter (Phase II) - Lake Kivu water 325m metaG... | ecosystem: Environmental > Aquatic > Freshwater...
GGCCTCTACGTGCGGCGGCCTGAACTAGGAAGCATCGAGGTAAGGGCATTCATGGCACAACGTGAGATCCTGGTGGCGGGACAGTCGGTCTTGCGCCAGAAATCAAAACGCATCAAGAACTTTGGGCCACCCATCGAGTCGCTGGTGGCCGACATGGTGGATACCATGCGAGCTGCGGACGGGCTGGGGCTGGCAGCTCCGCAGATCGGGGTACCGCTGCGCCTCATCGTCATCGAAATGCCAGCGGAGCATGACGAGGAAGGCAACGAGGTCAAAGCCGCCCAGTTGTACGTCTACTGCAATCCGGAGATCATCGCCGCAAGCGGGGAAGAGGAAGATGACGAAGGCTGCCTTTCTGTGCCGGGCTATGTTGGGGCAGTCAAGCGTGCCACCAGACTCACCGTCAAGGGGCAAGATGCCAAGGGGCGCAACGTGCGCACCAAGGCTGAAGGCTTGTTGGCGCGCGCCTTCCAGCACGAAACCGACCACCTCAACGGCATCCTATTCATCGACCGCGTGGACAGCCCCGAGAAACTGCGGCGCGCGACCAGGTCGGAGCAGTCTGAGCAGGACGCCATCTAGCGCTGACGGAGGCTGGTGTGAAGGGTTTCCACGGCAGAATACTGCACGTAGACGTGACGGAACCGCGGCATTGGGTCGAACAGCTACCAGACGAGATCCCGCTGCGCTATCTGGGCGGACGCGGTCTGGGCAGCTACCTGCTGCAGAGGGAACTGCAGCCAGGCATCAACCCCCTGAGCCCAGACAATGTGCTCATCGTGGCCACTGGCCCGGCATCGGGCACCGCAGTTCCAGGCGCCAGCCGCTATGGTCTGTTTAGCCGCTCTCCACTGACGGGAGCGTACGCAGACTCCACGTCAGGCGGACGAGTGGCCCCCCAGCTTTCGCGCACCGGCTACGACGCCGTCATCATTCATGGCGCATCTCCTTCGCCCATTTACGTCGAGATCTCAGACCGAGACGTGCGCTTCCACAGCGCCTCTGACTTGTGGGGCATGGACACATACGAGGCTGAAGAGGAGGTGCTGTCACGCACGGCCGTGCCGCAGGCGCAAGCCGTCGTCATCGGGCCTGCCGGAGAGAACCTGGTGCGGATCGCGTGTGTAGAGAACAACAAATGGCGCTCTGCTGGTCGTACGGGCATGGGCGCAGTACTGGGATCCAAGCGCGTGAAAGGCCTGGTTTTCCACGGACACACGGAACGACCTGTGGCCGACCCTCCTGGCCTGGAGGCCTTTGTGAAGGCCATGCGCGAGAAGGGCAAGGCCAGCCCCAGCACCGCGAACTTTTACACCTACGGCACCCCCATGACGGTGACTGTCACCAACACCAGAGGCACATTCCCCACGCGCTACTGGACCGCTGGAAGCTTACCCACCTGGAAGAACATCGGCGCAGACTACCTGGTGGAGAACTTCAGGGTCCGTCCCAGAGCCTGCCCAGGCTGCTTCCTCGCGTGTGGCAAAGTGAGCACAGTACTCAAGGGCCGCCACAAAGGACTGACGATCGAGGGCCCTGAGTACGAAACCATCTATGCCCTGGGAGGCCTTTGCGCCATCGATTCGCTGGAGGAGATCGCCTACCTCAATGACCTATGCGACCGCTATGGTCTGGATACCATGTCGGCGGGGAATTTGGCCGCCCTGATCATGGAAGCCAACGAGCGCGGCCTTGCCAAAGAGCAGGCAAGACGCAACGAACGCGGCCGCCCAGGGCTGCCCCCGCTGCGCTACGGCGATGCCGAGGGTGTAGCGACACTGCTGAGGCAGATTGCCTTCCGCGAGGGCCCCGGCAGTGTGCTCGCAAACGGCATCGTGCCTGCCAGCAAGGCCTGGCACCTCGAAGACCTGGCCATCCACGTCAAGGGCTTGGAGCCAGCCGGTTACGACCCTCGCGTGATGAAGGGCATGGGGCTGGCATATGCCACGTCCCCGCGTGGCGCATGCCATCTGCGCGCTACGTTCTACAAGTACGAATTCGCTGGCATGATCCCACCTGAGCAGGTCGAAGGCAAAGCCGAGATGTTCATAGAGGTCGAGGACCGCATGACCATCATGGATACCTTGATCCTGTGCCGCTTCTTCCGCGATCTCTACACCTGGGATGAACTGCAGCTCCTGGTAGGCTTGACCACCGGGATCGTCTTGGACCGCCCGGCTCTACGCCGCATCGCCAACGACATCACAAGTCTGACGCGCTGTTTCAACCTGCGCGAGGGCTTTGGGCGAGCGGATGACGCGCTACCAGCGCGTCTTCACGACGAGTCAGTGGACGGGCACACCCTGACGCGCGAAGAGCTCGGGCTGATGCTGTCGGACTACTACCGGCTGCGCGGCTGGGACACCGAAGGCCGCCCGACGTGCATGCACTAGAGAAGGGCGCAGGTGGCTGCATGGACATCCTCGAGCAGGCAGCAGCCCACGCCAAGAGCATCTATCCTGCCGGCGATTTTCCACACATCATGGAGGTTGTGGCCTATGCACAACAGCTGGCCCAGCGCACCGGCGCTGACGAAGAGATCGTTACCCTCGCCGCGTACTTTCACGATATCTCTTCGGCCAGCATGGGGCCGCAGGAACACAACATACGGTCGGCTCAGATGGCTCGCGACTGGCTGGAGCAACTCGACTATCCGGAGGCGCGGGTCGAGCGCGTCGCTGCTGCCATCGCCGCCCACATGCGCCCAGTGACCGGCACGGAACGAGACTCGTTACCCCTGGAATGTCGCATCCTGTACGACGCGGACAAGATCAGCCGTGCGCAGGGACTTGGCATCGTCGGCGCGCTGGTGCGGCTGGGTGAGCAGGTCCCATGGGAGAAGCTAAGTTACGTGCAACTCGCCGCCGCCGTCCGGATGGGGCGCGACGCCACTGAACAGGCGTACTCTTCGCTCTACACCGACGCAGCGAGGGAATTGGCTGGTCCTGGCCATCAGTGCGCCCTCGCATTCTGCGATAGCCTGCTGCAGTTGCAGGTCTTCATGGCTTCTTGACCAGTTCTTGAATCTTCTCCAGTGCCTCCGGGATGCTCTCACATGGAATCAGCCCGAGAGCCGCCAGATCTGCGGCCACATCGATTGGCAGTGCCCTGCCCTCCACTCCCTGGTTGAGCCGGCCGCCTATGTAGATGGGAATGCGCATGTGCAATCGGTCGGCCTCGCAACGCAGGGACTTGCCCATCTCTAGTGCGGTCCCGTTGTAGGTACTGACTACGATTGCGTCTGCGCATGCGCCGTGTGCGGCCTGAACGATTCGGCAAGGGTTGAGCTCAGCGCCAGCCAGCACGGGCGTCAGCCCCATGGCAGTCAAAGCCTTCTGGATGATGAACAGGGCATGCTCGTGTACATCCGTGGCCGCCAGCAAAACCTTGGCCTGGCGAATTGGAGCGTGGCAGGGTATGCACTGGATGAGCCTGTTGCTCGTCGCCTCGCTGCGCGCAAAGATGTCCGTGATCTGCACCGGCTTCCTGCCGCGCAGCCCCGTCGTGTCCGGTACTCCAGCGCCGTACTCACGTTCAAAGTTGATTGGCCCGATCTTCTTCAGCACGAACAGCATCTCCAGCGGGTTGCCGATGTCCACACCCTCTCGCTCCAGCCCGGACAGCGCACGCTGGACAACTTGCCTGCCTGCAGCAATTAGCCGGTTCTTGATGGCCTCTGCAGGCTTCCAGTCCAAATAGGGCAGCATGCGCCGGGCCGACTCCTCCACGCGTCTAGCGAGAACTTGAGCCTGGAGGATGTCTTTGGCGTTCGGGATGCGCACCGCTTCCGTGACCGGCAGAGGCAGCACAGCATGTCCCGTGGGGTAGCGCAGTTGGGCCGCAATGTCCCAGAGCAGGTACTCGGCATCCAAGCCCAAATTGCGATCGAAATCCTCGCTGAAGGAAATGGTGTCGCCGTACCACATCGAGCCAATGCCGTCGACACCGTGGATCTCGCGCATGATCATGACCCAAGCCGCCCTAGTAAGCGGGTCACTGGTCACGCCCCCGAAACAATGCGCCAATTGGGCACCAATCAGGTCTTCGACGATATAGTTCTCAAGGTATGCCCACCCGGCCACGTCGGCATAGTCGTTGAAGAGCGCGCCGAAACCGTCATCCAGGTACGAATGCACCAGGACGCCTTGAGGTCGGAGCCGGCCCATCATTGCCAGCGCTTTGGCGGTCTCCACCGCCGTCGCTACTTCATCTTCCCAAGCTGGCGTGCCGTGGGCAAAGAACTGCGAGACGTTGCCAATGGTGGTGATGCCTGCGCGCAGAGCGCATTCTGTGTTGGTGACGGAAGCCGGGAAGCCAATCATAAAGTCGCCCGCATGCGGCTGAATCGGAACGACTTGCCCGACTTCCATCCACTCCTCGAGCGATTTGAGTTGCGGCCCCGTCTCGCGCGGGACCGACGCGCGCATCTCGGGCGGATAAGCCATTACGCGGTCGAGACACAGCCCGAAGCGGTCGAGCACCAGGCCTCGCTTGGACATGCCATCGTACAGGAAGAGCAACGCCTGTTTCGTCTCTTCCCAGGTGTCCAGTCCAATGTGGGCATGCGTCATGATGATGCCTTGCTGCTTGGCACGCCGCTTGTACTCAGCCTCGGAGGCCACACCATACTTCTCGAAGAACAAGGTCCGGCCGATCTCGATCTTGCCGGCCCGCTCCTTTGCTTCCGCCTGGATCTCCTTCCAGGGAGGAAGTACTCGCTTTGCCAGTTGCATAGCGGCCTTGATTGCTTCCACGACCAACCTCCTGGGCCTGATTCCGTGAGCGATTCGCAGCTGTCCAGACTAGACGCCGCCAAAGGCCCCAATACCGCCGTCTACAATCAGGGTGGTACCGTGTACAAAGCCTGCGGCATCCGAGAGCAGGAACAGGGCTGGCCCCACCAAGTCCTGGGGATCGCCCAGCCGCGCCATCGGGGTGTGGGACACAATCCTCTGCAGGCGTTCCGTAGGCTCGCCCGTCTGCTGGTCGTACAGCAGGAAGCGGTTCTGCTCGGTTAGAAAGAACCCGGGAACCAGGGCATTGACGCGGATGTGCGGCGAGTACTCCTGGGACAGGTGCACCGCCAGCCACTGTGTGAAGTTGATCACAGCGGCCTTGCCCGCCGAGTAGGCCGGGCTGCGGGTAAGAGGCCGGTACGCTCCCATCGAGCCGATGTTGAGGATGCAGCCAGAATTCTGTTCCACCATGGGACGAGCAAAGATCTGGCACGGCAGAAAGGTACCTAGCAGATTGAGGTCGAACACCCAGCGCACGGCCTCTGTGGGAAGGTCGAAGAATGGCAGGGTCGGGCTGGTAGTGGCCTCCTTCTTGGCGCCCCCGGCTCCGTTGATCAGGATGTCCACGCGGCCGTACTCGTCCAGCACCTGCCGGGCCAGAGCAGCCAACGAGTCCTTGTCCAGGACATCGGCCTGCATGGCGCGAGCGCGCCCGCCTTGGGTCCTGATGTGCGCGGCCACCGCTTCCGCCTTGGCCACCTGGCTATGGGCAACCACGGCCACGGCGGATCCCTGCTGGCCCAGGGCCTTGGCCAGCGTGCTGCAGATCACACCGCTGCCGCCAATCACCACCGCCACCCTGCCGGTGAAATCGAATGGCTTGCTGAGGTCCATCTAAGACTGCCTCCTGACTCGCCTGCCGCAGCATCCAGAGCAGGACTTTGGTCTATGTTGCTCCAATCCTACTGCGAGCGCGCTCGTTTTCCAAAACCAGTAAGCGCCGAGGTATGACATCGCTACTCATGGGCGTCCGGACGGGCACTTCGTCTCTGCGTCTTCGCGCAGCGAACGGTCGCGAAGCCCTGCGGCGGCAAGGCTCGGCGCCACGTCCAGCAACCGAAGGCCCATGGTCATGAAGAGCGGGCGTTTGACTTATGGCCACGGGCGTGGTAGAATCCAGACAAGATGAAACGCTGTTTCACATTGTAACCGCAATGGCAGATAACACCACGCGCCTATTCCAGATCATCGAGTTCCTGGCCAGTTCGGAAGACGGGGTGAGTCTGAGAGCCATGGCCCGTGAGTTGCACATCAGCGCTGCTTCGGCCTACCGGGCGCTGAACAGCCTCAAGGCAATCGGCTACGTCTGCCAGCATCCCCAAGACGCCAAGTATCAGCTCACCTTGAAGATCTGCTGGGTGTCCGCGCAAGTGCTGGACAGAATCCAGTTGCGCCAGATCGCCCATCGCTTCCTGCAGCAACTGACCGCGGAGACCAACGAGACCACACACTTGGCCATTCTGGACGGCGCGGAGTTTGTGTACATCGACAAGGTGGACAACGCCCAGGCTATGCGCATGCGTTCGAGGGTGGGCCAGCGCGGCCATCTGCATTGCACGGCAGTGGGCAAATCCCTGCTTGCTTTCCTGCCCGAGGCCGAGCTCGACGAGGTATTTCGCCGTATCCCCTTTCAGCGGTTGACGCAGCACACGCTCACGGATGCGGCGAGATTTCGCGAGCAACTGCGTGAAATACGGCAGCTGGGCTACGCTGTGGATGACGAAGAGAACGAGATCGGCATTCGCTGCTTGGGCGCGCCGGTCTTTGATCATACGGGACAGCCGGCAGCCGCGCTGAGCATCTCGGGCTGGACGATCAGCATGACCCACGCGCGCATACCCGAGTTGGCGCCGCGGCTGCGACAAACGTGCCAGGGCATTTCCCAGGAGCTGGGCTTCAGTGGAAGTGGGCCATGCACACAGAACCGGCACCTCGTGCCACAGGTGACCGCCGGGGGCGCACAAGGAGAGGAAGGGTCTTGAACACCATCAGGATTGAGGACCTCAAGGCGTTCTGCAAAACAGCGCTGTGCAAGGAAGGCATGCGCGAGGACTATGCTGCCACGTGCGCCGAGGTTCTGGCGGAAACGGATGCATTCGGCACGCACTCGCACGGCACGAAAAACCTGCACAATTACATCAAAAAGTGCCGCGTGGGTGGCGCGGATTTGCACGCCGAGCCCGAGATTGTGATGGACAGGCCCGCCTTCGCTATCATCGATGCGCACAACGGCCTGGGGCCGATCCCAGCGTGCCTGGCCATGAACCTTGCCTGTGACAAGGCCAAGCAGACGGGTCTGGCGCTGGTGACGGTGCGGAACAGCTGCCACTTTGGCGCCGCAGGCTATTACGCAAACATCGCCGCCAGGCGTGGGATGATCGGCCTGGCCGTCAGCAACGTGGATCCGAACATGACGGCGCCCGGCGCCAGAGGCATGCTGCTGGGCAACAACCCTCTGGCCTACGCCGCCCCGTTGCGGAGCGAACCCTCTCTGTTCCTGGACATCGCCATGAGCAACGTGGCATCGTTGAAGGTCATACAAGCCAGAAAGGACGGCAGGCAAATCCCGGATACGTGGATCGTGGACAAGGACGGCCTGCCCACCACGGACCCGAGCCACTACCCCGAGGAAGGCGCCATGCAGCCCATGGCGGCGCACAAGGGCTATGGCTTGTCCATCCTGGTGGAGTTGTTGACCGGTGTGCTTTCCGGCGGCGGTATGAGCATGATGGGCGATGTTCCGAGCTGGATCTTTGAGATTGAGAAGCCCAACAACGTCTGCCACACGTTCATCGCCGTGGACGCTGAGCAGTTCCTGGGCAAGGACGTGCTAGCCCAGCGCATGCAGGCCATGCAGGAACGTTTGCACCAGGCTCCCAAGGCCAAGGGCTCGACACGCATCTTCACCCCCGGCGAGATCGAATGGGGCAAGCACAGGACGGCGGAGGAAAAGGGCCTGACCCTGCCGGAGGACGTGCTGGCCTCGCTACGGGGCCTGGCCCAGGATTGCGGCATCAAGTTGAAGCTGTACTAAGTCTGTGTAGCATCGCATTTTGCTTCGAGTGTCGTCGAAGGCGAGGCGGGCACCTCAGATGGGGACCTCGTCTACGCGAGGCGAACGGCAACCCACGATGCTACGCCAAACGCACATTGTCAGAAAAGGAGGCAAGCATGGAAGTGCTCGAGCGACTTGGCATGGTGGGTGTTGTACCGGTGGTGGTGATCGAAGATGTGAAGAATGCTGTTCCTGCCGCAGAAGCGCTACTCAAGGGCGGCGTGGACGTCATGGAGATCACGCTGCGCACCAAAGCCGGGCTGGATTCCATCAAGGCGGTCGCGGCCAACTGTCCTGACGTGCTGGTCGGCGCTGGCACGGTGCTGACGCTCGATCAGTGCAAGGCCTGCGTACAGGCGGGCGCCAAGTTCATCGTCTCGCCGGGGTTCAACCGTCCGTTGGTTACGTGGTGTGTCGAGAACGACGTGACTGTCACACCGGGCGTGGTCACTCCGACCGAAATCACGCAAGCATTGGAGTTGGGAATCAAGGTGGTCAAGTTCTTCCCCGCCAACGTGTACGGCGGCCTGCCGGCTCTGAAGGCACTGGCGGCGCCCTTTGGCGAGGTCAAGTTTATACCCACTGGCGGTGTAAACGCCCAGAACCTCTCCGAGTTCGTGGCTGCGCCGTTTGTGCATTCGGTGGGCGGAAGCTGGCTGTGCGACAAGGGTGACATTGCGGCCAACAACTGGACCAAGATCACGGCTCTGTGCGCAGAGGCCGTGCAGATTGCCCTCGGCTTCGAACTGGCGCACCTTGGTATCAACATGCCAGATGACGCCGCGTCCATGGAAGTCGTCAACGCCTTTGGCAAGGCCTTTGGCTTTGCCGCCAAGCCAGGCAACAGCTCCAACTTTGCTGGGAGCGGCATCGAGGTGATGAAATCCATGTACCTGGGCAAGAACGGCCACATCGCCATCCGGACCAACAACGTTGCGCGCGCAATCGCCCATCTGGCCAAGCGGGGCCATGAGGTAGACATGGACACGGCCAAGTTCAAGGGTGAGCAGATGACTTCCGTCTACCTCAAGGGAGAGATTGGCGGCTTTGCCATTCACCTGCTGCAAAAGTAAGAGGAGGAGACCGTGAAATTCCTGACGTTCGGTGAGATCATGCTGCGCCTCAAGGCGCCGGGCTTGGAGCGTTTCTTCCAGAGCCCGATGCTGGAGGCGACCTTTGGCGGTGGTGAAGCGAACGTGGCCGTGTCGCTGGCCAACTATGGCCTCGACGTGGCCTACCTGACCGTGCTGCCCAAGAACGTGCTGGGCGATGCATGCATTCGTGAACTGCGCCGCTTCGGCGTAGACGTGTCCAGGATCCAGCGCGGGCCAGGCCGCATGGGCATCTACTTCCTCGAGCCTGGCGCAAACCAACTCCCTAGCAAGGTCGTCTACGATCGTGACTACTCGGCCATCGCCCTGGCTAAGCCAGGCGACATCGACTGGAACAAGGCCTTTGACGGCGTTGGCTGGTTCCACATCACGGGCATCACTCCGGCCATCTCCGAGACGCTGATGCAGCTCTCGCTCGAATCGGTCAAGGCCGCCAGGGGCAAGGGCATCACGGTATCCTGTGACCTCAACTATCGCAAGAACCTGTGGAAGTACGGCAAGACGGCGCCCGAGGTCATGGCCGAGCTGGCCAAGTACGTGGACGTGGCCGTGGCCAACGAGGAGGACTGCCAGAAATCACTAGGGATCAAGCTGGATGTGGACATCGAAGCGGGCGCACTCGATGCTTCCAAGTACGAAGCCATGTCCGCCAAGGTGCTGGCCGCCTACCCCAATCTGAGAATGATCGCCATCACACTGCGTGAGAGCGTGAGCGCGGATATCAATGGCTGGGCGGGCTGCCTGAACGACCGCGAGCGCTTTTACGTCAGCCGGAAGTACGACATCCGCGATATCGTCGACCGCGTGGGGGGCGGCGACGCCTTTGCAGCCGGATTGATGTACGGTCTGAACGAACTGAAGGACAAGCAGGATGCCCTGGAGTTTGCAGTTGCAGCAAGCTGCCTGAAACACTCCATCATCGGCGACTTTAACCGCGTAAGCCTCGATGACGTGAACAGCCTCAAGGTCGGTGCGGGCTCAGGCAGAGTACAGAGATGAGCAGAGATCGGACAAAATTCAAGGAGGAAAAGAAGATGCAGGACCAAAGGGACAAGAAATGGCTTATGACTGAGAACCCATTGATCTTCTTCGAAGACACCAGTGTCGGGCGTCTGAAGAAGCAGATCTGGGACGCTTCAACAGAAGAGATCGACAGCATACTGAAGGAATACGAGATTCCGAGCGCGTCTGAGCTTGGCAAACCTGGTTGCTACATTCAGACCACGCCACGCTGCCAGCAGATCGAGAAGCGACGCAAGAATGACCTGGTGTTCGTACCCGTCGGCTGCACTGAGAACCACGGGCTGCATGCGAATTCCGGCCTGGACACGTTCATGGTCACCCAGATTCTGGAGGGTGTGCGCAGGTATACCAAGAAGATGGGACGCGAGTGCAGTCTCGCCTTGCCCCCGCTCAACTATGGAGGGCACCCCTACCATCACATTGGCATGCCCGGCACGATCATCATGCCGGAAGAGGTCGTCAAGGAAACGCTGATCTACGTCATGCTCGGACTGTGGAACGATGGTTATCGCAAGATCATCTTCGTCAACAACCACGGTCACTCGTGGATGCTGGAGTCAGGCATCCAGGAGTTCTGCAAGCGCTACCAGCTTCCGGGCGTCTTTCGTACCATCGAATGGCACCGCAGTGTGCGCGAGTTCTTTGTGCCAACCCATCGTGAGAACAGCCTCGAGACGATCTTTGTGCACGCGGATGAGGCGGAGACCGCGGTTGCCATGCTCATGTTCAATGACATGCTCGACATGAGCACCGCGCAGGAGGCATGGCCGACCTCCTTCCTTCCGGACGGGCACTTTGACAATTCGGTGGACGCCTACAGGAGGCCGCAGCGCTGGAGCGAGGGCGAAGGCCATGCCGCGATCGAGCGTCGAGGCACACCGCAGGGCGTGGTTGGCAATCCCAAGCTGGCAACAGCCGACAAGGCCAAGCGCCCGATCGCCGCGATCCTCAAGTACCTCACCCTGGTGCATGATGAGATACTGGAGGCATTCCCGGCGGGGAAGGTGCCGCCTGTCGAAAAGTTCACCCTGCGGACCGAGGAAGAGATGAAGCCATTCCTGCAGGAGCCGCTGAGCGAAGGCTGGAAGTCAGTGGATCAACTCCCGCGCGTAGGCATCTTTGAGAGACTGTAGAGCATTGCGCGAGAAGGTAGCAATAGGGGCAAGGCAGGGCTTCTGAGATAGCCCGCGCCTTATGCTCGGCGCGAGAAGCAGCCACACGCTTCTCAAGAGGGCGTCCGGCCAGACCAGACTTGGCCGGACACCCTCTTAGGTTCGAGTCATGTCTTCTTCCACAGTGAACGAAACGGTGCGCCTAGCTTGCCAGCTCCAGCGCCGCTTTCAGCCTCATCAAGTCCCGTTTCGTAGGCGGGAGGAGCGGGCGGCGCGGCTTGCCCAGCGGCCGGCCGAGCAGCGCCGAGCCGGCCTTCAGGTATTGTATGAACAGACCTTCAGAGTCGAGCATGTCTCCCAGAGGAAGCATCCGATAGTACAGCTCTCGCGCCTTGTCGATCTGCCCCTGTGTGGTGAGCTTCCAAAGCTGCACGCACTGTCGTGGTAGGATGTTCGCCATTCCCGCCACCCAGCCATCGGCGCCCATCAGAAAGCTCTCCCACATCACGTTGTCGCATCCCTGGAAGACGGAGATTCTGTCCCCACACAGGCGCTTGATCTGTCCCACGCGCTTGATGTCGTCCGTAGCGTCCTTGACGTACTGGATGTTCTCGAATTCCGCCAGGCGTGCGAGCAGCGCGGGCTTCATGTCAATGCCGCTGGTCACGGGATTGTTGTAGATCATGATCGGAAGACCCGTGTTCCGAGTCACCTGCCGGAAGAACGTCAGCGACTCGTCACTCGATCCTCGGTAAAGCATCGGTGGCATCAACATGACCCCATCTCCACCGACCTTTTCGACGTGGCGAATGTAATCGATCGCACTTTGCGTGCTGGTTTCTGCAACGCCGCTGAGAAC
>Ga0209609_10001930_pt1 | contig 11953 bp, 10 predicted proteins | sample LakKivw325mmetaG_FD_184136 | JGI IMG/M metagenome (GOLD analysis project Ga0209609, IMG submission 184136) | Anoxic lake water microbial communities from Lake Kivu, Rwanda to study Microbial Dark Matter (Phase II) - Lake Kivu water 325m metaG... | ecosystem: Environmental > Aquatic > Freshwater...
CAGCGACGGCGACATCGCCGGGATTCAGCCTGAGCGGGCTCGCCGTCGAGCCTTCAAGCGCGGCCGCCGGTCAACCGGTAACCGTCTCTCTGAAGGCCTCCTACGCCGGCCCGGACGCTGACGGCATCACCGAGGTGATGCTGCGCGTAGATGGCGTCGTCGTCGACCAGCAGGAAGTCATCGTTCCGGCAGGCGACAGCACCAGAGTGACGTTCAACTACACGCCCTCGGCCGAAGGCGCGCACGAGATAGACGTGAACGGGCTGCAGGGTGGTTTGAGCGTCACGCCGGCGGCGCCGGTGGCGCTGAGCCAGGCTGTGGCGCGGGCGCAGGCCGACGACTCGCTCCACCTGCCGATTCCGGAACTGCCCTCACTCTCGCTCTCGTGGCTGCGCGGCTGGGGCACCATCGGGTGCGTGGCCGCGGGTGCGGTCCTGCTTCTGCTGCTGCTATCCCTGCCACTGCTGAGGCGCCGGATCCTGCGCTACCGCTACGACATCTAGCCGGCGCGGCCCTGCGCCTGACGATTCGGACTACTGTCTCACCAGGTGACTGCTCTCGTCCCACATCCGCTGCCGGGTCTCATCTCGAACCGACATGACGAGAGACACGTCGGCGCCGATAGCCTCGCAGAAAGCCTCGATGACGTCATCCTCCGCCGGCGGGCAGCCGGAGGCGAGAGGGCCGTACTCTTCCAGCTCCTCGCTGCACCCCCCGATGACGACCATCCGGTCGGCGACTTCGACCTCCTCCGGGTTCCCGACAACGACGGTGAGGCCCTTCATGCGGTCGCCGTAGCCCGCGCCCTTGACGTGCTTCAGCGCCGAGACGAGCTCGGCAACGCATCCACCGCAGAACGAAGGCCCTTCAATGAAGTTGACCTCGGGATACGCCTCCTTGATGACGTCGAAGGCCGGTCTGAAGCGTTCCGCGTGCGCCTGAATCGACTCGCCTACCACCTCGATGTCGTGCAGGCCGCGCACTTCGCCGGGCCACTGCGTCATGTGCCGGAGGTAGAGAACGGAGTCGGGGTCGATGCCCATCAGCGCGCAGCCGACGAGGTCGGCCGCCAGCGCATCCTTGCCCGCGATGACGAGGCCCAGCATCCTCTGGTCCTGCGGCACCCGCCAGGTGCCCTCCATGGCCACACTGGCGTCAACCACCGAGTAGTGGGCCCGCAGCACGGAGAAGAGGTCGATGAGCGAGTCGTTGATGCCGAGCATGTGCGCCGCGCGCTTCTCGGTTCCGGGAAGAGCACCGAACATGTTCTTGAGGGCGATGGTGGCGTTGACACGGGGATGGGTCTTGAGCACAGGGACACTGACAATGACGTCGCTCTCCATGATGGTGCGCGCCACGAGTATGCGGTCCATGGCTCTCGGCTGTGGCACCTCCACCGGAACCGGGTCGTCCGCGTTGAGGTACACGCAGGGAACGCCGAGCCTTTGCGCCACAGCGGACGTGCCGCTGAGGTCGAAGATCTCCTGCGTACCGAGGCAGGCGTCGTCGTAGCCGACCGCCGTGCCTTCGGCGATGACCACCGAGGCGGGGTTGAGGTCGAGCACCAGCTTCGTGACCGCCTCGGTCATGCGCGCGTCGGTGATTGCTCCGCTGCCGGAGGCCTCCTTACGGGCGAGGTTCGGCTTGACCACCACGCGCGAGTCCGACCGTATCAGTGGGGCGAACCCTCCCGCGCGCTCCACGGCGGCGCGCACAGCGCCTTCGAAGTTGCAGTTCTCCACCTTGACGATGCTGACTCTCTGCGTCATCTCTGTCTCCTGTACTGCATCCGGCCCGCCGCGCCGGCAGGGCGGGACTACAGCCCGAGCACCTTCACGACGACTCGCTTTCGCCTGCGGCCATCGAACTCAGCATAGTAGATCTGCTGCCAGGGACCGAAATCGAGGGCGCCGCCGGTGACCGGCACAATGACCTCATGATGCACCAGCAGGCTCTTGAGGTGCGCGTCGCCGTTGGACTCGCCCGTCCGGTGGTGCCGGTAATCCGAGCGGTGGGGCGCAAGCGTCTCGAGCCACTCGTCGATGTCGCCGATGAGCCCGTCCTCCGCGTCGTTCACGTAGACGCCCGCGGTGATGTGCATGGCCGAGACGAGGACGAAGCCTTCTTTGATGCCGCTCGCGGCGACGATCCTCTCGACCTCACCTGTGATGTTCACGTAGTCCCGCTCACGAGCGGTGTTGAACCAGAGGTACTCGGTGGCCGACTTCATCTCCGCAGCGCGCTTCTCCATTGTTTCACATCATACCTGTCGGGAACGCGACGTGTCGATAGGCGCGGCCGCCGGGCTGTCCGCTTGAGTCGTTGTGTGGTATCGTCCGGGAGACACGCTTCACCGCAGGAAGGAGCAGCCGCCGCATGAGCATCACCATCGTCGCCCTGTCCGACTCGCACTGCACCGGCGTACGGGACCTGCCAACCCGGTTGCAGCAGGTGCTGCGCGGGGCGGACATCATCGTGCACGCCGGCGACCACACCGAGAGGGCGCTCCACGAAGAGTTGAAGACGATGGCCGGCGTGGTAGCCGTGGCCGGCAACGTGGACAGCACGGCGCTCAAGGTGCTGCTGCCTCTTCGACAGCTATTCAGCGCAGGCACAGCGGCCGTGGGTGTGGTTCACGGCTCCGGCGCCCCGCGCGGCATCGCTGAGAGGGTGCGCGCCCTGTTCCCGGAGAACCCCGACCTCATCGTGTTCGGCCACTCACACGTTCAGTTTGACGGGCTGCTGGACGGAACACGCATGGTGAACCCGGGACCTGCCGCTCACGGCTACGCCGTCATACGCATCGGCACGGGCATCGACGTGGAGATGGTGAGTCTCCGAGCCAGCCGCACGTCATGACTCCAGCGCAGCCCTGGTCGCCTCCCAGGCCTCGCGGCGGGAGCGATCGCGAACCTCGAGCACCCGGGCGACGTCTGCGCCGCACGCCTGGCATATCACCCTGATGACCTCGTCCTCCCGCGGAGGGCAACCGGCGGCCTGCACGCCGCTACCAGCGTGGTTCCGGGTGCACTTGCCGAGGAGAGCCAGTCGGGGAACGACCTCGACATTGTCCACCTCGCCGATGACCACGTGGAGCCCGGCCATCTCCGGCGAGTAGCCTGCCTGGTCGAGATGCCTGAGCGCGGTGACCAGCTCGCTGGTGCACCCGGTGCAGGCGGACTCGCCGCGGATGATGGTGACTCCGGGGAAGCGCTCGCTGAAGACATCGAACCCGGTCTTGAACCGGCGCCGATGCGTGTCGAGAGGCTCGCCGGCAAGGTGGACGTTCTCGATGGCCGTGGTCGTGCCCTCCATCTCAGCGATGTACCGCAGGTGCAGGACCTCATGCGGGTCGATGCGCATGAGGAAGGCGCCCGCGATGTCGACCGAGAGAGCGTCGGCCCCAGCGGCCACGAGGCCGACCTTCATGCAGTCCTCGGGGTAGCTCCACAGGCCCTGCATCCCGACCACCGCATCGAGCACGACGAAGTGAGGGCGGACGACCCGGTTCAGGTCGGCGATGGCCTGGTCGAGCCCGAGCCGGTGCGTCTTGCGCTTCTCCTCGCCCGGAATGACGCCCTTCATGTTCTTCAGGCTGAGCGTGACATGCGTGCGGATGTGCGTCTTGAGGACGGGAACGCCGATGATGACGTCGCTCTCGAGCGCGGTCCTCGCGATCCTGACCCGGCTCATGACAAGGGCGTCCGGTATCTCGACCTCGGCGAAGGCGTCCTGGTTGAGGTTGCGCAGCTCGACGCCCAGCCTGTCGGCCACGTCGCGCGTCCCGGAGAGGCGGAACGCCTCCTCGGTGCTGTGCGATTGCCCGTCATACCCGGCGCCGCAGCCCTCGCCGATGACGACGCGCCGTGGTCCGTGCTCGAGCACAAGACGGGTGACCGCCTCGGTGACACGGGAATCCGTGGTGGAACCGGTGCCGGAAGGCAGAGCGGCCCACAGGTTGGGCTTCACCAGCACAGTGGAGGAAGGAGTGACGAGGCTGTCAAGACCGCCCGCGAGACGGACCGTCTCGCGCACGGCGCCGTCGATGCCCAGACGCTCAGCATCCTCGAACGCGACGGTGCGGTTCACCTGGCCATACCTCCCCGGGGCCTGCGGGAGTCGCAGTGCGCCCGTCGCCGCCGAGTGTAGCCGCGGCTTCAGGCTGCGTCAACGCGGAGGGTCCCCGCGTTCGGGTCTACAGCGTGATGCGGGAGCCGGCGTTGTTGAAAACGAACGCATCGCCGAACTCGTGCTGCAGGGCGCATGCAGCCTTCAGGCCTGTGCAGTGTGAAGCGGCGACCAGATGCACTTCCATGCGCCGCAGCTCCCGGACCGTCATCTCGACGCGGTCGCGGGAGGCCGGTCCCAGATGTGTGCCACCGATGACCGCGTGCACGCGCTCGAGGCCGGTGAGCTCCTGTCCACGCCGCAGGTGGTTGATAATGCCGCGGTGAGCGCAGCCGAGCACGGCGACGAGGCCCTTCTCGGTCTTGATGAAGATGGACTGGTCGTCCGCCAGCGGGTCGGGCACGTATTCACCGTTCACGAGCACCTTGAGCATGGGGTCGATGGTCTCGTACTCCGTGCGCATGGGGACCTCGCCGCTCGTGACTACGTTGTCGCTCAACCAGACCGGGTCGGCGCCCAGGACGAAGCGCGCACCCCACTTCTCGGCCTGCTCCCTGGTATACGGGATGCCGATGTACTCGTAGTCCGAAGCGGAGTTGTAGCTGCACACCTTGTGACCCGGATGGTAGGCGTACTTGCGGCTCCAGATGTCCGGATGACCCATGACATCGACAGGCTTGTGAATGAGCGGCAGGATGTCGAGCAGTCCCCCGGTGTGGTCGAAGTGGCCGTGACTGAACAGGACGGCCTCGACGCCGGTGAGAGAGACGCCCAGCGCGCGCGCGTTGGCGGCGGTGGCAGAAGACGCGCCGGTGTCCGAGAGCACGGTCACGTCATCCGTCTCCACGAGCATTGACAGTCCCCACTCGCCGAGAACGTTCACCCACCCCGCGGTGTTCTCGAGCAAAGTCGTGATGCGAACGGACATGCTGAATACCTCCCTCCGCCGGCGGCCGGGCGCGGGCGGGACAGAAGCGCGGTCAGTACTACGCGATGCGAAGAAGGATAGGAGAGGCGGAGCCACAAGTCAACGGGCTTTCCCCGAGGGGAGCGCGACCGCAGATAGTATACTGACACAGCGGGCGGCTGATAGCCGGCCGGGGAGGACGCCTCATGACGACGGACAAGAAGCGCGGCCAGGTACAGACGGTGCTGGGACTGATTCCGGCGGGGGAGCTCGGCATCACACTACCGCACGAGCACCTGCTCATCGACCAGACACTGGGGGGCGTGTACTTCATCGAGCCTGAACGCCTGAGCGACAGGGCGCTGGCGCATCAGCCTGTGACCCTTGAGAACCTGTCGTGGGTCCGCTACCACACGAAGGACAACCTGGACAACCAGATACTGATGGACGTCGATACCGCCATCAAGGAGGCGATGCTATTCAAGCTTGAGGGCGGCCGCAGCATCGTGGACCAGACTAACCGGGGCCTGGGGAGAGACCCGCTGGCGCTTGCACGCATCTCGCGCGCCACGGGACTGAACATCGTCATGGGCTGCGGTTACTACGCGGACTCGCCGCTGACGCACGACCGGGTCAACGCCATGAGCGAGCAATCCATCGCAGACGAGATAGCGCAGGAGTTCGCCTGCGGCACCGGCGATACCGGAATCAGGCCCGGCATCATCGGCGAGCTGGGCTGCTCGTGGCCGCTGAAGCCCAACGAGTTGAAGGGGTTGCGGGGAGGTGCGCTGGCGCAGAAGTCGACCGGCGCCGGCATCAACGTGCATCCGGGGAGGAACGACCGTGCGCCGCTGGAGATACTCGAGGTGCTCAGTGCGGCGGGCGCAGACCTCAGCCGCGTGGTCATGAGCCACATGGACCGCTGCGGCTACTCGCTGGCCACCAGGTTGGAGTTGCTGAAGGCCGGGTGCTTCATCGAGTACGACCTGTTCGGCTTCGAGGGATACTACCCGGCGCGCGTGGCGATAGCGGAGGGAGCTCTGCCGGACATGCCGAACGACCTGGGCCGAGTCAAGGAGATAGTCGACGTCATCTCACGGGGCTACGTAGAGCAGTTGCTGCTTTCGCACGACGTGGGCATGAAGGTGAGGCTGGTATGCTACGGAGGAGGCGGTTACGCCCACCTGCTGCGGCAAGTTGTTCCGCTCATGCGCCTCTACGGCATCTCGGAGGAGCACATCGAGACGATGATGGTGGCGAACCCCCGGCGCCTGCTGGCGTTCAAGTGAGCCAGTGATGGAGACGACTGACTGGTTGAGCGAGCTGAATCCGCGCCAGCGGGAAGCTGTGACGCATGGCGATGGGCCGGTGCTGGTCGTGGCGGGCGCGGGCAGCGGCAAGACGAAGACGCTCGCCGCCAGGGTCGCCCATCTCATCTCGCAGGGCGTACCGCCGGAGCGGATACTGCTGCTCACATTCACGCGCCGCGCTGCCGAAGAGATGCTGAAGCGGGCGGCGGTCGCGATTGCAGCGCAGCCGCAGTCGGCGCACCGCGTCTGGGGCGGCACATTCCACTCCTTCGCCAACCGCATCCTGCGCATCTACGCTCGCCCGGCCGGCCTTGCGCCGGAGTTCTCGGTTATCGACCGGACGGATGCGGAGGACTTCCTGAACGTCGTGCGCAACGACCTCGGTCTCGCCCGGAAGGGCAAGCGCTTCCCGCAGAAGGGCACCTGCATGGACATCTACTCCAGGCGGGTGAACTCGACCGACGAGCTCCGGCCCCTGCTCAGCACGTACTTCCCGTGGTGTCTCGAATGGGAGGCCGACCTCTCGATGCTGTTCCGCACCTACGTCGAGCGCAAGCAGCAGCAGCAGGTGCTGGACTACGATGACCTGCTGCTATACCTGTACTACCTGCTCGAGGATGAGAGGGTCGCCGCCTCGGTGGGCGGCCGGTTCGACCACATCCTGGTGGACGAGTACCAGGACACGAACCGGATACAGGCCGGCATACTGCGCCGGATGCGGCAGGAGTGCGGGAACATCATGGTGGTGGGCGACGACGCCCAGAGCATCTACAGCTTCCGTTCGGCCACCGTGCGGAACATGCTCGACTTCCCGCTGGAGTTCCCGGGGGCGGCCATCGTGACGCTCGACCAGAACTACCGCTCCCGGCAGCCGATACTGGAGACGACGAACCGCGTCATCGCCCAGGCGCACGAGCGCCACTCGAAGGAGCTGTGGTCGACGCGGGGCGACGGGCAGCGGCCGCAGCTCATCACCTGCGGCGACGAAAGCGGAGAAGACGAGGAAGTCATCCGGCTTGTGCTGGAGCACTACGAGCAGGGCATCCCGCTGCGGCGCCAGGCGGTGCTGTTCCGGGCTGCCTCGCATTCGGCCTCGCTGGAGATCGCGCTCGCAAGGAAGAACATCCCGTTCCGCAAGTACGGCGGCCTGCGGTTTCTGGAAGCCGGTCACATAAAGGACGTGGTGAGCATGCTGCGGCTGCTGGAGAACCCGCGCGACGAGATAGCCTGGTTCCGCGTGCTCCAGTTGCTGAGCGGCGTCGGCCCGGCCACAGCCGCGGAAGCCATCCGGCACGTCTCCTCCCTCGGGTTCGCCCCGTCAGCGCTCGCATCGTTCAAGGCGCCGGCCGCGGCGCGCGAGGAGATGCAGCAACTGAGCGACCTGCTCGTCGACCTCGCCCCTCTCAGGGCCGAAGTGCCCTCAGCCATCGTCGAGCGCGTGCGCTCATTCTATTCGCCACTGCTGCGGCGGCAGTACGAGAACCCGGCGCCAAGGGAGCAGGACATCGTCCACCTGGAGCAGCTCGCCTCGGGTTACGGGTCCCTCCGGGAATTCCTGGACGACCTGGTGCTCGACCCGCCGACTTCGACGGGTGACCTGGCGGGACCGCCGGTGAAGGACGAGGACTGGCTGGTGCTCTCGACGATACACTCCGCCAAGGGGCTGGAGTGGGACGCGGTGTACCTCATCCACGCTGCCGACGGCTGTCTGCCGTCCGATATGTCCACCGGCAGCAGGGAGGAGATAGACGAGGAGCTGCGGCTGGCCTACGTGGCGATGACCCGAGCGCGCGACTTCCTGTACGTCCTCTGGCCTTTGCGCTTCTACGCGAGGACGCCGGGTGTCTCCGACCGTCACGTGTTCGCCCAACTCTCGCGCTTCTTCAACGGCAGTGTGCTGTCCTCGATGGACCGGCGTTCCGGCGCGCGGGCGGAAGCCGCCGTGGATTCCGGCATGCCGCAAGGAGCCGCGGGGGACATCGGCGGTCGCATCCGCGACATCTGGCGCTAGGATGCGCACCTCCGCGCGCAGGACGGCAAAGCCGGACAGTTGGTGCGGTATAATGGCGGGCAGCATCGAAACGCCGGCACGGCTGCAACGAGGGAGACGAATGCCTGCACGTCCTGGAACCAACCGATCGATTCTCGTAGCGCTCCTGGGAGTGACGCTGCTCGCAGCGACCGCTGCCGGCTGCATCGGGGGCGGCTCTCTGCCGGCTCCGAAGGGCGTGGCCGCGGTGCTCGTGCCCGGCGACGCCGGCGCGGAAGACGTGATACTGGTGACGTGGAACGCCAGCAGAGACAGCCGCGTCGATGGCTACGTCATCTACCGCGCCGAACAGGGCGTCGGCGCCGTCGTGCAGCAGAAGACAGAACCGGTGCTGCAGGCGCTGACGTTCGCGACGCAATACAAGGACGACGAGATTCGCAGCACCGAGCTGTACCCGACGATGCGCTACTACTACTACATCGCCGTCATCACGAAGGACGGCGAAGTCGGCCCGATGTCCGACGAAGTGAGCATCGAGTACACGGCAGGCGCCCGGTCCTGAGAGGCATGCGCCCGTTTTCGCAATGAACGCACAACCGTCCCATCTTATCGTGAACCTCAGCCCCACCGGGATGATACCCACCAAGGCGATGACGCCACGCGTGCCCGTCAGCGTCTCGGAGATTGTCGATGACGTGCTCGCGTGCTGCGAGCTGGGCATCACGATGGTTCACCTCCACGCCCGGAACGAGCAGAGCGGTGAGCCGACGTACCGTGCGGACGTGTACGAGCGCATCATCGCCGGCATCCGCAGGCACGCACCGGACCTCGTCATCGCGGTCTCGCTCAGCGGACGCACGTTCTTCGAGTTCGAGAAGCGTGCCGAGCCGCTTCAGCTCGAGGGAGACGTCAAGCCTGACATGGGCAGCCTGACGCTCAGCTCGGTCAACTTCAACACGCAGGCAAGCGTCAACGAACCGGAGATGATACAGCGGCTTGCGAGGGAGATGCAGCGGCAGGGCGTGCCGCCGGAGCTCGAGGCCTTCGACGCGGGCATGATCAACTACGCCCGCTACCTGGAAGGGAAGGAGATGCTGCGGGCGCCGCACTATTTCAACCTGCTGCTCGGCAACATCGCCTGCGCTCAGGCAGACCTGCTGCATGCGGGCATCATGGTGCGCGACCTGCCGCCGGACTCCTACTGGAGCCTCGCGGGCATAGGCAACTCGCAACTGCCGATGAATGCGCTCGCAATCGCGATGGGTGGCGGGGTGCGTGTCGGGCTCGAGGACCAGATCTGGTACGACGCGGGCCGCACGAAGCTCGCCCGCAACCTCGACCTGCTGAAGCGGATACACGTGCTGGCCGACGCCCACTGCCGGGAAGTGATGCAGCCGGCCGAATGCAGAGAGCTGCTGCAGCTCGAACCAGGCCACGGCAGGTACGGCCGGCGTACCGCCGACTCGTAGCGCCGCGATGAGCACACAGCAGCGGCCGGCCGATGCCGATGCCCGGAGATGGGAGCTGACGGCGCAGCGCTACCGCGGCGGCCGGTTCATGGACCCACTCCTGGCGGAGCAGTTCCGCCGGGTGCACCGTGAGCTGGTGCAGCGGTGGTGGCAGGGTTCACCTTCGGCCCGGGTGCTGAAGACGGACGCGTTCGCGGAGGCAACCTGTCCGCCGCGTGCGTTCTCGTGGGACCTCTGCCCGGCCGAGCGGCTTGTCTGTGCGGAGATCTCGCCCGGCCTCGCAGCCACAGCACATGGGAACGCCGTCACCCTCGGGCACGGCGCCGCGGGGTACGTGGCGGGCGACGTGCGCGTGCTCCCGTTCGCTGAGGCGTCGTTCGACCTCGTCGTCTCCGACTCGACCCTCGACCACTTCGAAAGCGTGGGCGACATCGGTGTGTCACTGCGGGAGTTGGCCCGGGTGCTCAAACCGGGAGGCACGCTTGTCATCACGCTCGACAACCCGTCAAACCTGGGGGAACCCCCGTTCCGCCTCTGGCTGCGGCTCGGTCGCGCTCCGTACTTCATCGGACGCACGCTGAGCCGGGGGCGGCTCTGCCGGGCGCTGCGGGAATCCGGCCTCGAAGTCACCGCAAGCACTGCGATACTGCACAACCCCAGGTTCTTCGCGAAAGCCGGGCTGCGCCTGCTGCGGAAGACGGGAACCCGGAGGCTGGACGGCATCATGCGGCGCGGACTTCGCGCCGTCGACGGAATGGAGCGGTGGCCGAGCCGGTGCCTTACCGGGCAGTTCGTGGCCGCACGCGCGGTCAAGCCGGCATCAAGAACTCCGGACACTTAGGGCACGGCCGTTCCGACGGTGAGCGGTCAGCCAGCCGTCATATCCGCGTCTTGATGCCCATCCGCCGTCGTTCTTGCGTTTCGCGCCGCCGGAGTACGATGTAGCTCCAAACCTCACGAACGGAGTGCCGTGCCTGGAGGAAGCGCACCGTCCGCCGCCAGAAACGGTCCAAGCGGACCGACGCGCGAAGCATGCTGCGATTGCTGACGGCGTAGAGCTCGACGTAGGTGCGGTAGTTTCGCGTCCAGTAGAACTTGTACGGCTCGGCGCCCCTGAGCAAGTCGGCCTCGTACAGCCCCGCCTCTATCCAGGAGCGGAGCATGCGCAGCTCGTGAAGATGCCCCACGCTGTAGCCGGCCAGCGCCGGGTCTCTTCCCGACCGCAACAGGTAAACCACGCCGTCGAGAACCGCAGCCAGATGAACCGAGACCATACGACCGTCCAGCAGATAGGCCGACAGGTCGAGCCAACCGAGGCGCTCGAACTCCCGGGCGATGTCGAGGTGGAAGGACCGGCTTGCCTCATGTGTGAACAGGCCACGGATGCCCTCGCCGGCCCAGCGGGCCTGATGCAGCCTGAACAGCTCTTTCATGCCGGCATCGAGCTGCTCGCCCCCGAGCCGCCGGAACTCCTGGCCGGCGAAGGTGCGGTCGACATCCCGCTGTGCGCGATGCAGCACCTTGCGGCGGCGCCTGCCGAGCGACTGCTCGTAGTCCTCCCAGTAGGCAGGCAGCGGAACATAGGGAGCCGTCGATGCCGTCCGGCAGGTGAGCCTGACCCCGGCCGGACAACGCCTGAGGGAGTCAGTCAGCGCTGCGAGGAACGGCTCTTCGGACGGTACGAGGTCCAGCCTCAGGCGCAGGCGGCTGCGACGGGCCCTATCTCCGAGGTGCCCCGCCACGGCATCGGCGACGACCTGAGTCTTCTCCGGGGCGACGAGCGCGATGATATTGCGGCTTTGCCCGCCAAGACTCTCCAGCACGTCGAACCCGAGCCCGCCGATGCGGTACGGCGCCAGCGCCAGTGGCACGATGCCGATGACGCGCTCGTCCTGCTCGACAACGATGACATGCGGCGTCACCCGTGAACCGAAGTGCCTCAGCCAGACATCGGCCCACTCGTACGAGAGAAACGGCGTGCGCCTGCCGCGGCACGCCTGCCAGAGAGCGCGCCACTGCCCGGCCAGACCGGCCACGCCGTCCGCGCCGGTCACAGCACGTACCCGAACCGGTGATACGTCGCCGCCCTGCACGCTCGTCACACCTCTACCACCCGCCCGCCTTCCGGCATCCCCCGTCGCGCGCCGCC
>Ga0209609_10001931_pt1 | contig 11950 bp, 6 predicted proteins | sample LakKivw325mmetaG_FD_184136 | JGI IMG/M metagenome (GOLD analysis project Ga0209609, IMG submission 184136) | Anoxic lake water microbial communities from Lake Kivu, Rwanda to study Microbial Dark Matter (Phase II) - Lake Kivu water 325m metaG... | ecosystem: Environmental > Aquatic > Freshwater...
CGGAAGAGGTGCTGCGCATGGGACTCGCCAAGGGCGCGACTGCGGCGGCGAGAATCGACAGCGCATCACTCGGAGAAGCCGACGGCATCGGCATCGCTCGCGTGCTTGCTGCGTGGTTCAAGGACAAGAAGTTCGACCTCATCTTCACCGGCGCCATCGCGTCGGATGACGGCAACTCGCAGGTCGGGCCGGCTCTGGCCGAGCTCTTGGGCCTGCCGCACGCAGCCTACGTAACCAAGCTCGACATTCAGACCGGGAAGCTTGTGGTGAAGCGCGAGCTCGAAGGCGGGTTCCTCGAAGTGAAGGAGCTGGCGATGCCGTGCGTGGTCACCATCCAGACCGGTGGGAACACGCCGCGTTACGCCTCGATTATGGGCATCAAGCGGGCTGGGGCAAAGCCGATTGACCAGGTCACGGGGAAGCCGGTACGGCCCCCTGCGGGTGCAGCCCCGGTTTTCCCACGGCTCGTCAAGGTCTACGTGCCGGAGGTGGTGGGAGCGGCGCAGACGTTTGAAGGGACGTTGGACGAGAAGGCGGCGAAACTCGCCACACTGCTCAAGGAGAAGGGGGCGGTGTGAAATACGGGCAATTCAAAAGGCAGATTGCAGAATGCAAAGTGCAAAATGCCGGAGCCGGGCAGTTCAGAATCCAGAATCCAGAAACCAGAATTCAGAATTGGCTGCAGTGTCACCCGGAGCGAGTCCGACGAGTCGAACGGGTCTCTCAGAATAGGAGAGATGTCTCGACTTCGCTCGACATGACTGCGACTTCGCTCGACATGACTGCGGCTTCGCTCGACATGACGGTCGGGCGGAGGCTGTCGTGAGCAGCGTGATGGTATTGGTTGAGCATCGGCAGGGAGCGGTAAGGGATGTGACGTTCGAGATGCTGACGGCGGCGAGGAAGATGGGCGGGAGCGTTGAGGCAGTGCTCCTGGCCGAGAACGACGCGCTGGCAGCGGCGGTCACTCCGCATGCGAACAAGGTCGTCTGCGTTTCCGGGCCTGCCTTCAAGGAGTTCAATTACGAGCCGTACCAGAGGGCGTTGGTGAAGCTCGTGTCCGAGCGAAAGCCGTCGGTGCTGTTGATTGCCAATTCGGCGTTCGGCACTGACCTGGGGCCGAGCCTGGCAGTCGCCATGAATGCCGGTCTTGTCTCCGACGTAGTCGCGTTCACGAAGCAGGACAGCGGATTTACGGTTTCCCGTGGCATGTACGCTGGCAAGTTGGTTGCGGACTGGGCGATGCCCTCGGAACCCGCCATCATCATGGTCAGGCAGTCGAACTTCAAGCCGGAGTCGGCAAGCCTCGGCGGGACAGTCGAGAAATGGGACGCCGGGGACGTGGTATCCGGGACGAAGACGAAGTTCGTCAGCCTCGAGGAGGTGCCGACCACCGGCATCGACATTACCAAGGCAACTATCGTGGTCGGGATCGGCCGCGGCATCAAGGATGCGAAGAACCTGCCGCCGGTGCAGGAGTTCGCGCACGACATCGGCGCGGTGCTTGCCGCTTCGCGGCCGGTGGTGGACGCGGGCTGGCTGCCCAAGGAAGTGCAGGTCGGGTCGTCGGGCAAGACTATCAAGCCGAGGCTCTACATCGCGCTTGGCATCTCGGGCGCGTTCCAGCACATCGCCGGAATGAAGGGCGCGGATACGATTATCGCGGTGAACAAGGACCCGAAGGCCCCGATATTCGCGGTCGCACACTACGGGATTGTGGACGACTTGCACAAGGTCGTGCCCGCGCTGCGTTCCAAGATAAAGGAAATGAAGGCGTGATGGCGGGGACGAATAGTCCAGAACTGAGAATCCAGAATCCAGAGTCCAGAATCGAGGACAGGGCAGGAAGTCCGCAGATTACCTAGCGCGGCCCGGCGGCCGCAGCCAAACCGGATTGAACCGCAGATGAACGCAGATGCACACGAATTGAGTCCCGAAACGAGCCAGTTTCCTGCGTCGCCGTGCACGGCATTGACTGGCGGTTGTCGTGAACTCGGCGACCTCAGGACAGAGGCGAGGACGAGAAACATCTTCGCGAAAACGACGTTGTTGCGCCCTTGTATTACAGATTACGCAGATGGGGTCCGGACTCCGGGCAATGGAATCGGTGGACTCTGCGGAATCTGCGGGTAGGGAGTTCGGAGGGTAGGCGTGGCGAAGAGTGCTCCGAAGATAGGCGTCTACATCTGTCACTGCGGAGTCAATATCGCCCAGACCGTTGACGTGAAGGCGGTGGCCGAGTACGCCGCGACCCTGCCGAACGTCGCCGTGGCCCGCGATTACATGTACATGTGTTCGGACCCGGGCCAGGACCTCATCAAGAAAGATATCAAGGAGCTGGGACTGACCCGCGTGGTCGTCGCGGCCTGCTCGCCCAGGATGCACGAGCCGACCTTCCGCGGCGCGGTGTTCGGCGCAGGTCTGAACCCATATCTGTACGAGATGTGCAACATCCGCGAGCAGTGCTCATGGGTGCACGTGGACAAGGCCGAGGCGACCGAGAAGGCGAAGGACCTGGTTCGGAGCGCGGTGGCGCGGGCTTCGCTGCTCGAGCCGCTCGAAGACCGGTACGCGGACGTGACCAAGGCGGTGATGGTGGTCGGCGCGGGCATCGCCGGCATCCAGGCCGCGCTCGACGTCGCTGAGGCCGGGCACAAGGTCTACCTGGTGGAGAAGGAGGCGTCCATTGGTGGGCACATGGCCCAGCTCGACAAGACCTTTCCGACCCTCGACTGCTCGGCCTGCATTCTGACCCCGAAGATGGTGGACGTATCTCGGCACCCGAACGTGGAGCTCTTGACCCTTTCGACCGTGAAGCAGGTCTCGGGCTTCGTTGGCAGCTTCACGGTGACGGTGCACCAGAAGGCGCGGTACGTTGACGCCAGCCAATGCACAGCCTGCGGGGACTGCGCCAAGGTCTGCCCGCAGCGCCTCCCAGATGAGTTCAACCTCGGGCTTTCGACCCGGACGGCCATATATCAGCCGTTCCCGCAGGCGGTTCCGGCCGCGTTCTGCCGGAACGCCGAGCAATGCCTGGGTAGCCTGCCGCTGGCTTGCGGGAAATGCCTTGCGGCGTGCGAGAAGAAGTGCATCGATTTCGACCAGAAGGATATCGAGCGCGACTATGAGGTTGGCGCGATAGTGATTGCGACCGGGATGGACGTGTTCGACGCCCTGACGCTGCCCGAGTTCGGGTACGGTAAGTACCCGGACGTGCTGACTTCGCTCGAGTTCGAGCGGCTCTGCTCGGCCGGCGGACCGACCGGCGGCCACATCGTCAGGATCAGCGACGGCGAGGAGCCGAAGGACGTGGTCTTCATTCACTGTGTGGGTTCGCGCGACAAGGCCGTGGGCAACGAGTACTGCTCGCGGGTCTGCTGCATGTTTATCATCAAGCAGGCCCACCTGCTCAAGGACAAGTTGCCGAGCGCGAACGTCACCAGCTACTACATGGACATCCGCGCGTACGGCAAGGGGTTCGAGGAGTTCTACGACCGGGTGCGCGAGGAGGGCGTCAGGTTCAAGCGCGGGAAGCCGTCCGAGATATTCCGGCGCAAGGGCAAGCTGGTGGTGCGTGTCGACGATACCCTGCTCGGCAAGGTTATCGAGCACGAAACCGATATGGTCGTGCTCGGGGTCGGGCTGGTGCCGAGCGAAGGATACCGGGAGCTCGCCCAGACGCTCAAGCTCTCGCTATCGAGCGACCGGTTCTTCCTCGAAGCCCATCCCAAGCTCAGGCCGGTGGACACGAACATCGACGGCGTGTATCTCGCCGGGTGTGCCCAGGGGCCGAAGGACATTCCGGACACAGTGGCGCAGGCCAAGGGCGCGGCGTCGTCGGCCATCGCTCTGCTTAATAAGGGCAAGGTGAAGGTGGACCCGATTGTTGCAGACATCGACGAGAACGTCTGCTCTTCCTGCCACATCTGCGAGGCGCTCTGCCCTTACCAGGCGCTCATCTACGACGAGCACAAGCACACCATGACCGTAAACCAGATTCTCTGCAAGGGCTGTGGGGTCTGTCCTTCGGCCTGTCCGTCCGAGGCCATCACCCTGAAGCACTTCACCAGCGCGCAGATTGACGCACAGCTAGAAGCGCTGCTGGCGCGAGACATGACCGAAACCTCTGAGGTTTCGGATCGTGTCCCAAGCCAGAAGGTGGAGGCGTAGATGGCGGACTTCAACCCAACCATTATTGGCTTTGCGTGCAACTGGTGCTGCTACGCGGGCGCAGACCTGGCCGGTACCTCACGCATGAAGTACCCGCCGAACCTGCGCCTGATTCGCGTGATGTGCTCTGGCAGGATTGACCCGCAGTTCATCCTCAAGGCGTTCAAGGAAGGCGCGGACGGCATATTCATCGGCGGCTGCCATCCCGGCGACTGCCACTACGTGTCCGGCAACTACAAGGCCGAGAAGCGGATCGACCTGCTCAAAGGCCTGTTGGCCGGGCTCGGCATCGAGCCGGAGCGCCTGGAGCTCCACTGGGTGTCGGCGTCAGAGGGACAGATATTCGCGGACGCGGTCACGGCTTTCACCGAGCGGATTCGCGCGTTCGGCCCGCTCGCGCTAACCGAGCCGGCCGGCGCGTACTGACACTCCCTCAGACGCGTCGCAGGTCATTCTCGAAGTCGCCTTCGAAGTGACTTGGCAAACCGCATCCAACGTCCAGCCCGAAATCACCGCGACAATTCTCCAGTAAATGACCTTCCCTGTCCATTCGCCAATCCCCGCAAGAATCGCCCCGCACTTGCATCCGCGAATCGCTCTGCGATAGACCCTGCCCGTGCCAGCCACAGTCGCCATGCAAGCGCTTCCTGGGAAGGCCTTCCGAACCACCTCCCGAACCGTTCCTGGGACGGTCTCCGAGGCGATGGCCAGAGTGACTGCTCACGCGATCAATATTACGTCTAACGGCAGGATCGTCAGTTACTTAGGCCGTCTGACACTCGCCCAGCCGCACGCGGAGGCATGGACAGCGCGACAGCCTGCCCGAGTCGTCGTGGGCAGGCTGTCATCTTGCGGGCAGTCTACCTGGTCAGGACTGCTTTCCTGCTGATTCGCTCACTGCAATTGTTCAGTGTGCAGAAGTACACGCCGTTGGCGAGGCGTCGGCCCCTGGTGTCGGTGCCGTCCCATACGCTGGTGTATGAGCCCGGCTTGGTTCTGCCATTAGCCAGGACCTTGACCAATTGCCCTGCGGTGTTGTAGACGCGCAACGAAACGTCAGTCTCGACCGGAACCTGCCAGCGTATGGCCACTCTGCCCGTGGTCGGGTTCGGTCTGGCGTCATCCATCGCCAAGACGCGCAGCCCCGCGCTCTGCGTCCCACTCCCGCCGCCTTGATATCGGTGACTCTTGGACAGGTATACACCTGTCCCATGCCTACGCCGTCCACCTGCCAAAAGGCCGCCAGAGCTCCATTCTTCTCTCTCGTACGCCGCTATCGCGGTGGCGGTACTCGAATCGTAGGACGCGTCCGGATTGTCTCTGATAGCCAGAGTGTCGGTAGTGGATGAGCATCCGCCGGTCGCGGCATCGACGGATACAATCTGGCTCGTTATGCCCGTCCATCGCACCGCGAAGATGCTCTGATTGTCCGGGCACCAGTCGGGGCTCGTGATATCCGAGGTTCCGTTGGTGAGCCATATCTCGCTGCCGCCCGCTGCCGACATCCAGACGACTTGGCTGTTTCCGGAGCTGTCAGAAGCCTCCGCTGTCACGCTGAGACCGTCGGATGAGGGGTCGGGTCGCTCGTGGTCGGTCTGGTAGCTCGACAGCACTGTGACTTGGTGCGAAGTCACATTGACCTTGGCTATCTGGTCATACCCATCGTTGGGGCTGTAGGTGAACACGATCTCATCCGGGTTGAGGTAGCTCGGCAGGAAGTGGTCGCTGTTGCCGAAAGTCAACTGCTCCTCGATTCCGCCGGATGCCGGCACTCGCCATATCTGGGTGTAGCCGTTCTCGTCATCACGTTCGCAGCAAAGCCACTGGTTGTCCTGACTCCACTCCGGATAGCAGTGGTCCGCCGCCGCGAACGTAATCTGCCAGACCGGGCCCAGCAAGGCGGCAGCGCCTCCAATCCCCGGCCCGGCGCGCCGACTCGCCGGCTCGGATGTCAGCACAGGGACTGGGCCATCAGTTAGGGACTGTCCCCGAAAGGGGACTGTCCCTAGGCCCCTGTCCGAAGCCACCGGCGCCTTCGCGCTCACTACGTCGCCATCCTCCCCGCTCAGCCCTCCGCCGCCCAGGAGCGAACCGGTCGCAGGCGTGACGCAGAGTTGGTAGTAGTCGGACACGGTGTCGTCCAACTGGAAGGCGATGAGCTGTCCGTCCGGGCTGTAGACCGGCTTCTCGCAGTTCTCGTTTATGTTCACCACCCTCTGCTCATTTGAGGGTGCTGGGTACTGGCACTGATATATCTGTTCGCAGCCGGTCAGCGTGTCGGTTTCGGAGTAGCAGACCATCGTGCCCTGATGGTTCCAGCGAGGATTGGAGGCAGCAACTCCGTCCGTCAACCACTGCTCCTGGTCAAGTGACGGGCGGCCTGCCGTAGGCGGGCAAATGTGCGGTGTTTCCTGCTCGCCGGCCGCGAGACCGCCCAGATAGGCCAGCGGCACGTACTTCCAGAACTCAAGCGACCTGTTCCCCTTCAGGCCGTACACGCCCGAGCCGGGATACCCGGCTAGAGCGCTTCCCTCGTTGACCGCTTTCTTCAGCCCAGTGCTGCCGTAAAGCGGAACCGGGTCACATTCGTGCCAGGAGTCGCCGTTTGGGAAGTAGCGCCAGAACTGCCCGGTGTTTAGTCCTTTGAAGGCGTAGATCGTACCATCATGCCACGCCGCACAGCCGTTCTTTGATATCTTGTTGGAACCATCTCTGCTCATGGTCGGCATTGATTTGAGCTGAGTCCAGACTTGCGTTTCGGTGTGATAGGAGTAGAGCTCCTGGTAGCCAGCCTTGAACGCATAGATCAGGCGCGAACCTGGCGTAGGGTCTGCAACCAGCCACGAACCTGCCCCCCAGCTTTCGCGGGGTGTCTGCCCGGACGGAGCATCGGCAAGCTGAGTCCAGGTGTTGTAAACCGGGTCGTACCTGCCGAACTCGTTGCTACGACCACCTTTGAGCAGGTACACGTATCCTCGGCCGTAGCACTGAGCAAAGGCGACCGTGGAACCTTGCTTTACCTTGTCCCCATACGGCACGCGCCAGACGTTCGCCATCTGGGCCCATTGCTGCGTCTGAGTGCTGTACTTCCAGAAGCCTCTCGTGTTGTAGCCTTTGGTAAGGTATAGATTGCCCTGCCCATCGGAGCAGATTGCCGAACCGTAGTACGCTTGTTTGCCTTCGCCGCCAAGTGGGATGCTCTGCTTGGTTGTCCAAGTGCCGGCCGGGTCGAACGCGTAGAACTCGCCTGACCTGTTGCCTTTCGACGCATAGATCAGGTTGGTCTGGGCATCGTAAGCCATGCACCCGCCTTCGTAGACCGGCTTCGTCCCTGGAAGGCGGTCCTGCTCGGTCCATGGGCCAAGCTGCGAACCCGGTGCGTATACCCGAACCGTGTCAGACATCGTCACGTACCTGCCCAGGCTGGTGACAACTGTGACCGTCGCTCTGTATAGGCAGTCGTAGTCGAGAGTAGGATACGTATGTGGTGGTGGCGTGAAGTCCAATGCCGATATGTCAAACGTCTGGACAATGCTACCGTCGCCGAAATCGAATCTGTATTGTGAGGGTGCCTGAGACCCGTCATAGCAGCGAAACGTGGCGTGGAACGTCACTGTCGGCGGATGCGTGACCGGGTCATGACGCAATGAGGTTTTGACGACATCCCAGACGCTGAAGTAGCCGAACCAGCCGTCCGAGCACGCTTGTCTGAGCGTCTTGGCGTTGCCAATCGGGTCATTCCCATCCTTGACCAGCTCTTCTCTCTGGATGCGATTCCCCCAGCCGTGGACATGACCGCCAATCCAGTCAGGGATGGACTCCGGGTAGTACCGGAGCAAATCTTCTCCTACGCCGCCAAACTTGTGGTAGTCGTCATTGTCGAAAGGCAAGTTCCAAGGTATCAGACGAGGCCAAGTATTGAATGGATGATGGGCGAGCACGACCAGCCGCCGTTTCTGCGTCCTTGCCTCCCTCACTACAGCAGCAAATGTGTCGAGACGGGCCGCGTCGAGTTCGGCACTACCGTTCACTCCTCTCTCATTCAGAGCATGGTCGCGGGTGTTGAAGTCTCCGATGATGAACCGGAAGCCCTGCAAGTCGAAGTATGCCGGAAAGTAGTACGTAGGCCACCCGCTTGGAGGATTCCCGCCCGTCCCGTCTGAATAGAAGACCTGGGACCGGGCGTCGGGAAACCAGTAGTAGAAGCTGTCGTAGTATGCCCCGAGCTCTTCCCCGAAGACTGTCCCTCTTGGGAACTCATTCCAGTTGGCCTCCGAGTCGCTGGTGTACGGCCACATGTCGTGATTCCCGATGACCGGAAACCATGGGCACTTTGGGATGCCATTTCGATAGGTGAAAGAGCTCAGTAGCTTGTCCGCTCGGTTGAACTCCGAACGTTCCCCGCTTGAGCTAATGTCTCCAAGCGCAATCATGAAGTTCGCGAGACATGAGTTCCGATACCCCAGCAGGTATTCAAGGATGAGCGAGTCGTTCACAACCTCCCGGCCTTGCTTGGAGCCATCGTCGACATCGTTCCAGCCAGTGGTGCCAAAATCGCCGTAGGCCCCACCGACGTGCATGTCATTCATCACCACGAAGTTGAGAACGTTAACACCCGCGTCGCCGATCGTGAACTCGTCTGGCCACACAGCAGGATCCAGCAGTAGGTCGACCTCTGGTTTCTTGTAGTCGATGTTATCATACTTCATGGGTGCGAACCTGGTCTGGCCCGCAACAGGGATGGCCCTGTGCGCGTTGGGGAAATCTACGACCGCGCGCGAAATCGAGTTCGTATCCACCGACGTTGAATCGGTCCAGCGGCCAAAGACGAAGGTCGCGTAACCGGAATCCCCGGTCGTGTCGGCCATGAACAAGCTCTCAGACTCGCTTCTGAAGACCGTCATCCTCAACGGGTAGAAGCGGGCCAGGCTGTCGTAGTGCACCTGTCCGCTTGTGTCTTGCCAACTCGAAATGAATGGGCGCTTCACGATAACCTTGACCGACCAGCTCGCGGTCGCGACATTCAAGAATCCGGCTGAAGCGCACATCAGACTCAGAACGAACGTTCTTCGCATCATTACCTCCAAGGTTGCTCGGTCATACCGACCACTCCTCTTGTGTCTTTCGCTACTACGGGGCTAACGTAGTCTGACCAGCTTGCGTTCCACATGCACGCCTCCATCGCTGATGACCACAAGATAGACTCCGGCCGGAACCGATTTGCCTAACCGGTCTCTTCCGTCCCAGTCTATTCTGCACGCGCCGGACTTGCCGGCACGCGAGACGAGTTCACGGACAACTGTGCCGCTGCAATCTCGGATTACCGCCCTCACAATGGAATTCCGTCTCACCCCGCACGTCAGCGCGACACGGTTGCGGAAAGGATTCGGCTCAAGGCGGACAGCGCGTGCACGCATTGCTGACATCGGCTTCTCTTCATCCACTCCGAGACCGGCTGAGTACCAGGCGTCGCTAGGGTACGAAGTCTCCGTTGCGCCTCCCAGTATCCATATCTTGCCATCGAAAGACAGGGCCTGGGCGAAGACACGCCCGGCCCACTGGGCTGAGTCAGTTGCTTCAGTCCAGTCACTTCCGTTCGTCGAACACCAGACATCATTGAAACGGCGCGTCAGATTCGCCCCAGCCAGAACCCACATCATGCTATCATGAACCGCCGTGCTGTGTCCGGCACGCGGGCCCCAGGGAGCGGAGTCTGTCACAAGCGACCAGTTCTTTCCATCAGACGAAGACCAGACGTCTCCGAAGTAGTGGTCCTGGCCGTCCCAACCTCCCATAACAGACATTCGTCCGCCAAGCATGACTGCCGCGTTCGACGCCCTTCCGTACCAGCCGGCTGAGTCACATTCTCGGGTCCAATCGGTGCCGTCGATAGAAGACCAGACATCGCCCTTGAAGCCGAAGCTATCCGCGCCGCCGAAGAGCCACATCTTTCCACCCAGCACCAGGACCGAATGACCCACTCGGGCTGACCAGGCTGCAGAGGCGGTGGCGCGAGCCCATCTCACGCCGTCCGAGGACCACCAAACGTCGTCGCAGAGCTGCCACCTGCCCGCGGTGTCTTCACCGATTCCGCCGAGCACCCACATCTTGTTGTCGAAGACGACCGCGGCGTGTCCTTCGCGTTTGCACCATCCTGCCGAGTCGGTTGCTTCAGTCCACGTGACACCATCCGGTGAGTGCCAGACGTCATTGCCCGTCCAGCCACCGCCAGTCATGCCACCAAGGACCCACATCTGACCATTGTACGAAAGGCTAGCAAACACTTCCCGACCATGCCACGGGGCCGAGTCGGTTGCCCTGAACCAGTCCATTCCCGTGGCCCATGCCGGCCCGCTGAGAACCAGCAGAGCGAGCAGCAGGAGCGCGCTTGGACACACCGATGGCCAACAGCCGGGCGCCGACCCACCGCACAAATGTCTAGACAAACGAGTCAGCTTCATTCTGCGAACACGTATCACATTAGCCTCCGGCACGGATAGGACCCTCACGGTCTGCTGTTGAGAAGGCACGTACAGCGAGACGACAGGCACTCACGTTCAACGCTCCTGCGGAATTGTATACCCTGCCCTGTCCACGTCAAGCAGGAGTATCGCTTTCTGGAAACACCGCGAAGGTTCGGGTTGGTTGACCCGGGGCGACGCGCGGATAGAATCAAGCAGTGAAAGCTGAGCAGCACAAGGCGGCAAGGAAGCTCGACGAGGGCGTGCTGGAGCGCGCCCTGCTCGGCAAGGTGAACGAGCTAATCGCCGAGCTGTGTAAGACCCGAAAGACTATCAATCTGATGGAAGTCTGCGGCACCCACACTATGGCGATCTCGGGTTTCGGCATCCGGCGGGCGGTGGACCCAAGGTTGCGTCTGCTTTCCGGGCCAGGCTGCCCGGTCTGCGTCACTTCCCAGGAAGAGATTGACGCGGCAGTCGGTGTCGCAGGCAAGCCGGACGTGGCCGTCGCTACGTTCGGTGACATGATGCGTGTGCCGGGTAGTCGCTCCGCGACCGCTGCGCGAGCGCGGAATTCGCTGGAGCAGGAGAAGGCAGAGGGCGCGGATGTGCGGGTCGTATACTCAGCACTGGATGCACTTCGGCTGGCCGAGGCCGAGCCGAGCCGGCAGTTTGTGTTCCTTGGGGTCGGGTTCGAAACGACTGCACCGACCGTTGCGGCGACAGTGCTGGCTGCCCGGGAATCCCGGGTCTCGAACCTCTCTGTCCTACCGATGTTCAAGACCATTCCGCCTGCGCTCGATGCGATTGCGTCTTCGGACCGGGTGAACGTGGACGGGTTCATCCTGCCCGGCCACGTTTCGACCATTATCGGCACCCGGCCGTACGAGTTCCTGCGCGACAAGTACCGGCTGCCGAGCTGTGTTGTGGGTTTCGAGGCGCTCGACGTCTTGCAGGGCATTTACATGCTGCTCCTGCAGATGAAGACCCGGCCGGAAGTCGAGAACCAGTACAAGCGGAGCGTAGGGCCGGGAGGTAACAAGAAAGCGCAGCAGGTGATGGGGACGGTGTTTGAGCCCTGCAACGCTGTCTGGCGCGGGCTCGGGCGAATTTCCGGCAGCGGACTTGCTTTCAGGAAGGAGTTCTCCCAATTCGACGCCCGGCGTCGATTCCGAATCACCATTCACCATTCGCCATTCGCCATTCGCCATTCGGCCTGCCGGTGCGGAGACGTTATGCTGGGCGTGATAGTGCCGCCGCAGTGCAAGCTTTTCGCCAGAGCCTGTACTCCAGAGTCGCCGGTCGGGCCATGCATGGTC
>Ga0209609_10001932_pt1 | contig 11944 bp, 8 predicted proteins | sample LakKivw325mmetaG_FD_184136 | JGI IMG/M metagenome (GOLD analysis project Ga0209609, IMG submission 184136) | Anoxic lake water microbial communities from Lake Kivu, Rwanda to study Microbial Dark Matter (Phase II) - Lake Kivu water 325m metaG... | ecosystem: Environmental > Aquatic > Freshwater...
TTGCGTTTTATCGAACGTCAATTGATAAATTCAATTCCTTGTCCGGTTTACCTTTGTGTTTACAGATGAAACACCAAAGTGTATGGTGGCTAGAAAATAAATAAACCATTATTTTCTACCTGGAGAATAAACTCAATTCACCAGCATAGATCGACATGACGATATTTTTCCCTGAGGCGGCTTGCTAGATGAAGATTCTCGAAACCACCCCCAAAAATACGAGAAAAATCTCAATCTTTTGGATCGAGCAATTGAGCAAGATACTAAGGTTTCGTGAAATAAATGTGACCATTGCATTCTTAATCCTTTGTGTATTTTTTTATTGGCAAAGTCCAAACGCCTTTCTAAAACCTGCCAACCTTGCTGTCATCATGCGTTTCGTGACCACCTTTGGGCTATTGGCCATCGGGGAATTGTTTGTCATTATTACCGGTGGAATAGACCTCTCTGTGGGATCAATGACAGCCCTTACGGGCGTTATCACAGCGATATTGATGGTTAAAGGGGTAGGTTCTATCCCACCATTAGGCATTCCGATTTCCATCGTTATCGTAATCATCCTATCGGGGCTTGTAGGATTATGGCATGGTTTCAGTGTCACAAAACTGAATATTCCACCTTTTATCATCACCCTAGGCACCTGGCTCATGGCGAGGGGTCTGGCGGCATACATAACCAGAGGCTACCCGATCGTCTTTGAAACAAATTTTCCATTCCTAAGCCTTGGCCAGGGTGAGATCTATCAAATTCCAATCATGTTTATCATCTTGGTGATTTTAGCCATTATCAGTTCCATCATGTTGAATTCAACAACATTAGGTCGTCACATCTACGCGATTGGGGGTAACATCGAAGCAGCACGGGTATCAGGAGTTCATGTTAATCGCATACGCATATTTAGCTATGTTACAAGCAGTATTTTAGCCTGCTTCGTTGGGATCATGTTGGCCTCTCGTTTGGGACAGGGTACCCCAACCGTAGGTACCGCGTACGAGTTATGGGCGATTGCTGCTGCAGTCATCGGAGGCACTAGTCTTTTCGGAGGTGAGGGCTCTGTCCCGGGTGTTATCTTAGGGGCTGCAATTATGGGCGTGATGATCAATGGGATGGTGCTTCTCAATATATCATCTTATTTGCAAAATGTAATACTTGGTATTGTGCTTGTGGTAGCGGTCATCTACGATACTTTGCGAAAGTATCGCGGTAAATAGACTGGGAGCAAAGTCATGACAGCTGCGCCAATTGTTGAGATGGTAAATATCCGCAAGAGTTTTGGAGCCGTACAAGCTCTTCGAGAAGTAACCATGACTTTAAATCACGGCGAAGTATTAGGACTTGTTGGAGACAATGCGGCAGGTAAATCTACCCTGATGAAGATCCTTAGCGGTGCTTATATTCCGGATGCTGGAGATATCTTCATCAATTCACGCAAAGCTCACATAACTAATCCCGAAGATTCTCGCCGATTGGGTATTGAGATGGTTTACCAGGACTATGCTTTGGCGAATAATCTGGATGTATCTGCGAATGTGTTCTTGGGACGCGAGATTGTGAAGTGGAAACTCGGTCCTATTGGAATAATGGACAAGAAATCCATGGAAGCACAAGCGCGAAACCTTTTGGATCGACTTAAAATTGAAATCAACAGCGTGCGCTTGAAAGTAGAGAAATTATCTGGCGGTCAACGCCAAGCAGTGGCCATTGGTAGGGCAACAGCTTTCGATGCCAAAGTTATCATCATGGATGAGCCAACTGCTGCCTTGAGCGTAGCTGCTATTGGTAAGGTGCTAGATCTGATTAGCGGACTTAAAAGCCTTGGCAGTTCCATCATCATGATTAGCCATCGCTTGGAGGATATTTACGAAGTGAGTGACAGGGTTATCGTACTACGTCATGGCCGTAAGGTAGCAGATTGCCCTAAAAGTGGAGATATTCGAGAGTTCCGTGAACGAATCGTATCGTATATCATTGGAGCTAGAGACGATTTCTCTGAGTAATTGACCGAAAAAAGACTGGAGGTGTGCGAAAAAAATATCTAGATTATAGGCCACAAATAGTAATATCAACAAATGTAGCCAGAATAATAGGAGAATGAAATGAAGACCCTGAAGAACGTTATTTATATAATGTTGATTGCAGTTCTGCTTGTTTCTTGTGCCCCTGCAACAACAGCACCTGAAGTGACAACACCTGAAACGACAGCGCCCGAAACATCCGCACCACCTCCAGAAACTTCCAAGGAGTTTACGGCGGTCGTAATTGGTAAGTCAGTACATCCCTACTGGAGCAATGTGGAGAAGGGCGTCATCGCGGCTGCTAAAGATTTGGGCTTGAATGCCAACCAGGCTATCTTCTTCGTGCCCCAACAAGAGGATGTAGCCGCCCAAATAGACACGATGGAGACCTACATTGCTCAGGGTGTGACTGGCATCGCCATTGCTCCCTCTGATCCCAATGCGCTGGAGCCGGTGATGAAGAAGGCAGCTGACGCGGGAATCATTGTTACAACGCTTGACACGCCGCCAGTGGATGGATCTGTCTCACAGGTGTATATCGGCACCGACAACTATACAGCTGGGATGGCGGCCGGAGAAGCGATGGCTAAGTTGCTGCCCAATGGTGGTATGGTTGGCATTGGTCGTGGTTCTGACACGGCTCTGAACGCGTTGCAACGCACCGATGGTTTCCTGGAAGCAATTAAGGGCAGTGGCATTGAAACCCTGGAGCCTGTGAATGACCAGGAGGATGCTGCCCGCGCTCTGGAGATGGCCAATTCTGTCCTATCAGCCAACCCGGATCTGGCTGGGTCTTTCGGTGTCTACGCTTATAATGGCCCGGCTTGGGCAACAGCTATCAAGGAAGCGAACCGTGTGGGGATGACCAGGCTGGTTTCCTTCGATGCCACCACCGACATCATCAACGGAATCAAAGAGGGCGTAATTGACGCCACTATAGCCCAACGCGAGTTTGACATGGGCTATAAGTCGGTGCAACTCATTTACCTTATGTCTACAAAAGGCACGGATGCAGCCATGTCTGAGATGGGGGTAGTGGATGGCATCATTGATACTGGGGTGGACATCATCACGGCTGCCACCCTCAAGGACTACGAGGCTGGCTTGGACGCTAAGGGCATCCCTCATGAATGGGATACCAAGGGTTGGGAACCACCCTCGGCAGCGCCTCAAGTCACTGTTGAATGGTGGCATATTTCCACCCAGGACCCGGGTAAAACGCTCTGGCAAACAATGGCAGACGAATATATGGCTGCTCATCCAAATGTGAAAATTAACATCACAATATTGGAAAATGAAGCTTTCAAAACTAAGCTGACCACCGTCATGCAAGGTGGGACTCCCCCCGATATCTTCCAGAGTTGGGGCGGTGGTGTGATGAATGACCAGGCTAATGCCGGTATGCTGCAGGATATAACCTCATACCTGGATGCAGATGGTGGTGCTTGGCGTAACAGCTTCGCTCCAGGTGCACTGGCAGTCTATTCCTTGGATGGCAAGAACTATGGCGTGCCGTGGGACATGGGCATGGTCGGTTGGTGGTACAACAAGGACTTGTTCGCCCAGGCTAACATTTCTCAGCCGCCCGCCACCTGGACAGAGCTGCTCGATGATGTCCAGACCCTAAAGGATGCCGGCATCACCCCCATCTCTCTGGCAGGTAAAGACACCTGGACGGGCATGCACATCTGGTCATATCTCGCTACACGCATTTGCGGAAAAGACGGTTTCTTGGCAGCGGCTAATCGAACAGGTGCCTTCACCGATGATTGCTTTGTCGAAGCTGGCAACAAGCTGCAGGAATTGATCGCCCTCGATCCCTTCCAACCTGGCTTCCTCGGTGCTAACCATGATGAAATGCAGGCTACCTTCGGTAATGGCAAGGCTGCCATGGAGCTTTCAGGGCAATGGGCGCCATCGGTTGAAACTGCCCAATCTGCCAGCGGAACCGGCGTGGCCAATCTGGGCTTCTTCAGCTTCCCGGCTGTTGAGGGAGGTGCGGGTGCGTTAACAGATGCTATGGGTGGCGGTAATGGCTTTGCCATCGGCAAGAATGCCTCACCTGAAGCAATTGACTTTGTCAAATACCTGACAGCCCCAGAACAGCAGAAGCGGGTCGCAGAGATTGCTGCTGGCATCCCGGTTGTCAAAGGTGGTGAGGCTGGCTTGACTGATCCCAATATGATCCTGGTTCAGCAGGGTTTTGCAGCTGCGAATTATTTCCAGCTGTATTACGATCAATATATGCCTGCCGCCATGGGTTCCATCATTAACGACGCGGTGGCCGGCCTCTATGCCGGCACCAGCACGCCTGAGCAGGTGGCCCAGGCAATCGAAGATGGTGCCAAGCAGGTCTTTGGGAAATAGGCAAACTCCTGTAAAATAATGGGGGTTGGGTTAAAAAATCCAACCCCCATTGAATTTACTGGTCATATGGCAGCCAACCTGGAATCAATTCTAGCTTCACGCAGGTTTATTAGCGATTCGCTGTTTCACAGCTTCCATTTCACGCTGATCACAATTGATCAGACGACAAAAAAAGCGCTGGCAACGGCCTGAATTTTTATTCGCCGACTATAACGCTAGGTTGTGAGTAACAAAGGATAGCATCAAGGATAGCACCGATGAATATTTCCCAGGTACTAAAAAGTCCTTTCAGGTGGCCATGGCGTATCAACATTTCACGCCGTGTGCAAGACCGCCTGGCGATATTCTTATTCTTACTGCCATCATTCGTAATTTTTCTACTTTTCATCATTTATCCCATCATACGCGCCGCGTATTTCAGCATGTTCAACTGGAATGGTATGGGTCCGGCCACGATTTTTGTAGGCGTGAATAATTTCAAGCAGATCCTCACCGACCATGTATTCATCAAATCCATTGAAAATTGCCTGTTGATCGTGGTCCTCTCGCTTGCCGTCCAGCTGCCCCTGGCCATGATGCTGGCCATCATGGTGGGGCGTGAGCTGCCCGGCAGGGCATTTTTCAGGGCTGTTTTTTTCATGCCTTACGTGCTTTCCGAGGTCATCACCGCTATCATCTGGTTGGGCCTGTTCAGCGCAGACCCCGAACGCGGTTTCATCAATGCCCTGTTAATCTTGATTCCCGGCGTCCAGGCCCAGAACTTCCTGGGGGATATAAACCAGGTGATGGGGTGCATTTTTATCGTGCTAACCTGGAAGTATTTTGGCTTGCACATGCTGCTCTATATGGCCGGCTTGCAGAACATCCCCAGGGAGATCGAAGAAGCGGCCATGATCGATGGCGCCAACCGCTGGCAGACGGTCCGCCGTGTCACCATCCCCCTGCTGGGCAGCACCATCCGCACCACCATCCTGCTCTCGGTCCTGGGCTCGCTGACCCAATTCAACCTGGTGTGGATCATGACCCGCGGCGGGCCGGTCAACGCCAGCGAGGTCATGTCGACATACATGTACCGTTACGCCTTCATCCGCTTCCAGCTGGGCTATGGCTCGGCGGTGGCGCTGGTCATACTGGCCGTGTGCCTCATCTTTTCAATCATGTATTTGAGGCTTTCCCGCCAGCCTGATTACCTGGGCGGTGTTTAGAGAGGAACTTTAATGGTTATTGCCAGAGCTCAGAAGAGAAACACCACTAAAAAGATGCTGCCCCGCTTCTTCCAGTACCTGGTACTTTCGATCACCACCTTGATCGTGCTGGTTCCCATTGTGATCATGGTTTTTGGCGCGTTGAAGACGCGCGGTGAGATGTTCAGCCACCCCTACACCCCGCCCATCCCCGCTCATTGGGAGAACTTCGCAACCATCCTGAAGGCACCTTCTTTCTGGCTGATGCTGCGCAACAGCCTGATCGTCATGGTGGGATCGACAGGAGGGGTATTGATCGTGTGCAGCCTGGCGTCTTTCATCTTCGCCCGTATGCAGTTCCGTGGTAAAGACCTGGCCTTCAACTTCCTCACCCTGGGGTTGATGTTCCCCATTACGGTGGCCATCATGCCGGTCTACCTGGTGATCCGCCAGATGAATTTGATCGACAGCTTCCTGGCCGTGATCCTGGTACAGACCGCTTTCGGCATTTCACAGAATATCCTGATCCTGCGCGGCTTTTTTACCTCCATCCCCATGGAGTTGCAGGATGCCTCCTACATCGATGGCTGCAGCCCATTCGGCTTTTTCTGGCGCATCATGCTGCCGCTGGCGCGCCCGGCTTTGGCAGCCATCGGCGCACTGACCATGATCGTCAGTTGGAACGATCTGCTCACCCCCCTGGTTCTTCTGAACAGTGAAAAGCTGTGGACCTTACCGCTTGGCACGATGCAGTTCCAGGGGCAATATAGCTCCGACCTGGCGCTCACCGCCGCCTTCGTGACCCTCACCGCCTTACCGGCAATCCTGTTTTATCTGTTTTTCGAACGGCAGATCGTCTCGGGCCTCACTGCCGGGGCGCTCAAAGGATGACCCTGGATGGACGACCTGGATCTCGCCATTCGGAAAAACCGAGCTGAAAATGTGACGGTCAGCCTCACTCACCGGGGGGTTCCTGTTGCTCACCAGGAAATGGAGCTGAGACAGATCAGCCACCAGTTCCTGTTCGGCTGCAATTGGGGCGAGAGCACCCTGGCGCTTGCCAATGGTGAGTTATCGGGAAGGGAAAAAGAGCTGGCCGAGCTGCGCAACGAGCGATTTTTACAGTTGTTCAACCAGGCTACGCTACCTTTCTATTGGGCACGCTTTGAGCCCCAGCAAGGCCAGCCTCAAACAAGGCGGCTGCTCAACCTGGCACACTGGTATGCTGACCATCACTGCGTGGTTAAGGGCCACCCGTTGTGCTGGCATACCCTGGCCCCCGATTGGCTGTTGCCCATGAGCAACGCCGAAATATTGAAAGCTCAGCTGGATCGCGTACAGCGCGAGGTGGCTGATTTCGCCGGGCTGGTGGACCAGTGGGATGGGGTGAACGAAGCCGTGATCATGCCCATCTTTGATCGCTACCCGAATGGCCTCACCCGTATTTGTCAGGACTTGGGAAGGATCGAATTGATCCGGGCAGTGTTTGATGCCGCACGCACGATCAACCCGCGGGCGACATTGTTATTGAATGATTTTGACGTTTCACCCGCTTATGATATCCTCGTGGAAGGTTGCCTGGCTGCTGGCATCCATATCGATGTGATAGGCATTCAATCGCACATGCACCAGGGTTATTGGGGCGTTGAACGCACCCGGGCTGTGCTGGAGCACTTCGAGCGTTTCAACCTGCCCATCCATTTCACTGAGAACAGCATTCTCTCCGGTCAGCTCATGCCGCAAGAAATCGTCGATCTCAATGATTACCAGGTGAGTGAGTGGCCGAGCACACCTGAAGGGGAGCAGCGCCAGGCCCAGGAAGTTGTCTTGCATTACAAGACCTTGCTGGCTCATCCGGCTGTGCAGGCCATTACCTGGTGGGACCTGTCCGATGGGGGCTGGCTGAATGCACCAGCCGGTTTACTGCGCCGGGATCATTCACCTAAGCCGGCTTACCAGGCATTGCTCAAGCTGATTAAAAGTGATTGGTGGCTTTCGCCTGCCAGGGTAACCACAGACGCAAGTGGAAAAATTTTCTTCACTGGATTCCGGGGAGGTTATGAGCTCGCCGTCGGGACTCATAAGTATCCTTTCTCCGTCCAGGAGAAGGGTAAAGCATCGATTGCGATCAGTATTTGACCAGTCTTGTCTTGGAATATCGATGCGAAATATACACTGATCTGGTTTTTATATTTGTGTAATGTGGAGTCTGCCATGCCCACTTTCGCGTTCAAATTACAACCTGTGACATTATCCGTCCCGCTTTACAGCTTGCCATTTCTATACAAATAAAGGTATTTTTATGCCAAGCGCTGCATATCTCGATCCTGAATTAACGGTTGCTGAGCGTGTGCAAGATTTGCTCTCACGCCTGACGATAGATGAAAAACTAGGCCAATTCATGCACGCCGCCGATGGCATCCCGCGCTTAGGGATTGCTCCTTATAACTACTGGAGCGAGGGTCTGCACGGGGTGGGTCGCAACGGCCGCGCCACGGTATTTCCGCAAGCCATTGCCATGTCGGCCACCTGGAATCCAGGGCTCGTGAAGGCCATTGGTGCCGCGATTGGTGATGAAGCGCGCGCTAAATTCCATGAAACCCTGCGCACCAGGGGTCTCACCGGCCTGTACCAGGGACTGACCTTGTGGTCACCGAATGTTAATATATTTCGTGACCCACGCTGGGGGCGCGGGCAGGAGACCTGGGGTGAAGACCCATATTTGACCGGGGAAATGGCCACAGCTTACGTGCGAGGGCTGCAAGGTGACCATCCCCAATACCTGCGGGTGGCTGCCTGCGCCAAGCATTACGCTGTGCACAGCGGGCCTGAAAAGTTACGCCACAGCTTCAATGCCCAGGTGAGCCGCCGTGATCTGTATGCTACCTACTTACCGGCGTTCAAGAAATTGGTCATCGATGGGAAAGTCGAAGCCGTGATGGGAGCTTATAACCGGGTGCTGGATGAACCTGCCTGTGCGAGCAAGCTGCTCATCCAAGATATACTGCGCGGCGAGTGGGTATTTGGCGGGCACGTGGTTTCAGATTGTGGGGCGCTCAATGATGTGCATGCAGGCCACCACTGCACGGCAGGCCCTGTCGAAACTGCCGCCCTGGCACTCACCAGTGGCTGTGACCTCTCCTGTGGCGGCATCTTCGATCACCTGGGAGAGGCGCTTGAGCAAGGGCTAGTTTCACTGCAGGATATCGACCGGTCACTTACCCGGTTGCTCACCACCCGCTTCAAATTGGGTATGTTCGATCCGCCCGAGCGGGTACCTTATGCAGCCACACCCATGTCGGTGGTGGGATCCAGGAGGCATCGTAACCTGGCTTACCAGGCTGCGCTGCAAGCTATGGTGTTGCTCAAGAACAAGGACCAGGTGCTTCCTATTGGCCCGGAAGTGAAAAGCATCTTTGTAACCGGCCCGGCTGCCGCCAGCCTGGATGTATTATTAGGGAATTATTACGGCATCAATGATCAAATGACTACCCTGATCGAAGGCATTGTGGGGCGGGTGCCTGAAGGTATCAAGCTGGAATACCGGCCCGGTTGCCTGTGGACCCAGGATAGCGCCGTCCCTTATAACCGGGCGGAAGACGAAGCCATCAGCGCCGATCTGAACATCGTTTGTGCAGGGAGTTCTCCGCTCATGGAGGGCGAGGAGGGCGAATCACTGCTCACCGCAGAAAATGGGGACCGCACGCACATTGAATTGCCTGGCGTGCAGCAGAAATTCATCCGCGGGCTGGCAGGGCGCGGGGCGCGCATCCTTTTGGTGCTCACCGGTGGCAGCCCCATCGCCCTGGGAGATATTGCCGATATGGTGGAGGCGATTTTGTACATATGGTACCCGGGCCAGGAGGGCGGGCGAGCCCTGGCCAGCCTGCTGTTTGGAGATGCCTCCCCTAGCGGCAAGCTCACCATCACTTTCCCCAAAGCCACCTCCGATCTACCGCCTTTCGAAGATTACAACATGGCCGGGCGTACCTACCGTTATGCCAGACGAGAGCCGCTCTACCCCTTCGGTTTTGGTTTGTCGTACACACGTTTTGAATATCAGAAACTGGAGATCATCCCACCGGTGAGACCTTCCAGGGGCCTTCGAGTGGCGCTGACCCTCAAGAATGCCGGCTCCTGCGCTGCAGAAGAGGTTGCCCAGCTGTACCTGAGTGCGCTTGAAGCCGGCCTGCTTACCCCGCTCAGCCAGCTGGTCGCTTTTAAGCGGGTGAGGCTCGATCCCGGTCAGGTCAAGCGAGTTCGTTTTTACATCGGACCTGAGATGTTGATGCTGATCGACGAATCCGGCCGACCAAAACTAGAACCGGGCACTTACCGGTTAACTGCCGGCGGATGCTCGCCAGGTGGGCGTGGAGAGGCGCTTGGAGCCGCTCGCCCGGCCAACGTGCAATTTACAATTTCATAATTTCCCTATCGAGGAGATCCCATGTCTGATTACACACCGAAACCCGAACACAAATTCACCTTTGGCCTTTGGACCGTCGGGAACCGCGGCGGCGACCCATTTGGCAGTGCGGTGCGTGAGCAAAAATCCCCATCCGAACTGGTTTATTTATTGGGTGAAGTGGGCGCCTATGGGGTTAATTTTCACGATAACGACCTGATCCCCATTGACGCGACCCCCGCCGAAGGTGACGCCATCAAAAGAGACTTCCGCAAAGCCCTGGCCGATACCGGTTTGGTGGTGCCCATGGCCACCACAAACCTGTTTTATGACCCGGTTTTCAAGGATGGCGCCTTCACCAGCAACGATGCCAAAGTGCGCGCCTACGCCCTGCAGAAGACCATGCGGGCTATTGACCTGGGCGTGGAGTTTGGCGCTCACGTGTACGTCTTCTGGGGTGGGCGTGAGGGCAGCGAGACCGATGCGGCCAAGAGCGCCCTCGAGTCCATCAAGCGCAGCCGCGAAGCCATGAATTTCCTGTGCGAGTATGCCCTGGACCAGAAGTACGAGCTCAAGTTCGCCCTGGAAGCCAAACCCAATGAACCGCGTGGCGACCTGTACAACCCAACCACCGGGCACATGCTGGGTTTCATCGCCAGCCTCGACCACCCGGAGATGGTGGGGGTCAACCCCGAGGTGGCTCACGAGCACATGGCCGGCATCAACTTCATGCATGGTGTAGCCCAGGCCTGGGACGCAGGCAAGCTTTTCCACATCGACCTGAATGACCAGTATCCCAGCCGCTATGACCAGGACCTGCGCTTTGGCTCCCGGGATATTAAAGCCGCCTTCTTCTTGGTTAAATTTCTCGAAGATGTAGGCTATCCCGGCTCGCGGCACTTCGATGCCCATGCTTACCGCACGGAGGATTACCAGGGTGTCAGGGATTTTGCCCGCGGCTGCATGCGCACCTATCTCATCCTCAAGGAAAAAGCCGCCCGTTTTAATGCCGATGTGGAGATTCAGGCGCTGCTGGCGGAAATCAACGCAACGGACGCTGAGCTGGCCCCCTATTTTGGCCGGTACACGCCGGAAAAGGCCGCAGCCCTCAAGACGCATCCCTTCGACCGCCGGGCTATCTCGGCCCGCGGCCTGAGGTACGAGCGGCTTGACCAGCTGACCATTGACCTGCTGCTGGGTACCCGTTAGCCGGTCAGGAGCGATGAACGCGAGAAGTTATTTTCTCGGCCTGGACATTTCCACTACCGGCAGCAAGGCTTTGCTGATCGATGAGGCGGGAGCTGTGGTGGCGGTGGCCTCCTCTCCACATACCCTGCAAACGCCCCGGCTGTTGTGGTCTGAGCAGGACCCACGGGAATGGTGGCAGGCAGCCTGCAAGAGCATCCGCGCGGTTATGACCAGGGCGGAGATAAAGGCCGAGGCAATTTCCTCCATTGGCCTCACGGGGCAGATGCACGGGCTGGTGCTGCTTGACGAAGCGGGGGAGGTGCTGCGCCCGGCCATCCTGTGGAACGACCAGCGCACCCAGGACCAGTGTGATGAGATTCACCGGCTGATCGGTCGGGAGAAGTTCATCCAGGTTACCGGCAACCTGGCCCTCACCGGCTTCACCGCCCCCAAGATCCTGTGGGTGAAGGAAAACGAGCCGCAAGTTTACACGCGGGCTGCCCACATGCTGCTCCCCAAAGATTATGTGCGCTACAAGCTGAGCGGTGAGTTCGCCATGGACAAGGCGGGTGGATCCGGTACGGTGCTATTTAACCTCAAGGAGCGCGGCTGGTCAGAGCAGGTGCTGGCGACCCTGGGCATTCCGCGCAGCTGGATGCCTCCGCTCTATGAAGGCCCCGAGGTCACTGGACGTCTGACCCAGGCAGCTGCAGCTGCCTGCGGACTCGCGGCTGGCACACCCGTGGTGGCCGGCGGGGGTGACCAGTCTGCCCAGGCAGTTGGGG
>Ga0209609_10001933_pt1 | contig 11942 bp, 9 predicted proteins | sample LakKivw325mmetaG_FD_184136 | JGI IMG/M metagenome (GOLD analysis project Ga0209609, IMG submission 184136) | Anoxic lake water microbial communities from Lake Kivu, Rwanda to study Microbial Dark Matter (Phase II) - Lake Kivu water 325m metaG... | ecosystem: Environmental > Aquatic > Freshwater...
ACATTCGCATTAAGAGTGGTTTTCAATTTCTCCGGCTGCTCAAAAATCTCCTTGAGCATAAAATGTTTATAGGAGCCTTTGGTGCAGTCAGAATAGGTCAGATCGTAAGCCTGTAATTCTTTTGCGATATTTTGCGCTTTGATAAAATCATAAAATCTGATTGCCTGAGTTTGAGCGTCATAGACTAACATCTCGCCGTCATTCAGATAATAGACAAATTTCACAAACGGAATCAGGGATTGAAGGTCAGAAGAGACAAAAAAATTACCATCCTGAAGAGCTGCCACCAGTGGACTGCCGTTGCGGGCGGCAACGATGGTATCACTATTTTTCTCAATTGCCACAAAGGCAAAATTGCCCTGGAGCATCCCGGCAACTTTCTGAACCGCCTCTGCAAAAGAACTATCTTTCAAAAAGTGCGCAATCAATTTGGGAATAATCTCCGTATCCGTCTTGGAGTAGAATACATCACCCTCGACGTATTGCATCAGGTTTTCGACATTTTCGATTATGCCGTTATGCACCACATAGACCCGTTTGTCGGAATCATAATGGGGATGAGAATTCTCAATATTAACCTCACCATGAGTCGCCCAGCGGGTATGCCCAATGCCCATAAAAGCATCTACCGATTCCAATTTGGTTACTTCGGATATTTTGCCAACCTTTTTCTCTAACGTAATTGTATCCCTGGTTTTCAGGGCAATTCCCCAGGAGTCATAACCCCGATATTCGAGTGATTTTAAACCGTTGACGATGACCTTCGCACAATTTTCTTTGCCGGTATAGGCAAAAATTCCACACATTTTTATTCTCCGTTCAAGAGCCTACAAAGAAATAATATTTTAATGGTTTTGAGTCTTTGAGCTAATTTGTCAGAAGTAGCAAGTAAATCAGTTTTCCTCGCAATATATCAAACGCGGTAAAATTAATTGATAATAAATCCAAGAACAATAGCTATTTTCTCATTTGCTAAGACTGATAAGTTTCACTACTATTATTTCTGAAAATAGCGCCCGACAATTTTCAATAACTTGCCCAAACCGCTAATCCGCCGACGGAAATTTTGCCCATAGAGAAAATTCAACAGCCCGACTAATCCGTCATACACCTTCCGGTTATACGGCTGCCACCAGAGATTCTTCTTAGCAAAAGGTAAAATGTCATTGACAACTACCTGCGGTTGGGTCATTTCATCGAAGCCGATTTTGCCGTGAGTTCGACCAATTCCCGATTCTTTGAAACCGCCCCAGGGTGTCTCCGCCAATCCGTGACTCATCATGTGATCATTGATCATCACCGTGCCGACTTGCAACTGGTGGGCGATTTTCTTAGCATGGCGCCTACTGCGCGACCAGACCGATGCGGTCAAGCCCAAATTGGAATCATTCGCCAGTCGAATGGCTTCTTCCTCGGTGTCGAATTTCATTACTGCCAGTACCGGACCAAAAGTCTCTTCGCGCATGATTAGCATATCATGATTGACATCGGTCAATACGACTGCCGGCAGAAAAAGTCCCGGCGAATCCGACGGATGTTGCGATTGGGCAGAGACCTTAGCACCCTTATTTACGGCATCTTGAAGATGACGCTGAATCTTTGCATATGTCTGACGGTTGGTAATTGCGCCCATATCAGTCTCGAAATCGTCATCAACTCTCACCCGAATAGCTTCTACTGCCGCTTTGAGCATTTCCAGAAACTGCTCGTAGACTGCTGCATGGACATAAATTCTTTCGACGGCAGCACAAGATTGACCGGCATTCGAAAGTCCCGCCCAGATTGCTCCTCCCACACAGCGGCTCAGGTCGGCATCCTGGCACACTATCATTGCATCCTTGCCTCCTAATTCGAGCACTATCGGCGTTAAAGTAGCCGCGGCTTTTTGCATGATATATTTACCAACCTCCACCGAACCGGTAAAAAACAGCTTATCAACTCCATTTTCAAGGAATGCCTCACCCGCCGCTTTCCCGGGTAGATTGAGATAATGAAAAATCCCATCGGGTAATTCGGCTGATTGAATACATTCCTCGAGGATTCGACCAACTTGCTGAGTTTCACTGGCGGTCTTGATGATCACTGCATTGCCAGCTAACAGTGCCATAATTATCTCGGAAAAGGGAATTCCAAAGGGATAATTCCAGGGTGAGATAATGCCGATAACGCCGTAAGGCACCCGATAAATTTTACTACGCTTATACGATAGTAGCCAGTTGCCGCTCGCCACCTTGCGGGGTTTTAAAAAACGCCGTGCCTGGCGGGAATAATAGCTTAGCGCCATGCAAGCCGGTAAAATCTCCGTCGCCAGGGCATCAATCCGCAATTTTCCATTATCTTGAGAAATCGTCTCGGCGAGGCGCTGAACATTAGCAATCAAAAAAGTCTGAATCTTGCGAATATATTCGATTCTCTGCCTAACCGACAACGCCGCCCATGCGGGCTGAACCTGCCGGGCTTTCTGCAAGGCAGCCAAGAAATCTTCCTTAATATTCAAGTGAGATTCACCAATCTTCTCACCTGTAGCCGGATTAAAACTCTCAGTAAATTTGCTCAAAGTTGAATCCCCCCGAAATTCTTTATTAATCATTATCATTAATAACCGAAAAATGTAGAAAAAATAAATTGTCGAAACAAGACAATCGCGGAAAGTGGTATGATTTATCTCTCCTATTGGATATATTTGAAAAGATTAAATAAGGTATGGTCAATCTCCCAAAAAGCGACTACATTGTTCTATCAAATATGTAACGAATTAAAAAGACAACTATCCAATAATCAAAAAACAACAACAAATGGAGGATAATAAATGGGAACTAAAGGAAGCGAAATCGTGGGAATGGACAAAGGCAAACTGATCAAATTACTCAATCAAGCCTTTGCCGACGAGTGGTTAGCCTATTACCAGTATTGGGTGGGCGCAAAGGTCATCAAAGGACCAATGCGAGGTGCCGTTGCAGCCGAACTCAAAGAACACGCGACTGAGGAATTGAAACATGCCGAGATGCTTTCGGAAAGAGTAATTCAACTCGGTGGTTCTCCCATACTCAAGCCGGAGGACTGGTACAAGCTGTCCAATTGCGGTTATGACACTCCCGAAAATCCGGCGGTTAAGGTTATTCTTGAACAAAACATCAAAGGTGAGCAGTGCGCTATCGGAGTCTATCAAAAACTGTTAGAGACCGTCAAGGATAAAGATCCGATTACCTATCATCTTGTGTTAGAAATTCTCGAGGATGAAGTCGAACATGAAGCAGACCTTCAGGCTCTGGCGGAAGACTTAGAGTTGATGAGAAAGGGCAAGTAAAAATGATTAAATTAGGTGAACGAATTCAAGAAGGCGACTGGAAAGCTGAAAAGCATGTGCCAGTCATTGAGTGTCCCGATCAGGTGCCGGCTAATGAGTTATTCGAGGTGAAAGTCAGCCTGGGTAAGGAGATTGCTCATCCGAACACAACTGAACATCATATCAGCTGGATTTCGCTCTATTTCCATCCGCAGGATGAGAAGTTTACTCACCAGGTTGGACACTTTGAATTTGGTGCCCACGGCGAGTCGGTAGAGGGTGCAAATAAGGGACCGGTCTATACCCATCATGAGGTGAAAACCTCACTCAAAATCAGCAAGCCCGGTACACTTTATGCTCTTGCTCTGTGCAATATCCACGGGCTCTGGCAGTCGGCTAAAGAGGTAAAAATTTAAGTCAGGCCAGATCAATTGGAGCCGGGATTGACTTGACCTCGGCTTTGTTATAAATTTAACTAATAAAAAATCCATTAAGAGGTCAAATGTCAACAGAATTTAACATCGAAGAAGTTTTCGAAATTGCCCTGCAGATCGAGCGCAACGGCGCTAAATTTTATAAAAAAGCAGCCAAGCAGGTAACCGATCAGAGTTATAAATTTCTATTTCTGGACCTGGTTGATATGGAACTCAAACACGAAAAGATTTTTGCGCATTTGAAAGAAAAAATTGTTGGACAACAGCAGCTGCTCTCACGCCTGATTGATCCCAATGCCAGTGCCGCCAGCTATCTGCAATCTTTTGCTGATGGGTATATTTTCAATCTAAACGCTGATCCCTCCCATTTTTTAAACGATCAGCGGAGCATCGAGGAGATTTTGAATTATGCCATTGGCCTGGAAAAAGATTCGGTCGTTTTTTACTATGGCTTGCAGGATCTGGTACCAGCGGAGTCCGGCAAAGATAAAATTAATATAATTATCAAAGAAGAGTTAAAACACATCTTCTTTTTGAATGATAAGATCAAAAAGTTAAATACCCTCTGAACCTTGTTTTATTTTAAGTCAATTATAATCTAAATCAGTTAGAGGAAAGATACCCGATTACTTCCTCAGCCCATTATTACTATAATTTCATTGCACTGCTTCAATTCGGTCAGCGGAATAAAATTCCCACGAAGCGCTTCGCCGTTCAGAGTAACTTGCTTAATCCCTTTCTGAACGCCAGCTGGATTCTGCACAGTTATCGCTAATTCTTTACCCCTGAATTTGCGCAATACTCTATATTCCTTCCAGGTTGGCGGAATACATGGATCAATCAGCATTCCACTGAATTGCGGGCGAATGCCGAGAATATATTGGGTTATCGCCACGAAATTCCAGGCGGCGGTGCCGGTCAGCCAGGAATTTTTCGCCTCACCCGGCTTATAGGCATCTTTACCGGCAATCATTTGGGCATAGACGTACGGTTCGGTGCGGTGTAACTCACTAATATCTTCCAAATAAGCCGGGCTGATCTTGCGCCAATATTCAAACGCCGGTGCTCCCCGTCCCAACTTCGTTTCGGCAATCATGATCCAGGGATTGTTATGACAAAAGATCCCGGCATTCTCCTTATAGCCTGGAATGTAAGTTGAAATTTCGCCGTACTCGATATGATATTTGGTGAAGGCGGGATTTTGCAGCACCAGTCCGTACTGACAATCTAAATACTTTTTGACCGAATCTAAGGCTTTTTGCATGCGACCGTCCGCTTGACCAATGCCAGCCATGCAGCAAAATCCTTGTGATTCGATGAAAATCTTACCCTCTTCATTCTCATGGCTGCCGACCTTGTGTCCTTTGGCATCATACGCTCGTAAAAACCAGTTGCCGTCCCAGCCGAATTTATTGATGCTCTCAACCATTGCAGCAATATGCTTGCGTGCCTGGCGAGCCTCCTCCTCTTTGCCCAAATGGTCACATAATTCGGCAAACTCATTGCCATAAAGCACAAAAGCACCGGCAATCATTAAAGACTCGGCGACCTTACCGTCTGCTTTATTTTTTCCAGTTTGAAAAGACTGATCCGGATCGGTGTTATAAATATTCAGATTGAGGCAGTCATTCCAATCCGCTCGCCCGATCAGCGGTAATTTATGTGGACCTAAATGATTCACCACATGGTAAAAAGAACGCCGCAGATGTTCAAACATGGTTGCCTGATTTTCGGGATTATTATCAAAAGGTATTTGTTCATCCAAGATTGAAAAATCACCGGTCTCTTTCAGGTAAGCAACCACTCCGCAAATTAGCCAGAGCGGGTCATCATTAAAATTGCTACCGACCTCGTAGTTGCCGCGTTTTGTCAGCGGCTGATACTGATGATAAGCGCCACCATCTTCGAATTGAGTGGCGGCAATATCCACCAACCGTTCCCGGGCTCTCTCGGGAATCAAATGAACAAAGCCTAAGAGATCCTGTGTGGAATCCCGGAATCCCATGCCGCGCCCGATGCCGGATTCAAAATAAGAGGCACTACGCGACATATTGAAAGTCACCATGCACTGATACGGCGTCCAGATGTTCACCATCCGATCGGTCTTTTCATTTTCCGTTTCTATCTGATAGACGGCCAGTAAATCGCTCCAGAAATCACGCAGCTGCTGCATCGCCTGTTCCACATCCTGAATATTTCCAAAGCGGCACCGCATTTCCTCGATTTTAGTTTGATTAATTTTCCCTTGAGCATCCCATTTTTGATCATTCGGGTATTCCACATAACCTAAAATGAAAATATAGATCTGCTGCTCACCGGGATTCAGGTTGACATCAATCTGATGCACGGCGATTGGCTGCCAGCCAAATGCCACCGAATTGCGCGATTTTCCCTCGAAAACCGCAATAGGATGCGCCGGTCCGTTGTGAATGCCCATAAAACTCTCTTTATCACAATCGAAACCGTTGATCGCAGTATTGACCGCATAAAACGCAAAATGATCGCGGCGATCTTTGTAATCGGTAAAATGAACGATGGTGCTGCCGTCGGCTGCAGCCCGACCGATGGAAAAGGTGCGCTGAAAATTGGTCATATCTTCGAGTGCATTCCAGAGACAAAATTCCACATAGGAAAATAATTTGATCTTTTTGGGAGAATTGCCGGTATTGGTCAGGGTCAGCTGCTGGACTTCTCCATTGAAATTCAGCGGCACAAAGCTTAGCACTTCCGCCTGCAGATTGTTCTTCTTGCCGGTAATCCGGGTATAACCCAAACCATGCCGACATTCGTAGAAATCCAAATGCCGCATGACTGGTTTCCAGCCGGGATTCCAGACCTCGCCAGCATCATTGATATAAAAATATTTACCGTTATCGTCTAAGGTCGAGTTATTATAACGATAGCGGGTTATCCGACGCAACCTGGCATCTTTATAAAAACTATAACCACCACCCGTATTGGAGATGATCGAGAAAAATGCTTCATTTCCTAAATAGTTGATCCAGGGATAAGGTGTTTCCGGAGTATTAATTACATATTCTCTCTTTTCGTCATCAAAACAGCCAAATTGCATTCATCGTCTCCTCTAAAATTCGACTATCAAATTACCGCAAAACGGTTCAAATATAAAGAATAAATCCGATACGAAAAAGGAAGTATAAGCAGAATTTTAATTGTTCAATTGCGCAATTAAATCAATTCTAATTTCCGGCAGTGAAAAAGCAACTGCTTATTGCTCTTTGGGCTTAACGATTTTGGTAGCTCCGGAAAGTCCATCCACATCCACTTCCGGATCGAATTTAGCCTGGAGGAGTCCTCCCAGGGCAGTTTTTAAAAGCTTCGAGCGGCTGATGTCAACCGAACCTGTAATTAATTCGGGTACGTTATAATTCATGATAAAGGTATCATAGAATTCGGGGTCCTTTTGAGGCAGCAGAAAAGGTTTCGCCGCATTACCTGCTGGATCAAGATAGCTGATATACAACCGCGAACACAAGCCGTCTTGGCGTTTACTGGCAAACACAAACCAGCGACCATTGCTCGACCAGCTATGATAGCTCTCGCTGCTGGGACTATTGACTGGCAGCTGGCGATAAGCCCCGGTGGTTAAATCGAGCAGACAAAGATCACTGGAATTAAAATGAATCGCGAAATAGCCGTAATCACTCATGGTGAATAGTAGGTATTTGCCGTCCGGCGAAATTTTTGGAAAAGAGACACTTTTACCCTGCTTGTTAGCAATCAGCACCGGTTCGACTTTACCCCATTGATTCGTTTCGACATTATAGGGAATGCGCATTAGATCATAGCGGTATTCGTTATATTTGGTCTCTTGGGTTACTTCCGGACCACTGCAAAAATACAGATACTTGCCATCCGGCGACCATTCCGGCAAATTTTCTAACCGCTTGGTTGAAACTTCGGGTGATGTAGTCAGTATATTGGTTTCGGTATCATAAACAACCAAATCAGAAACGTTGTCCCGGACATAAATACTGGCATCCTTACGCGCATGAAAGGACTGGGAAATTCGATTAACCGAGAAGGCAACATGCCGACCATCGGGATGCCAGGCGGGATATACTCCAGCCGACATCGTGTAATCGGTTTTAGTGTTGACCTTTTGGGCCTGATTCCCTTTGACAATCATCGTCCCACCGTAATCACCGCGTAGATGAAACAGCATAATCTCAGGATTATGTTGACAAAAGGAGTGACAATTCATGCAGTTATGTTTGGTGACCCGATTGGTAAAGATTGGCGACTCATCAAAATTCTCGATATTCCGCTGATAAATGCCCATCTCCCACCATAAAATATAACCCGGATTAATCAGCCGGTAGACTAAATGCGAATCAATTTTCTGTTTGGCAATGTAGTTCCTGATAGTGTGAAATTTCTGCCATCCCAAATCCGGTGCTTTAAAATAAATATCAATCAACAGCTCTTCTCCCCGATTTTGGGATAAAAGCCGTCGCCAACTACGTTGCGGTATTTTTACTATTTGATCAGTTCGCAGGCGAATCCGCTGGCGATTCGATTTGCGAGTATAAATTTCGACATAATAATTAGCTGCTCGCTCTTTGATCTTAAAATTTAGTGGAGCAATATTAGGAGGAATGACACTCCCAATATAGTCCGGAGCAATATTCGGCAACCGGTCAATTTCAAGATAACCTTTGATGCTCGGTTTAGCACAAAACGGCAGCCCTAAACTATAGATGAAAAAAATTCCAATAAGAAACGAGATCTTGGTATTAATAGAGATCTTCATCTATTTTTCTTACCTTTAATTCGAGGTTAGTGACTAAGGGCGTGACATAGCGGACATAATACCAGAGAGTATTACCGAACTCGCTCGCTAATAAGGATTGGGCTTGCTTGCGATCACTAATATTTTCCATCAGAATTGTATTAAATTTCGAAAACCGCTCGATTGTCTCAGAACTAATATTGTACTGCCTGAGATCAATTCCTTTTGGATCCCTTAGTTCTAATAATATGAGAGTCTCCTGAATGTGACGGGGAGTATGTGGGTAATTAAAATTTTTATATTTGTCAAGATGCTTATAAACATTTTTCAATTTACACTCTAACAGATTGTAAGCGATGAGATATTCAAAAGCCATTCGATTATCCGGATCTTCTTTGAGCAGCTGCACTAAATCATAATCAGGATGTTCATCATTAATAAAAAAATCGGTTTGGGGCTGCTGCGCCCGCTTGAACTGCATAAAATCATCGGTCAGACATAAATAGGGATCGTCAATATAAGCCTGATAGTGTTTTGCCCAGCTGCGGTGGATTAGACTTGCACTTAAAAGGGCGGTGAATTTCTGCGCAGCCGCATATTTTTCATTGATGAGACTGGTCAGACAGAGCTGCTTCAAAATTCGCGGATCATAACGAAACTTGGTTTGGGCTTCAAAAGCCAGCGCTTCAGCCGCTTTAATGTGCCCTAACTCTAAATAGAGTTCACTTGCCGGAAGTGCGATCTGACTGGCAATCACTTTATTGATAAATAGTCCATCCGTCCCGAGCACTTGTCGTATGGCAAAGAGATTATCGAGCAGCTGTCCGGTATGATATAAAGCCCGGTTAATATTGAAATTTGTCAAGCGTTCATAACCCTTAATGGACTGGGCTTGCTCGATTACTTCCGACCAGCGCCCCTGATAAGTTAGATAGTCAATCCGAATTTGCCGCTGCTCGTTTTCGTCAAAAGAATAACGCAGTACTAAATAACCGGTAATCAGGATCAGGAGGGATTGTCCCACCATCGAAATCGGACCAATAATGCCACGACTTCCACCAGGAATGGCATTAGCTGGCTTGCCAATAATATACCGATCAAAGATGAAAATTACCGGCAGCAGGATTGGCAAAGCGCTAAAAAACAGATAAAGAAAAAGAGAGAGTCTGAACATAAAAGGTTGAAAAAAGGCACTGCTGGGGACGATGTACAGGTAGGCTTCTGTAATCCCGATGAAAAATAGAGCGCGACTAAGTATCAACGGGCACAGGAGGTAAAATCCAACCAGCATTCCGGAAAAATAGTAGCGGGATGGCGACTCCCCATAAAATAATTCATAAAGCAATCCTAACACAACCCAGAAAAGATAAATCCAACCGCCCACGAAATAATAAAATAAAACCGATGAAATAATGAGAATGACTTTAGCCCTTTCTCCAGCTTTCAGGTAAAGATAGAAAAATGCGACTGCGCAGAGATATTTGAACGTGATGACCAGCGGAAAGTTGTAGTGATTCTGTAAAAACAGTAATAAGAACACCGGTAAAAAAGATAGTAATAAACTAATCTCGGAAGAACGCAGTTTTTCAACGATTCGGTATAGCATCACCCAAATTCCGACAATCAACAAAGCCGTAATTAGCGCACCGACGAAATTGTAATAATAAAATTGAAAGAGGAATTGAGTGGCTAATTCCAACACCCCCCCGGGATAACTCAGGAATTCATGGATAAAGGTGTGATTGAATAAAAATATCGGTTGGTGAAAATGGTAATACAGCTGAGTCTGAAAAACAAAGTGGTAGTAGAGGGTTAAGACTAAAAAGGAAACAAAAAAAATGAGACTCAATACGTAATTTCTGGCTCTGCTTTCCATCCCAATCTCAGTTTATTCAAGAAGTACAAAAGATAAATCTAATCATCTATCGGATTAATGCAATTTCATAGAGCACTAACTTACATTCCGACTGATTATGCGAAAATTCACTTTCTTTTACTTGGTACTCTTTCTGACATCCAATAATACGGCACCACTCTGTTTAGCATATTGCTGTTGCAGTTCCTTAACCTGAGTATAAAAACTGCTCCAGGCCAACCAGAATTCTTTGTCACAACGGGTGAGGTTTTTGCATTGAATGCAGGATTCGATGCCATTGGCAATTGCACATTGGCGGACTTCACATTCGGCCATTCCCAGCTTCAAAATCCCATTTTCCGGTTTACAATTATAGCAAAAAACCTGATCCGGATCGAATTCGACGCCAAATGTCTCTTTCCATTTCCAATCGTTATATACTTTCTTTTTCAGTTCAACATTGTTCGCGCGGGTGGCTTTGAACAGTTCACACTCACTCTCACAGGCAATCCCGCAATAAGACCGGGCTTTTAGATTAATCGCTTGAACCGGCACTTTTTTCTGCTCGTCGCCAGTCAAGGCGAAGAGCTTTTTCCGTCCCAGAAAAATCGAAAAACACGCCAATCCCAGCTGCGCGCAATATTCCAAAAAACGCCGCCGACTTTTTTTGAATTCCATGAATAATTTCCTCCTAATTATTCCGTCTGTATATATAAACGTCTTTAGTTAATAAAACAATGATTTTTTCTTGATTCTTGATTCTTGATACTTGTTATCTTTGTACTATTCGAGTATCGGCATGAGAAAGAATTTACCTCGTACGGAGATATGTCTGAATTTTCTCCGTGTGGTCAGCTACAAAGGGACAACTGGGAACGGCACCGCATTTTCGGCAAGCTTGATGATAAGCTGAATTAATCGTGCCACACTGAGGACATGAATAGCGCTGCACCATTTCGGCAAACCATTTTTCATAGCCGACTTCCCGGATGCGGGATAGATTTTGAAATAATTCCAAGCGGTGCGGCTTTGCCGCCTGAAACGTCTTCAAATCCGCACAGGGGTACTCCTGGCACTCGATACAAAAATCAATACCCTTTTGATCGGCGCAGGCGTACATAATACAGGTTTCGCAATACGGGTAGCGAACTTCCGCCCGGCAGCCCTCACAATACAATTCCTCGAGCGGGACATCCAGTAATTCGGCAATTACCCGACGTCTTTCCGAACTTTCTATTTGTCCGATATAAATCCGGCATGCTGGACAAAACAAGCCGCAGACTGCTGCCAGCTTTTTATCCGGCTTTAGGGTATCTCTTTGCATGTACACCTCATTTCAAGGTTTGTTAAGGATCAATTTATCTCAAACTACCTGCTTTTATTTCGCTCATCAAATCTTGTGCTGTTCAATTGCTTTCAGGGCTTTTACATAAACATTCTTTACACCATTATTCTTCTCTGCTCTACTTATCTTTTCAAAAATCGGTAGCAGTTGTTTACGGGAGTCGGGATGGGATTTGGCAATTTCCGTCAGGGCAAAGGCGGCGCACCATTTGATCACCGTAGTATTCGCTTTGTCATCGGTAGTATTTTTAAGAAGATAAGGAATGGCGA
>Ga0209609_10001934_pt1 | contig 11940 bp, 11 predicted proteins | sample LakKivw325mmetaG_FD_184136 | JGI IMG/M metagenome (GOLD analysis project Ga0209609, IMG submission 184136) | Anoxic lake water microbial communities from Lake Kivu, Rwanda to study Microbial Dark Matter (Phase II) - Lake Kivu water 325m metaG... | ecosystem: Environmental > Aquatic > Freshwater...
CCAGCCATAGACCATGCACGCCGTAAAGATCAGCAGGATGTTCAGCGATGCCTGACGCAGATCCTCTAGGTTGGCCTGGGCACCTGTGGTGTCTTCTCGTCCATCCATTGAGCCTGCCATAGTGACCTCCTGATAACGCCAGTCCGCAGGCTTGCGCCTGCACTCCGGCCCCAATGTGGTTCCACCCGCACTCTCTCTGCTCGATTCTAGCCGCAGAGGGAGGAGTTGTCAAATTGGGGCTCGCCTCTAGATCCTCCCCACTGCCATCGGGCGGCTGACAGGTTTGGCAAGAGGGGCAGACCGATGTATAATCGCCTCGTGGTTAAACTCTGCTACCGCAAACCGCGCAGAAAGGATAGCCCTCCATGCCTATATCCAGCCGCCGGACCCTACTCCTCATCGCCGCCGTAGGAATGACCCTGCACGGCATTGTGCTCAGCCTCAGTGGGCCCACCCTGCCTTCCCTCATGAAGACCTTTGGACTGCAAGAGGCCCGGGCTGGGCTGCTGCTGGCCAACAGCTCGGCCGGGTTCCTGGTAGGGACGCTGGGGGTTGGCTTTTTCATTGATCGCCGAGGGCTCAAGCGGGCCTTCCTGCTGGGCCAGGGTGTGGAAGCGCTGGCCCTGGGGCTGTACGCTGTGGCCCTATCTTTTCCCGTCGCCCTGGCCGCGGGTTTGATGCTCGGCCTGGGGGCGGGCATCATCGAGACCACGCTTAACACCCTCCCAGCCCATATGGGCAGCCGACAGGCCGGCTCGTTGATGAACCTGATCCATCTCTTCTTCAGCCTGGGAGCCTTCGTCGCACCCCTCGCCATCGGCGCTGTACTGGAGAGAGAATGGGTGTGGCGGAGCGTCTACGCGGTCACCATCATCCCCGCTGTGGGATTGGGCCTGACCGTGCTGGGGGTGTGCTTCCCCGCTGCTCCCCCACGCCAGAAACAAGAAGGCTCCACGTGGACCTTGCTGCGCCAACGGCCAGTGATCCTGGGCGCATTGGTGCTGCTCTTCTACGTGGGTGCGGAACTGGGGCTTGCCTCCTGGGTGGTCCTCTATCTCCAGCAGGAACTGCGTCTGCCCATTGGATTAGCCAGCATGGGGCTCTCCACTTTCTGGATCGCCATGATGGTTGGCCGGTACGGAAACAGCCGCCTGGCCCTCCACTTCGCGGGGCGCGACCTGGTGATCGCCAGTGGCATCGGGGGGGCCATCTGCTGCTGGGGCCTGCTCACCACTAGACAACCCTTATTAGCCTTTGGCTGGCTGATCCTGGGCGGATTGCTCTTCGCAGGGGTCTATCCCCTGGTCATGGCCAGCATCAACTCCCGCTACCCCCGCTTTGCGGGGAGGGTCAGCGGGCTCCTGGCGGCCTGCGCTGCGAGCGGGGCCCTGCTCTTCCCCCCGCTTCTGGGCGCTGTGGCCCAGGGGACGGGCCTGCGGCCAGCGATGGGCCTCAATGGGGTGTGGATGATGGGGGTGGCCCTGAGCTTCGCTTTCATGCCCTGTGAGGCCCCCCTCCTCAGGGCCGGGGAGTGAACGATAACCATGGCCCTCTACGGCGGCGTCTTCCTCCTAGCCGCAGGGACCTTGCTCTTTGAGATCACCCTCACCCGCGTCTTCTCCATCGCCCAGTGGTATCACTTCGCCTTCATGGCCGTGGGGCTGGCCCTGCTGGGCTCGGGGGCCAGCGGCTCTCTCCTCACCCTGCTGCGGGGACGATTAGTCCTCCGGCAAAGCAGGCGAGCGCCTGCGGATGGGGCGGTGATCCTCTGTGCACTGCTTTTCAGTCTCACCGCTCTGGGGGGCTACGTGGCCTGCAATCTCCTGCCCTTCGACTCCTTCCGGCTGGCCTGGGAGCGGGTGCAGCTCCTCTATTTGGCCGGCTACTACCTGGCCCTGGCCCTCCCCTTTCTCTGGTCTGGCCTGGCCTTCGCCCTTCTGCTGGCCCGGGCGCCGGAGCGGACGGGCCGCCTCTACTTCGCCAACCTGAGCGGCTCCGGTGTGGGGGCGCTGGCGGCTATCGGCGTGCTCTCCCTGCTCAGCAGCGAAGGGGGTGTCGTAGCCGCGGCGCTGCTGGGCTTAGGGGCAGTGCTGGCCTTTGAGCGGGCAGCCGATGGGTGGAGGCGAGGATGGCAGGCGGCGTTGATTGCAGCGCTGCTCCTCGGCGCGGCCCTGCTGATCCCCCCCTGGCCCTTCCTGGCCATCCGCATGTCCCCCTACAAGCCCCTCTCCCAGATCCTGCGCCTGCCCGATGCGCGCCTGGAGGGGACCTGGTGGAACAGTTCCTCGCGGGTGGATGTGGTGGCCAGCTCCGCCATCCGTTCGGCGCCAGGGCTGAGCCTGGACTACCTCCAGCCGCTGCCGCTTCAGAAGGGGTTCACCGTAGATGGCGACAACCTCCAGCCGCTGACCCAGGTCCCACCCGCTGAGGCGGATTTCGTGGATTACCTGCCCACCGCGCTGGCCTATCAGTTGGTGCACCATCCCCGCGTGCTGATCATCGAGCCCGGTGGAGGGATGGATGTGCTGGCCGCCCTGCACTACGGCGCACAGCGGGTGGTGGTGGTGGAGTCCAATCCGCTGATCCTTGAGCTCATCCGCGGTCCCTACAACGATGTCGTCGCCGGGCTGTACCGGGATGAACGAGTGGAACTGCACGCCATGCAGGGCAGGAGCTTCCTGCGGGCCACGCCGGAGCAGTTCGATCTCATCCAGTTCTCCCTGGCTGAGGGGTATCGGGCCGTCTCCTGGGGAGCCTACAGCCTCTCCGAAAATTACCTGTACACGGTAGAAGCCGTAGCCGACGCCTATGCACGCCTTGCACCCCAGGGCTTTCTGCTCCTCAGCCGCTGGCTGCAACTTCCGCCCAGCGAGGAGACAAGGGCCTGGGCACTGGCTGTGGCCGCGCTGGAGAGGACCGGGGTATCCCATCCCGAAGACCACCTACTGGCGTTGCGCTCCTTCCAGACGGCCCTCATCCTGGCCAAGAAAAACCCCCTTACCGAGGCGGAAGTGGCAAGGGTGCGGTGCTTTGCCCAGGAGATGTCCTGCGACCTCGTCTACCTGCCGGGGATCACCCCTCAGGATACCAACCGCTACAATGTGCTGCCCCAGCCGGAGTACTACCGGGCCTTTGTCGCCATCCTCTCCTCGGAGGAAAGAGAACGCTTTTATCGAGAGCACCTCTTTGACGTCCGGCCCACAACCGACGACCGCCCCTTTTTCTTCCATTACTTCAAGCTGGCCCAGGTGCCGGCGATCCTGGCCAGTTTCGGCAAAGCTTGGGAGCCCTTTGGCGGAGGAGGCTATCTGGTGTTGGTGGTGCTGCTGGCTTTGGTGCTCGCCGCCTCAGCCTTGCTCATTCTGCTGCCCCTCTTTCTGGGGCCGAAAGTGAGTCCTTCCGAGGCCGGCGGAGGGCTATGGGCTCGAACCCTGGTCTATTTCACCATCCTGGGGCTAGCCTATCTCCTGGTGGAGATCCCGCTGCTGCAGTATTTCATTCTCCTGCTGGACCAGCCCACCTACGCCTTCGCCTTGGTGCTTTGCGCGCTGCTGGTAGCCTCGGGCGCGGGGAGCCTTTTGAGGGAGCGAATCAAGAGGGTTGGCGTGGTGTGGCTGCTGGGGCCAGTGGTACTGCTCTATGCCCTCTTTCTTCGCTGGCTCCCATCGCTGCTCCTGGGCTGGCCCCTGGCCTGGCGGGTGGTGGCCTCCTTCCCCCTGTTGGCTCCTATCGGGGTGCTGATGGGCTTCCCCTTCCCGGCGGGGATCCGCCGCTTGGGTCAAGTCGCACCGGAGGCCATCCCCTGGGCCTGGGCGGTCAACGGCTGTGCTTCGGTCGTCAGCTCCATTCTGGCCACCCTGCTGGCGGTGAGCTTCGGCTTCTCGTGGGTCTTGGTGCTGGCTGCCGCACTCTACACATTAGCGGCAGCCACCCTGAGCTTCCTACGCTGAACTTACGGCTTGTGCTCATGGATTGGCTTCGCTGTGCCCAAAGATGCCTCCTGTGGCTCATGGCCATGGCGTTGATCATCCTGACCACCGGGCCATCACAGCCGATGGTGAGCGTCGGTCCTCCCCAGGAGGTGAGGACAGTAAACCCCAAGATGGGGATCCACACCCGGCTGACCGATGAGGTGGAGCCCTGGAAGATCAAGCGCACGTTGCAACTGGTGCGGGAGATGGGCACGCCCTGGATCGTAGAGTACTTTCCCTGGGCCTACTACGAACCCTCGCCGGGGCACTTCGATTGGGCGCACGCCGACCTGGTGGCGGATCACGCCCGGGCCCAGGGGCTGACGGTGATCGCCCGGCTGGGCTTCGTGCCCCTCTGGGCCCGCCCTCCGGACACCGACTGGAGCTATCTCGACGAGTCCAGCTACGAGGCCTTCGCCGATTTCGTAGCTGCCTTCTTGGAGCATTTCGAGGGGCGCATCAACCACATCATCATCTGGAACGAGCCCAATGTCAACCTGGAGTGGGGATTCCGCTCCCCCGATCCAGCCGGGTATGCCCGTCTGCTGGCAGCGGTCTACCCTCGAGCTAAGGAGGCCAACTCCCAGGTGCAGGTCCTGGCCGGGGCGCTGGCTCCGACATTGGCTCCACCGGGCGATCCAGAGGCGATGGGAGACTTGGACTACCTGCGGGAGATGTATCAGGCTGGTGCCAGGGACTACTTCGATGGGCTGGCCGTCCATGCCTACGGTTGGCGCTTTTCTCCAGAGAATCCACCAGCCCCCGATAAGATCAACTTCCGACGGACGGAGCTGCTGCGGGGGATCATGGTCGAATACGGGGATGAGGGCAAGCCGATCTACATCACCGAGGGAGGCTGGAATGACCACCCCCGCTGGACGAAGGCCGTGCATCCCGCTCAGAGGGTGCTCTACACCATTCAGGCCTACCAGTGGGCCCAGGAGAGGTGGCCTTGGTGCCAGGCGGTGTGTCTGTGGGCCTTTCGCTACCCCCGCCCGGCGCGCACCTATCAGGACTACTTTACCTTTGTGACCACGGATTTCCAGCCCAAGCCCATCTACGATGCCGTGCGGGATTACTCACAGGGAAAAGGGTTTGAAGCGAAGGGGGAGTCGCGATGAGCTTTAGAGTTTTGCTGGTCAATCCCAACCAGATGAAGCCCGCCGTAGCCCCCCTCGGGCTGGACTACCTGGCCGCCTCGCTCCAGGCCGAGGGGTTCGAGGTGGAGGTGTTGGACCTCTGCTTCGCCGAAGATTTCCGAGCGGTTCTGGATAACTACTTCCGTGATCACGCTGTGGACGCAGTCGGCTTCTCCATCCGCAATACTGACGATTGTTACTACACCGGCCAGGACTTCTTCCTGCCCCACTATCAGGAGATGATCCAGGCCCTCCGGGAGCGGGCATCTGCCCCGCTGATCCTGGGCGGCGTGGGCTTCTCCATTATGCCAGAGAGCATCCTGCGCTACTGCGGCGCAGACCTGGGGATCGTGGGTGATGGCGAGTGGGCGTTGCCCCTGCTGCTGCACCGACTGGAGCGCGGAGAAGGGTACGACGATGTGTCTGGGCTGGCTTATCGGACCGAGCAAGGGATCGTGATGAATCCCCCCGTTTTCCGAGACTTGGATGAGCTTCCCTCCCCGCGCCGGGGCATGATTGACAACACCCGCTACCTGTGTGAAGGGGGCATGGGGGGCATTGAGACCAAGCGTGGCTGCCCCCGGCGATGCATCTACTGCGCCGACCCAGTGGCCAAAGGGCGCGTGTGCCGTGCCCGCTCGCCGGGCAAAGTGGCCGACGAGATCGAGCAGTTGCTGGAGCTGGGGGTGAATTGGCTGCACACCTGCGATAGCGAGTTCAATATCCCCGCCCATCACGCGGAGGCAGTGTGCGAAGAGACGATCCGACGGGGGTTGGGTGAAAGGGTGCGCTGGTATGCCTACTGCGCCCCCCGCCCCTTCTCCCAAGAGTTGGCGCGCCTGATGAGGCGGGCCGGCTGCGTAGGGATTGACTTCGGCGTGGACAGCGGCGATGATGGGATGCTGCGCCGGCTGGGACGAGATTTCACCCCAGAGGATCTGAAGGAAGTAGCCCGCATCTGCCACCAGGAGGGGATCACCTTCATGTACGACCTGCTGCTGGGCGGCCCCGGCGAGACACGGGAGGCGGTGCGGGAGACCATCGAGCTGATGCGCCAACTCAGCCCTTCCCGGGTGGGGGTAGCGGTGGGGGTGCGCATCTACCCCGGCACATCGCTGGCGCAGATGGTGCGCCGGGAGGGTGTGGGAAGGGACAACTTCCACCTTCAGGGGAGAGTGCTTGGCAACGACGATTTCCTCGAACCCATCTTCTACCTCTCCGCCGATCTGGGCTCCGATGCCCTCTCCTTCATCGGAAATCTCATCGGGAAGGATGAGCGCTTCTTCTTCGGCGGCGCGGAAAGAGAGGAGGCGGATTACAACTACAACCAGAATGAGCTCCTGGTGGAGGCCATCCAACAGGGGTATCGCGGGGCCTTCTGGGACATCCTGCGCCGACTCAGGGAGAAGGGCCGGTGAGAAGGAGCAGGTGGCCCTGGGTGGCGGTAGCAGCAGCTATCCTTCTGGCCCTGCTCATGGGTGGGTGGCTGCTCCGACAGCGGCGGGAGCCGCCAGTGGATGAGGCCTGGCAGCGGGTGCAGCTCTCCGGCGTGCTGCGGGTGGGGTTGGACGCCAGCTACCCCCCTTTCGAGACCATTGACGGAGAGACAGGGGAGATCGTGGGCTACGATGTGGACCTGGCCAGGCTCATCGGGGAAGAGTTGGGCGTGGAGGTGGAGTTGATCAACGCCGGGTTCGACGGCCTGTACCCAGCCCTGAACGCCGGCCGCTTCGATTGCGTCATCTCCGCCTTCCCCTACGATCCCCTCCTGACCCACGATGTGGGCTTCTCCGTGGCCTACTTCCAGGCGGGGCTGACGCTGGTCACCCCGGCTGATGAAACGAACATCACCACCGTTGAGGACTTAGAGGGCTGCACCTTGGCCGTGGAGTGGGGAGCGGCGGGGGATGTGAAGGGGAGAGAGCTCCAAAAGCGATTGGAGGGCCTGACCCTGGCTCCCTACGCCACACCCAGTGAGACGCTGGACGCGGTGCGACAGGGGAAGGCCGACGCTGCACTGGTGGATGCCATCTCTGCCTACCAGGCGACGCATCACGACTCCTCCCTGCGCATTGCCCAAGAGAAGGTCACCGACGAGCCCTACGTCATCTTAGTTCCCCTGGATAGCCCTCAGCTTTTGGAGGCCATTAACGAAACCCTGGCCCACTTCCACGCCGATTCCACCCTCATCCGGCTGAGGGAGAGGTGGTTCTAGGAGCTACGTTGGTTTGGCCCATGTTGTAGCGCAGCTTGCTGCGCGCTGACGCGGGGCAAGCCCCGCTATTCCACCGAAGAGTCTTTGACGCTTCCAGAGATCTCACCATCTGAGCGGAGGTATTATGACAGGCAGAGAAGGACACGTTGACCCCATACCGGAAGAGTTCGCCTCGTATGAAGAAGCTGCCGAGTTTTGGGATAGGCATGATACGACAGACTATCCTGACGCATTTCGCACAGTGGAAGTAGAAGCTGAGTTCCGCGGACGGCACTATGAGGTCGAGGTAGATGAAGATGTGATGCAAGCACTCCGAGTCCAAGCTCGAAAGCTTGGCGTCACTGTTAGCCACCTCGCCAGTGACCTGCTACGCCAACAGATCTCATCCACGGTGTAAACACAAGCCCCCAAGACCTGCTCAGCTTTACGAATGCAGCCATTCCAGCCCTCCGGCCACCCGCAAGCCGCTCTCATCGAAGTGCACCACGTCCTCCCTGGGGGTCAAGTGCGCTTTCACCTGTTCATTGACCGGCGCGACTTGTTCGGCGGTTTCTACACCGCCCTCGACCACTGTCCCTTCGGCCAAAGGATGCTCATACAGGTCGGCGAGAATCTCACTGGTGCGCTCCAGCGGAATGGCGTGGTAGTGGTTGAAGTAGCCGCCTGAACCTTGATCCGGGGACCGTATTGAGCCAGCTGTGTGACCTCGGTGGGAAACTCGGCCTGGTTGGAGTGTCCACAGTAGGGGCAACGCTTGATCTCAACCCGATGTTCGGTTACTTCTACCCGCACCGGTGGCAGGTCAAACACCTGGCATTTTTCATAGCCGTTGGCTTCCACGTCCTCCAGAGACGCCTGACAGCGCCGACAGGTAGTGACCCGATGCACCTGCACGTGATCCGGCTGCTCGACGGCCTGGAGTGCATGCCCTGGATGACCCGACTGCCCGCCGCTCTTCTTGCCGCTGGGAGAGCGCAAGTACAGGAACGGGGCTTCTTCAGCCCATCACTGGAAGGGGGTTTGCGGCTAACGACGCGAAGTTGCGCAGGATCCGCAGTCCCACATCCTGGCTCTTCTCGGGGTGCAATTGGGTACCGAAGACCTGCCCCCGGGCCACGACAGAGGCGAAGCCGGGACCGTAGTCAGTGGTGGCAGCGACTATCTCCACTTCAGCGGGATCAACGTAATAGGAGTGGACGAAATAAGCAAAACTGCCATCAGCTACCCCAGTCAGGAGGGGACAGGGGCGACAGATGTGGATCTGATTCCAGCCCACGTGCGGAACCTTCAGCCCCTGCTCAAAGCGGCATACGCGGCCGGAGAGGAGGCCCAGCCCTTGATAACAGCCCAGTTCTTCGCTCTCCTCGAACAGGAGTTGCATCCCCAGACAGATGCCCAGCAACGGCTTCCCCTCCTCGACGGCCAGCAGGATCGGCTCGACCAGGTTAGCTGCGCGCAGATTGGTCATGGCATCGCCGAAGGCCCCCACGCCGGGCAGCACCAGGGCCTCCGCATCCTGGAGGGCCTTTGAGTTATTGGTCACCGCGGCTTGGGCTTCCACTCGTTCGAAGGCTTTCTGCACGCTGTGCAGGTTGCCCACGCCGTAGTCTACGATGGCGATCACGCTTCCTCCTACTCCCACTCGATGGTCGCTGGTGGCTTACTGGAGATGTCGTAGACCACCCGGTTGACGCCAGGCACCTCGTTGACGATGCGGTTGGCCATGCGAGCCAAGAGTTCATAGGGCAGGCGCGCCCAGTCAGCCGTCATCCCATCCTCGCTGACCACCGCCCGTATGGCCACCACGCTCTCGTAGGTGCGCCCATCCCCCATTACCCCCACGCTCCTGACCGGCGTCAGGAGGGCGAAGTATTGCCACACTTGGTGCCCCAGCTCGGCACCCTCGATCTCCTCCCGCACGATGGCGTCAGCTTCCTGCAAGAGAGCCACCCGCTCTGGCGTCACCTCCCCGAGGATGCGCACTGCCAATCCCGGACCTGGGAAGGGCTGGCGGTAGACCACCGCCTCAGGCAGTCCCAATACCCGCCCCACGGCCCGCACTTCGTCTTTGAACAACCGCTTGAGGGGCTCAACCAGCTCGAAGTCCATTCCCTCCGGCAATCCACCCACATTGTGATGGGTCTTGATCTGGGCCGCGTCCTTTTTGCCGTGACCCGCGCTCTCTATGACATCTGGGTAGAGGGTACCCTGGGCCAGAAAGGGGATGGCCCCTAGTTTCGGACTCTCCTCCTCGAAGAGGCGGATGAACTCTTCCCCGATGATGCGCCGCTTTGCCTCAGGGTCTATCACTCCCATCAGGCGACGCAGGAATCTGGACTGAGCCTCAACGTAGTGGACCTTCAGGTCCAGTGCCTCTCGAAAGAGACGCAGGTTCCCCTCGGCTTCGCCTTTCCGCAGCAGACCGTGGTTCACAAAGATGCAGGCGAGTTGATCTCCCACTGCCCGGGTCATCAAGCGTGCCGTCACCAGGGAATCAATCCCCCCTGACAGGGCGCACAGGACGCGGGCCCCTCCCACCTGGGCCCGGATCGCAGCTACTGCCTCTTCAACGAAGGAGGCGGGCGTCCACCGGCCCTGGCAGCCGCAGTCATAGCGCAGGAAGTTGCGCAGGATCTCTTTTCCTCGAGGGGTGTGGCTCACTTCGGGGTGGAACTGCAGCCCGTAAATGCATCGCCTGGGGTCGCCCATGGCCGCCACCGGCGAGTTCTCACTGTGGGCCAGGATGGAAAAGCCCGGCGGCAGGCGGGTGATGCGATCCCCGTGGCTCATCCAGACACGCAGGGAGGGGGACTGATCCCGGAAGAGGGAGATATGAGGGGCGTCAATCTCCACAGTGGCCGGTCCATATTCCCGTTGGGGCGAAGGGGAAACCTCCCCACCCAGTTCCTGGGCCAAGAGCTGCATCCCATAGCAGATGCCCAACACCGGAAGGCCGCTTTCCAGCACGTAGTCTGGCAGTCGCAGTGCTCCCGGCTGGTAGACGCTGGCCGGCCCGCCGGAGAGGATAAAGCCCCAGGGGCGCAAGCTCTCCACCTCAGCTCGTAGGGCATCGTGGGGCAGGAGTTCGCAGTAGACGTGGCACTCCCTCACCCGGCGGGCGATGAGCTGGCTGTATTGGGACCCGAAGTCCAGGATGACGATGGTTTCTTTCGTGCGGGAAGCAAGCTTCGCCACTCTCATCAGCCATCCTCCACATCCATCTCCACCATCTCTCCTGTGACAGTGAAGATAACTCGCTCGCAGATATTGGTCACTCGGTCAGCGGCGCGTTCCAAATTGTGCGCTACCCAAAGGAGGTAGGTGGCCTGATCGATGGTGCGGGGGTTAGCTATGATGAAGCTCAGCAGTTCCCGATAGACCTGGTTATATAGCGCGTCTACCTCGTCATCCTCGTCCGGGATCGCCCTCGCTAACTCGACATCGCGCCGAACGAAGGCCTCCAGCGCGCGGTGAAGCATGTCCTGCGCCTTCTTGGCTATGCGCGGAATGTCAATGAGGGGCTTCAGAAGGGGCTCCTCACCCATCATGAGGTTGATTCTGGCAATGCCCTTGGCGTAATCTCCCATCCGTTCCAGTTCAGTGGCGATCTCCAGCACAGCGGCCAAGGTGCGCAGGTCGCCAGCCATGGGCTGCTGAGTGGCGATGAGGGCGAGAGCATCGGCCTCGATGGCAAAGCGCTTTTCGTTGATGAGGCGATCCCCGGCGATCAGCCGCCGGGCCGCTTCCAGGTCCCGCCGCTTGAGGCTCTCCACCGATTCCATGAGGGCCTTTTCCACCATGCTGCCCAGGACCAGCACCTCGTCCTGAAGACGTTGCAATGCCTCTTCAAAAGTTTTCCGCAGCATGTCAATCTCCCTGTTTCATCACTTACAACTAGTAGACTTCCAGTAACCGCCGTTCTGTTTTTAGCGATGCCGGCTACGATCTCCGCTTAGGATATCGGGGTCAAGTTCTTGAGCCTGCACTTGAGCAGCTCGTCTGCTCATTCGCTCCCCATCAGCCTGCGTTGCCTGTACTCCTCATAGTCAGGAAGGAGACGTGGGTACTCCTCAGACATTAATGGCGATGAGATCATGAAATCAGCCGACGCTCGATTGCAAGCGACCGGAATGTTCCAAACGACAGCCATCCGCAGGAGGGCTTTCACATCCGGGTCGTGGGGAAGTGGTTCGAGAGGGTCCCAGAAAAATATCAGAAACTCGATTTCTCCTTCCGCAATCTTAGCGCCGATCTGCTGATCGCCGCCTAGTGGGCCGCTTTGGAGTTTGATAATTTCGAGCTCAAGTTCCTGCTCCAGCAATCTGCCAGTTGTTCCTGTTGAATATAACTTGTGGTGAGCCAGGAGATCCCGATTGAATCTCGTCCATTCAAGTAGCTCTTGCTTTTTGTTATCATGTGCTACAAGGGCGATCTTCTTTCGCTGTCTCATTGGTAACTTTCTGTATTCCATAGAGCTCTGTTGTCTCCTCTTAAGAGCTACATGTAGCCCAGTTGTTTGACCTAGCGTTTGCAGAAAACCGCTGGTGACTGGACAAGGCTACACTTTCAGGCTACATTCAGGGTGGTACCGATCACCCTGTTCCCTGAAAGGAGT
>Ga0209609_10001936_pt1 | contig 11929 bp, 10 predicted proteins | sample LakKivw325mmetaG_FD_184136 | JGI IMG/M metagenome (GOLD analysis project Ga0209609, IMG submission 184136) | Anoxic lake water microbial communities from Lake Kivu, Rwanda to study Microbial Dark Matter (Phase II) - Lake Kivu water 325m metaG... | ecosystem: Environmental > Aquatic > Freshwater...
GGATGCCGTGGATTCTCGCGAAGAAGAGCGAAGGTGCGGTCGGCTCGCTTCCGAACTTCCCCGGGTAGTTGGCGATAGCAGCGCCAGAACCGCCCGGTGGTCCGGTGCATCAGAGGTCGCGGAGGCGCTTGGAGCGCCTGGCGTCGTGCGCTTCTTGGACGAGGAAGTCCAGTTTGCCGGCTGCCGAGTCGGCCTCGATCTGGCGGTCCCAGGCTTGCCAGTCCCTCTCCAGAAACCAGCGACGGAACTCGCTGTAGTCCTGTTCGGACAGACGCTCGACCTCGGTCTCGAGTTCGGCCAGCCGATTTACGGTTCTCACGCGTGACATCTCTGCCAGTCTAGCCGGATGTGGGCGCGAGTCAACGGCGCAACATCCGGCGCAACATCCGGCCAAAGGTGACACGTCACCTATTCTTATGAACCCGAAGCCTGTCAATGTAGTTCCGGAGACAGCCGACAGCCTACGGCTTACGGCTAACAGCCAACGGCCTCGGTCGTTCATCGTTCCTTCGTACATCGTTCATTCGTGGCCGGGAAAACGATAGACGATGGACGCACTGTCAGACAGGGGCCGTTGAGGCCAATCTCCCGAGCCAACGAAGATGCTGTTGGCTTCAGAAGCCCCTGTCGGACAGCGCGGGGCGGTAAGCCGTGAGCCGTAAGCCGAAAGCGGAAGTCGATTGCAGATTGGCGCGTCGCCCCGACCCCGATTCCGCCCGGCCGGCTGACGTCCCCGCGGCTTAGGCCGTGTCCCTTCAGAGGGTGCTTTACCGTCGGCCGCAGGCTACTGCTGCCGGCCGAGTTCCTTCTCGCCGAACACCTGGCCGGTGAAGCAGAAGAGCTGCGCGTCCTTCTCCTTGTATGCGCTCGGGGGCAGCCCGGCCTTGAGGCAGGTGTTGGCAAGGAACTGCTCGCGGTTCCAGCACTGCTCGACCGGGACCTGCGGCAGCAGGAGCCCGGAACGGAATCCCTTGCGTATCACGAGACCGTGCTTGCCGACGACGACCGATTCCGGGCTCGGTAGCGGCCGCAGCGGGCTGAGCACGGTTATCTCAATGTCAATCTTGTCCAGCTCATCCGGACCCACCGGCGGGAATCTCGGGTCTTCGGTCGAAGCGGCCACCGCCATGTCGCTGACCGCCTGATAGAGCGGCTTCACTGCCTCGACGTAGCCGATGCAGCCGCGCAGGTCTGCGCGCTCGTGCAGGGTCACGAATGCCCCGCGCTTCTCGCTCAGTCTGGGGGTCAACGGCTTGGCTTCGGGCACCTTGCCCGTTCGGATATAGGTATCAAGGGTGCTGCGGGCTATGCCCAGCAGGCTCTTCTGCTCGCGCTCAGTAAGGTTCGACGACTCCGAATCGACCACCTTCTTTCCGGACGCCACGAAAGCGACCGCGCTGTACCCGACGACATATCCACCCCGCTCGCCGGTCACGTCGTTTGAGTTGGTCTGAGCGAGAACAATCGCCGTATCCGCGCCCATCTCACGGGCAGCCACCATCATCGCCGTTATCGCGTTCCCTCCGCACGCCTGGGCCTCGTTCCGCTCCAGTGCCGAGTGGAACGCCTGGGGGTCGAACTTCGCCATCAGCCCGACTGTGATACTGTCGACGCGGTTGGCCTCATCGTACGAGTCGCCGTGGTAAAGGTCGGATGACGCGACCACGAGGACCTTTCTGCCCTTGGCCGCCCGTGCAATCGCCTTGCCGACTCGCTCGCACTGCTCGAAGGTCGGCTGCAGCAACATGATTGGCACTATCTTGAAGTCGCCCAGCACCCGCTCAAGAAACGGCACTTCGACTTCGATAGAATGCTCACGCACGTGCGCCTCCGGCATGTCCACGAGGAACTTATCCTGCGCCGTAATCGCCCTGGCCAGGGCCTCGTCAATGGGCACCGTGCCGAGTGGCGTCTTCCAGGCGCCCTTGGCGTAGACTGCCGCCTTGCTGAGCAGGACGTAGTGGCTCGTGCCGAGAATCACGACGGTAACCGAATCCATGCCCGCTAGCAGTTTGAAGGCCCGCGCCGCGGTCGGCCCGGAGAACGGATAGCCTGCGTGCGGAACCTGTATGCCGATGAGCGTGCCGGAGATGGCCGGCACCTCAGCGCTCTCAAGCATCGAGTCCACCATTGTCCCGAGCGTCTTTGCGTCACCCGGATAGAATTGACCAGCGACTGCCGGTTGTCTCGCCACGATAACCTCCTTTGGCTGCGCGCAAACCAGGCACGCCAGCACCATCGTGCTCATCAGCGCCACTTCACACCTGCCTGCCCGTCCGTCATTTGTCATTCGTCATTCGTACTTCGTCATTTCCTAGATCTTGGACCATTTCCCGCACCGGTCCCCGTAGCGGTCTATCACCTGCTGCTCGCGCAGAGTCTCGATGACCTCGCACCGGTTCGGACAGCCATCGCATTCGAAGGCCCTGGTCTCGAAGAGAGTATCGGCGACGTCGAACCCGGCGAACCGGGTACTCTTGCCCTCGGTCTCCTCGGAAGCGACAATAGCCGCCCCGACCGCGCCCATTACGAGGAAGTGCTCCGGCACCAGCACCTCGTGCCCGAGCATGAATTCGAAAGCCTGCTTCACGCCCACGTTGGCGGCGACGCCGCCCTGGAACAGAATCAGCGGGTGTATCTCCTTGCCCTTGGCCACCGTGTTCATGTAGTTGCGGACGATGGCGTCGCACAGCCCGGCCACGATGTCCTCGGTCGATATGCCGAGCTGGGCCTTGTGAATCATGTCGCTCTCGGCGAATACCGTGCAACGGCCGGCTATGTTCACCCGGTTCTTGGCCCGCAGTGCGAGGCCGCCGAATTCCTCAATCGGCCTTCCGAGCCGGGTCGCCTGGTGGTCGAGGAAGCTCCCGGTTCCGGCCGCGCAAACCGTGTTCATGGCGAAGTCAACCGGGATGGCGTCGCGCAGGATGATTATCTTGGAGTCCTGCCCTCCGATCTCGATGACCGTCCGGACGTCCGGATGGAAGTGACTCGCCGCTACCGCGTGGGTGATTATCTCGTTCTTCACGATGTCGGCCTGAATCATGACCCCGGCCAGCCGGCGGGCCGAACCGGTCGTGCCCGCGCCCAGCACCCTGACGTTGGAATCGACCTGGCTGCCCAGCTCGGCGAGCAGGCTCTTGATGGAACATATCGGATTCCCCTGAGTCCGAATGTACCTGCTGGCGACGACGTTGAACTCGCGGTCGACCACCACGCCCTTGGTCGAGATGGAGCCGACGTCAATTCCGATGTAGCCCTCGACCAGACTTTCTCCTCTTCACCAGGTCAACGAATGCCTCGAGCCGGGTGAGTAGCCCGGTCCGCGAGGTATGCTCATCAAACGACAACGACAAGACCGGAAGGCCCGTCTCCTCGGACAGCTTCTCTAGGGCCTCAAGCGCGATGTTCTCGGGCATGCACGTAAACGGAAAGATGTGCACGAGGCCATCCAGCCCCTGCCGCTGGAAGTGCACCGCCTCCCCCACGGTCCGAATCGCCTCGCCGCCCGGAGACTCGCGGAGATAGCGGCGCGCCAGGCGACCCGACCGCACGAACGCAGGGTCCGAGAAAAGCAGATGGCGGAGATGCCGGTACAGACTCCGCTCGAAAACGACCTCCACCCCCATCCTGCCCAGTTCCTTTTCAATCTCCTGGTTGGCGAACTGCTCAATCATGAAGTAGATTTCCCCGACCAGCCCCAGCCGGACGCGCGGCACGACCCCGTTCAGGTTGAACAACCGTCTGACCTCGCCGCGCGCCTGCTCGATTCCCCTGAACGTCTGCGCCTGCTCGACGACGGCGAGGGCCTTGCGCCTGGCCCGTTCTGCCGCGTCAAAGTCAATCGCCCGCTTCCGGTTGAGCTGCTGTCGGAACTCCTGGGTCAGCCGGCTCTTGGCCAGCATCTTCGCCACAGCGCGGACGACGCGCAGCGGCGACACGCCGAACATGCGCGGCATGGCCTTGAAGATGAAGTCGAACGGCGAGTACTGGGCCACTGGGATCAAACGACACTGCTTGCCCAGTTCTCTCAGCGCGCGCTCCTGGAGGTAATGGTAGTACCCGAAGCGGCACTTGCGCGCGCCCGCAGCCATGAACAGGGTGTCGGCCCCGAGCTCCAGCGCCTCCAGCATGTTGCCGAGGGTGATCTTGTACGGCATGCATATCAGCTCAGGCGAATGCAGCGCCCCAAGCTCAATTGTGCGTCGGGAGTTGGGCGGTGCGAGTATCACGTCCGCCCCGAGGTCCTCAAGAAAAGTCTTAAGCGCGTAGGTATCGTAGCCGAAGTTGGGGAACGATGCCTTCATGTGCGTGCGGCGCGGTCAGGCTGCTCTTGCCTGACCCCCGGTCTTCGCTCGCCTTCGCTCCGCCAGCTCCAAGAAAGCCTCAATCCGGGTCACGATACCGGCGGTGCCGGTGTGCTCGTCGATCACCAGTTGCAGGAACGGCCGGTCCCGCTGCTGCGCCTCCTCGCGCATGAACTCGGCAACCAGCGAATCGGGCCCGCACCCCATCGAGACAATCATGCACACGCCGTCTACCTTGTCGGCCAGGAAACGGAACGCGTTGTACAGCTCTCGTTCGTACACCCAACGGATGTTACGTGCGAAGCCCTGGCGACTGCGCAGCACGCTCTCCGGCAACTCGTCCTTGGTGCAGATGCGATAGCCGTGGCTGCTCAGCGTGTCGACCATCGGCCGCGAGATGAAATCGTCATCGAGATTGTAGAAGTGACCGAGCAGGGCGACCCGCTTCTCGCCGGCCGGGAAATCGGGTGCCTGGTCATGAACCGGGACGTATCTCCTGGCCCGGGCAAGCGCGCGCACGACCCGCACCGGGTCGTGACAAAGCTCCATGCCGGCACGGAAGTGCGACCACCAGAAGTCGCCCCGGATGCTCGGTGCACAGACCGGCAGCCGGCCGTCGAACATCATCCGCGCGATGTCCACGATTCCGATCATCTTGGGACAGGCATAGAGCTTATCTTCAAGCCAGAGCAGCCGGGGCAGGAACAACACGTCGATCTTTCCGGCCAGCTCCTCAATGTGACCAGCCATTATCTTGATGGGAAGACAGATCTCGCTCGACACGTGGCCCAGTCCGTTCTGAAGCAGGACCTTATCAGTACGGCGGCTGACCACCACCTCGGCGCCCAGCCCGGTCAGGAACTCCTCCCAGAACCGGCCATAGCGGTAGTACAGCAGGGCCCTGGGAACGCCGACTCTCATCGGGGTATTGTAGGTTGCCGAGGGTCAAAGTCAACAGGGCGAGTTCAACGAACCGCGAGCGAGGACGGCGGCCTGAGAAGGAGGCCGCAGCAAGAGACCTGGGTCCAACGCCGCCGGTCCGAGCTCGAAATCGGCCGGCTGTTGACAGCGGCGGCCGAATGGCGATAATTGGCCGTCCCCTCCCGATGGGGGATACACGGCGCCATTCTCGCGCCGACGCGCCCAGTCCGCAATCGCTCGGTCATGGGCTAACCTTAGTGAACCGCGTGACACAGCACTCTCACGCAGGGGAGAGGAAGGATGTGGAAAACCAGGAACCGGGGACTGGAAACTTGCGGCCTGCGGCCGCGTGGCGTGGCCCTGATGCGCCTTGACGCGCGTCGCCAAATAGGTGGCTGTCCCGGTCAGGTCCCCCGATAACCCCGAAATGGTTAGCGTCCCCGATAAAGGTCCTAAATGGTTAGCGTCCCCGATAACCCGCGAGAAAGGGCCGGCAGGAACCGGAGGCGGATGGCCGGACGTGGGCCGGGCGAAACAGCGGGGTTTGAGAACGAGCTGGGGGAATAGCCCCTGGGGATACCCCGGGTGGGGGTCATGTGCGAATAGCCTGCCCTCTTTTCCAGTAAGAAGCGGATTATACATATGAAGACAGCAGTGGTAGAGCAGGGACGGCGGGGCGGGAGCGACAGCGGGTGGAGTAGCGGGTCGAGCAGCGGCTCCAGCAGCGGGCGGAGGAGCGGGGCAAGCTACGGGTAGAACTGCGGGTCCAACTGCGGGTCGAATAACGGGAGGAGCAACGGGACCGGCAGCGGGTGGAGGAACGGGTCGAGTAACTGCTCCAGTTGCGGGTGGAACTCCGGGTCGAGCAGCGGGTGGAGGAGCGGGTCGAGCTACGGGTCGAGCTGCGGGTCCTATAGCGGGTGGTACTACGGGTCCCGCAGTCTGACCAATAGCGGGTGGAATTGCGGGTAGAGCTTCCGGGCGAAGAGCGGGCCCGACTCCGGGTGGAACTACGGGTCCAACTATAGGTGGAACGGCCACCAGGCGCATTTTCAGCAACTTACGCGATGTGCAGCGCCTTTGCTCTCGGTCGGCCCGGGAAACCCGTGCGGTCCGGCGGGCTATAAGGCGAGGAACAGGACCGGCAGATGCAATCACCTGATGCAGAGAGACCGCATGAGTTGCGGCCGGGCCGGAGATGAGGCACCAGGGTGAGCGACGGGTGAGCTTGTATCCTATATAGGCTACAAGCCATAAGGCAGGATTTCGGGCCTAACTGCTTGCGACTTGGGGTGTTAGCGGCGAAGACGGTAACTCGACCCCCGCCACCAGGTAACTCTCGGGTTAGCCTCCGAAGTAGCTCTGGAGGAAGCCGTCCGATGAGCTTCAGGGGTAAGTCCCTGAAGTCCCTCGTCCGTTGTCTCCGGAGGAGCTTCGTCGGGAGCGGGGTGAGGAGGAGGGCCGGAAGCTCGGGCCGAAGCCGGGCGATAAGCGGGTGGGTAAGCCCGGACCGAAGCTCTGCGGTGAGCCCCTGAGGATGCTCTGTGAGGAGCCGTGGCCGCAGCCTCCGAGGTCGCTTCAGAGGGAGCTATCCGGCGAGCTTTGTGGAGCGCTTCCAGCGTCGCTGCGGAATAGCGGGGAAAGCGCCGATAAGCACCCAGTGGGGACAGCCCGCGTTTCCCGTTCCGGATAAGAGGCAGAGGCCCGTCGGCAGGGCGTGCCGGCGGGCCTCTGCCTGTGTGGGGCTAGTCTTCGACTTTTATGGCGCTGGACGGGCAGTCTTCGGCCGCCTGCTGGACGCACTCCTCGGCGCCTTCGGGAATGATGTCGACCTTGACCGTGGCCGTGTCGCCTTCGATTTCGAAGATGTCTGGGCAACTGCTGACGCACAGCTCGCAGCCGGTGCAGAGTTCTTTGTCGACTGATGCTTTCATTCTGACCTCCATTCAGGGCCGGCTGGTAGCGCCCGGCCGGCGCAGTTAGTTCTGTTCAGCGCTGTAATCTAGTGACCGGAAACTGTTTGTCAAGGATTGTCTGGCCACCCCAGAACCTCTATTGAAACCCCGAAAGACACAAGACGAATGGATGCAGGGCGCTGCAGCTCGGTTTCACTTCGTTTTCGTGGCCATCTGCTTCGGATCCGGGGCGGCCCGGAGGCCGATAGGGAGAGCCACGAAGTCACGATGGACACGAAGGAGGAGGGGAGAACCGCCAAGGACGCCAAGAGCGCCAAGGGAGCGAGAACTCGGAAGCAGAGGCCAAGGATACTGAGCAGTTGGACGTGGAACCGGCCGGGTCCGTCTCACTCTGCTTTCGCGGCTACTCACTTCGGGCGCGGTTGGCCTGGACCGCTTCCGGCCGGGTGAGGAAGGCATGGACGAACCCGTCGATGTGACCGTCCATGACGCCGGCGACGTCGTGGGTCGTGAATTCGGTGCGGTGGTCTTTGACCTGCTGGTAAGGGAAGAAGACGTAGGAGCGGATCTGGTGGCCCCAGGCGATGTCGGTCTTCGCTGCCTCGAACTTCTCGCGTTTCTCGTCCTGCTCGCGCTTGTGATAGTCGTAGAGTCGGGACCGGAGAATCTTCAGGGCGTTGGTCTTGTTCTGGAACTGAGAGCGTTCGTTCTGGCAGGTGACTACGATGCCGGTGGGGATGTGGGTAATGCGTACGGCGGATGAGACCTTGTTGACATTCTGGCCGCCGTGGCCGCCGGCGCGAAAGGTGTCGAACTTGAGGTCGCTGGGGTTGATTTCCACCTCTATCTCTTCGACCTCAGGGTAGACCGAAACCGCGGCGAAGCTGGTGTGGCGGCGTTTGTTGGCGTCAAAGGGCGAAACCCGCACGAGGCGGTGAACGCCGATTTCGGACTTTAGCAGTCCGTAAGCATAGGCGCCGCTGACCTCGAGTGTGGCGTCCTTGATGCCCGCCTCATCGTTGGGCTGGAGGTCGAGGACCTCGTACTTAAGCCCCTGTAATTCGATGTAGCGGGTGAGCATCCGGTAGAGCATTTCCGCCCAGTCGCAGGATTCGGTGCCGCCGGCGCCGGGGTGGATGGAGAGAATTGCCGAGCGCGCGTCCTCGGGGGAGCGGAACATCGCCCGCTCCTCGAGCGCGTCAAGTTCACGCTCAATCGCCTCGACCTGCCCCGCCAGTTCCTTGCGTGCGGCCTCGTCCGACTCGCCGAACAGGCCGACCATCTCGGTCGTATCTCTGAGTTCGGAGGCGAGCTTGTCCACGCGGGAAAGCAGGTCGTTTAAGGCGGCGATACGGCGCATCGTGGTCTGGGCGCGTTCGGCGACGCTCCAGAAGTCGGGTTGTGAGCTGGCTTTGGTGAGTTCGGCTAGTTCGGCCCGGCGAGCAGGCAGGTCAAAGAAACTCCTGCAGTCTGTGCAGGCGTTCGGACAACTGCGCAAGCTCGGGCGCTGCGCCGCGAGTATCTCCGACCATTATGAGGGATGATCCTCGGAGCCGGATTTAACCAGTCACCAAGGTCTCGGCACAGTCAAGGACAAAGTGGCAAAGACAAAGGACGCAGCAACCAGGAAGGGTCCAAGAAGGAAGTCCGGCAGGTGTTCGGCCTCGATGCGTTCCCATTGCTTTGTCCTTTGGACTCAGTCCTTTGTATGTCTGCCGGGCCTTGATTATTCAGGCTTCGGCTCGGGTGCGGCAGCAGGAGTGGCCGGCTTCGCATCGGCTGCCGGGGCCTCCGGCTTGGGCTTCGCTGCCTTCGGTGCTTTGGGCGCCTTGGGTGCCTTTGGCGCCCTGGGCTTCGCAGCCTTGGGAGCGACGGGCTTGGCCGTCTTTGCCGGCCTGGCCGGGACCGCGTCGCCGTACTTGCGGCGGAACTTCTCGACCCGGCCCGCGGTATCCACGAGCTTCTGCTTGCCGGTGAAGAATGGGTGGCAGGCGGAACAGAGGTCCACGTTCATCTTCGGCTTGGTCGAGCGGGTCTTGACCACGTTGCCGCAGGCGCAGGTGATTACTGACTCGACGTACCTGGGGTGGATCTTTGGCTTCATTTCGTCAGCTTTCGCTCATCGACTCGAGGAACTCTTTATTGTTGCGGGTCAGCCGCATCTTGTCAAGCACGAACTCCATCATTTCGACCGGGGAGAGCTCGGCCAGGAGCTTTCGCATCACCCAGATGCGGTTGAGCTCGAACTCGGAAAGCAGCAGCTCTTCCTTGCGGGTGCCGGAGCGCTGGAGGTCGATGGCCGGGAAGATGCGGCGGTCGGCCAGTTTCCGGTCAAGGATGAGTTCCATGTTGCCGGTGCCCTTGAACTCCTCGAAGATGACTTCGTCCATGCGCGAGCCGGTCTCGACGAGCGCGGTGGCGATGATGGTGAGCGAGCCGCCCTCTTCGATGTTGCGGGCCGAGCCGAAGAACTTCTTGGGCTTCTGCAGGGCGTTGGAGTCCAGGCCGCCGGAGAGGGTGCGGCCGGAGTGCGGCACGACGAGGTTGTGGGCGCGGGCAAGGCGCGTAATCGAGTCGAGCAAGATGATGACGTCGTAGCTATGCTCCACCAGCCGCCTCGCCTTCTCCAGCACCATGTCCGCGACCTGGACGTGGCGCTCGGGGACTTCGTCGAAGGTCGAGCTGATGACCTCGGCCTTGACCGAGCGCTCCATGTCGGTCACCTCTTCGGGGCGCTCGTCGATAAGCAGGATGATGAGCTTGATTTCGGGGTGGTTGGCGGTGATGCAGTTGGCGATCTTCTGGAGCAGGATGGTCTTGCCCGCGCGCGGGGGAGAGACAATCAGGCCGCGCTGACCCTTGCCGATGGGCACGAACAGGTCCTCGACACGCATCGAGAAGTCGTTCTTCTCGGGCACCTCGAGCTGAATCCGCTGCAGCGGGTAGAGGGGCGTCAGAGCGTCGAACGGGATACGGCGCCGGTCTTCGGAAAGCGGCGTGCCGTTTTCGGTGTCGATTTTCAGAAGGGCGAAGTAGCGCTCGCTGTTCTTGGGCGGCCGGGCACGGCCGACGATGGTGTCGCCGGTCCGGAGCCCGAACCGCTTGATCTGGGACGGCGACACGTAGACGTCGTCGGACGAGGGCAGGTAGCTGTAGTCAGGCGAGCGGAGGAATCCGAAGCCCTCTTCGAGGATTTCGAGCACGCCGGTCACCTCGACGCCTTCGGTGCCGGCGTTGCGCTGGCGGGCGTCGGCCTCGAGGATGGCCAAGACCAGACCTTGCCGGTTGCGGTCCCGGAAGTCAGGGATGTTGAGCTTCTCAGCGATGTCGAAAAGCTCGGTGATCTTCTTACGTTTGAGTTCTTCCTGAATCATCGTCTCTCCTTGTCGGGGCGGGTACTTTGGCCGGAACTCGGGTTCCTGGTCCGGAGAACCGTCGGATTTGAGCCACTTGGCCAAGCTCGAAGGTGGTGCCTAGCTGCCTGCCGATCTCGAACGACCTAGTTGGCAACGAGCAAACCTGATTCTGAGCGGACTGGGGTATTTCTCCTGAGGAACAATGGGGCTCCCGGGCTTCAAGCTGGCCCCGTCCGCACACAGTATAGATGCCCCTGTTCCTATGTCAAGCAACGACGGTGCTCCTAGAACCGATATTGCAACCAGGAGAGCATTCCGTTTCACTCGGTCTTCGTGGCTGTCAATATCGGATTCAGTGCTTCTGCTCCCGTTTGACAACGCAGGGCCAGCCGTTTACCATCACTTCCCTTATGTCGCACATCAAGCACGTTCAGGACGAGCTGGCGAGACGGAACAGCGCCGCGCAAATGGGCGGCGGTGAGCAGTCCATCGCAAAGCAGCATGCAGCCGGCAAGCTGACCGCGCGCGAGCGCATCGACGCTCTCTTGGACAAGGGCAGCTTCGTGGAGCTGGACCGGCTGCGTATGCACGACTGCCACGACTTCGGTATGGAGAAGCGGAGGATTCCGGGCGACGCGGTCGTGACCGGTCACGGCCGCATCAACGGCAGGCCGGTAGCGGTCTTTTCCCAGGACTTCACGGTTTTCGGCGGCACGCTGTCGCGGGTGTTCGGAGAGAAGGTCTGCAAGGTGATGGACATGGCGATGCGCTCCGGCATGCCGGTCGTGGGTCTGAACGACTCGGGCGGCGCGAGAATCCAGGAGGGCGTGGACAGCCTGGGCGCATACGCCGACATCTTCCTCCGCAACACGCTGGCCTCGGGCGTGATACCCCAGATTTCGGTGGTGCTCGGGCCGTGCGCCGGCGGCGCGGTCTACTCGCCAGCGCTGACCGACTTCATCATCATGTCCGAACGGACAAGCTACATGTTCATCACCGGCCCGGAAGTCATCAAGGCTGTTACCAAGGAAGAGGTGACCAAGGAGAAGCTGGGCGGGGCAGAGACCCACAACGAGACATCAGGCGTGGCCCATTTCAAGGCAATCGACGACAAGGACGCGCTAGAGACGTGCCGGAAGCTGTTTTCGTATCTGCCGCAGTCGAACCGCGAGAAGCCGCCTGCCGTGCCCTCGCGTGACGACCCGAACCGGCCTTGCGAAGGTATCGGCGACATAATCCCGGACGACACACGCAAGCCGTACGACATGACCCAGATAATCCACAAGGTCGTGGATAGGGGCAGCTTCTTCGAGGTGCAGAAGTTCTGGGCGAAGAACATCGTCATCGGCTTTGCCCGGATGAACGGTGAGGTCATCGGCATCGTGGCGAACCAGCCCAAGTTCCTTGCCGGGTGCCTGGACATCGATGC
>Ga0209609_10001938_pt1 | contig 11919 bp, 13 predicted proteins | sample LakKivw325mmetaG_FD_184136 | JGI IMG/M metagenome (GOLD analysis project Ga0209609, IMG submission 184136) | Anoxic lake water microbial communities from Lake Kivu, Rwanda to study Microbial Dark Matter (Phase II) - Lake Kivu water 325m metaG... | ecosystem: Environmental > Aquatic > Freshwater...
GGTATACCACACCATCTTTGTTTCCGTACCGATGGTGTACACTCACAAACCCATCCTTTCCCTCCGCCGGCGTCCACTCCATGGGCATTCGCAGATTCACCGACGGGGCATCACTAAGCCGGTGCATGTCAATGCGCGAGAGCCACCATCGTGTAATAAAAGCCGATTTAGGCCCGGACTCCCCGGACCCGTCAAGGTGAAAAGGCTGGGTCCATGCCATCGCCGCACCCCTGCCGAATACCGTAAACCGCACATATGAACCACCATATCCGGCAGGCTTGAATTCCATCCGCCTTGCGGATACCCGTGCAAGACAGACACCTTTTGAACCGATTGCCCAGATCTCATCGGCATCAGCGGTGTCAACGATAAACCGCGCTTTCTGCCGCCGGATGGAACGTATGGTAACTCCTGTACTGGAATAGAAATCACCCCGGAGGATGGCATCGTAAACCGCCGCCGGGGTGCGGGATGCTGCCCGCACGACTATCCATCCCCTGCCGATGTCAGCAAGACTGTGCGCATCGTCGCTGGCGAATCCGAACAGCCGTCTGCCCCGGGAGAGGAGGTAATCCCATTTGTCCGTTGCAAGAGCGCAGCCTTCCAACCGCTCAATCACCCCGTTGTAAATCTCCATGCCGATTGCGGATGTCCTTGCCATCAGCTGTTTCCTGCTGTAATGCTCCGGCTCCTGCCAGTTTGGATGATTCAACACAACCAGCGCAGGCTGCTTTCCAAGGTAACGAAGCAAACCGAGCTGTTCTCCCGATTTCAGACAGCGGCGGAGCACTGCCTGATGGAATGAATAGACACCCATGTGTTCACCGGCAAAAGAATTCCACTCTATGCCCGGGATAAGCAGCAGGCGGCGATGCCGCGCAAGGGTAAGTTTCATGTGATCGGAAATGGATAGGAAATCGTAGCCAAGTTCGGCGTAACGTTCAAGCGCTTCCGTCAGCGACATCCCCTCCCCCACGTGCGTGTGCAGATTGCCTTTAAGCCATACCATATTTTTTGCCCCTTTTTATTCTGACTGGCTGAGAAATTTCTCTGCCGAGGAGGCGGCTGTGGCGCCCTCGCCGCAAGCGGTAACCACCTGGTAAAGTGACTTTCTTATAACGTCCCCGCATGCAAAAACACCCTTCACGGAGGTTTGCATCCTGTAGTCGGTCATTATGTATCCGCCGGGATTCTGCTCAACCTTGCCGTCAATGAATTCCACGTTCGGCTTCTGTCCGACGGAGATGAAGACGCCGTCAACGTCCAGCGGTTTCAAGTCATCCGTGTCCTTGCGCCTCACGATTACCCGCTTGACGGATTTCCCGTCTCCCTCTATCCTGTCAACGACGGAAGAGAGAACCGGTTTGACTGCCGGATATTTTTTTATCTCCTCCTGCAGGTATGCCGACGCTCTGAACTCGTCCCGCCGGTGTATCAGGTAACAGACTTCCGCGTATCTGGTCAGGTATATTGCCTCTTCCAGGGCCGCATCGCCGCCGCCCACTACAGCTATTTTCTTGCCCTTGAAAAAAGCGCCGTCGCACACCGCGCAGAAAGATACCCCTTTCCCGGTATATTCATCTTCTCCGGGAATCCCGAGTTTTCTCCTTGACGAACCGCTTGCTATTATGAGCGCCCCGGTTGTAATTCCCTTCCCGTCTTTAAGGCGTATCCTGATTCCATCCTCCCCAAAAGAGACGTCTTCGGCTTCCCCTTCCACGATCTCTCCGCCGAACCTCAAGTACTGGTTCTTCATCTTCCCGGCCAGTTCCGTGCCCGAAACGCCTTCCGGGAAACCGGGGTAGTTATCTATCTTTTCAGTCAGCAGAATGCTTCCTCCCGGATAAAATTTCTCCACTATTAGTGTCTTTATTCCTGCCCGCAGGGAATACATTCCTGCCGCCATGCCCGCAGGTCCTGCCCCGATTATGATAACTTCCTTTTTCATTTATCCCGAACTCCTTGCTCCGAACTCTCCTTGAATTTCTCTCGTCGTGAGAAGTCCTTGATTTATCCTTTTCACCCCCACCGCATTCAGCATCCGCTGAATACTGCCTCCCCCCTCAAAGGGGGAGGCGAACAAGGTGTTACTTCCTTGTGAGGGATTTGCGATTCATCTTCATTTCTTGTATCGTATCCTTATCTCGTAGTAAACCTTTCTTACCAGTTTTTCCGGAACCTTCCTGCGCCTGTTGGTCTCACGTGAAAAACAGACCGTTTTTTCCATGGTATGCAAAAGCGCCGTGCATTTTTCGCAGGTGCGCAGGTGCTCTTCAAGCATATTCTTCATCAACTCGTCAATATCGTCATCCATGTATCCTGAAATCAAGCTGACAAGTTCTTCACAGTCCATGGTTTCCCCGTGGGTTATGCAGGTATCAATCCTCTTTTCCCGCCGCTTCCGAAATGCTCCGACAGCTTCTCCCGCAGGTACAGCCTGCTCCTGTGCGAGCGGGTTTTGACTGCCGCTTCAGAAATAGACAGGATTTCGGCAACCTTCGCAATAGAAAATCCCTCAATGTCATGCAGAACAAAAACCGACCTGTACCTGGGAGGCAGGGCATTTATCTCCTTGTCAAGGATTGCCTTCAATTCCTGGTTTTTCAGATGGTTAACCGGGGTGTCGGACCAGTCCGGAAATTCAATTTCACGTACTGAATCCTCACTCTCCTTAAGACGCGCAACCGGGACCTTTCTCCCCTTTTCCTTCCGCATCTTCATCAGCGCGAAGTTGGTCGCAATACGGTAGAGCCATGTTGAGAAAGAGGAGTTTCCCTTGAACCTGGGCAGGTTTTCGTATGCCGTCATATAGGTTTCCTGCATGATGTCGGCCGCATCTTCCTTGTTGCGCAGAAGCCTGTACCCCAGGTTATATATCCTGCCGCTGGTGGTTTTCATCAAATCTTCAAATGCCCGGATATCGCCGTTTTTCGCCTTTTCCACCAGAGCCAGTTCACCGTTTGTCCCCATATATCTCCACAATCTTGTTCCTGTTCTTCAGCCCGCCCACGATATCAAAGCACGATTTGGGCTTATTGTAATAGCCGGAAAGAATTTCTACCAGCCTCTTGTTGGCTTTTCCCTCCAGAGCCGGCGCGTCCACCCAGACTTTGAGAGTGTTATTTGCTTCTTCAAGCACCCTGGATTTTCTGGAATTTACCGTCACCCGCACCGAAATTCTCATCCCTTAATGATACCATACATCCGTGTAATTTGACAGAGATTAAGCGTAAGTATATTATGACTATCTAAACCGGAGGTCTGAAATGAACAGGAGGAGATATATGCTTTACGGGATAGCAGCTATGGCAGCAGTTTTTTTTGCGGGTTGCGCGGCAGTTCCTAACGTCAAGGCAAAAGGGAAACAACCGGCCGTCCCTTCTGTTCTTGTGGCGCAGTACACTGAAAAACCGGTTGTGATAGACGGGAAACTGGACGACCCGGTATGGGAGAAAGCGCCGGTTTATAAACTTGACCTCGCCAAAGATCTTTATCTGCCTTTTGAGCAGAGAAAGGACCAGAGGACTGGAATCAACGGACTGGAAGAGCCGGGAGAAGCACGGCTGGCATGGGATGACAAATATTTTTACGTGGGTATCAAGTTCATTGACTCGGATATAGTGCAGGAAAGCAACGAGGACCAGCAGCATTTCTATACGAACGGGGACCTTGTGGAGATATTTCTCAAGCCGGAAAAAAGCACCTGGTACTGGGAGATATACGGTACGCCAAATGCGAAAAAGACCGTCTTCTGGTTCCCGGGCAGGGGAAGAATCGGGGTGAAAAGCTCATGGGATCCGGGGATGAATCTTGACGAGGTACTTGTGGCAGCCCAGATCAAGGGGACCTTCAACGACTGGAGAGACAGGGATGAATACTGGACACTGGAGATGGCAATCCCTGTCAGCGGACTGACGGCGCACGGAGATGCCTTCGGACCCGGTTCGGACTGGCGGATACTGGTTGCACGGTACAATTACTCCAGGTACCTGTCTCAAAGAGAACTGACGATGGTTCCGCAGTTATCCGTGACAAACTACCATCTTCTGGAAGAATACGCGACACTGAAGTTTGAGAAATAGAAAAAAGGAGAGACAATATGGCGGGAAGAGAAGTTTTCGGGAAAGAGGAGCTGGAACAGATACGGGAGGTTTTGAAGACAGGAATTCTGTTCAGGTACGGATTTGACAAGGAACGCAACGGGATTTTCAAGGTCAGGCAGTTTGAACAGGAATTCGCCGGATACGTCAATGCCGGTTATGCCCTGGGAGTCAGTTCCGGCAGCGCCGCGCTGAAGGTAGCCCTGGAGGCGCTCAACATGCCGAAGGGAAAAGAAATACTCACTCCATGCTTTACCTTCGTTGCAACGATTGAATCAATTGAAGAGGCGGGGTTCAAACCGGTTCTGTGCGATATTGACGAGACATTCAACATATCTCCCGGGGACATAAAGAGAAAACTTACGAAAAATACTGTATGCATCATGCCTGTCCACATGATGGGTTCCGCGGCAGATATGCGTCCCATCCTCGGTATAGCGAAGGAAAACAGGTTGAAGGTTCTTGAAGATGCCTGCCAGTGCACCGGAGCATCTCTTGCCGGCAAGAAAGTTGGCACTTTCGGGGATGCGGGATGCTTCAGTTTTGATTATGTTAAGATCATGACGGCCGGGGAAGGCGGTATGGTCGTAACTGATAACGAAACTCTTTACAAGCAGGCCGAGTTCTACCACGACCACGGGCATCCGCACCTGCCCGGCGTGGGCAGGGGAGACGAGAAACGGGCAAGGAAGGGCTTCAATTACAGGATGAACGAACTGCAGGGCGCGCTGGGACTGGCGCAGCTGAAAAAGCTGGACACAATCATTGCCAGGCAGAAGGCAAACAAGAAAGCCATAAAAGAAGCTATACAGAATACCAGCGGAGTGCAGTTCAGGCATTTTCCGGACGAAAAAGGAGAGATTGCAACCTTCCTGACGCTTCTTTTTGCCGGCAGGGAAAAAGCGGAGAAGGTTAAGTCGGTGCTCAAGGAAAACGGAGTGACGCCCGCCACCCTCAACTACTGGCACTTTGTGGCAAACATAGAGATTGCCGGCGGCAATTTTCCGGAAAGCCAGGCAATACTGGAGAGGAGCGTTTCCCTGGAGATAAAGACCGTTATGGGACAGGACGTGATAGACAGGACGATTGACGCGCTGAAGAAAGCCGCAAAATTCGCTGCCTGATATCCATGCTGTATACCTTATCCGAAGTTTTTTATTCAATACAGGGGGAGGGCATTCTCCAGGGACTGCCGATGGTGTTCATACGGCTGTCGGGGTGTAACCTGAAATGCAGCTTCTGCGACACGAAATATGCTCTTAAGAGCGGCCGCCCTGTGACCGCCGGGGAAATAATCAGAGCGGTAGGGAAATATCCCTGCAGGAGAGTCTGCATCACCGGAGGAGAACCTTTCCTGCAGGACCTGTCCGTCCTCACGGAAACACTCAAGAAAAAGGGATACTGGATCTCTGCGGAAACAAACGGCACGGTGTGGCAGAAACTTTCCCTTGACTGGATTACGGTTAGTCCCAAAACAGGAGGAAAGAAGTTTTATCCGCGCGGATACGACAGGAGATTTCTGAAAGTTGCGTCGGAGTTCAAGTATGTAATTACCGGCAGGAAATCCCTGGATTTCATAGATACCGGGATAAGGGTACCCGTTGTATTGCAGCCGGTTGATAACGACATCAGGAGGGCAAAGGAGATAACGGAGTTCCTCAAGAAAAATCCCGGTAAAAACCGGTACCTGCGTATGCAGATGCACAAGCTGACCGGGATAAGATAAAAGGAGAAAATATAATATGGACAAGAAAGTTCTTAAGGTGGCAATTGCAGGTTTTGGGATGGCAGGCAGCGGAGCTGCTGCTTTTGTGAAGGAACACCGGGACCTGGAACTTGTGGCGGTGGCGGACCCTTCGGAGGAACGCAGGCTCGCGGCGGAAGAGAAATTTGCGGTCCGGACGTACGGCGACTACAGAAAGATGCTGAAAGAAGAAGAGATAGACGTCCTATGCAACAAGACCCCGAATTTCCTGCATGCAGAGGTTGCGATCGCAGCCCTTGAAAAAGGATGCTACATCTTTTCGGAAAAACCTGTTGCGACCACAAGAGAAGATATTGCCGCCATGCTGAAAGCCGAAAAGGAAAGCGGCAAACACATCCAGATAAATTTTGAAATGCGTTACTCAAGACTCTCGCACAGGATAAAGGAGATAATTGACGCCGGCGAGATTGGCGAGCCGAAGAACCTCCTGTTCACTCACATATCGGGAGACGCCGGTTTTATTCCGCATAAAGGAGACTGGAGGGCTGACCTCAGCAAGGTCGGCGGCTACTATATTGAAGAAGGATGCCACAGGTTGGATTTGATGCGTTACTATTTTGGCGCGGACCCTGAAAGCGTTGAGGCAATCCCTTCGCCCAACCTCCGGGGACCGGAGGCATGGCACAGGGGCTACAGGGAACCTGCGTGCACCCTGTGCTTCTTCCCGGGAGGAAAATTCGGCAACCTCATCACGATGCCGCACAGGGCGGTATTATATACCCCGAAAGGGATGGAACCTGAACTCGGGCATGAATACGGGGTAAGCATTACCGGCACGGGTGGTGCCCTGAAAACGGATTTCTGGAGGTCGTCTCTGAAGTTGTTCCGGTATGAAGGAGAAAAAGGTATCACATACCTCAACAGAACCGAAGATTATACTGGCCTTGACCAGAATTTTCTCCACCACAACTCCAGGGGATTCTTCAGGGATTTCATAGACCGGATTAGATCAGGACAGAAGCCTTTCATGAGCGCCTTTGACAGCTGGAAAACAATGGCGGTCGTTTTCGCCTGCGAAGAATCGTTCAGGCAGGGCGGCAAGAGAATCAAGGTGGACTACAGCATCTGACGGAGGCCTGATGAAGAAAGCGGTATGCCTAATATCGGGAGGCATGGACAGTTACGTCAGCGCGGCTATTGCGAAGAAAGAAGGATACGAGATATACGGGCTCACGGTGAGATACGGGCAGAAAAATTACAAGGAGATTTCGTCCGCAAGGAAAGTTGCCGGCATGCTACGCGTGAAGAAGCATCTTGTAACCGGCGTTGATCTCTCATGGACAGATTCCGCATTAACCGACAAGAAAACTCGCATACCGCAGAAAGTCAACAGAGGTGAAATCCCTGCAACCTATGTTCCGGCAAGAAATACCGTGCTCATCAGTATCGCGCTTGCCTTTGCCGAAACGGTGGACGCGGACGCAGTTTTCACCGGCGTAAATGCCGTGGACTTTTCAGGATACCCAGACTGCAGGCCCGAATATATAAAAAGGTTCCAGAGACTTGCCGACACTGCCCTGAAGAAAACATCTGAAGGCGGGAAAATCAAGCTTAAAGCTCCCCTCCTCCGCATGTCCAAGAAGGAGATAATCGGGAAAGGTATCTCCCTCGGACTGGACTTCTCCCTGACCTGGTCATGCTACAAGAGCGGCAGGAAACCCTGCGGCCAATGTCCAAGCTGTATCCTCCGGGCAGAGGCCTTCGCCTCTTCCGGCATCTCCGATCCACTTATTACTTGACCGCGGGTTTTACAATCTGCACAGGTCCCGGCACATCCATGCTCTTCTGTCCTTCAGGCAGTTCGGGTATCGTGACCTCCGTACTGCCGCATACAGGACATTTCGGAGTCATCAGGTCCGGGTTAACAGGAGGCGCATCCTGGGAGACAGCCGGTTCTTCAAAGGCAAAAATTGTCCCGTCTTTAAGACATTTGTATGCCGGATATGCATTTTTGCCTTCACTGAACGGAGAAGCAGCGGGCATCTCCATCGCCTGGCCCACAGTTATTGTCTGGGAAAATACCTTGTTTGCCACCGTGTCCACGAGAATCCGCTCATAGGTATACGGTTTGGGTTTCAATTGCTTTACCACAAATCCGAGAGCAATCAGAATCACCACTATCAACCCCACCTGAATCAACTTCTGTTTCATGTTTCCCCCTTTTTCTTTCAATTTTACCCTATCCGTAAACAATTGCAAATCAAAAACTGTTTCATCGGAAAAACTCTCTTTCCGCGCCTATGGTTGAAGAAGGCCCGTGCCCCGGGTATATGATTGTTTCATCGGGCAATACCATGAGTCTTGTTCTTATGGAAGAAAACAACTCTTTCTCCGACCCGCCGGGCAGGTCTGTCCTGCCGTACCCTCCGCAAAACAGGGTATCGCCGGTAAATACCGTATTCCCGCTCTTGAGGCATATGCTTCCCGGCGAGTGTCCCGGGGTATGTATGACCTCAAACACAATCTTCCCGACCCTGACAGTATCACCCTCCTCCAGCCCGGACGGGTCTACGTCAACAACCAGCCCATCTCCGAAAAAAGCTGAGAGATTCTTTTCCGGGTCATGCAGACACTCCGCATCCAGACGATGGATATAAACAGGAAGATGAAATTTCTCATCTTCTTTGATGTGATCGGCATGCCCGTGCGTATTCACGATAAAAGACGGGCTACTCTTCTTTTTCGTTATGACCCTGTTTATCTTTTCATATTCATCGCCGGGGTCAATAATCATGGATTCTCCCGTCTTGCTGCACGTTACCAGGTAACAGTTGGTCTGTATGTCTCCCACAACTATCTTTTCTATTGAAATATCCACAGGAAGTATTATAATATACTCTCCCAAAAACTGAAAAATGTGGAAAAAAACGTTTGTATCCGCTTTCATTGCCCAGATTCTTTCCATGCTGGGCTTTTCCTTTGCAATGCCGTTTCTGCCTTTCTTTATTGCGGAACTCGGCACATACGACAAGGGACAGCAGGCATTCTGGGCAGGGGTTGTTCTGGGCGTGACAGGGATAACCCTGTCTCTATTCGCTCCCGTGTGGGGTGTGCTGGCTGACCGGTACGGCCGCAAGGTGATGGTGTGCAGGGCTATGTTCGCCGGTACGATAGTCCTGCTTCTCATGTCTATGGTTCGGTCTGTCGGACAGCTCGTTGCGTGCCGCCTGCTGCAGGGAGCTTTCACGGGAACCAATGCCGCCAGCATAGCGCTGGTCGCCAGCGTAACGCCTCAACGGAAAAGCGGGCTCACCCTCGGGATGATGCAGGCGGCCGTTTTCATAGGCACAACAATCGGCCCTCTTTTCGGAGGCGTTGTCGCAGACCTTTACGGATACCGTGTCGCCTTTCGCGCTGGAGCGCTTGTCATTTTTCTTGGAGGTCTTCTGATCCTGCTCTTCGTCAGGGAAAATTTCACCCCGCCGGATGACGAAAAAGACGGCCCGCCGGCAAGTTTCAGAGATATACTTGCGATAAGCGGTTTCCTCTCCGCTGTGGCGATTATGTTTGGAGTAAATCTTAGCAATTCCATGGTCAACCCGTCATTCCCCCTGATTGTTAGGGATATTCTTCCTTCAGCCGAAAATCTTAACAGCATCACGGGCTTCTTCCTCGCGGCGGCCGCCCTCGCGGGAGCACTGTCTGCCGCCGTACTCGGGCATATGGGAGACAAGTGGGGGCAGAAGAAAATTCTCATTGCCTGCTGTATTACTGCCACCATTGCGTCAGCCGGGCATTTCTTTGCCTCAAGCATTTCATCGCTGTTTATCGTACGTATTCTGTTCGGTTTCAGCGTTGCGGGAATGCTGCCCGCGGCCCAGACGATAATCCATAAGCTTATAGACAAAAGGCGCATCGGTATGGCATATGGGGTAGCCACGTCCTTGAGCATGACAGGGTTTGCTCTGGGCCCGTTCTTCGGGGGCGCAATCGCCAGAGCCACGAATCTGCGGATACCCTTTCTTATCACGGCATTGTTTCAGGTCATGATGGTATTCTTTGTAATCCGGTTCATAAAAGCGCCCCGTCCGGTACCGGCCGGGAACAGTTGAAAAGCTTTGCCATTACTATTGTTTGACAGCGAAGATTTTATCTGGTAATATTTACCGTCTTTTACCTTTTTGGAAAAAACTTGACAAAAAAATAAATAGGTCTTAATCTATTATCAATTTTTTAAATTTCCTTGTGAAAAAAATCACAAATGGACACGTTATACATCTCAAAGCAAGACTGGGAAAGTTTCATAAAAGGAAAACTGGAGAAGAACAGGATATTTGCTCCCGTTGACTCCGAGTTGAGGCTTTTCTACAAGAGAATCCTGCCCGGAGAGGAAACACAGATAGTTTACAACAGGGCGCGCCCGGTTGAACCTCTGAAACTGTTCCTTCTGCCTTTCAAGGAGAGGGCCCTCCCGTCTGTTGAATCGGTACCGGATATCGTGGTAATGGGCCCTGCGGCTTGTGACCTGAAAGGACTGGAAATACTTGATAAGGTTTTTCGCGACGGCGACTATAAGGATCCCGGATACCAGGCAAGAAGAGAGAAAACTCTTATAGTAAGTTTTGAATGCCGGGATCCCTATCCCACCTGTTTCTGTGAACTGGTCGGTCTGCACCCTTACCCGGAAGGCAACTTTGATCTGAATGCCGCAAAGTTTGAAGAAGGCTTCCTGGTTGACATAGGCACGGAAAAGGGCCGCGCTTTCATAGGGAATGACCAGAAGTTCTTCCAGGCGACCGGAGAACAGAGAAAAAAACGGGAGTTGAACAGGCAGAAAGCGTCCGAAATAATAAAGGAAACCAACAGGGATTTTGACTTCACTGATATAGATAATATAAAAGGCTCTTATCAGACGGAATTGTGGAAGGTTCCGAAGGATGTTGAGAACTGCGTCCAGTGCGGCAGCTGCACCAACAACTGTCCGACCTGCGTGTGCTTCCTGCTGGAAGATACCGGCACCGCCGGAACATCCAGAAAAACAAAGGTTTGGGACAGCTGCCTGTTTCCGGGGTATGCGCGGATGGCGGCGGGAGCGTCTCCCAGACCCACGCTTTATGACAGGTACGCAAACCGCCTCCTGTGCAAGTACTGGTACATGGTTGAGAATTTCGGGATGAAGGGTTGCACCGGCTGCGGAAGGTGCATCGCCGGATGCGTGGGGAAGATTGACAAGAGAAAGGTAATCACTGAAGTCTTGAGAGAAAAAGTGAAAGCATAAAAGCAGTGGTTAGCGAAAAACTGCGAGTGTTTAGTAAAAACAAAAAAAAGAAACACAATGGATAAGAATATTTACGAACCGATCAGATGCGAGGTGAAGGAAGTAATTACGGAGTCACCCACAATAAAGACGGTTGTCTTGAAACCGGAAAAAGAGTATTCCTTTCTCGCCGGTCAGTTTGCATCTCTGACCGTACCCGGTGTCGGGGAAGCTCCGTTCACCCCTTCATCATCGCCCTACGATAAGGAAAAGCTGGAATTCACCGTAATGAAGGCCGGCCGGGTAACGGCGGAAATACACAACCTTAAAGCCGGCGATATCGTCGGCGTGAGAGGCCCTTACGGCAAACCCTACCCGCTGGACTTCTACAAGGGCAAGGAGGTACTGCTTGTGGGAGGCGGCGTCGGACTGGCTCCCTTGAGAGCCCTCTTCCTGGCGTTGATGCATAACGTAACCGACTACAAGAGAATCGTTTTCTGCTGCGGCGCCAAGACGCCGGACGATTACATATACAAAGGAAAGATACTCGGCGAGTGGCACCAGCTGTGCAAAACCTCCCCTCTCTGTTTCAGGATAACCGTTGACAAGAAGACCGAGGACTGGAAGTATGGAGAGGGAGTTGTAACAAAAACCCTTGACGGACTGGATGTTGACATCAGTAATTCCGTTGCGGTTGTTTGCGGCCCTCCGATAATGATGAAGTTTGCAACGCTGAAGCTTCTTGAAATCGGGTACAAGGACCCGCAGATATACCTTTCCATGGAAAGAAAGATGTACTGCGGGGTCGGACAGTGCAGGCACTGCCTCATAGGAGACCTGTTCGTGTGCAAGGACGG
>Ga0209609_10001939_pt1 | contig 11919 bp, 9 predicted proteins | sample LakKivw325mmetaG_FD_184136 | JGI IMG/M metagenome (GOLD analysis project Ga0209609, IMG submission 184136) | Anoxic lake water microbial communities from Lake Kivu, Rwanda to study Microbial Dark Matter (Phase II) - Lake Kivu water 325m metaG... | ecosystem: Environmental > Aquatic > Freshwater...
GGGCGGGGCTTTCGGGTTAAGGTAGTTTCATTAATATTGTCGGCTTTGGCTCCAATTCTGGAGCCCGTTACCGCCATCCCCGCCTACAAGGCGGGGCATTCAGCCGACTTTCCCGTGAAAAAGAAAAATAATGTCCCTCTGGGAAAGCCAATGGGGACGTTAAAAGACTAATAGACCTGGTCAGGGAAGGTGTTGACATGATGCTCTTTACCGGGGGTTTTATACATGATGGGGCTTTCCCATTCCTCCCCAAAGACATCTGCATAGACCCCATCATAGATCGCCCAGCTTCTTCCCCGGACGGCCTTCTCCATCCCCCTTTTCCGGAACGGGGTTGAATCGTCCAGCTTTTGACCCAGCAATCCCCCGGGCTGGAACTCCTGATGAATCCTCTCCATCACCATTCTGCCTTTGAAGTATTGAAATCCATATCTCTCCCATAAGATCGCATTGTGATAGAAAAAGGCATCGGTGGTAATCGTTTTGATTCCCAGGGCATCCATAAATACATCGAGACACCCGGAAAACTCTCCCATTAACCTCAACCCCTTTCTGATCATCCCCGGAGCAAGCCCGGCTTCCATGGCTCTTACTTCCTCCGGGATATTGCGCGATCGTGTCCCGTAGAGGGTATCCCTGCCCTCTTCATCCACATCCAAGTTAAATCTCTCTGAAAAGGGATCGCTGATGATGATGAAGTCAAGGTGGAGGCTCTGCATGAACGCCTCGAGAGAGACCTGGCAGGAAAAAATAGGGTCTTTATCCCCTGAGCGATACCTCACCTCGATGCAGCTAAAATTCTCATCTGAGGGGAAGATGCCGGTGACCACATGCTCCCCCTGTGGATTTAACAATGTCCTGGGGTCGATGTGAAAGTTTTTAAACAGGGAGGGAGGGACGAGCTGAAGGTAGATTCGGTTCCTCTCCTCCTTTGGAAGCCTGTTCAGCCTGGCGATGGAGAAGGTCATCTCCCTCCCTCTTTATAATCTCTCTCCTGCGAGCTGAATCACGACGCCGGGGTCAGTGAGGGTGGAGGTGTCGCCCAATTCCTCGATCTTTCCCTCTGCGATCTTTCTCAGGATCCTCCTCATAATCTTTCCGCTTCTTGTCTTGGGCAGGGAATCCGCAAATTGGAGTTTATCCGGTGTGGCAATGGGACCAATGACCTTTCTCACATGGGCCAGAAGCTCCATGCGCAATTTCTCATCCCCCATGATCCCGCTCTTCAGCGTGACAAAGGCATAGATCCCCTGTCCTTTAACCTCATGAGGGATACCAATCACTGCGGCTTCAGCAACGGAAGGGTGAGAGACCAGGGCACTCTCCACCTCGGCCGTTCCGATCCGATGGCCGGAGACATTGATCACATCATCAATTCTCCCCATGAGCCAGAAATAGCCCTCCTGATCCTTCTTTGCCCCATCCCCTGTGAAATAGTATCCCGGGAAGATTGAAAAATAAGTATCCCTGAACCTCTTCTTCTCCGGATCATTCCAGAATCCCCTCAGCATCCCTGGCCAGGGCCGGGCGATGACGAGGGAACCTCCTTCCTCCGGATCGCATTCGCTCCCATCCTCTCTTAAGATCTTCGGCAAAACACCCGGAAAGGGGAAAGTGGCGGATCCGGGTTTGAGGGGAGTGACAGGGAGAGGACTGATTAAAAAACCTCCGGTCTCGGTCTGCCACCAGGTATCCATGATCGGACATCTCTCCTGACCCACATACTTGTAATACCATCTCCAGGCCTCCGGGTTGATGGGTTCGCCCACCGAACCGAGTATTCTCAAACTTGAAATGCCTCTTTTCTTCACCCATCCCTCTCCCTCTTTCATCAGGGCACGGATCGCAGTGGGGGCGGTATAGAAGACCGTCGCCTTATACCTCTCTACGATCTCCCAAAACCGGTCCGGGTTGGGATAGGTGGGGATACCCTCAAACATCAGGGTGGTGGCGCCCATGGCAAGGGGCCCGTAAACCACATAGCTATGGCCTGTCACCCATCCGATATCCGCTGTGCAGAAGAAGACATCCTCTTCCTTGATATCAAAAACCCATTTCAGTGTCTGGTAGGCAAAGAGGAGATATCCTCCGGTGGTATGGATGACCCCTTTGGGTTTTCCTGTGCTCCCGCTGGTATAGAGAATAAAGAGGATGTCCTCTGCGTCCATGAGGCTCGGAGTGCAGTCAAGCTTAATATCCTCCCTTGCCATCTCCTCATGCCACCACACATCCCTTTCCTTTTGAAACGGCACATCGATCCCCAGCCGTTTGACCACGATCACCTTCTCCACTCCGGGACATCCCCTGAGCGCCTCATTCGCATTGATTTTGTTCTGAACGATACGGCCACTCCGATAGTAACCGTCCGCCGTGATCAGGACCTTCGACCCGCAGTCATTGATCCGATCCCGAAGGGCCTCAGAGCTGAACCCCCCGAAGACGACATTGTGAATGGCACCCATCCTCGCACAGGCTAACATCGCAATGGGAAGCTCGGGGATCATGGGAAGGTAGAGGGTCACGCGATCTCCCTTCTTGACCCCGAATCGCTTCAGGACATTGGAGAACTTACAGACATGATAGTGAAGCTGCTGATAGGTGAAGATCCGGTTCTCCTCAAGAGGCTCCCCCTGCCAGATCAACGCCACCTTGTTACTCCTCCAGCTATTGAGGTGCCGGTCGAGGCAGTTATAGCTCGCATTGAGTTTCCCGCCGGTAAACCACTGGACCTCCGGCTTATGAAAGTCATATTCCATGACCTTATCCCATTTCTTAAACCAGTCCAGTTGCTCCGCCAGCTCTCCCCAGAACCCCTCCGGGTCTTGGATCGATCTCTGATACAGTTTTCTGTAATCCTCCATATTTTTGATATGGGCCTTCATCCTGATCTCTTCCGGGGGCATAAAAACCTGTTCCTCTGTCATGGAAACAATCCTCTTTTCTCCCATCCTGAAGGACCTCCTCTCCCTCTTGAAAAAAAAGTAGCCTTTAATAGTTTGAGATGGAATGTTTTTAAAAGAACATCCACACGACTAAAATTTTACACTTGAGAATTCGAACCTCATCGGAGGGGAGAAGGTTAAGAAGTTAGGGGTTTTGAAGGGGCAGGGTGATGGTAAAAGTAGTCCCCTTCCCCTCTTCGCTTTCCACCCTGATCTCACCCCCATGATCTTTGATGATGCCATAACAGACCGAAAGTCCCAAACCCACCCCTTTCACCCTCTGTTTGGTGGTGAAAAAGGCCTCAAAGATCTTATCGCGGATCTCCTCGGGAATCCCCGTTCCGGTATCTTCGATCCGGATCAAGACCTTATGATCCTCTTTTCCCGTTTTAACTCTTAATATCCCTCCTTTGGGCATGGCCTCTTTTGCATTCTTGAATATGTTGAGCATCACCTGCCTCATCTGATTGGTCGAGGCCATGACCTCCGGAATCTCCTCATCGAAATCGGTCTCCACTCTCACATTGGACTCCCTCATCTGTTTATCCATCACCAGGAGGATCCCTCCGATCAGTTCATTCATATTGACCGGCTTTTTCTTTTCCTCTTCCGGCTTTGAGAAACTGAGCATATTCCGAAGCATCTCGGCCAGCCTCTGAGTCTCGGAGAGGGACAGTTCCAAGATCTTTCGGCGTTTGCTCTCCGGAGGAATTTCTGACTTCAGCAACTCCAGGGTATTCATAATGCCATAGATGGGATTGTTGAGTTCATGGGCAATCTGGGAGGTGAGCCTTCCCATCGCCGCTAATTTCTCCGACTGAAGAAGGGCCTGCTGGATCTCCCGAAGCTCTCGTTCCATTCTCAGCCTTTCGCGGAGGTCCTTGAAGATGCCGATGCTGGCCACCTCTTTTCCATCCTCATCATAGATGATCGAGGCGGAGAGATCTCCTTCGATCAGCTCTCCATCCTTTCTCCGGTGAAGGATTGGAAAGGAGGATAATTTCCCTACTCCCCCATAATCCGGGCTCCTCAACTTTTCCATCGCCTCCCTGGCCACGCCGGCTGGATAGATGCTACTGATATTCACCTTCCCGACCACTTCCTCTGCCTGATAGCCAAGAATCTTTTCCGCCCCTTTGTTAAAGATGAGGATTTCACCCTTCATATTGGTCACAATGATGCCGTCGACAGAACTTTCAATGAGGTTCATCAAAAACTCGTTGGCCTCCTTGAGCTCCCGCTCCATCCTCTTTCGATGGGAGATGTCGATATTGAGCCCCTCATATCCGATGATCTCTCCCTTTTCATCTCTCTTCGCATGGGCGGTGAGAAGGACCGTAATCTTTTCTCCGTTCTTCTTCCGAAACTCCACCTCCAGATCCTTCACAAATCCCTGTTTTTCAATCAGCGTCTGGAATCTCCTCCGGTCTTCGGGATTAACATAAAGGTCTCTCGCAATATCGATCTTTAAGAACTCTTCTTTGTCCAGGTATCCGGCCATCTCCAGCAGGGCCTGATTGCAGTCAAGAAATCGCCCCCTTTTTGAGCTGATGAAGAGGCCATGTTCGACCCTCTCAAAAAGGGTCCGAAATTTTTCCTCGGACTCCTTCAATTTCTTTTCAAATCTCTTTCGCTCGGTGATATCCCGGATGTAGGCATATGTCTTCATCCTTCCATCCTCGGACCGTGTCGGTGCGATACAGACCTCTGTCTCCTTCACCTGGCCCTCGGGAGTCCGGATGGACATCTCTGTGCAGACCTTTTGTCCCAGCCCCTCCCCCCGCATCACCATCTCATCTAAAAACTCCTCATCCCTCTTGCCGATTAAAGAGAAAAATTCCCGTCCGAGGATCTGTTCCCTGGGGATACCCGTAATCTCGGAAGCCATCTGGTTCGAAAATTCGATCCGTGAATCCTCGTCAAAGACAATGATTCCATCTTCTCCCATTTCGGCTATCTTTTCGAATCGCTTGGTCGCCTCCCGGACCTCCCTCTCCATCCGTTTTCGTTCGGTGATGTCCCTCAGATAGGCATAGGTCTTGACCCCGCCATTTTCCGTCTTTGCAATGGTAATACAGACCTCCGCATCCCGCTTCAACCCATTTTCCTTCAACACCTCCATTTCCGTACAGACCCGTTTGCTCTCATCCGCCCCCACTTCGGAATGCATCTGGCTCAGGTAACCGATATCCCGGTGGGTCAGGAGGCGTCGAAAATCCATTCCCGATAATTTCTCCCTGGAATAGCCTGTCAATTCAGAGGCAACGGTATTGGCAAACTCAATTCTATAGTCCTCGTCGAAGACGATGATCCCATCATCGCCCATCTCCGCAATCTTCTCGAACCGTTTGGCCATCTCCTGGAGATATTTCTCAGCGCCTTTCCTCTCATACTCCTCCAATCTTCTCTCCAGAAGGGCCACCCTCCGCTTCAACTCTTCGTAACTTTCTTCCCCTTCCATATTGAAACCACCTTCCTTCTTCCACTGCTTCAAAAAAATAGGGGCGAGCTTCTCATCCTCCGGACAGAACGGGCATGAGAACGACGGATTGACCGGGATGGATGAGACTATCTAAATTTCCGACCTTTCCATCAATCAGGATAATGATATTCTCTGAGGGGAAAGCCGGAGGCAAAATTTCTTTTAAGGCCGTAGGGGTTTCCAAAACCAATTCTTTTTTTCGCACACCCGACACCTCTGCAAGATAACCCAGGAATTTAATCTCCGCCATTTTAAACAGAAATCTCCTTCGAGACTCCGGCAAGCCCCAGTCGGTCAAGGGTTTCCCGGAGGGGGACTCCATTTTGATCCCAGCCCCGGAGTTCATAGTACCAGGAAAGCATCTGTTCATAACTTTTCCTATCCACCTTGATCCCTCCCATCTTTCCCCGTGACTGGGATTCCTCAAACCAGCGGTCAGGCGGCCAGTCCCAGCGGCGGCCAAAATTCGGGATCTCCCTTTTCCAGTAGGCTCTGAGCAGGGCATAAATCCGGTCTCCAATTTGATAGAGGTCTTCCCAGCTCCGGGATTGGCCGGTAATCGCTTTTAGATATTCTGGATACCAGTGGATTCCAAAACCGACCTCTACCCAGGGAAGCCGGCAGACGGTCGCAGATTCAAAGAATCCTCCCCGGATTCGCTGAAATTCAATCAGTTTCTCAACCTTCTCTTTATTGTAAGAGAATCGATCGGTCGATATCTCCCAGGCAATGATCCAGGCATCCTTATGAGAGGCACCGATGGGAGAGGTTCCGAAGGAGAGGGCCATTCCTGGACAGGCATGGCAATTATAGGCTGAGATTTCCAGCCCCTTGACATGCATCGCCCATCGGTGTGAACCTTTCCCCAGTTTCTCCGAGGCGTATTTTACTCCCCTGGAGAGAAGCCTTCCCATTCCCTCATCCCTCCCTATCGCCACGGTCAACCTTTGGGCTGCCTCAAAATCCCCCCAGCCTATCCTCTCTTCGATCAACCCCTTCTCTGAAGCCTCCATCAGAAAGCCAATACAACTGCCCAGGGAAATCGTATCCAGCCCCCATTCGTCTGCCATGCGGTTGAGAGTGGCCACCTGGGGGAGACTTCTTATTCCGATATTGGGCCCGAGCATCCCCACATTCTCATAATCCAACTCAGCCCTCTGCCCACTCGAGTCATGGACAATGTGACCGCACTGCATATTGCACATGGGGCAACCCTTTCGATCCACATCCAGTTTTTCGAGGACATAGCCATCCATCTCCCTGGAAAATTCGAAAATCCCTTCTCTGAAATTGTAGGCAGGAAGGCAACCATTCTCATTGCACCATTCAAAGGCCTGCATCGTCCCCTGTTTCATCCAGAAAGGATAGCTTCCACTTGACTTTATCTCTTCATACCCTTTCCTGCCGAGTTCCCTCACCCGGCTATCGTCAAAATTAGAGACATTCCCCGTCCCTTTGATCACCAGGGCCTTGAGATTCTTCGATCCCATCACCGCACCCATTCCCGGCCGGCCACCCGCCCTCCCTTTCTGAGACATGACGGTTGAAATACGGACCAGGTTCTCTCCCGCAGGACCGATCACAAGGATGCCTGAGTTCCCTCCGTGTCTTTTCTCGAGAAGATCCTGGACGTCAAACGAACTTTTCCCCCAGAGGTCGGAGGCCTCCAGGATCTTCACGCTTTCATCCTCGATCAGGAGATAGCAGGGCCTCTCGGATTTCCCCTCGACCACCACCGCGTCATAACCCGCCTTCTTCAGATGAACCGATGCCATGGTCCCCATATTGCCATCGCCATAGCCTTCTGTGAGGGGACTCTTTGAGGCAATGACCATCTTGCCTGAACTGGGAAGAAGCTGCCCGCTTAAAGGGCCCGTGGCAAAGACGATCTTATTCTGTTCCGATAAGGGATCAACCTGCTTGACCTCGTCCCATAGGAGTTTTATCGCAAATCCCCTTCCCCCTAAAAAATCCCTTTTCATCGATTCCGAAATCTCTTCCTTGGAGACCCTTCCTTCAGAAAGATTCACCCTCAATAATTTCCCTGCATATCCGTTCATGGTTCGTCTCCTTTTTCAGATGAGTTCTGATCCTATTTTAGAAGAGTGGACCGGGGCCGCGGGTTTCAGGATATCTCAATCCGCTGTCCCTTTCCCTCTCTTATTGCCTTTTCGTAAGCCCGGTGGGCAGTCACCACATCCTCCATGGCAAATCCAACCGCTTTAAAAAGGGTGATCTCCTCTGGAGACCTTCTCCCCTCTCTTCTGCCGGTGATGACCTCACCCAGGTCCCCATGGATGGATTCTCTCTTCAGCTTCCCTTCGTTCATCGGAATCAGAAGATCTCCTGCTTCGCTGAGACAGCCCTCGTAGGTATCCACCACAAGAGTTGAATGAAGGATGGTCTCATCATCGGTCTCCCGCATGTCAGGCCGGAAGGCTCCAATGGCATTGATATGGGTTCCTGGCTTGAGATCCTTTCCAGCAAAGACAGGGGTGTTGGAAGTCGTTGCGGTGACCAGGATATCACTCTTTCTCACCACCTCGGATGGACCCGATGCAGGGTGAACGGGAAGAAGGGAGGCAAATTTTTGGCAGAAATTTTCCAATCTTTTTTCATCAATGTCATAAACCCAAATCTCTTCAATGGGCCGGACCGCCCGAATGGCCCGGGCCTGATAGAAGGCCTGAAAACCTGTCCCCATTACACCCAGTACCCTGGAATCATTTCTTGCCAGGTATTTCGTAGCCAGGGCCGAGGCTCCTCCTGTTCTGATCCCGGTCAGGGTGGCTCCCTCGATGAGGGCCAGCAGTTCCCCGGTAGCGGGATCCGTTAACAGATAGGTCGCAAAAATAGTGGGCTTCCCCATTGAGATATTTTTAGGAAAGACGGAGACGATTTTCGTCCCGCATTGTTTGGGACCTGAAAGGTAGGCCGGCATGAAAAGAAATTGACCCTGGTATTCCTTTACATTGAGATTAAATCTTACGGGAACAACGCAACGGCCTTCCTTCAGCTCCCGAAATCCCATCTCCAGGGCATCGATCACCTCTTCTGTGTTCAGGAGTTCTTCCAGATCTTTCTTGCCAAGAACCAACATCGTCTTACCCTCACCTTTTGTTTTGCTTCTCGGGTCATTTTATTCAAAACAACGCATTAGATATCGTCGCAATCACCAAACACCAAATTCCAAACACCAGATAATCACCAATGATCAATTCTCCAAACATGCTTTTATTTGGTTATTGGAATTTGGTCATTGGTTATTCACTATAGCACCTGTATTAATTCACCGTCCCTCGTTTAGACAACCTCCTCCTCCAATACTTTTTTCCCTCTCAGGATCCGATCATAACCCAAAGGGCTGACATCCACCGTCTCATATCGCCCCAGACGAATCAGTTCTGAAAGGGCCTTGCCCACAGCCGGCGCCTGCTGAAAACCGTGACCGCTGAATCCCACGGCCATCATGAAACCCGGCACTTCCGGATGCTCCCCGATGATCCCGTTGTAATCCCACTGATTGATCTCATAAAGGCCTGCCCAGCCACTGACCAATTTCAACTGATCGAAAAGAGGAACACGGTGAGCAATCAATGGCCAGATCACCTCATTGAAATAAGTCCGATCCCACGCAAAGTTCACTCCGGGGGGTTCCTCCAGCCGTGACTTGCCGGTCAGGATCTGACGACCTGCCTCATGGAGAAAGTAGACCCCGGAGGGATCGATCGTGAGAGGGAGGTCATAATCGAAGAGCCGAGGCGGTTTAAAGAGATAGACCATCCGCCGGACGGGAAGAACGGGAATCTCTATCCCTGCCATCTTCCCCACTTCACCCGCATAGGGACCTGCGGCATTGATCAGGATAGGTGAAAGATAGGTCTTCCCCACTCTGGTTTGAACCCCCTTCGGGTGATCTCCTTTCTTGAGAATCCCGGTGACATCCTCATGGATATACTGCACGCCGAGATGTTTTGCCTTCCTGATAAATCCCTGAAGTACACCGTGAGGATCCATATATCCGTCGCCAGGGGAAAATGAGGACCCGATCAGATCCTCTGTACGGAGGTCAGGGAGGATACGGAGGGTTTCCTCGAGGGTGAGGAGCCGGGTCTCCACCCCGAGGGACTTCTGGAAGGCCTGATGTTTGACGAGAAGGGGCCAGTTCTTTTCATTACCTAAAAAGAGGTAACCCCTGGGTTTGAAGTCGATCTCCGGCCTCTCCCCCTCTACCTCCATTCGCTCTCCGAATCCTCTGTAGAAGGAGAGACTATATTGACAGATCCGAATATTGACCTTTGTGCTGAACTGTCTCCGGATACCGCCCACGCTGAGAACAGTGGAAGCCCGTTCATAGGAAGGGTCCTTCTCGAAAACAGCGATCTTGCCATCGAACCCATCCTGGGCCAGATGATAGGCAATGCTTGACCCCATCACCCCCCCACCGATAATGAGGACATCAAAGGTTCGACAGTTGAAGGTATTACCCATTCTTCGGTTGTGCATTAATTAGAAAATACCTCCTCTCCCATTGTGGGAGAGGATTGAGGTGAGGGGGAGATGGGTTCCATGATTCACCCCCACCCTCACCCTCCCCCATCAAGGGGGAGGGAAGTTAGTCATATTTTCATCCTTCGATGGTGACGCAGCCCTCATGAAGCATGACCTGGTTCACCAGAGAAATGAGATGGCGGATCAAGTCTTGATGAGATTGTTTTTCATCATCTCCCCGAGGACCCTGGATCTCTGTGTCGCCACCTCCACGGCATTGATCAGTGTCGTCCTCATCCCTCCCTCTTCTAAGGTATGAAGCCCGGCAATGGCTGTTCCTCCGGGCGAGGTGACAAGGTCCTTCAATTTTCCGGGGTGTTCTCCTGTCTCAATCATCATTTTTGCCGCACCGAGCACGGTATGGGAAGCCAGAATCAACGCATCGTCCCTCGAGAGGCCCACCTTGACCCCTGCATCAGCCAGGGCATCGATGATGAGAAAGATATAGGCGGGTCCGCTTCCGCTCAACCCGGTAACAGCATCGAGCAGGTATTCATCGATGAAGAGGGATTTCCCCACAGAATCGAAGATGGTCTTGGCTGTCATTAAATCTTCTTTCTGAGCATGTTTTCCCGCTGCAATGGCGGAGACCCCTTCCCGTACGGAGACGCAGATATTGGGCATCACCCGGATCAATTTCAGCTCTCTCATCGCGCAGGACTCAATGGCATCCAGTGAAACCCCTGCGGCGATGGAGATCACCAGTTTTGAGAAATCAAGATATTTTGCAATTTCGCTTACCACGGGTTTCATGATCTGGGGTTTGACGGCCAGGATGATGATATTCGATTGTTTGATCACCTCCGGATTATGAGAGGTTCCCTTCACCCCGTATTGATCCCGGATCCACTTCAACTTTTCAGCCCTGACATCGGAGCAGAGGATCTGGTCCGGCCGACAGAGGTGGCCGTGAAGCAGTCCGCGGATGAGGGCCTCTCCCATATTTCCCGAACCTACAAAACCCACCTGTTTATTTCTCAGCATGGTAGCCTCCTGATGGAATAAAGATTTTTGTAGCAAAAGGATAAGAACTTATGGTAAATATGAAACAAAATAAATCTGAAATTCAAGGCTGTCAAGCAATAAAGGAAAGGAAGCCGGGGAAATGTTTAAAAAGACTCTGTTCTGCAGAAAGGTGAAGGAATGATGTTCCAGTATATCGTCATCGAAGGCCCGATCGGCGTGGGTAAAACGAGCCTCACAAAACTTCTGGCCAAAGAGTTCAATGCCCGAATGATCCTGGAGAGGGCAGTAGAAAATCCCTTTCTTAGCCAATTCTATCAGGATCGCAAAAAATACGCCTTTCAAACTCAGGTCTTCTTCCTGCTGAACCGTTTCCAACAGCAGAAAGAGATTGCCCAGCTCGACCTGTTCAATCAGATCACCCTGAGCGATTACCTCTTCGCCAAGGATCGAATATTCGCCTCCCTAAATTTAGATGACCATGAATTGGCCCTCTACGAACAGGTTTATCAACTCCTCAATGGACAGATTCCGACCCCGGATCTGGTGATCTTCCTGCAGGCTAAACCGGAGGTGCTCCTCCACCGGATCAAATCAAGGAATCTCTCTTATGAGAAGGAGATGGATCTCGGATATCTCCGGGGCCTGGTGGAGGCCTACAACTATTATTTCTTTAATTATGACCGATCTCCCCTTCTGGTCGTGGATACAAGCGAGATTAATTTTGTCAACCGGCAAGACGACTTCGCCCAATTGGTCCGGGAGATCAAACAGATGAAGAAGGGGACGTGGTATTTCATACCAAAAAGATCCAAATAATAATGTAAAACAAATGTCAAAGCTCAAATTTCAAGTAAAACCCAAAATTTAAATGAAAAAAGTTTTTGACCGGCAAGTGCCCCGCAAGCCCCGCCTTGTAGGCGGGGTCAAGGGGCACAATATAAATGAGATTTCCTTTCCGGGAAGCCCCGCCCTGTGGGC
>Ga0209609_10001945_pt1 | contig 11904 bp, 12 predicted proteins | sample LakKivw325mmetaG_FD_184136 | JGI IMG/M metagenome (GOLD analysis project Ga0209609, IMG submission 184136) | Anoxic lake water microbial communities from Lake Kivu, Rwanda to study Microbial Dark Matter (Phase II) - Lake Kivu water 325m metaG... | ecosystem: Environmental > Aquatic > Freshwater...
TAGGCAAATAAAAGGTTTAATTAACTAATGATGTATTTCTTGTCTGGCGCCATTAATCGCCCAGACTAAGAAGCATCAAACTTCTACTACCTGGTATGCTCTCCTTCGCTGCTATTACTCCCCATCCACCTCTTATTATTCCCAACGTTGGTCGGGAAAATCTTAAGTTAGTTAATAAAACCGTGGAGGGAATGAAGAAATTAGAAAAGCGGATTAAGGCAGTAAATCCGGAAATAATAATAATTATTTCACCCCACGGGACGCTTTTTGCCGATGCCCTTTCTTTTAATTTAGCCGAAAAATATAGCGGTGATTTTCGGGCTTTTGGCGACTTAACCACTAAAATGATTTTTAACGGTAACATTGGTTTTGTTCATAAAATTTATGAAAAACTAGAAACAAAAATGCCGGTGGCTATGATTAGCAGCGAAGACATTGATCACGGAGCCTTAGTTCCTCTTTATTATTTAACACCTCGTTTAAAAAATTATTCTATCGTTCCTATTGGTTATTCTTTGCTTAGTTATGATAAACACATTGAATTCGGCGAGAAGTTACGCGAAGAAATTATTTTGTCTCCCAAAAGAGTTGCGGTTATCGCTTCGGGAGACCTGTCTCATCGTTTAACCTTTGATGCGCCAGCTGGCTATAGTCCTCAAGGAAAAATCTTTGATGATAAATTAATTGGCTTATTAAAAAAGAAAGCCACCAAATCAATCTTAGGCTTAAATCAAAAATTAATTGAAGAGGCCGGTGAATGCGGCTTGCGGTCAATTTTAATTCTCTTGGGCATTCTTAAGGATACTAATTATAAACCAGAATTATTGTCTTATGAAGGGCCGTTCGGGGTTGGTTATTTGGTAATGAATTTTAAATTATAAAATTATTATAAAAAAACAGATGTTCGTTAAACAGAAACACCCGTTTTTTATTTTTATTAATTGTTTATTTAATTTTATAAATCCAAAGTTTATTTAAGATATTTTTTGCCGTTTCCAGGCGAACTGAATTATTAGTATAAAGAGTAAACAGCACATCTCCTTTTTTAACTGGTTCGTTAATCATTTTATGAAAATAAATTCCGGCAGTTTTCTGCGCCGGAGCGCCGAGCAAGCGACAGACCTCAACTAAGTTTTTATTCTGAACCTCAACAATTCTGCCGTTCTTATGAGCAACGAGATTATATTTTAATCTTCCAATTTTTATTTTTTCAGAGTCAACCGTAGTTCCGCCTTGTGCTTTAATAATCTGCTGCATTTTTTTCCAAGCGCTGCCATTAATTAGGGCCTTTCGGGCAAGATAGATGCCGGTTCCTTTTTTGGTTTTCTTAACTAGTTCTAATAAATTTGCCGCCAAGAAAATAGATTTTTCTTCTAAGTCTAGCGGCCGGTTTGACTTTTGCTGTAAAACTCTTAGAATGTCCCTGGCTTCTAGTGCTGGCCCTATCCCCTTGCCGATTGGCCCCATAACCGATTTACGAATTAAAATTCTGATTTTTATATTAAATTTTTTGGCCAAAAAGGTGAATAAACGACATATTTCTTTAGCATCTTTTAGAGTAGTGACCTTAGCAGTTGGGCCGACAGGAATATCCAGAATTAAATGGGTAATCCCCATGGCTACTTTTTTAGCAATAATTGAGATAACCATTTTGGTGTACAATTCCATACCCAACTGATAAACGACACTAAGAATTTTGTCGTCAGCCGGCGCTACGTCATTGGCCCCCCACATTAAACAGGCATTAATTTTCTTGACAATTTTTTTAATTTCTTGGCTAGTGTGCGAGACCGAAGTTAGAACTTCGAAAGTATCAGCCGTACCAGCAGCGGAAGTGACTGCCCGAGTCGATGTTTTGGGAATAGTAATTCCGTAGCTAGCCACAATGGCGACAATAATTGGCGTAACGCGATTGCCGGGCAGACCGCCGATAGAGTGTTTATCGGCTACGACCTTACCAAAATGAAATCGCGTTCCGGTATTGGCCATAGCTTTAGCCATATAATACATTTCTTGACGGGAAAGATTACCTATTTTTGCTAAAGCGCTGGCGACAAAAAAACCAATCTCCGTGTCGTTAAGATGGTTATTAACAATGTCAGAAATAATAGAATAAATTTCTTGATAGGATAATTCTTTTCCCAACAATTTTTTTTGAATAGCTTTTACGGACGCGGGGCGACCAGACAGGGTTAATTCTAAAAGTTGACTTTCTTGAATTTTATATTCATTAATCACATCTTCGAATAAACCAATTTGACCGGCCTTAACCAGCGTTTCGGTAATATCCACTGCCGCCTCTCCTTGTTTTTTTTGCCAATTTATATTAATTTCATCACCAGCTCTTAGTCCATAGCGATCAGCATCGGATTTATGAATAACTACAATCCAAGGATGGCCGGTTTCAATATCTAATTTTTTAGCGCGAAGATAGAAGAATTGTTTCATAATTTTTTAAGGTTATTTAATCTTCCAATGTGCAAGAGCAATTTTTAACTCTGGATGGGTTTGAGCGTATTTTTTAAGCGGAATGTGTTTAATCGTGGCGTCAACTGCTGCCCGGGCAGCCTTGGCTCCAGCATAAGTTCCTTGCGGATGGCCATGAATACCGCCGCCGAAATTAATAATGACGTCGTTGCCTAATATTTTTATTAATGGTGGGATTAGGCCAGGATGTAAACCACCAGAAGCAATCGGTAAAACTGGCTTGAGCGAGCCTAGATTTTCTCTTAATTTGTGGTGATGTTGCCAATCCTCTTCTAAAAGATCGTTAATAGTTAAGACCTCTTTTTGTTCGCCTTCCATTTTTCCCACGACTGTGCCGGTGTGCAGTTGATCAACACCAGCCAAGCGGCATAAATGAGCAATGACTAACATCGTGATGCCATGGTGCTTGTTACGAGTAAAAGCAGAATGGCCAGCCCGGTGACCGTGAATAATTAAACCAAGGTTTTGCGCGCGTAATTCTTGCAGGGCCGAAAAACCAACACTGATAACATCAACCATCATACACTGGCCACCCATTTTTTTGATAAACTTAGCCCGGCGAATCATTTCGCTTGTCGGGGCGCTAACATTAAAAGCGCAAACCTTTCTCTCCCCTGTTTCTTTTTCTGCCTTTTTGGCCAAAGCCAGGGTTAACTGAACTCTTTTTTTAAATTGATTAAATGATTGATTGGTTAAGTTTTCGTCATCTTTAACCAAATCTACGCCACCCCTAAAACAATCATAAGCGCATCTAGCATGACCAGCGGCTGAAAGTCCTAACTTTGGTTTAACAATCGCTCCGACCAAAGGTCGACGATAAATTTTTAACATTTTTCTGATGCCCGGAATGCCGAACTGCGGACCAGGAAAAGAATTAATATATTTTTTGGGAAATTCAACACTTTCTAGGCGTAAATGTTCAACGATTTTCATGCTGAAAATATTACCGGCCGAACTGGACAAAAATTGCGGGATATTACCAAATTCAAATAATTTTAAAGGATAAGCAATTTTGATAATTTTTGTTTTGGGATTTAAATAAAAAACCCTGGCGGCTAGCTCATTTTTGATTTTTTGCGTTAAAGTTGAGAGTTCGGTCCAGGTGCCAATTGATGATTCGGCGGCGACCGCGACCGCTGCCTCGGCAAATTTGGCATTCTTGGCCGGATCTAAGTAAAAAGTACAAATAATAAATTTATTTGGATTAGGTTTAAATTTGGGCATTAAATAGCCGGTAAATTTTAAATATTCTGATTTTGGCATAAAACAAAAATTATCTAATTTAAAATATGTGGATATATTTTTTTGATAAACTTTTTAGCCTCGTTTGGTTTGATAATTCCTGCTTCGCAGATAATGCCTTTGATCCATTTAGCCGGAACAACATCAAAGGCGAAATTAATAATTTTTAATTTTTTGGGGGCGTTAGGCCAAACTTCTTTGGCCGAACGCTGTTCAATTTTTATCCAGGGACGAGGGTAAAATTTTAAGAGCGGCGCAGCTACATATAAAGGAACTTTTTCTAAAAAAGCGCTGGCGCCAATAGCGTAGCTGCCAATCTTATTGATGACTGACCCGTCTGACAAAACAGCATCGGCACCAATAATAATTTTTTCCATCATTAATTCTTTGCCTGAATAATGAGAAATTAAAAATCCAGCCGATGAATCAGTCACCATAGTGGTGTTAATTTTGGCCTTTAACAAATTCTTAGCCGTGATATGACCTTGATAAAGCGGTCGAGTTTCAGTATTGAAGACCCTAAATTTTTTGCCAGATTTTTTGGCATTAATTAAAATTTGTTGGACTAACCAAGAATGACAATGAGTTAAGACATCATCACCGTTTTTAATAATTGTTTTGCCCAAAGGAATAATTTTTTTAGCGGCATTTTCTGAAATAAAAATAAATTGATTGGTCGATTTTCTTAAGATTGATTTAGCTTGCTGAATATTTTTTGGATGATGCTTTTCGAGTTGATAAAAAATAAACTTGACGCCATTTTGCGCCATGGGTTCGGTCGGCCGAGCTGAGAGCAAATAGTTGGCTACAATTTTAAGCTGTTTTAACCAAATGTCTAAATTGCGAGCAGAATTATGTCGTCCGTATGCTTCAACAGCCGAAACAATGGCTCGGCTGACTGCCGTGGCCCCTTGAATTTTAATGGTTTTAAGGTTGTGATAAGTTTTTTTGATTTGCGTGTTCATAGATAGTTATTATAACATATCTAATTGTCAAAAACAAGGCAAGTGTTAATATTAACACTATGGATCGTTATCAAAAATTAGCCCAACAATCAATTGAATATTATTTTCGAAACAAGAAAGCTTTGCCGTTACCAGATGACTTGTCTTTAGAAATGTTGAAAAATAAGGCCGGTGTGTTTGTTTCTTTGCATAAATCAGACCATAGTTTAAGGGGTTGTATTGGAACTTTACTGCCGACCAAAAATAATGTGGCCGAAGAAATTATTCATAATGCTTTATCAGCTGCTTTTCATGATAATCGTTTTTATCCCTTAGAGGAAGATGAATTAAAAGATTTGGTCATCTCGGTTGATGTTTTATCCGAGCCAGAGCCGATCAATTCTCCGGAGAAACTCGATACAAAAAAATATGGTGTGATTGTGCAAACCAAAGATGGCCGCAGCGGCGTTTTGTTGCCCAATCTGGACGGAATTGATACGGTAGAAAAACAGATCTCAATCGCCTGTCAAAAAGGTAGGATTGATCCAGGGCATGATAAAATTTTATTGTTTAGATTTACCGTTGAGCGGCACGAGTAAAAATCAATTATTAGTAAAACAAAAGGGCCAACCGAATTTTCGGTTGGCCGTGTAGGTTGTTCGACTAATACAATATTTACATTTTAAATTACAGGCCGAACTGCCAATCATAATAGAAAGAGCGGAAATGCGCATAAATTTATGATGAGTGATATTTTAATAAATGGTGCTTTTGTAAATATTTTAAGTATTTGGCAATTTTTGGCGGCACCAGGTGGGCAAATGGTTGATGCCGGGCTAAACGACGGCGAATTTCAGTACTTGAAATCGGTGTGTTAAGTCGCAGTATATGATTAAAGGTTTTTGGGTATCGACCGACTTTATAGCCTGACCTTTGGATGACGATAAAGTTTATTTTTTGTTTTAAATATGACCACTTGTGCCATTTTAAATATTCCCCCTTTTTGACGATATCGCTTCCGATTATCCAGTAAAATTTATGTTGGGGATATTTATTTTGAAGAGCCAAGACCGTATCAATGGTATAACTTTTGCCGCGTCTATTTTTTTCAATATCACAGGCCTTGATTTTTTTATTAGTTATCATTTTAACCATAGCCCAACGATATTTCCAGGGCAAGAGGGGCTTACCAAAAACATGATGATAAGACGGTATAATCCAAATCTGATCAGCCAGATGGCGTTTAAGCAACAGTTGGGCAATTTTGACGTGCCCTAAATGGGGCGGATTGGCGCTGGTGCCGAGGCAAGCAATTTTCATCGTTGGATAATTTAAAAAATTAATTCTCTTTTAGTTAGAATAATGTGTTTGTCGGTTCTAAAAGTCCAGAGTTTCGGCGGTCTGAAGGGAACTTTTTTCTTAAGTTGACGAACTGGTTTGATTAAATTAAGAGATAATATTTTTCTCCGAAAATTTCTTTTATCAATGTTTTTATTTAAAATGATTTCATAAACATCTTGTAGTTGCGACAGAGAAAAATTGGCTGGTAAAAGGTTTCGGGCAATGTTAGTATATTCTAATTTCCAGCGCAATCGTTTTAGGGCATAATTAACAATTTCTTGATGGTCGAAAGCCAGTTTGGGTAATTTTCTAATAAAAAACCACTTAGCAGCCACCGCATCAGTGGTAGCCTGTAACTTTGGCTGTTGATTGATTAAGGCAAAATAGGCCACGGAAATTACTCGGCCGCGCGGATCGCGATCTGGTCTACCAAAAGTATAAAGCTGCTCTAAAAATATATTCTTCACTCCGGTTTCTTCTTTTAATTCTCGACTCGCAGTCTGTTCTAATGGTTCGCCTTTATTTACTCTTCCCCCAGGCAAGGCCCACATTCCTTTAAATGGTTTGGTCCCCCTTTTGATCAACAAGATCTGTAGCCGATGACTGGCAATAGTAAAGACAACCATATCAGTGGTGACTTGGGGTTTTTCGGGATTTTGAGGATAAGAATATTTAGAAGACATAAAAATATCTTAGTGTTATTTATACACACTATAACATAATTTATTGCCTTGTCAATGATTAATTATCCACAAGCCCTTGAATATTTACTAAATTGAATTATAATCATACTTATGAGCAAAACACCAAAACGCCTAAAATTAAGTAAGAAAAACAAAGAAACCGCTATTCAACAAATAGTTAATCATTATTTTTATTCTAAAGGACTTACCCTAGACGAGATTAAGAATAATGCCAAGAAGAAAAAGATTATTTACTCCCGTTTTACGCGACCAGCCAAGCAATTATTGACCTTAGCCGGTTCGGTTAAAAAAGCTAAACAAGCCATTGATCAAGTGGCGCGCTGGGCTAAATCAAGAAAGCTGGATTATGCTATTGAAACAGTTTTTAAAAAATGGTTAGAACTAGACAGGCTTCAACCAAAAGAAGTGGTTAAAAAACCATTTTGGCAAGGCAATCATATGGTCTGGAGTGACACGCAAAAGAAATGGTATGTGGTGACCGATGATGGTGAATGGTTGGAGTTTGATGGTCCAGAATCAGAGATTGAATGGAAGATTAGAAAATAATATTATTATGGAACAACAAAATTTAAAGATAATTTTTTGGGGCACGCCGGAATTTGCGGCGATTATTTTAAATTCTTTGATTAATAGTCATTATAAGCCAGTGGACGTAGTGGCAGCACCGGACAAACCAATTGGGAGAAAACAAATTATAACTCCACCGCCAACCAAAGAAATCGCCATCAAAAATCATATTTTGGTTTTACAGCCCGAAAAAATAAAGAACAACCTTAATTTTTTTCAGCAGGTTAAAGAGTTTGCTCCGGACTTATTCATTGTGGCAGCTTATGGACTGATTATTCCTAAAAGGATTTTAGACTTGGCTAAACTCGGCGCGCTTAATGTTCATCCGTCACTACTGCCCAAATATCGCGGCGCAGCGCCAATTCAGAGCGCAATTTTGAACGGTGATAGCGAGACCGGCGTGACCATTATATTAATGGATGAGCAAATGGATCACGGAGAAATAATTGCAAATTGCAAATTTAAAATTGAAAATTTAAAAATAACAACAGAAGAACTGACAAAAAAAACAGCAAACTTGGGAGCGGAATTATTGATTGAAACTGTTCCAAAATGGCTGGCTGGCGAAATAAAACCAATACCGCAAAATGAATCAAAGGCGACTTTTACCAAAATCATTAAAAAAGAAGACGGACACATTAACTGGAGTAACACCCCTGAATATATCGAGAGACAAATTCGCGCTTTCAATGTTTGGCCTGGTACTTATACCCTTATAAATGACCAATTATCAATTACTAATTACCAAATAAATTCCAAATTTCAAAAACCAAAAATACTGAAAATCATAAAAGCAAGCGTGTTAAAAACAGAAAGCAAAGGAGAACCAGGAACGGTTTTTTTAACGCCAGATAAAAATCTAGCCGTTGCTTGCGGGCCTGCCCGCCGAAGCCTCGGCGAAGAAGGGAAAGACGCTCTGATTTTAGAAAAAGTACAACTCGAGGGAAAACGATCGATGATTGCTCGAGAATTCTTAAACGGCCATCCGGAAATTATTGATAGTGTTTTAACTTAATATAATAAAATTAATAAAAAATAAAATGTGTCTGTTTTTTCGCATATGCGCTAATTTTTGACACATTTTTATTTTATTATTCACTCATTACTTTCCCTTTTTTTATTATTTATTAATCTAAAATGTTTTAAAATTTTTTCATCTGCTTCTAAATCACTAGAAGTAATGATTTTGATACAAGAAGAAATATTTAAAAGTTCTCTTAAAAAGACAATTTCTTTTTGACATTCGTGAGGATAAATCCAGACACTTTTTTGAAATTGATAGAACCCAAATTCTCTAAGTTTAAGTCTAAAAATATCACGCGTTTTATTCTTTTCTTTTGGAACATCGAAAATAATAATCCGCCATTTTTTATCCCATTTTTTAGTTTTTTTTATCTTAAGATTCCAAACTTGAAGATCTTTTAGACGTCTTTCTCCTCTTTCGGTTAATTCGATTTTAATTAATCCTTCTTTTTTTAAGACTCTAATGTAACCGCGGTATTTTAAAGAACGAAATAGTCTTAATACTTCCTTATTATAGTATCGGCGATGACGAAAATAAGCTTTTGTTATCGAGCGCCAAAAATAAGGAGATTGGCTCGCCACTATTATCGCTCCAGTTAAAGCAAGTGTTTCTAAAATATTAAAAATTAATCTCTTTCTAATTTTTATTTTTATCATATAAATTAAATTTAACTTTTAATTTAAATTATGTCAAGGCCGAATGTTTCACTTTTATCGCATATGCGCTAAAAAGTGACAGATTTGATTTAGAAATTTAGAAGATGAAGATTTGGCTGTGTTTCTTTTTTAAAATTATTTAAGATTTAAAATTATTTAAAATTAAGGCCTTTAAAGCCTTGTCCGGAGTGGAAAAACCATCTTGACAATTCAGGGGTCTTTTTGTAAGATAAAAAATAAGGAGGTGTGAAATGATTGATGATTTGAAGAACTTCCGCAACAAGGTTCTTGATCCAGCCACACCCGCTGCTGAGGTTCAGCACCTTTTCTGCCAACTTATCAAAGACCACCCCTGCGATCCGATCATTATTCAGGCACTGGGATTGGTCTATGCAGACCGTTCTCGTTGTTCTCAACCGCCAAGCGACGAGGCCCAGCACATTTTCCGAAGCATTTTCCTGCCACATCTTATCAAGACCAACACTCTCGTCCCTGCTTTCTATGTCATGCTGCTTAACACCAACGTGCCAGCTGTTTGTCTTCTAGCCGTCATCAATACCATCAAAAGAAGCGGCAAAGATCCCTGGTGGTTAATTGGTGTGGCCAGCACTCTGCGTCCATCTTTTGCTGACCGCGTCTTTCGCCACCGACTCACAAGCCCTAAGCACATAAGATCGAGAACAAAATAGACCGCCTCTCGTTAGGCGGTCTATCTTTTTTATTTAAAATAATATAGTTTAACTATTCTTCAGTTTGATTTACTTTTTCTAATAAATCGCCAAATTATCGTTCCCGCTATGATAATCAAAATAATTATCCACCAAGAAAATAGTTTTTTTGTCGGGGGAATGGTTTCAATTCTTTCATTGCCTGCCTTATCAATTGCTTTGACATAAATATAACTTCTTAAGCCCTGATCTTCTAAAACATATGGGCTCTCCCCTCTCTTCCAATTTCTATTTTCTATTTTCTGTTTTCTATTTTCTTGTATTTCATAGTGGTCAATACCTGTCTGTTTATCAATGGTAGAGAAAACAATGAAATATTTATTATTAAACAGATCTGATTGTTTTTGTAGTTGTATCTTAAATGGCTCGGGCGGTATTTTGTCATTAAGCAATTCTTGTTGCCATTGGTTTTTGCCTGCGGGTTGAGGGGTGTTCATAATATTAATAGTGGCTGATTGATAGGAAACGCTGGTCGGTGTTCCGTGTCCATCATTTAATAAAACCTGCGAATTATTAAGAAATTCTATGGTACCACCAACTGAAGCATCGGGTTTAGCCTTAAAAATAATTTTAGCCAACAAATTACTTAAATCAGAATCCCCTGGAATGTGCCCAGAATAACCATTAGGAATACCACCACTAAAATTAATAAGGCCATCTTGATTATTAACAATCGGCGTTTGTGGAACAATGGTTAAGAGGGAGTTACCATAGCTAATGTCAAGGCATTGCAATATATCAGATGGAAATTTTATAAAAGCATTAACCAGGTTGATGTTTTCGTTCGGTTCAAGATTAATTCGGACTCCTTCGATAAAAGTATCACCTATTTTGTGTTCGCTGGTTGAAGGGTCAAAATATAAAATAGCCGCCTGAGTTGCTGTTGGTAATAATAATCCACTAAATAACACCAATATTAAACCAATAGACACTAATAATTTTTTAAGGAAGTATTTTCGATCGTTAGTATAAATAATTCGCCGAACAAATAATTTTGGCGAGGCAAAATTTATAAAATAAGCTAATTCATACTCACTATTTCTTAAATAATCATAAATCCGTTTTATTTCATCGTGTTTTACAAATTTTTCAGCTTTTATTTCTATGATAATTTTTTGGTCAACAATAAAATCTGGACGATAAAGGCCAATAAATTTACCATCTTTTGGTGAGTAAATTTTAATTGCCCTTTCTTGTTCAATTGGGATTTTCCTTCTTTTTAACTCTTCGGCAAAGGCTTTTTGATAGAGTTTTTCTTTATGCCCCGGTCCAAAATCTTTTCTCACCTCAATAGCTGCTCCATGTATCTGATAAGATAGATCTTTATGTAATAAATTTTGAACAAATCGTTTTATCATCTTATTAGTGTGGTTTAGTGCTTATATTAGTGGTATTTAGTGGATTCCGATCAGCCGGTCCAGCAATACAGCAAAATACTTAAATCAGTGTAATTGACCACGCCATCGCCGTTTAAGTCAGCTCTAGAATTTTTTGGCGTGCCCCAATTATACAACAAAATAGATACGTCAGTAAAATCAACCTTGTCTTGTTTGATTTGAGGTTGAACGGTTTCTTTTTTTGATTCAGTCTTTTTGGCGACAAAATCATAATTTAAATTAACGTTACCACATCGGCCCTCTGGTTGAGGTGCAGTAATAGGAGTACCCGGTGCTAACAATTGAAAACTAACTGTTTTAGAAAAATCGGTTATTGAACTATTACTAGGATTGGCTGATTTGGTTTTAGTAAAATGTTCACCTACTTCCAGAGGGCTGGTATCAAAATTATAAAAATAGGCGCCGACAAAGTCGGATTTGATAGTTTTAATAATAGGTTCACCGGTGTTAATGTGAATAACCACATTAACATTAGGAGCAGTTTGCCCTAAAATACCAAGAATTTCTCCTTGATGGAGTTGGGTAGCTGTTAAATCAATGGTGGGCGGCAAAAAAATATTAGAAATGGTCGTGATCATACCAGCAGAAACGTTAATCGTAAAACTAAAAGTTAACGAACGATTTCCTGCACTATCTTCAGCCCATAAACCAAAAGTTGAGATACCAGCATTAATATCTCCTATTTCATCTTTGAAATTAGCATTTTTATCGGCAGTAATAGTGTCAATAATTACACCATCTTTTAGAATGGTAATAGCAGAGTTTGGATAAGCCAAGCCCTGAATAATTACTTTTGTTTCAGTTGGTGATGGAG
>Ga0209609_10001946_pt1 | contig 11903 bp, 6 predicted proteins | sample LakKivw325mmetaG_FD_184136 | JGI IMG/M metagenome (GOLD analysis project Ga0209609, IMG submission 184136) | Anoxic lake water microbial communities from Lake Kivu, Rwanda to study Microbial Dark Matter (Phase II) - Lake Kivu water 325m metaG... | ecosystem: Environmental > Aquatic > Freshwater...
CGTGTGGCGCGGATGGATGCGGACACGACGAGGCAGAAAGGGTCGCATGACCGGATCCTTGGCGACTTCCGGACCGGCAAGATTGATATTCTGGTGGGGACCCAGATGATTGCCAAGGGTTTGGATTTCCCCAATGTGACGCTGATCGGGGTGCTCAATGCCGACACCAGCCTGCACATGCCGGATTTCCGGGCGGGGGAACGGACGTTTCAGCTCTTGACGCAGGTGGCGGGCCGGGCCGGTCGCGGGGATGTTCCGGGTGAGGTGATTGTGCAGACGTTCACGCCGTTTCATGCCGCGGTGCAGGCGGCGCGCCGTCTGGACTACGAGGGATTCTGCGACAAGGAGTTCGAGTACCGGCGTGAGCTGGGGTATCCGCCGTTCGGGCATCTGGTTTGTGTTTCGGTCAAAGGTGCGGCGCGTGAACGGGTGGAGGCGGCGGTGGAATCATTCGCCGGGCAGCTCAAACCGCTCTTGCCGGCGACGGTGGTTCTGGCGGGACCGGCCGTTGCTCCGCTGGAGCGGGCCAAGGGGTTATACCGGTTCCAGATGATCCTGCGTGCGCCTGTGACCCGCACGATTCTGGAGGCCCTGAAACCCGCCTTGCGTGCCTTCCGGTGGCCGGCAGGGGTGTCGGCATCGGTGGATGTGGATGCCGTTTCGGTGATGTAGTTCCGTGCGGACGGAATCCATCGCAGGACAGGAAAATCCCGGGAAAACGTGGCTACACAGGATGAACAGGATGGTTGTGGACTGGGGATTTACGTGTTATACACGGCGTCGAGGTGCAAGCCATGACAGACAAAGAAGTCCTGCAAGTGTTTCTGGATACCCGGGCGTTGCTGAAAGGGCATTTTGAACTCCGTTCCGGACTGCATAGCGACCAGTTTTTCCAGTGTGCCAAGGTATTGCAGCATCCGAGGATTGCGGGGCGTTTGTGTGAAGCCCTTGTGATGAAGATGCGGGCTGCCCTGCCGGGGGTTCGGGTGGAGGGTGTGATTGCGCCTGCCATGGGAGGATTGTTTGTCGGGCATGAGGTTGCCAAGGCCCTGGATGTGGTATCCATTTTTGCGGAGAAACAGGAAGGAGTCCTGGTCCTGCGCCGGGGTTTCCAGATTCCGGCGGGGGCCGCGTATGTGGTGGCGGAAGATGTGATTACGCGGGGCGGCCGGGTGCAGGAGACAATCGACATCGTGGAAAAGCAGGGCGGAACGGTTGCGGCGATTGCCGTTCTGGTGGACCGCAGCGGTGGCAAGGCGCGCTTCCGCCACCCGGTGGTGAGTTTGTTGAACATGGAACCCGTGGTGTACGAACCGGCCCAATGTCCCCTGTGCAAGGGTGGGGTGCCGATGGAGCATCCGGGGTCGTAGAGCGGATGGCCCCCGGTGAGATGTGTGGCTCATTCGAACAGAACAGGGGGGCGCGAAAGGCAGACCGCCACAGCGGCAAGCAGCAGGAGGGTAGCCTATGAGAATACTTGTAACGGGAGGGGCTGGTTTCATCGGGAGCCATGTGGCGGAATACTATGCCCGCAAGGGGAACGAGGTGGTCGTCTATGATAATCTCTCCCGGGGGCGATTGCTGAAGCGAGACGAGCGGAACGCGGAGTACAACTGGAAGTATCTGGGACAATTCCCCACCATTCAAAGAGTATGCAAGGATGTGCGTGACTATGAAGATCTCGCGCCGTACTGCTGTCGGGCGGAGGTGATCTTTCATATAGCCGGACAGACGGCCGTCACGACTTCGGTGGAGGACCCTCGCCCGGACTTCGAGACCAACGTTTGTGGAACATTTAATGTTCTCGAGGCCGTGCGTCGCAGCGGAGAGAAGAAAACCGTCCTGTACTGCTCCACCAACAAGGTGTATGGCGACAACGTCAACGAGGCGGAATTGGTGGAGGATGCGAAGCGGTATCGGATCGCGGGACGCTATCATCAAGGCATTCCGGAATCCTTTGCCATTGATCACTGCAAGCATACTCCATACGGTTGTTCAAAACTGGCGGCGGATCTTTATGTCCAGGAATGGGCACGTTTGTACGGGCACAAGACCGGTGTATTCCGGATGTCGTGCATTTACGGCACCAGACAGTTCGGGTTTGAGGATCAAGGATGGGTGGCGTGGTTCATCATTGCGGCTGTCAAGGGACGGCCGATCACGATTTATGGGGACGGCAAGCAGGTGCGGGACGTCTTGGAGGTGTCGGATCTGGTCGCGGCATATGACAAGTTCATCACCGCGGATGTTCCGCATGGGGTGTTCAACATTGGCGGAGGCGCGGAAAACACGCTCTCCCTGCTCGAATTGATAGAGATGATTGAACGCATGACCGGCAGGAAAGTTCCTCTCCAGTTCGCGGATTGGCGGCCCAGTGACCAGAAGGCATATGTTTCGGACATCCAGAAGGCTCGTTCTGTGCTTGGCTGGCAGCCCAAGACCACTCCCATGACGGGAGTGGAACGATTACTCGGGTGGGTCAATCAACATGAATTGCTTTGGTGACTCGGGGTAGCCGCGCCGGATGGCGCGGGGGGCGGAAGTATCATGAAAATACTGGTTATCGAATACCGCGACATCACGCACCCGGAGGCGGGGGGTGCGGAAGTGATACTCCAGGAGGTGTTCAAGCGTATTGCGGCCGCGGGGCACAGTGTGGATTACCTCTGCAACGGCCATGGACAGGCGCTTTCGGAAGAAATGATGGATGGCATTCGGTTCATCCGCCGGGGGCGGCAGCCGTATTTCAACCTTTTGGTTCCCTGGTTCTATCGTTCGGCGCTGCGGCGGAACCAATATGACATCATCGTTGAAGGCATTGACAAACTTCCGTTCTTGATGCCGTGGTTTGAGCGGGAGGTGCCTGTGCTGTGCGTGGTTCCGCATCTATTCGGGACCACGGTTTTCCAGGAAGCTTCGTTTCCGGTGGGGGCGTATGTCTATGCCTATGAGCGACTCATCCCCCTGGCCTATCGTCGTTGTTTCTTTTCCGTTCTCTCCAAGGGCACGCGAGACGATTTGAAAAGGCGTGGAATCCCGGAGGCGCAGATTGAAGTGATTTACAGCGGGCTGTCCCACGATCAGTACGACGCACCCCTGGAAAAGCCCCGCACAGACCATCCGATACTCGTCTATCTGGGGCGGTTGAAGCGATACAAGGGGATTGAGTTGGGAATCGAGGCGGTGCGTGTGTTGAAACCCAGGTATCCGACCATTGAGTACCAGATTGTTGGTTCCGGCGACTATCTTGAGGCGTTGAAATCGCTTGCCGGACGAGCGGGTGTGGAGCAAAATGTGACTTTTGTTGGACATAAGCGTGGGCGGGAAAAGACCGAAATCCTGCAACGGGCCGGAGTGCTTCTCTACACCTCCCCGAAGGAAGGATGGGGATTGTCAGTGGTGGAGGCCAATCTTTGCGGCACACCTGCGGTGGCCAGTGATTCGCCCGGGCTGCGTGAGTCGATAGTGCATGGGGAAACGGGTTTCCTGGTTCCCCATGGCGACGTCGAGGCCTTGGCGCGCCAGATCGATGCGCTGCTGTCCGACAGGGATCTGTATGCGCGTACGCGGGCGGCAGCCATGGAGTGGGGTCGGAAGTTCACATGGGAGCGAATGACGCATGAAACTCTGGCCTTGATGGAGCGAGCGCGTGCAGAGTTTGCCGGGTGTCGTGGGTGAAGGCCGACATGCGGGTTGGCATGGCGCCGACAGTGGTTGTGTTGTCTCGGGCGGCGTGCCCGACTGGAAAGGATGCAACGCATGAGAGAGACAGCGAGGATGGCGATGCTGGTCTTGCTTTCGGCCTCTGCCGCTATGGCCCAGACGCTGCGGTTCGACGAGTACCGCGAACGGCAGATTCCCGACCATGCCAATCTGCGCATCGGGCCGTTTTTCTCGGATGTGGCTGTGAGTCTTTCCGCCGGGTATCGCTACGTGACTACCTCGGGCGAAGGCAGCCGTTACCTGTATCAGAATGACCGCGGCAGGATCATTGACGATGGATCGGATTTTCCGCTGATTGCCCGCGTGAACCTGCGGAACTACCTGATCATCAGCAAATACATGGATCTCGATGTTTCCTTCACACTGGGCTATCAGTTCTTCCCTATGGGGACAGAGGACAATGAGTTTCTGTTTGATGTCGTCGGCCCCGCAGTTTTTGCCCGGATGGGCTCGTTTTCCTTCATGGTGTCCGAGGACGCGTGGCAGGGCAGTTTCAACGGACGCCAGGCCAGCGCCTACGTGGGGGACCGGGGATCGGCTGTTTCCGCGAATGTGTCCTCTGATTTTCAACTGACACCGCTTGTCCGCGGCCGCATCTATGACATCCCCTCTTATCGTACCGATTATGTGGATGAGCGCGGGTATGTCGATAATGTCAGCGGGGACAAGTACACCGTATTCCAGAACATGCTGGGACTCGACATGGACTGGTTGATGGCCAAGGACAAGAATCTGGCGTATTCCGGGAGCCGGGTGGACACCCTGCCCCAGGATGATGAGTTCGACATCCAACGAAGCGTCGTCTACAACCAGGGGTTGGCCTACCAGAAGCAGATCAATCCGGTGGCTGTGGGCGGCGGGCGCGCCAACGGCATCTGGCGCCTTTACGACGCAGGTCGGGGGGATCAGTTCCAGCAGGATTACTCCGCGTTTCTCGGGGCGGATTTGTCGGAGGACACTTCCCTGCAGTTGGCGCTGGGCTACTCCATGGCCGAACTGACGGCTGGAAACCAGTGGGAGACGAACGGCACATCGGATACGGTCATAGGCATGATCCAGCTGTTGTCCCGGTTGACGGAACGCCTTTCACATCAGGCAGGCTACTCCAAGAATCAGCGCGGAGGGTTCAGTGGCGGTTTTGAAGTGGTGGATGCATTCAATTACGGTATCACCTGGGCGAATCCGGATCTGTCCATTGGGTTCAGGACCGAATACCAGGCTGTGGAAGCGCGTCTGTATCGTTCAAACGATTATACGGACTGGTTCAATCAACTGACGGTGGTGCGGCCGTTGACCCAATACCTTACCCTGACCCTTGCCACGGCGTATACGATGCGGGACAATGGGGACGCCATGCCGGGCGATGTTAGTGTGGACAGTCGCCTGCTGCAGGAGAGTTACGACACCTGGGCGAGCAACATCGGTCTGGCCTATGCCCTCGCCCGGCACTGGACGGTCAACACGTATGTCGAACATTTTGAACGGTTCAGCGATGCCGAGGATGTGGCGTTCACGCGTGATATGGCGGGCGTTACGCTCACCTATGCCAGGGACTTCTAGTGACGGACGCGACGAAACAGAATCAAGAAATGCCCTTCTCCCGCAGGGCGGTGCTGGTGTCCGCTTTTGTGCTGCTGGCCGCCTGGTGCTGGGTGAACGTGCCCAGGCTGGCCGCCGGGCCCGGCGGGGGGTTGTCCTTCGGGCTTGGCGTGCTGTTCGGGCTCGTCCTCATTTTCCGGCCGAAAATCGAGGAGAAGCCTCTCCGGCCTTCGGGAAAGATCCTGGCGCTGCTGGCTTTGGCGGGGACCATCCTGGTGGTGGTGGGGTTGATCATGCCCGTTCACCAGTTCGAGTGGCTGGGTGTTCTCTTGATCCTGTATGCGTGCCTGGCCTGGGCATTGCCGGTCCGCTACAGCCGGGATCTCCTGCTGGCCTTGTTCATTATCTACTGGGTGCATCCCCTGCCCGGGCAGGTTTTCGGCCCCATCCAACTCTGGATGCAGTCGGTGTCCGTGAAACTCAGCGAGGCGCTGCTGCATTTCTTCAACATCCGGGTTTGGGGCGACGGTCTGGTTCTGCGAACGGGAGCGCGCATCTTCGGGGTTCCCGAGGAGTGCAGCGGGCTGAAGACCGCCATGACGGTGTTCTTCTGCGGGCTGGGTATCGGGCTGATCATGCGGTTCCGCTGGTGGATCGTCACCATCCTTCTGGGAATCGGCATGGTGCAGGTGCTCCTGCTCAATGTCCTGCGCATCTCCGGCATCGTGTGGCTGGGCCGGGACCGGTCGGCGCTCTGGAGCGACAAGGTCCTGCATGACTCCATGGGGGTATTCCTGCTCCTGGCGGTCGGATTGATTCATCTGGACGCCATCCTGATCCGGCAGAAGGTCTGGCGGTTCTGGGTGCGCCAGAAACTGGATGAGGTGGGCGACAGCGTCGGCGAGCCGGAAGAGAAACTGCGGCGCTGGCCCACGTTCTGGCGGGTTCTGTTCCGGTGGTGGGCCCCCGTGCTGGCCCTTGTGGTGGTCCTGGGCGGATCGGCGCTGGTGGTCTACCGGCTCCGGCCCGCCCACCGGGCGGAGATGCTGCGCGGGGTCTGCAAGGGGCTGATGCCGCATGACATCGAGAACGCCGAGCGGGCGGTCCGGGCGGCGCTGGCCCTGAAGCCGGAAGACGAGGAACTGCTCTATGACCTTGCCATGGTCCTGACCGGAAGGGGGAAGAACGAAGAGGGGCTGAAGATCGTGCGACGCAGGCCGCTGGCGCAACGCCTCCTCGGCGAGCGGGTCCTCGAGGTGCGCCTGCTGCTGAATCTCAAGCGCATGGAGGAGGTCACGGCGCTGATCCGGACCTTTACCCCCGGGGAGCAGGACCTCCCCGGTGTTGCGCTGGTGCTGGCGGAATTCAACGCCATTCTCGACAGACCTTCTCAAGTGGCCCTTCACATCGTCAAGGCGGCGCGGGGACTGGGGACCCAGGAGCGGATCCGCTTGCTCTTCCCCTACATGGCGGCACGCGACCTGTGGGCGACCATCCGGCAGTGCGATTCGGAACTTCCCTATGCCCTGGCCGTGCAGGGCGTGATCGCGGCCGAGGCGAGACTCCGGGTCAATGACATCAGCGGCGCCGCCAACGTGTTGCGGAGGGCCATGGCCGGCCGGGACCGGGAGCCGCTCTTTCTCGGGCCGTTGATCCGGGTGGCGCGCGAGTGGCCTGACTCCGAGTGGGTGGACCGGTTCGACACCGTATTCAAGGCCAATCTTGTCACATGGCGCGCGGCCGATTTGTCCATGGCCATGGATGCCGGTTTTTCCGTTGGACGCCCGGACATCGGTTGGCTGGCGTACCGGATGATGGAGGTGCAGGCGCCTGACGATCCCATACTGATGATCGCCCCGGCGGAACACGGCCGGCGGTGGTTCTCGTTCCGCCGCAATGTTCTCAGAACCGGTATGACCGGGGGGGAACCGGTGGTGGATGCCCGGCTGTTCTACCAGTGCGCGCGGTATTTCCCTCCGTGGAAGGACCTGTGGAAGCAGATACCGCTGGCGGACGAACTGGGACGCATTGAAACGCGGCAGGGCTATGAACGGCGCCTGCGGCTTTGCCTGGAATCGCTGGAGCGTCTGGAGGCGGCGGGCAAGCTGGATCTGCGGCTGCAGTTGCTGTACGGGCAGGTGCTGGGCGAGTTGGGACGCTGGGAGGAAGCCCATGCCAAGCTGCGCGCGTTTGAAAAGAACAACCCGCGCCGGAGCAAGGAATTCCTGTTGGCCCGGGCGGGCTTGTTCAGGGCGAAACAGGACTGGGAAATGGTGTTCGAAACCCTTGGCGAATACATGCGGCTGGAGGGATTCCCGCCGCTGACGATATGGCTGGACATGGCGGGGGCGGGGATGTCGCTCGGTGTCGGGCCGCTGGCCATGGGCATGCTGGAAGTGGCAAGAGCCAAGTTCCCGGAATCGGAGGAATGGTGCCTGGCCATGGCCGGGGTGCTGAACTACTACGGTTTCCCCGAGGAGGCTCTCTTCCTGGCGAACGGGATGAAGGTGCCTCCGCACCCGTCGGTCAAGGCGAGATTGCTCCTGGAAACGGGGAGAATCGTGGAAGGGGAAAAGCTTTCCATCGTGGAACACCTCGGCGATCTCGGAGTGCGCCCGCGGCAAACGGAGCTTCTGGCGCCCGCGGAATGGGCGGTGGAGTGGCGCGGCGGAAAACTCCTGGACGAAGACTATGTCCGTGAAAAAGAACAGTTGCCGTCCCGGACAACGCCGTACTTGAAACGGCTGATGGATCTCAAACGGCGCTGGTACGAAGCCCGGGGGAGCGGAGCCGTTTCCGATCTCGCCGCGTGGGAGTCGGCGGGGCGGGACCCGCGGGAGAAGGGTCTGGCGCTGACGGAGCTTACCCTCCTGCTTCTCCGGCAGGGTCGCAACGAGGAAGCGGTGAAAGCGGCGGAACGGGCGCTGGAACACGCGCCCGAGTGGAGCCTGACGTGGCGGCTGAACCTGATCCTGAAGAAGGATCCCCTCCTGGCGGACAAGGCCAGGAAGGCTTGTCCCTGGGACAGCGAACTGTGGCTCGGGTATCTCGTCACGGAAGTGAAGAGCGGCAAGGATGCGGCCTGGGCCAGCCGGGAGATTGCGGACGTGGTTTCGGCGAGAGCCTATTCCCCGGGCACCCTGGTGAGGGCGGGGGACTTCCTCATCCGGCAGGGCATGACCAACGCGGCGTGCGAGGCGGCGAAGGCGGCGATCAAGACGGGCCAGGGGCTTCTGCCCGCCTACGTCCTGGGCATCCAGTGCGGCATCAAGACGGGGGACAAGGCGTGGGCGGTGCAATGCGCGCGGAACGGTGCGGAACAGGCGCTGGAGCCGTGGTCGTTCTACAAGATGATCGTTGCGCTCAAGGGCAAACGGGGCTTGCGGGATCCCGATGTTGCCAAGGCGCTGGAAGCCCTGGCGGCCAAGTATCCCTCGGAAAGCATCTGGAGCGAGCGGCTGGGGGAATTGTACTTCCTGCAGGGGCAGACGGAGCGCGCCGTCGGGATCCTGGAGGATGCCATTGCGCGGGAACAGGGAGACAAGTTTGCGAGTCCGAGAACCTATCTGATCGCCGCGGAGGCGGCCCGGCGGGAAGGCGATGTGGCGCGCGCCATCCGGATCCTGAAACTGGCGTCTGTCCGATACCCGAAGGATCCGAACGTCCTGAACAACCTGGTATACACCCTGGCGCAGGACGACCGGCTGCTGGCCGAAGCCAAGGCCCTGTTGCCCAGCCTCCTGGAAAGAGGCCGCGACGATTTCGCCCTGCACGATACGGCGGCGCTCGTGTACATGAAAACGGGCGACTTGAAAGCCGCCGACGAACACATGCGCAAGGCCCTGGACTATGTCAAGAAGGGCGACTATGCCTGGCTGGAGGTGTATCTGAACGCGGCCGAAACCCAACTGCGGATCGGCCGCTTCAAGGAAGCGCGCGACAGCCTGAACCTGGTCCTCAGGACATCGGAACGGACGCAGGACGTGGATACGCGGGCGCGCGAACTGCAGAACGAACTGATGCGGCGGGAGCGGGACCAGCAGCGATGGTTCTGAGCGGCGGCGGTTCTACTCCGCGCAGTGGTCGGGTTCCGTTTCCGGAAGCAGCATGGCCGTGCTGAACTCCATCTGGAATTCCGGATCCAGCGACAGATCCACGTGTTCCACCGAACGGGCCACGCGGTCCGCATAGTCCTTCTCTTCCACCGACAACAGCGCCCGCTTGGCCCCGAAGGAGGCGGTGTTGCCGACAAAGCGGATGCGGTGGCAGGGGATGGGCGGCAGCATGCCGATCCGGCGCGCGTGGTTGCGGCGGATGAAGTTTCCAAAGGCGCCGGCCAGCAATACAGCCTCCAGATCCGGGGGCTGAAGGCCCGCCAGGCGGAGCAGGATGTTGATGCCCGCCCGGATGGCCGCGTTCGCCAGTTGCAGTTCGCGGATATCGCGCTGGTAGAGGAACAAGGGCTGGCGCGAGGCGGAATGGGCGGCATCCACCAGCAGGAAGTTGATTTCGCCGTCCTTCTCCACCAACCTGTTCCGCAAGGTCCCGGGCACGGACGCAGGGAGTTCGTCCGGCGCCAGGAGACGGCCGGTGGTGTCGAGGATCCCCGTGCGGAGAAGTTCGGCGGCGGCGTCTATCAGGCCGGTTCCGCAAATGCCGGCCGGCTTGGCATTGCCGATGATATTCAGTTGCACATCGCCGTCCAGCAGGACCTTCTCAATGGCGCCGGGGGCGGCGCGCATGCCGTTCACGATCCGGGCCCCCTCGAAGGCGGGACCCGCCGCCACGGATGTGGCCAGCATGCGGCCGTTGGCGGCCAGGACAATCTCGCCATTGGTGCCGATATCCACCAGCAGGCTGGGGCCACTGGCCCGGTCGAGACGGGTGGCGATGATGCCGGCCACCGTGTCGCCGCCCACGAAGCTGCCGATCTGCGGAAAAACAAAAACCCTGGCCTGCCGCGGCAGGTGCAGCCGGAGTTCCGCGGCCTGGGTTTCCAGCGCATTCCGGAACGCGGGAACAAACGGGAGTTCTCCCAGCGCCGAGGGGTCTATGCCGCACAGGATCTGCTGCATGGTGGTGTTGCCGGCGAACACGATCTCGTAAATATGATTCCGGCTGACGTGGGTCTTGCGTTCGAGTTCGTCTATCAGATGGTTGATGCCGTCCATGACGGATCCCTGCAGCTTGGGAAGGCCGTCCTTTTCCGTCCGGCATTTCTGGATGCGGGAAATGACATCATCCCCGAAGGATGTCTGCGGGTTCACCCGCGCGGCCACCGCCACGTCGGCGCCGGTGTTCAGGTTGACCAGCGTGGCGACCAGCGTGGTGCTGCCGATGTCCACCGCGATTCCGTAACAGGCGGTGGTGGTGTCGCCCGGCTCCACTGTCACGAGTTCCTCCTCCACCAGGGTGCAGGTCACGGTAAAATCGGAAATCCGCAGGGTGCCCGGCAGGGCGCGCAGGGCCTCAAGGGTGATCGAGCAGGGCGGCAGCGCGGCCAGCAAACGCTCCGCGTCGGAGAGGGTATCCTGCTGCGAGGGCGGGGCGAGCCGGAGGCAGAGTTTCCGCACCCGGGGGCGGATGTCCACGGTTTCGCCGGAATCGGCGGTCAGGATCTGCTGCTGGGACTGGAACAGCGAGCGGTCCGGAATCTCGAGGGTCACGGGGCCGGCGATGCGCGAGTGGCAGGCCAGGCGGAATCCTTCGGTGACGCGAACGGCGCCGAGGGTGGCGATGTCGGTCTCGGAGGCCGGACACTCGCCGTGTTGGACGAGCACCAGGCATTTCCCGCACTTCCCGGCGCCGCCGCAGGGTGTCTGCACGATGAGGCCGGCACGGGCGGCGGCTTCCAGGATCACAGTTCCGGGAAGGGCATACACCGTCCTGCCGGAAGGCTCAAAGACAACTTTGACTTCCTTCTGCATGGCTGGCGGAACAGGGTACAACACAGATGCCGGAATTGTACAGGCGCAAACAGGCGGTGTTGGTTTCCCGGCCCTTTCAAAACGCGGGATTCTGGTGTATATAGCCACGGGAAGGCAATGGAAAGGAAGACCATGAAATCCTTGGGCATGAAGCTGGCGATGTGGTGTTGTGTGGCGGGCGTTGCGACCGGCGCGGATTGGCCGCAATGGCGGGGCCCCGGCCGCGATGGGGTCTCGGCGGAAACCGGATGGTTCAAGGAGGGGGCATCGGCCCGGATGGTGTGGGAGGGCTCGGTGGGCGCCGGATATTCCGCGGTGGCCATCCGGGGCGGGAAGCTGTACACGGCGGGCAACCGCGACAACAAGGATGTGGTGGTCTGCCTGGAGGCCCGGACGGGCAATACAATCTGGAAGTTCTCGTACGATTGCCCGGCGGGAGACTATCCGGGACCGCGGAGCACGCCGGCGACGGATTCCTCTTCGGTCTACGCCGTCAGCCGCCAGGGCCAGGTGTTCTGTCTGGATTCCGCCTCCGGCGAATGCCGGTGGCAGCGGAATCTGAAGGCGGACCTGAACGTGAAACTGCCGGGCTGGGGCATCGCCGGCTCCCCGGTGGTGGAGGGTGATCTGCTTCTCCTGAACGTCGGCGCGCGGGGCATGGCCCTGGACAGGAAGACCGGCGCGACGAAATGGGATTCCGGCGGAGCCAACACC
>Ga0209609_10001949_pt1 | contig 11898 bp, 8 predicted proteins | sample LakKivw325mmetaG_FD_184136 | JGI IMG/M metagenome (GOLD analysis project Ga0209609, IMG submission 184136) | Anoxic lake water microbial communities from Lake Kivu, Rwanda to study Microbial Dark Matter (Phase II) - Lake Kivu water 325m metaG... | ecosystem: Environmental > Aquatic > Freshwater...
TATATTTTTTTATCGGTCTGAACTGGTCCGACGACCCCGGATACTGCTGGGACGCGTACAGGATAGCGACTGGCAGCATAGACGTTCCGCGTTATCTTCCTGGTTTGAGATCAATGACCACCTACCCGATTGCGTTTTTCTTCAGCATTTTTGGCGTAAGCAATTTCTCGGCAACAATTTATCCGCTGCTGTGTTCGCTTGGAAATGTTGTGCTGATTTTTTGCATTGGAAAACTTTTGTTCGACAAAAAAACCGGGCTTATAGCGGCGTTCCTGCTTTCCTTTTACCCGCTGGACGTCATCAACGCTACATGGATAATGCCGGATGTCCCGATAGCGTTCTTTATGGCGATTTCCGTGTTTCTTTTTCTGGCCGGTGAGCGCGAAAAGGACGGCGAGAAAAACAAACTCTACTTCCTGTCAGGGATTTTTGTTGGGGTTGCGTATCTCGTCAGGGAATCCGGTTTGATGATTCTGTTCTTTTTTATCCCTTATATGCTGTACAGGATGGCAAGCGAGAGAAAGATAAAGTTCAACTATGCCTGGTTTTTCGCCGGGATAGTTCTGGTTATTCTGCTTGAGGGGGTTTTTTACTCGGTGAGGAGCGGCAGCTTTGAGGATATGACGTTGAGGTATAGGGTAGTGACATCATTTTACCATAAGGGTGCAGCAGGAATAAACTCGGATTTGGGTTATCTGCCAAGAGGATTGCTGAACCTCGATAACAAAAATAACTTCAGGTGGGACAACATATACGAGGTTCATTACGGTTTGTTTTATTATCTCATAATTCCTGCAATCCTCTACGTTTTGGTAGCAAGAAAAAAGAATGCTTATGTTCTTGTGTTATGGGCAGTAGTCCTGTTCACGTGGTCCAATTTCGGCTCGATGAGTTTAACGGAATATATACCTATACACCGACTTTACAGGCACCTTACGATAATAGAGATACCATCGATCCTGATTCTCGGTTATGTGCTAGGTCTTGGTCTGAAAGGTAGGGGTATGCTCGGCATACTGTGTAGATTCATTTTCGTATCTGCGGTGATTTTCCTCCTCGTGACTTCACTGTTTTATATGACCGGTATGAAGATTTACCTCGATGCGAGCACCTATGATGTTAAGGAGATTTACGGGTTGTTGAAGGATTTGGATGAGAAACCCATCTACTGCGACCCCGGAACTGGTGGGCATCTGAATTTTTACTTCAAGTACCAACGCATGAACCTTATAAAGTGCCTAGAATGCGTCAAGAACTGCGACGAGATAAAGGATGCCTATGTGATTACAAAGGGTTCAAGGGGTTACGGTCTTGATCCGGAATATGTAGACAGGATTCCAAAGTGCGCATACGGCCCTCCGGAAAATTGGAAATTGCTAAAGACCATTATTGGGCCAAAGGTTGATGTTTTTGCGCAATATGACCCTCAGGTTTATTACGTTTCTTGATTTTAGTTAGTATTACTATAAGTTGAAGGATGAAGGTTTTACTCTTAAACCCGCCGGCTGAACAGAAGTACGTGAAGGAGAGCAGGTGCCAGCACTCCGCATCCGTGTTCCAGTCGGTTTATCCGCCGATTACCTTAGCGTATATTGCGGCGTTGCTGAGGAACGAAAACGAGGTGATGCTGCTTGATGCGGTTGGCGAAGAAATTCCGATGGATGAGGTTGAAAAAAAATTCATAGCGTTCAAGCCGGATTTTGTTGTTGTGAATACTACGACACCGACGATAAACAACGACCTTGAGGTCGTGAGGGAACTTAAAGAGATTCATAACTTCAAGAGCGTTTTCTTCGGAGTGCATGCGACCCGGTTCGCGCGTGAGCTCGCGAAATACGAACAGGTGGATTTTGTTGTGAAAGGCGAACCGGAACTTGTGATTTCCGATTTGGTACGCATGAGGCCAGAGGAAGTGAGTGGTATAGTTTACAGGAGGGACGAAAAAATCATCGAAAATCCAGACCATGCGCCCGCTGTTATGGACGAACTTCCGTTTCCCGCATGGGACCTCGTGGATTTGGAAAGATACCGCGTTCCTATAAAGAACGAGCCGTATGTTCTCCTGATGACCGGGAGGGGCTGCCCGTACGGGTGCAAGTTCTGCGTCTCAACTTCGTATTACGGGAAAAAATACAGGGAGAGAAGCGTGGAAAGCGTGATAAAGGAGATTGAATACGCAAAAAGTTTTGGAATAAAAAATTTCTTTTTCTTTGTGGAAACATTCACGCTGAACAAAAAATTCGTTCTAAAACTTTGTGATGAAATCATAAAGAGAAATTTGCGGATTTCCTGGTTCTGCAACTCCCGCGTTGACACGGTGGACATGGAAATGCTGGAAAAAATGAAAAAAGCAGGGTGCTGGATGGTCTCGTTTGGCATCGAGTCAAGCAGCCAGAGAACCCTAGACAACGTACGGAAGGGCATAAAGGTTGAGCAGTCGGAAAAAACCATAAGAAACGCGCATGATGCCGGAATCGTTACTGTCGGGCATTTTATTTTCGGGCTGGAGGGGGAAACCAAAGAAACCATGAAGGACACGCTAAAATTTGCGAAAAAACTGCCGCTCGATTTCGCGGAGTTTTACATCGCAACGCCGTTTCCCGGCTCCGAATTGTTTGACGAGTTAAGTATTGAAAAGCACAATGCAGTAGACTGGTCCAAATTCGAGTATTCCTATGGGAACATACCGAATAAAGAAGAACTTAAACTTGAAGAGTTCAGAGTAAGAGCGTACAGGGAGTTCTACATGCGGCCAAGAATGTTGTACAGAATGCTGCGGATTTTCGGTTTTGGGAGGGCATTAACACTTTTTAAAACTGGACTGGTATTTATAAGAAGTATATAAGATGTATGTTCTTGGAGTGTGGGACGGGCACGACGCTGGCGCATGCGTTGTGGAAAACAACAGGGTTCTGGTAGCGATAAATGAGGAACGAGTAACAAAGAAAAAACTGGACGTCGGCTTTCCCGGAAATTCGATAAAGGCGTGTTTGGATTACCTGAAACTGAAGCCGACGGATATTGAAATTGTTGCGGTAACAACCACGGATTTCGCGAAAACCCTGACGCGGATTCTTCCGTCGATGAAGGATTCGTATTACCTTTTCAGACGGAGAAAGATTCAAAAGCCGAGATTTGTCGAGTTGAGAAGGAATGTAAAATATTACACTACCGAAATTCCGGAACTTCCGCTCTGCAGGAGGTTGAGCGTGAGGATCTTCAGAAAGCAGTTGAACCGCATGGGCTTCAGGAATTACGAGATAGAGGTTGTGGGGCACCACGAGGCGCACGTGGCTGCTGCAGCGGTTTGCAGCGGGTTCAGGAAATGCCTTGTCATAACGCTGGACGGAATCGGCGACGGTTTGTCGGGAACTGTGAACGTTTACAACAACGGCGAATTCGAGAGATTGTCGTCAATCAGAGGGCGCGACTCCTTCGGAATATTTTACGAGCAGGTTACCTCGCTCCTCGGGATGCGGGAACTCGAGGATGAGGGAAAGGTCATGGCACTTTCGGATTTCGCGTATCCCGTGCCGGACAAGGAGAATAAGCTCATTGATTTCTTCAGGGTTGACGGTTTGAACGTAAAGTGTAAGTATTCGACCGCAAAAAAATACGCGATTCTGAAAAAACTCATGTGGAACACGCCGCGTGAGGAGCTCGCATACATGGCTCAAAGAACAGTGGAAAAACACATATCCGAGCTTTTTGACAATGCAATGAGAACAACTGGGATTGGAAGCGTGGCGTGGTCCGGCGGCGTTGCATCGAACATAAAGGTGAACCTTCGCGTGAGGATGAACCCAAGAATGAAGAGGTGGTTCGTGTTTCCGCATATGGGTGACGGAGGATTAGCAGTTGGAGCAGCGCTGTGGGTTAGTTTGAAACACAGCAGCGAGACCGGAAAAATCGACAACGTTTATTTCGGTCCTGATTATTCCGGAGATGAAATAAGAAATGCGATAAGGAAATTCAACGTGAGATACGAGGAGAGGAGCGACCTTCCGGAGTACATCGGTGAATACATAGGTGCAGGAAATTTCGTCCTGTGGTATCAGGGAAGGATGGAGTTCGGGCCGCGCGCCCTTGGGAACAGGAGCATTCTCGCGCCTGCCGGCTCGCTTGAGATAAAGGACAAGTTGAACTTGCAGATAAAGAAGAGGAACTGGTTCCAGCCCTTCTGCCCGTCGCTCATTGAGGAAGAATCCGAAAGACTTTTCAACAACGTTGATTCATACGACAGGTTCATGACCATGGGTTACATGTTCAAACCGGAAATACTTGATAGGGTGAAAGCGGTTATGAACGTTGACGGCTCCGCGCGCCCGCAGATGCTCGGCGATGAAAACCCGAAATACAGAAAACTGATAGAGACCGTGAAGAAAAAAACCGGTGACGGAATAATCCTGAACACGAGCTTCAACCTGCACGGATACCCGATTGTCAACACGCCCGAGGATGCGCTTGACATGATGGTCAAGACCAAAGCTCCTGTTATGGGTATTGGCAATTTCCTTGTGGAATTAAAATGAGTTATGATAAAACGATTCTGCGGATACTTCCGGTTATTATTGTCCTGAACCTCATGATTTTTTCGGCTTACGTTACCTACAAGGTCAGCATAGGCATTGAGGCCTTCATGTACCTTCTTCCCGCACTTCTGGTTCTGGATTTCCTGCTGATACTGGCATTCGGATTTCTGAGTTTTAAGGACATCAAAAAACAGTTTAATAACATAAACAGAAACGCATGGATATTGCTGACACTCGTGATGCTTCTTGGACTCGGATTGAGGATGGTTCTTGTGCCGCAAACCCATCGCATATACTTTGACGAGGACATTTACGAGGACATTGGAAACAGCATTGCAACCGAAGGGCGGACAATCCTGTGCAACTACGGAACTCCGGAAAAATGCGAGGAGGGAATCCTTAACAAGGAGCCGACCGGGTATCCTGTCCTTCTTGCAATCGTGTACTTCATCTTCGGAACAAGCGAGACCGTAACGTTCGCGCTATCTATGGTTGTTGCGGTGCTGTCCATTTTCCTGGTTTTTTTACTGACGTATTTGTTGTTCGAGAACGAACGCGTTGCCCTTTATGCCTCGCTCCTATTCGCGCTTTTCCCATCACATATGGTATGGTCAGCCAGTGTAGGGGTTGAACTTTACTCAATATTCTTCATACTCCTGACGCTTGTTTTATTCATGGTTTACCTGAAAACCGAAAACCTCAGAATCCTGATGTTTTCCGTAACGCTCCTCGTTTTTGCGGTTCAGGTGAGGCACGAAAACGGTTTATTCATCCCGTTATTTGGAGTAATGTTCCTGCTCTTCGGAAAAAACCAGCTAAGGAACTTAGCAAACTACAAATTCTGGATTCCCTGGCTTGTGCTTCTGCTGCTGCTCGCGCCGCACCTCAGCCACATGCTTTATGCGAATAAAACTGACACATGGGGCGCGCCTGAAGGGAAGCGTTTTGGCCTGGAGTATGCGGAAAGGCAGTTCACCGAAAACGCGGGGTTTTTTTACGACAACAGCAAGCATCCGTGGATTTTCGCCGCGTTCGCGCTTATTGGAATCATATACTCCTTCAAGGAAAGGAAGAAAGTCCTTGCGTCCCTGCTGCTCTGGTTTGTGCCGTTCTTCATACTGTTTTTGTTTTTCTATGCGGGCGGAGTGAACTCCGGCGGAATCGGCCACCGGTTTTCACTGAACTATGCAACTCCAATCCTCATACTCGGCGGATACGGACTTTTTGTTGTTGAATCCCTGCTGAAAAAATTCGTCAGGTATGAGGCCTTTGTTGTTTTGATACTCGTCGCAACGTGTCTTGTTTCACTGTATCCGCTGGAAGGATTCATAACCGTTCCGGACCATCAGGCATTCCGCGCCCGCGAAAACCACGACTTTGCGTACCTTATGCGGGACAAAATTGATGATTCCTGTTACATACTCTCGCATAACCCGTCAATGTATCTGGTGATGGGAAAAAATTCGTTACAAACATGGTACGGTCAGAATAACGAGGTCATGAAACGCATTTTCAACAAAACCGACTGCGTGATTTTTGAGGACGGGTTCTGGTGCCTCTACGAACCGTACAGGAATTCCGTGTGCAAGAATATGCACGACAAATACCAGCTCACGGAAATCGCAAGGTGGAACATTAGGGGATACACATTCGAGCGCGGAATGAACGAGTCGTTCGCGTTTTACAGGGTGGCTAATCCGTTTTTATGAGTAGTTTTAGATAGAAAAGATTGGTAGAGGTTTTAGTTTTGATAAACACTACCGGAAGAACTAACAGTAATAGTAAGATTCCGAGAAAGACGAATGGTATTGTGATGTCCTTGTAAAATTCTGCCACTATTCCCCCAACGATGGGACCTATGACATAACCCAGATCCTCTGCAATATCCCAGACACCTACAATACTTCCTCGCTTTTTTCCTGAAGACACATCCGTCAGCAATCCGTCTGTTGCGGGTATGGCAAGGGCCAAACCAAACGTTGCGATGAATGCGGCAGAAATCATTACATGGATGTCTTTTGTCAGGCCGAAGAGTATGAGGAATGAACCTGCGAGTAACAAACCAATTACAAGAATCTTGATTTTACCGAACTTGTCTGCTACAAAGCCGGCCGGTAGTTGGAAGAAGATGAAAGGTATAACAAACATTGATAGGATTATGCCGACTGTTTCGGTGTTTATGCCCTGCTGGTAGTACAGCGGCTCAAGAGTCCATATCACGCCATCGGTTATTATGAACATCAGCGTGAGCAGGAATATCACCAAACCGACGGACTTCAGGGTTGTGTATTCCAGCAAACCTTTCATAAAGATTTTATCTTTTCGGATTAGGGATTTTACTCCGTCGAAAGTGGAGCCTTCTCCTTTTACCGTTTCCCTGAAACCAACGCAGATGATAGCGATTGCTATCAGACAGGTTACTGCATACAGTAACGATATTGCATTCGTGCCTTTTGCCAACTCCTGGGATAACAAAATGCCTGCAAGTATTGGAGCTAAAGCGAATCCCACCTGCATACCTGTTGTTTGCACACTAAAGTATTCCGAAGTCTTGTCCTTGGGTGATATGTCCATGATGTACGCTCTGATTGGAACGTTGATTAACTGGTTTGAAAAGCCTAATATCAGCAAGAAAATTGCTAGCAGTTGGATGGAGTTTGCTAGTGGGAGCAAAAATGCAAATAAAATCATTCCGCACAAGCCTAAAATGGTGAGTTTTTTCCTGCCGATGCGGTCAGATAAGCCACCTGTTGGTATGTCAAAGAACAGCGACACGATGTTAGGAATTGCTATCAGGAAACCGATTACAGCAAAATTTTCCGTCATCTTGCTGCTTAGTATCGGGAGCAGGAAAAATACCAGACCGCTGCCAAAAGTGTAAACTGCTGTCGCTATTCCGACTATTGCTATGTATTTATGTGCTTTAAGTAGGTTTAGGTATTTTGACATACTCTTCCCCGTATTTTACTGCTCTTTAAGTCATATAAATGCCCATACGCATAGTATTCTTATTGCGAAATAATTGCTTGTAAAAATCTTGTAGCACCACACATCGTACTTATGGTGGGGTTCTTTGTATAGTAGCGACAACGCATAGCTTCCTGTTAGCATACAATAGACTGCTAACAAACCAAATTTTATATTAACAAACCCTGCTAAACTGGATATCAACAATAGGATTAATGGTGACATGTAGATGAGGGTATTTACAACAACCGCTGTTTCTCTACCATATTTAACGGGTAAGGTGATTCTGTTGTGTTTTTTATCACCTTTAATATCCCTATAATCCTTTGTTAGAACTTCCCCAACATCAGTAACAAACAAAAACGCTACAAACCACCACGGGATGGCTATTAGCGGTTTGTATATGGACCACCCCATTATAAAACTGAGTATTGCGTATCCTATCGAAACAAGAATCGTACTTAAAATTACATTCCTTCTCGTGCCTATTGATGGTTGAGAGTACGTAACCCCGAGTAGAATGTTTATTAGAGCGAGTATAATGTAGATTAACCCGAGGTACAGGGATATTATTAGCGATACTAGGTAGGATAAAAACACTATTTTAAGTGCTGTTTCTTTCTTGATTTTGCCTGCCGGTAATGGCCTATAAGGCTTGTTTATGCGGTCTACCTCGATGTCATGATACTGATTAAAGACTATAACTCCGGTTAGACTACACAGGCCAAATAAAACAACAAGAATTGGTTTTTGTATATCCTGAAAATATAAACTCCCGTTGGCTATTATGGCTGCTGCGATTATGCTGACCACCAATTCAATTTGATCCTCAACTTTCAATAGGTAGGATATCGAATTTATCTTATCCCTGATTGAGTCTGACATTTAATTTACCTCCGCTAATAGAACTGCTTGAAGTGTTGAGTATAACTTCTGTCCCTGTGACTTCGGAAAGGATTCCCGATATAATGCCTCTAAATACTATGTAATCTGTTTCTTCGATGCTTTTAGACCATGGAAAAGATAAAGCTATAGTAAAGTATTTTCCTGAAGATTCTTTTCCAACCAAGATATCGCCCCATCCAAGACTTGACATGTAATCCATGATGAACTTTTCAGGCATCTTACTCCCTGATTTCTTTACTATGACCTTACCATGATCAAATGCACACTGGAACAGAATACTTCCCCCGCCCTTTAATCTCTGAAGTTCTTTTTCGAGAGTAGGGACGATATCAAAGTCGCAAAAGAAGTATCGTTCATCTTGAAATGAAAGTAGATTATTAGAGTATGTAAAAAAATGTGTGTCTATCAGGTTTTTAAGTGACGATTTGGCGTAATGGGGTTTGCTAACTTTATTGAAGTCCATGTACGCTGAATCAAACTCTAGTTTTGTTAGATTGGTTTCTTTGAAAAAAGTAAGGTTCTTGTTTGATAGTACCCCCGCAGGGGCACACAGTATACGACATTTTTCATTCCCTCTACCTCGACATTTTACCTGTGTACCCTCTATAGATAAATCACACAACATATGGGCTATTACACCGGCGACACTACCATCAGCCATAACAAAACCCAGTCCGTTTTTAGGACATACGACATAGTTGTCAAGCTCTAGTTCAAATTGTTTTGATTTTACGTCTATTTTATAGTTAACACTGCTACAATAACTACCCGCAACGTACATAACCAGATAATACAAAAAATCTAAAAATTCCTTTTCATTGGATTTTTCTATTGTTTTAAAATCAGCTAGACTCGCATAACTATAACCAAATTTTTTTCCAGCAGAATATAATGCCTGTTTACCTACATTACCGTATTTACTGACGACTTGGCTTTCTAAATCAACTAAAAAAGATTCGGGTAGAGCAACTTCTCTTAAAAATATTTGTTTTTGACTACTACCGGCACTTGTTATAATAAACCCGGGATTGTAGATGTCTTCTGTTTTTGGCATCAAGATGTTTCGTATATACCAGGAAACCAGAGTATCTTTGATTTTCATGATTATCCAATGAAGTATTCTTTCGTTATTCTTGGTAATTTTTTTATCGCTTCCTTATTGAAGTCATAAATGCTTAATTCCCTTTGCGTCAGGTCATGAAGTATCTTACCAAAGGTTCTGCTCTTTGAAGCTAAACGAACGGATATTTCCAAGAGGAGGGGGTTATAGTTCATCTCTGCTTGCTTGCATCTGCCTACAAGCTCTTTACCATATTCCCTATGCCAATATTCATCAAATTTTTTTGGGTTTCCTTCTAAGATGGCTTTAGCAGCCAATTCAGCACCCCACAGGCCGTAGAGAATACCTTCGGCAGTTAATGGATCGACATGGCCTGCTGCGTCCCCTATCAGAATCCAGTCATCACCGGTACACGGAAGGTCGTAAAATTTGGGGTTGGTTATATACGGCACCAGATGTGACCAATATGAGATTATTTCGGTATTAGGACAATACGTCTCGATAAAGGAGTCTAATCTTTTTTTAATGTCCTTTGAGTGTTTTAGATGAGTACCAACGCCTATGCTAACATCATCCCCTCGCCTAAATAAAAATGCGTACCCCGGTATTCCTTTGATATACTTAAAGGTATCTCTGTGGTGCTTGCTCTTTTTTGCGAAGCAACCAACTACCAACGCGAGGTTCTCTTTTGGTATTGGTCCAATGACCGTTTTTCTTACTATTGAATTAACACCATCAGCACCTACAAGTAAGGGTGTTTCTTTTTCGTGTTTTTTTGTGCAGATTATCCAACGGTTGTTCTTTTTCTTAATATTTGTGACCCGTTCCGGGATTAATTTTACCCCGTGAGCTATACCTTTGTCCAATAGATGTTTATCTAAGACGGTTCTTGAGATGGCTATGGGTCTCTTTCCTTCTTCGGTGTAGATTCTCGCCGTCACCCCTCTCGGGGAAATGATATCTATGCTATAGCTCATATCACTGAGGTGAAGAATCTCTTTAAGGAAGGGGTGTTTCTTTAAAGCAAAAGATGTAAGCCCTCCGCCGCAGGGTTTCTCTCTTGGATGTGAATGATCAAAAATAGTTACATCTATCCCGGATTTAGCCAATAGGTATGCTAAATGCGAACCACTCGGTCCTGCACCCACAATACATACTTCTCGATTGAAACGGGTAGTTGAATTCATAATTCCAAGTTACTCCAGCCCAACCACCCTATCTCTTTATTTTGATTCCTTCGTCTGTTATCTCAAAGCTATATGTTCCCCCATTTGTTTTGGTCGATCTCAGTTTTTTCAGAGTGATAGACCTCTGCTCTTTATCACCGACAGATTCGCTCATTAACAAAATCACCCCATCGCATTCGTACTCCGGAACTCCGGTCTTGCTTAGGTTAGCTCCGCTCAGGTCTGCTTCTGCGGTGAATATTGGAGTGATATTGTTCATGTCTTCCACTCGTCTGATCCACGTGGATATGGCAGCCCTGTCCAGGGCTTCTCCGGACGGAATAATTCCTTCCTTAACCCTCATGCTCAGTTCTTTTATGATTCCGGGAATGTATCTCCCGTGGGCAGATATCATGTCGATGGAGTCGATTAAAACGATGCTGATTTTCTTGTCCTTGACTGTTTTTTCCATGCTCTTGGTTGTCTCGATGATGTCGTAATCGCCACCAAAGGAGAGAACGTTCAGCAAACCTTTCTTTACCAATCCGTCGTAATCCCAGTTGAATCTGCTCCACTGGTCTCTGATTTTTTCCTTGGATGTTTCAAAGGTTACCAGCAAACCCCTTTCACCTGCTTTGAGCTTGTTGTACAGGAGCTGGGAGCCGAGGATTGTTTTTCCTGTACCGCTTGCCCCAATGATAACAACGGAGTAACCTCTTGGTATTCCGCCTTCGACCAGGTCGTCCAAACCCGGAATTCCTGTTTTTATCCTTTCGATTTTTTCCATTTTTGTTGTTCACCCCTTAGTTATTGATTTCAAAGAGCTTAAAAAGTGCTAACCCCTTTTAGTTCTGCGTTTTGATTCTTCAGTGGCCCTCCTCGCATCCTCTGGTGTCGGTTTTTTTGGGGGTATTTTTTCGACACCGCCACCTGTCTCGGGTCTCTGACCCTTCCCGCCAGCCGTCAGTCTTTCAAGTTCCGCATCCGGATTAGCGGAAGTTCTGAGTCTCCTGAGCGCATCCATTGCCTGTTTGGTATCTATCTTGGAAATTCTTTCAAGCGCGAGGTCAGGATTTTTGAAACCGACTTTGCCGAATTCCTCCATGACCTTTGCCCTGTCCGGGGTCGGACCCATGCCCCTTACATTCTGCCATGCCCTGTCCATATCCTCAACGCCTGCCATGCTCATCGAGTGTATCGTTTCCATTATCCCGGTTCTTTCTTCGGGCTGAGCAGCAGTTAAGTCCTTCAGTACCGGCGCCGGCTC
>Ga0209609_10001950_pt1 | contig 11896 bp, 17 predicted proteins | sample LakKivw325mmetaG_FD_184136 | JGI IMG/M metagenome (GOLD analysis project Ga0209609, IMG submission 184136) | Anoxic lake water microbial communities from Lake Kivu, Rwanda to study Microbial Dark Matter (Phase II) - Lake Kivu water 325m metaG... | ecosystem: Environmental > Aquatic > Freshwater...
GTTTCAGGAAAGTCAACGCCTCTCCAGCCTCCTCATCCACAATGATCCGGTAGAGGTCAAAAACTTCCTCGTCGCTCAATCTGACCACCAAGGTGACCATCTGCGATCCTGGGCAATCCACAGAGAACACAGCTCCACGACCACGATCAGCACCTAGCGGTCTAGCAGGTTTCGGTGAGCAGAGAGATAGTATCGCCTTCTCTCAACTCCGCCCTTTCATCCAGGTCCTTAATAGTATATCTGCCGCCCAGATTCAGCAAATAGGGCCGGATGAGGCCGCGTTGGTCATTGGTAATCGCCTTGCCCACCAATACCGGCACCTGTTGGGCCAAAGCCGTGACGACATCCCGCCAGATTACGCTATCTGGTACAGTGAGTCTTACTTCTTTCCTGCCGGCCGAAACCCGCGCTGGTCCGGTGAGCTCAACAGTCACTTTCACTGCCATTGTTCACGGCTCCTTTTAGCGATGCGCTTTCCGTGGGCACATTGCTTCAGGTATTGCGGATGTATATGAAGTCTGACTGGCAACAAGAATACTCCACGTACTCCAGTCCCTTGATGCCCTCAACCGTGCTCATGATGAGAGGTTTCATCTGCGGAAATAGCCTGGAAGCTTCCCGTGGTGTAAGCTCTCTCGCGCTGCACAGCCTGGCGTGCACTTCCATGATATCCACACTGCCCTTCAGGAAGCCCTTCGTCTGCTGCTTATCCAATTCTCGAATGATTCTCTCCATCTCCTGAGGCGTTATGCTTTCCAAAACCTCCGCGCTTTTGGGATCTATCTTTCCACCTCCTTGAACACCTCGCTTCATGACGCCGGCTTCCGCCTCACTGTGCCATCCGGCCTGAAGAAGAAGTGCCTGGCCCACAACGCCACGTACACCAACCCGATCAGTACTGGCACCTCGATCAGCGGCCCGACCACGGTAGCCAGAGCCTGCCCCGAGGCGATACCAAAAGCCCCTACGGCCACAGCAATGGCCAGCTCAAAGTTGTTGCTGGCCGCTGTAAAGCTCTGGGTGACCGTGCTAGGGTAGGGGAAGTGGAAGAGCCACGACACCACCCAGGCCACGGCAAACATCACCCCAAAGTAAACCACCAGTGGGATGGCAATCCGCAGTACATCCAGCGGCAGGGTGACAATCACCTCGCCTTTCATGCTGAACATCACGATGATGGTGAACAGCAGCCCGATGATAGCCGTCGGCCCCAGCCTGGGCATGAACTTCGTCTCGTACCATTCCAGCCCCGCTGCCGGATCAACGTGAAGCGGGTAATGATGCCCGCCGCCAGCGGGATGCCCAGGAAGATGAGCACGCTCTTGGCGATGTCTCCCATGGTCACACCCACGGCAGCCGTGTCGGCCCCGAACCAGCCTGGCACCACCTGCAGATAGAAGTAGGCCAATGGGCTGTACATGACGATCTGGAATGCGGAGTTGAGAGCCACCAGCACGGCGCAATACTCGGCATCCCCTTCGGCCAACATGTTCCAGATCAGCACCATGGCGATGCAGCGGGCTAGCCCGACGATAATCAACCCGGTCCGGTACTCGGGCAGATCAGGCAAGAAAACCCAGGCCAGGACGAACATGATGACCGGGCCGATAACCCAGTTCAGCACGGCTGAGACACTGAACATCCTCCAGGCCGTGGCTACTTTGCTCAGTTCCTCGTACTTGACCTTAGCCAGCACGGGGTACATCATCCATAAGAGGCCCACGGCGATGGGCAGCGACACCTGTCAATGCGCAGAGCATCGAAGGCCACGGCGATGCCAGGAAAGACGTACCCCATTCCTACTCCCACAGCCATGGCCAGGAAGATCCACAGGGGCAGGAAGCGGTCCAGCAGCGACAGTTGGGCGACGACGCCTATTCTCCGTGAGGCTTCCGCTCGTGCAACAGCCTCCGTCATTTTGAATGACCTCCTTGGATCAGGACCCCCCTGGCCTGTTTGGCCACCCATTTCATGTAGGCCGCCGCATCCAGCAACCCCTCTTTGTAGCCCACCAGGTCGGCAGGGTGGACGAGGAGAAGCCAGCCCGCCACGTAGGGATCTTCGCTGATCAAGGCCGGGTTCTCCTGCAGGCGGGGGTTGGCGACCACCACCAGTCCCTCCAGCGGTGAGCGAAGGGTGAGCGTCCCTCTGGCTGTCTCCAGGTGTGCGATCTCTTCCCCTTTGGTCAGCGGCATCCGCCGGTCACACAGCACCTGCACGCCTGTGATCAGCCCCTCCTGCCAGCGGAGGAAGTCAGTGACCCCCACCCAGACTGAGGGAGGATGACAGGGGCACCCGCCGGTGAGCCGTGTCCAGAGGTGGTCAGTCGTATACCGATAGTAGGGCCCCTCCCACAGGCCGCAGATCACCTGCCCAGCGATCTCTATCTGGCGATAATGCTTGAGTTTCATAGGTCCTCCTGCTGCATTTTCCGCTCTTCCTCTTCGACCTCCATCTTTCGTCAGTTCGGAATAGCTCTGGGCGTCCAGAAGACTGACTACTTGGGGTTTGGTTGTCCTTCCCTGGCTCGCTACCTGGTCTCTTTGGAGGCGCAGAAGGCCGCGTATTCTCGCAGCAACGCGGTTTTGTACTGCTCCTCCGCTGAGGAGGGGACATAGTTGCGGGTCTTGACCATGGCCAGCAGTTCGTCACAGATGCCGGCGTCGGGCTTGCGCCCCATGACGTAGAGCTGTTCGAAGATCAGCTTCAGTCCCGCGATGCCCACGGTGAAACTGTCAATAGCCACCCGGGTTACCTTGGCATCGCTACCGCAGCTACATCCCGCTGTCTGCCACATCATTGGGCCGCTTCCCGGCATGGTTTCCTCCTTCCGATCCACTGCTATGTTGCCAGCCCGTGACATCCAAGCAGATAAGTTGTGCTGGCGGGGACGGGAATAATCGTCGGCGACCACCCCGCCCCGCCAGCGCCTTCTGCAGGCCCACGGGGGGATGTGGTCTCCTCAAGTCAAGCACTTCTCAAGCATACTTCGCTCTCAGCTCCTTGACCAGAGCCACGATCTCCTCCTTGGGCGGGAAGCTGATCGCATCTTCCGGACAGACTTTGGCACACCCCATGCAGTACACCACACAGTTGTAGGGACGCGCGACCACCGGATACGCGCTGTCATCATCCCAGTCGAACACGTTGCCGGGGCAATGCTCGATGCACGCCTGGCAACCCACACAGTCGTCGGTATTGACCGTGGGATACCAGGGGATCTGCTCCCTTGGGATCCCCTCATACATTCCTGGCATGTCTATTGCTCCTTCGGCTCATTACCGGCGGGATGAGTTGGCAGGCAGCTCATCCCGCCGGCTGAGGATCACCAACTCAGGCCTGCCACCGTCTCGGCCACCTTGTTGTAGGCCTCGTCGGTGGACATGTTCCGCAGGTCAAGGGAGATGATCTGCTGGTCAAAGTCGCCCCCCATCTCTGCGATCACATCCTTGAACATCTTGTGCTGCATCCGGGGGTCACAACCGCCGACGATGTAGGTATGGTCCGGCTTGGCGTAGTCGCGCCAGAAGCGATCTCCATCGTCCACGCAGAGCTGAGGATGCACGATGGCGTATTCTACCTCCAGCTCATTGCGCACGCGGTTGATCAGTTGCCAGAGGTTCAACTTCTGGAACCCCGGACACTCCCCGGTGCAGAAGCACATCACAAAACGCGGTTTCTCGGCCATGTCTTAACCTCCCTGTGGTCGTTTTACTGGGTTGCTACATCAAAGACGGTTATCCGAAATCCCATTGACGATGACCAAGGGGGTGGCCGTTTGACACCTGGTCCGCGTCCGTGTTGACACAGACAATGACGGAGCCCCCGAAGTCGGCACTGGCACTTTATCATGTGGGCCATGACCCTCTTTCGCTTCATTCCGACAGTGTGCTCTTCTGAGCCAGAGCAGAGGCGATCCACTTCTTGACCTCCGCCTTCGAGGGAATGCGGCCGGCACACACCAGTTGCTCGTCTATCACTAAGCCTGGGGTGAAGAACAAGTCATACTTGAGAAACTCTCCGTAGTCCGTAATGTGCTGTAAGGTGACCTCAGGGCAGTCATCCCCTGTTTCCGCCTCCAGTTCCTCCAGGGTATCCACCACAACCCGGTAAACCTGCCTGCACCTAGGGCACCCTGGGCCCAGGACCTTGATGTTCAGCATAGCTATCCTCTCATTCCTTTTGAATCTTGAATCCATTTTACTTCAGGGGTGGAAACGCCTCTCCTTTCGCAGTCGAGGCTTCCTCCTCCCTCAGCCGATAAATGCCAGCGCCAGCCCGAAGATGTACCCCGTCAGGGTGCTGAACACTGCCACCAGCCCCACGTACACCCAGGTGCGCTTGGAGCCTATGATCCTGCTCGTCACCAGGATGGACTGCAGGCTGAGCTCTGGATCAGCCAGCAGGTAGGCCAGCAGCGGCCCACGGTGCATCCCCAGGTCCAGGAACATGCGGGCGATAGGCACCTCCACCAGCGTGGGGAAGTACATGAACACGCCGAAGAGCACACCCGTCAGGTTGGCCCAGAGGGTGTTGCGCCCGGCCAGGGCCTGGATCCACTGCTCCGGGATAACGGCTTTCACCATCCCGGCGCCGAAGACCCCCACGATGAGCAGGGGGAAAATCTGCTTGACGAAACGCCATGCCTCCCATAGCCACTGCTGTAGCTCCCAGCGCTCCAACCCCCGTGCGGCCACCGCCGTCAGCCCGGTCAGCAACAGCACCTCGCCGATGAACCGCCCGGTAAAGCCAATCGTGAAGCTGCCACTGGTGTCTATCGCCGGGGCAGCGATCAGCAGGGTGGTGGCCACCAGGACCGTGGTGGCCCAGGTCCAGCCGTTGGTGTGATCCAACACCGGCTCCAACCCCCGCCAGGCGGCTACGGCGATGACCACTAACATAACGATGAGCAGTGCTCCCTGAAAGCTCAGATGCGCGCTGTCGAAAGCCGCCTGCAAGCTGGCCGGAACATCCATCGGCAGGATCAGCGACATCCAGGTGCGGGTCAACAGGCCCACCTGCAGGGTGCCCACAATGAGCACGGCCAGCAGCAGCCCGAAGAAGGCCCACACGGCGGGTTTGACCTGGGCTCTTTGGTCAAATAGGCCGGTATCCTCGGCCACCCCACTGCCCTTGAAGACAGCGGCCATGATCAGGCCGATACCGATGCCGAAGATAATACTGAGCCCGATGCGGGCCAGGGCGATGTCCATGCCGATGGCCGCGCCAGTGTAGGCGATGGCCAGGATGTTGATCGCCGGCCCGACGAAGAGGAACGTCACGGCCGGCCCCAGCCCTGCCCCTCGCTTCCAGATGCCAGCGAAGAGGGGCAGGATGGTGCAGGAGCAGACGGCCAGCACAAAGCCGCCCAGGGCCGCCGCAGGGTAGGAGATGACTTTGGGGGCCTTGGGCCCCAGATATCTAGTGACCGCTTCCTTGGGAATCAGGGCGGTCATCGCTCCGGCGATGAGAAAGGCGGGTACCAGGCACAAGAGCACGTGAGCCGCCAGGTAGTCCAGCAGGCTGATCCAGCCGGACTGCAACAGCGTGAGGATGTAGTCTACAACAGGGTTCATGGTCCAGTGTCACCCCTTCCGATAGCTTGATTTTGTTTGCGCGTTAGAGTTATCCACCCAACATGCCACGGATGATCACATCCACGGCCTCCTCCTCATCCAGCCCGCGAGCCATCAGCGTCTCCAACTCCTTCTTGTTCACCGTGCCGATGGCCGCTTCGTGCGTGACGTAAGCCCGGTCGTCGCGCACCCGCACCACGGGGATGGCGTTGGCCACGGCCTGGTCGCGCACGATCTCGATGCAATCCACGTGTCCACGGGCGTAAGGGGCGTTCCCCTCCGTGGTGCCGACCACCTCGCTGGTGGCCTGGTCTCGCACGGCGATGCGGGACTTGGCCAGCCCCCGCGCCTGCTCCCCATTGAGGCGGATAGTCTCCTTGACGGAGATGGCGTCGTCCCCGTAGCCGTAGGCTTTGACTACCAACTCGGCCAGGCCCCGCGCCGCCACGTCCACCACGTAGTCGAAGGCCAGCTTCCCCACCCGCCCCGTGGTCAGGGCGAACTCCGAGGCGAACCGACCGCCCTCGTCCACTCTCACCTCGGCCTTGGGGATCACCTCTACCCCGCCTGATTCGCCGTGGTAATGGGTCTCGCTGTACTTCATCTCGGCATCGCGGCCGACGTGGATTTTCGCTTCCATCAGGTGCTTGACCTGGAGGGCGTTGGGGAAGGTGCAGTGGGCGATGAACTTGGCCCTAGCGCCCTCGCCGATATCAAACTCCGGCCGGATCTCCTGCACTCCTTCAGCGGGGATAACACCGAAGCACAGGTGGGCTGGCGTTTCCAGCCTGGTCCCCGGCTCGACGAAGAGCTTGATGCGCACGCCACGATCGAATTCCTGCGCTTCGACGTGCACCCCCGCCACCTCGTTGGCCCCCAACACCCGGTTGCCGCTGATGACCAGGCTGACCACCTTGGGAGAGCGCAGGAGAGCAGGATCGCCCCCCGCTCGCTCGAAGCTCTGCACGATAGCCTCGAACTCGCCGAAGCGGGCTGGATGCCGAGCTTCAGAAACGCTCATAGGCCCTCGCCCCTTCCACCGCTTCTGCCACTTCGCAGGGCCGGCAGCGTCGTGCGTAGTGGCGGCGCACCTCCTCCGGATCACCCACGCGCACAATCTCCCCCTCGCACATCAGCGCCGCGACGTCGGCCACCGGCACCATCTCGTCCCGGTGGGTGATGAGCAGCACGCTGGTCCCCTCGGTGGCCATGCGCCGGATGAGGTGGCCGACATCATCGAGGGAGAGGACGTCAATCCCCGAGTCCGGCTCGTCGAGGATGGCCAGCCTGGGGTGCATGGCGTACACGGAAGCCAGTTCGATGCGCTTCCGCTCGCCGCCGGAGAGGGTCTCATTCACTGGGCGGCTCAGGTACGCAGAGGGCGAAAGAGCTACCGCCTCCAAGGCCTCCTCCATCCGCTCCTGGGAGGGTTCCCGCATCCCCAGGGCCAGGTAGTCTCGCACCTTGAGCCCTTCAAAGCGCGCCGGCTCCTGCCAGGCCAAAGTCAGCCCCAGCCGGGCCCGCTGGGTGATGGGCAAAGGGGTGATGTCCTGGCCGGCAAAGAGGATGCGCCCCTGTTGTGGCGCGTAGCCCGCGCAGCCCATGAGCGTGTAGGCCAGGCTGGATTTGCCAGAGCCGTTGAGGCCCAGGAGCCCAAACACCTGCTTCGGAGCGACGGTCAGATGTACGCGGCGCAGAATCTGGCGTCCCTCCCGTTGCAGGTGGAGATCCTCAATTTGCAGAAGGTAATCGTTTCTCATGCCGTTAACCTCCACTGCGCTGGCATTTGGGACAGGAGCAATTGGGGAGCGGGCCAGTTGGCGGCCGCCGAGCCTCCTCTGTTGTCTCCTCCCGCGTCAGCGCTAGCAGCGCCGGCACCCGCTCGTCAGCCAGACGGTAGAAAACGTAGAGCCCCTCCTGGCGATCGCTTACCAGCCCCGCCTCGCGCAGCACGGCCAACTGCTGGGAAATGTAGGCCTGCCGCAGCCCCAGCAGTGCTTCCAGATGGCAGACGCAAGCTTCCTCCCACCATTCCAATACTTGCAGAATGTGCAATCGCACCGGGTGGGCCAGCGCTTTCATGATCCTGGCCTGCTGCTTATAAGCTCTCATTCCATCTTCCCTGGTCAGGTATATTCAAAAAACTGCATATAGTATACACCTAAAAAGGCATCCTGTCAAGTCTTCTAGGCCAGCAACTTAAGCGGAGATGGCGGGTTCAGACCAAAGCACCGGCCGGGAACAGCAGCACCTGCCCGTTCGCAATCCCTCCCCGCCTCAGGGTGAAGGCCGGCAGGCCGCTGGCCCGGAGGGCACCCAGCACTCCACCGATGTCAGCCTGGCTGCCGAAGGAGACGGGATCTACAAAAAAGGCCACCACCAGTGGCCCACGGCGGGCCAGCCGGCGGGCCACGGCGATCCACTCCCTTTCAGCCGCGGAAGTGATGACGCAGGCCAGTCCATTGCGGCCCAGCCGAACCCCCTCACTCTCCAGCACCCGCTGGAGGGGGACCTCCCCCTGAGCGCGGGCCAGGGCTAGAAGCTCCAGAATGCGATCCAATTGACGGGAGCCATGGACCGGCTTCAGCCACTGGCGCTGAGGTCCGTAAGTCACCAGTCCCACCGCCCGATTACGGCGTACAAAGTAGCGGGCCAGTGAGGCGGCCAGAATCACTCCATACTCCTCGGTGTTGGGGGTCGGCTCCCAGATGTAGGGCCGGGGACGGAAGAGGGGTAGTTCCTCCGGCGGGGAGATAGATTCCCTCGGGCCAGCCTGAGTCCGCTCCTCCAGGTCCAGGAAAAGCCACACCTCCGCGGTGGGATCCAATTCGAACTCCTTGACGATGATGCGGGACTTTCGGGCGGTGGAGGGCCAGTGGATCCGCTTGAAGGCATCCCCAGGGACATAGTCTCGCACGGTGGCCACGTTGGCGGTGATCTCATGGGTGAGCCCACCTACTGCATCACCACCCCCGACGCGCCCTTCCGACAAATGGAAGAAGGCCAGCTCCAACGCAGCAGGCAGGACCAGGATGGGGGAGGTCGTGGGCAGATGGTGGGTGATCTCAAAGAGGCCGAAGGAATCGCCGCTGGTGAGGGTGATGGGGCCCAGGGTGAAGCGACCCCGTTGCTGGCAGAGCGTCTTCACCACCCAACTGTACCGCTCCCCAGGGCCGAGCCTGCTGATCACGAAACTGGCCCGATGGCCGGGCAGGCTGGAGTGGTCGCGCACCTCCAGCCACAGCTTGGGCAGCCGACTGGTATTGTGCACCACAAAGTGCTCCTCCGCCAGGTGCCCTACCTGCGTGTGGGGGGTGCGGGTCTGGCGCTCCACGCGCAGGCCCTGCACGCCGAGCCAAGCCCAGACACTGGACAACAGCACAGTGGCCACGAGGAGGTAAGTGATGTAGTAAAGCAGGGCGTGACCCGTCTGCAGGGCTAGAAACCCGCTCACAGCGGCCAATATCAGGACAGCGTACAAAGGTCGCATCGCTTTCTCCGTCCCAAGGATGGGAAAAAGAAGCCGGGGTTAGGAGAGCCCCTAACCCCGGTGTGTGCGCTCTCGCTCCTATCCGCGGGCTCGCACCCGGGCGCCGGGAACAGGCAGCGTATCCAGGATCTCCGCCACAACGCTGCGGGGGTCCACATCTTTGATCCGCGCCGAGGGGCTGACGATCAGCCGATGGGCCAGCGTCACCTCGGCCAGGGCTTTGACATCATCGGGGATCACGTAGTCGCGCCCCTGGATCACCGCCCGCGCCTGGCAGGTGCGGTAGAGGGCCAGGCTGCCGCGGGGACTGGCTCCCAGGTAGATATCGGGATGCTGGCGCGTGGCATGGACCAGGTTCACGATGTACTCTTTGATGAGGGGGTCAATGTATATGTCGCGGATCTGCTGCTGGGCCCACAGCAGTTCTTCCGCATCTATTGCTTGATCCAGATCCTCGATAGGGTGGTGGTACTGCTGCGCATCCATGATCTCGATTTCCTGCTCGGGATCGGGATAGCCCAGGCTGATGCGCATCAGGAAGCGGTCCAGTTGGGCCTCGGGAAGGGGGAAGGTGCCCTCGTATTCGATGGGGTTCTGGGTAGCCATGACCAGGAAGGGTCGGTCCAGGCGATGGGTGACGCCATCCACCGTGATCTGTCGCTCCTCCATGGCCTCCAGAAGCGCCGACTGGGTCTTGGGTGTGGCCCGGTTGATCTCGTCGGTGAGCACAATCTGGGCCATGAGGGGGCCAGGACGAAACTCAAACTCCTGGGTCTTCTGGTTGTAGATCGAGACACCGGTCACATCGCTGGGCAGCATGTCGGGGGTGAACTGGATGCGCTCGAAGCGGCAGCCGATGGACTTAGACAGGGAGCGGGCCAGCATGGTCTTTCCTACGCCCGGCACATCTTCAATGAGCAGGTGCCCATCGGAGAGCAAACAGATAAGCGTCAGTTGCACCACCTCATGTTTGCCGAAGATCACCGTCTCCACATTCTCGATGACTCGTTCGGCCAGCAGTTGGACTTCACGCATGAGTGAACAACTCCTTATCGAAATTCACTTGTCCTGTCCGGCCTGAGCCGGCAGGGAATCCATCATTTTCACCCTATTGATTATATCAGGGAAGTCAATTTTTGGCAACGGAGTTTTCTACGAGGCGCATCCGTGCTATAATAGAATCAGCGCCAGCCGAAGCGCTCTGAGAATCGGAGGGAATCTATGCACCTCAAACGACGGCCTCTGCTTCTGCTGCTCCTGTTGCTTCCCCTCCTGGCCTGTGGCCAGTCCAGCCGCCGGCTGACCCTGCCCTGCCAGCCCACGATCTCCGAAGCGGCAGCAGACCGTTTCGAGGAGAAAATACGCCCTCTGATCGAGGAGGAAGGGCCTGAGGAATTCACCCTCCAGACCACCTGTGACGAGGTGACCTCTTTTCTGGAGCGGATACTGGAGGAGCATCCCGGTGAGTCGCCGGTGGAGGACCCTCGCGTCTGCTTCACACCGGGCCAGGTCCACGTGGCAGGGCGTTTTGTCCATGTCTTCCCCTTCGAGTTGGAGGGCGTGGCCGTAGCCACGCCCCACCTGGTGGATGGGCAACTGGAGATCGAGATCGTGCGGGCCTCGGCGGGGTCGGTGCCTCTGCCGGGGGCACTGCTGCGCACCCTCTCCAACACGATCAACGAGACGCTGGCGGAGTCGGACATGGACATTCACCTCAGCGCCATCGAGGTCGGCGAGGGCCAGATCACCGTGAGTGGCCACCGCTAGCCAACGCCCAGGAAATTTGAACGCGTCGCGCTTTTCTGCTATAATTTTCCTGCCCCGGAGAGGTGCGAGAGTGGACGAATCGGCACGAGTGGAAATCGTGTGTGCAGCCATGCACCGTGGGTTCGAATCCCACCCTCTCCGCCATTTGACAATGGGCCGATTTCGGGGTACTATCATCCATGGTCGTGCTAGACGGGGAGCTAGCGGTGCCCTGTACCCGCAATCCGCTATAGCGGGGTCGAATTCCCCTCCCAGGCTGTGGCCATTTCGAAACTAGCATGGCGGAGCAGCGATGAAGATTGGGTCCTGCGCGGCGGGAGCCTACGAACCCCGTCAGGTCCGGAAGGAAGCAGCGGTAAGTAGTCCCTCCCGGGCGCCGCAGGGGCGCCTGATTGGAGCAAGCTGGCCATGGCAAGCCGGGGTGTCCCTGTCGAAGGGGGGTGCACGACCATTTCGATCTCCAGGGGGCAGGTGCGACGTCTGCCCCTTTCCTTTGTCAAGGAGGGCCTTTGAGCTCTGAGGACAAGCCCTCGGCCCCCGAACCCCTCTTTGAGGGCTTGAGGGAGAGCAGTATATCTCTCCAAAGGCCGTGGCTCCGCCGCCTGCCTGTACCCTTCAGGACGATAGGCCGGGCCTTGAGCTGGATGGCCCTGGCTCTGTTCCTGTTGGCCATTCCCAGTAGCTGCAGCCCCCTGACCCGACGAGTCAGGGTGGTGGTCAACGGGACAGCACGGGAGATCCTCACGCCACAAAGCACGGTTATGAGCATCCTGGAGGAGATGGGCCTGAGGGTGCACCCTGAGGATGCCGTGCGCCCTGCCCCTGCGACGGAGATGGCCTCGGGAGGGATCATCACTCTCCAGCAGGCCCGCTGGGCGACGGTGATGGTGGATGGTCAAGTCCACCACCTGCGCACTCAGGCCCAAAGCGCCTGGGAACTGCTGAAGGAGATGGGAGTCATCCTCCGGCCCCAGGATCGACTGCTGGTCAATGGGCAAGGGGCATCTGAGTTACAGACGTCAGGGAGCAGCCTGCCGGCTGCAAGTACCCGGCAGGTCACCAG
>Ga0209609_10001952_pt1 | contig 11891 bp, 18 predicted proteins | sample LakKivw325mmetaG_FD_184136 | JGI IMG/M metagenome (GOLD analysis project Ga0209609, IMG submission 184136) | Anoxic lake water microbial communities from Lake Kivu, Rwanda to study Microbial Dark Matter (Phase II) - Lake Kivu water 325m metaG... | ecosystem: Environmental > Aquatic > Freshwater...
CATAGGGTGTGGACCGAGCTCGGGCAAAGAATTTCGGTTTAGCGCGTCCCGATTGAGTACCATCGGGAAGGTCCTCGGTTCAAATCCGAGCGCCCCGATTTGATGAAATCAAGAGAGGTAAGGTGGAAGGGAATATATTTTTAAAAAGCTGAAAGGTCAGGCGACTATTCCGCCTTCTTCGCTGAGGTATATACCCTTGAGTTTCATCTCGAGGCTGTGTGGGTTTTCCGCGAATTTCAGGGCGGTCTCCTCGTCAATTAACTCCCTGTGCACCAGGTCAACCAGTGAGTCTTCAAAATCCTGCATCCCTTCGTTCTTGCCTGCCTTGATGGCCTTTATTATTTTGTCATCCCTGCCTTCCGCTATAAGCCGGGCAATGAGCAGGGAGACAAACATGATTTCGCATGCGGGGATGCGGTGCACCTCGGGTTTTATGGAGGGGAGAAGCATCTGGGAAACGATAGCCCTCAGGTGCATGCTTACGTTCCTTCTTATCTGCGCCTGCCGGTCCTGTGGGAAGAAGTTCAGGAGTCGGCTTATGGCAAGGGACGAGTTTGAACTGTGCAGAGTGCCGAAAACAAGATGGCCCGTCTCCGCGGCCTGCAGCGCAAACTCCACGGTTTCCCCATCCCTGATTTCTCCCACGAGTATTACATCCGGATCCTGCCTCACCGTGTACTTCAGAGCCAGCTTGAAGGATGCAACGTCTATTCCCAGTTCTCTCTGCGTGACCATCGCCTTTTCGTTTTTGTAAAGGTATTCTATGGGGTCCTCTATGCACAGGATGTGACATGCCCTTTTCCTGTTTATATCGTTTATCACGGCCGCGAGTGTGGATGATTTCCCGCATCCGGTTGGTCCTGTTACGAGAACAAGCCCGTTGAGGAATTCCGCAATCCTTGATGTTGCCGACGGAAGATTGAGCGATTCAAAATCCGGTATTACGTTTGCAATACGCCTTGCCGCCAGAGAAAGAGAACCGCGCTGTTTGAATGCATTTATACGGAACCTCCCGACATTTTGCACGCCCACCGCCATGTCTATACTGCCCTGTTCCTCAAATATTTTTTTGTCGTGTTCTCTTTTAAGCAAACCGTTAATTGCCTGTTCAAGATCAGCGTATTGCATGTGGGGAAATTCTTCAAGCCTGACAAGTTCGCCCTTCACGCGCAGAACAGGGGGTGAACCGACCTGCAGATGTATATCGGAGGCATTCTTTTCCCAGGACAATTTCATCAGTCTCAGAAGTATGTCATCACCTTTTTCCATAGGATATCCCTGTCGGAGTTCTTGCAAAATAAACTTCAAGAGTGTATCATACACATATGAAAGTTTCAATTATCTACTTTTCTCTGTCGGGACGAACCGGATTGCTCGCCGAACATGCCGCAGGATACCTTCAGTCTGAGAATCTTGAAGTTGATATCTGCCGCCTTGAGAGCAGGGAAACAGGTTCCTTTGTAAAAAACTGTATGTACGCATTCAGGAAGAAGCAGGTCAAGCTTGAATCACTCCCTCAAGTCGCCGATTCCGAAATTGTCCTGCTCGGAAGTCCGGTATGGGCTTTTGATATAGCGCCCGCCATGCGCACTTTCATCGTCAATACTGACCTTTCGGGGAAAAAGGTTTTCGCGTTTCTCACCTACGGCAGCGGCAGGGGGAAAGACAGGGCCATGGATGCTTTCTGTAAACTGGCCGAAGAGAAGGGTGCAGTTATCATAGGCAGGGCAGATGCGAGAGGAAGAAAGGTAAACGAGGAATTTCCGCATTTCAGGGGAGTGCTGGAACAATGTTTAAGAAAATTACAACTGAAAAAGCCCCGTGGGCAATAGGTCCCTATTCGCAGGCGGTCGTGAAGGGAAAGCTTGTATTTGTTTCCGGGCAGATACCCGTGGATCCGCTTTCCAACGAGGTTGTGAAAGGGGACATAAGCGTCCAGACAGAGCAGGTTATCAAAAATATGATTGCGGTTCTTGAAGCGGCGGCGTGCACGATTGACAATGTCGTGAAAACCACGGTATATCTGAAGGACATGAAGGATTTTGACAATATGAACCTTGTTTATGCGGGTTTCTTCAAAAACAAGCCCGCAAGAAGCACCGTGGAAGTTTCAAATCTTCCGAAAGATGTTCTTGTTGAAATAGAATGTATGGCCTGCAAGCCATGACTATTCGCCGATAATCTTTATGAGCACCCTTTTTTTCCTTCTTCCGTCAAATTCCCCGTAGAAGATCTGTTCCCATGGGCCGAAATCAAGTCTTCCGCCCGTGACGGCGACAACAACCTCTCTTCCCATGACCTGCCTCTTCATGTGAGCATCGGCATTATCCTCGCCCACGTTATGGGCGTATTGCGAGACAGGCTGGTGGGGTGCGAGTTTATCCAGCCACTTTTCAAAATCAGCATGAAGCCCCTTCTCGTCGTCGTTGATAAAAACACTTGCCGTTATATGCATGGCATTGACAAGACAGAGGCCTTCGCGTATCCCGCTCTCGTCTATTGCCCTGCGAACCTCCGGAGTGATATTTATGAAATCCACCCGCGAGGGTATATTGAACGTCAGCTCTTTCCTGTAGCTTTTCATAATTCCCCCGTGCCCGCATTATAACATATTACAATTTTGGAAATAATTTCTAAATGTTATAATAGACTTGACAATACGACGGTTCGCAGCGCTTTTTTCACACGGAAGGAGGGAATTGAAATGAAAAAGATAATATCATGTATGCTTTTCCTCAGCATCTCAGTATCTTCATTTGGTGCTACCAGAAAAGAACTCGTGCAGAGGATTATAAGGTCCGAGGATACCATCAGGTACATGATGCGCTCACCCGACACCTCCATCCCGCAGTATTTCTTGCGGGAAGCATATGCCGTGATTTTCCTGAGACAATACAAGGCGGGTTTTGTTCTCGGAGCAAGGGGAGGAAACGGCATAATCCTCGCAAGAGACAGAAAAACAGGGGAGTGGAGTCCGCCTTCTTTTATTGCAACCGCTGAAGGCAGTTTCGGGTTCCAGATAGGCGGGAAGATGGTGGATGCGATACTCTTGATAATGAATGAAGAGGGGCTGACGCTCCTTCTCAAGTCTCCCCTGAAGATAGGCGGTGAGATATCCGCGGCCGCAGGACCGGTTGGCAGGGAAGCCGGTGCGCAGGCCGGCATACCTGCAACGGGAATACTCATATATTCAAGGGCCAGGGGTGCGTTTATCGGGGCATCATTTGAAGGCGGTTTTATCATGACAGACGATGATGCGAACAAGTTTTTTTACGGCGTCCCGAACATAAAGGCGAGGGATATACTTCTTGAAGGCAAGGTGAAGATGCCCGTGGAAGCCCGTGCTCTTATCAATACCCTGAAACAATACGAAACTTCCTCCCCTTAATTCCAGCAACGGTTGATTATGGAAGAGCAGAAAATCAATAAGGTACTGCTGCTGTTGATGATAAACAGCATCTATTTCTTCTCGTATTTCCAGCGGGTTGCCGTCCCGGGCACGGTATTCAACGAACTCCAGTCAACCTTCTCCCTTTCAGCCACCTCTGTAACCGCCCTGGGCGCGCTCACATTTCTTATTTACGGAATAATGCAGATTTTTGCGGGCATCGTGTCGGACCGTTTCGGAGGTTTCAAAACATTCTTTGCGGGCGGGTTGCTCCTGAGTTTGAGTTCCATGCTTTTCTCCTTTTCCTATTCTCCGGCTATGCTCTTTGTAACCAGGGCTTTTCTGGGATTCAGCGCAAGTTTTGTTTTCATCAGCCTTGTCAAGATACTCAGCAGTGTATATGAACCCAAAGATTTCCCTCTTTATCTCGGCATATCTCTCATTCTTGGATATTCCGGAGGTATTTTTGCCACGTACCCCCTGGAACGTTCCGTCAGTGTTATGGGCTGGAGAAATTCCTTCCTTATCGCCGGCATCCTCTGTTCCGTGTTTGCCGTTGCCGGCTGGCCTGTGTTGAGATCTTCGGGAAACGTCATCAAGCAGAAAAATACCTTTTCCCTTGTATCTCTCCTGAAAGTTGCAAGGAATACCCATTCCTTCCCGGTTCTTTTTTCGGGGCCGGTAAATTTCGGCATATATTTTCTCTTCCAGTCAACACTCGGCAAGAAGTTCCTCCAGGATTCCTGCGGACTCACTTCTGCAGGGGCATCATTGTTCACTTTCATCATGATAATGACCAACACCGGCTTTGCCTTCCTATCGGGTTACGCTTCCCGTCTTGCCGGAAAACGCAGGCCTTTCCTGATGATCGCCGCAGGCTTTTCCCTGGTTGCATCGCTTACACTTTTTCTGAATCTTCTATTCGCGGGCGCTCCCGGGATATTTTTATTTTCCTACCTTCTCCTGGCGATATCGGCCGCGGTTTCTCCGGTCTATATCACGACCATGAAAGAGATGAATTCCGTTGAAGTCACCGCCACTTCAGTGGGTCTTCTCAATTCGTTCTCCTACCTTTTCATGGCTCTTTTCAGTTACGCGGCCGGCCGGGTGCTGGATACATTCAGGCACTCTGCGATTGAAATTTCCGGAATCATCATCTATCCTGATTCCGCCTACAGGATGATCTTCCTCGGATGCATAATGCTCACCCTCTGTTCCTTTCTTGTATCTTTCTTAATCAGGGAAACCGGCAACGGGCAAAAATGACCCTCCCTTTCCCGTGCCCGATTATTGTTTTATAATATTAACGACATCTTTGCGCGCCTGTAGCTCAACTGGACAGAGTAGTGGGCTTCGAACCCAAAGGTTGCCCGTTCGACTCGGGCCAGGCGCACTGAATGGCATATGGCATGTGGCATATGGCAAAAGAAAGAAGAATAGCGAATAGAGTATAGCAAGTGGCAGAGGGAAGGAGATTCAGGGAGTAATGGTGCTAAGGTTTGAAGGACTTGATATCTGGAAAGAAGCAGTTGAGTTAGGAGTAGAAATATTCAAATTATGTGAGGAGTTGCCTGTAAAGAGTCAGAATAGTCTGGGGAATCAACTGCGTTCTGCTGTTCTTTCAATTTCAAATAATATTGCTGAAGGAGCAGGGAGTAGTTCTAAACAGGAGTTCAAGAATTTTTTGAACATCTCAATCCGTTCATCATATGAGACAATTTCAATATTGTTTTTTATGTTGAAACTTGAATATATTGAAAAGATCACATTTGAAGATTTTTATCAAAGATTTGAGCTGCTTATGAAAAAGACACGAAAATTCAGGTCTTTACTTTAGAATGTAAAAATCTTAAAATATGCCGAATGAAGTTTTTGATATTCGCCGTTTTTAATATAAGCCATTAGCCATCACGGTGGGTGTAGCTCAGGGGCAGAGCGCTAGACTGTGGCTCTAGGTGCCGGGGGTTCGAATCCCCTCACCCACCCGAGCAAATTTGTAAACCGTTGTGCCGCAACGATTTCAGGTGCTTTTGTCAATTCCATTCGGGCATTCTTGTCTGCATTCATATTCTACTTTTGTGTTATTGGATAACAGTTTTTTTTGTGGTACAATACCTTAAAATGCAGAGAGAACACAAAGTTGTTATCGGCGACGCTCGCTGGATGAAGGAAGTGCCGGATGAATCCGTTCATCTGGTGGTAACATCTCCTCCATATTGGCAATTGAAAGACTATGGAAATGGAAGCCAGATTGGTTTCGACGACACGTATGAGAACTACATCAACAATTTGAATCTGGTATGGAACGAAACCTTCCGTATTCTACACAAAGGCTGCCGGCTTTGTATCAATATAGGGGACCAATTTGCCCGTTCTATCTACTACGGCAGGTACAAGATTATTCCAATTAGAACCGAAATAATCAAGTTCTGCGAAACGCGCGGATTCGACTACATGGGCGCCGTCATCTGGCAGAAGGTAACGACCTGCAATACTACCGGCGGCGCAACCGTCATGGGCTCGTTCCCCTATCCGAGAAACGGCATTCTGAAACTTGATTATGAGTTCATTCTTCTCTTTAAGAAATTGGGTTATGCCCCTGCTGTGAGCAGAGAAAGGAAAGAACAGTCCAGACTTACAGTTAAAGAATGGAATGAGTACTTCACGGGACACTGGAATTTCCCCGGGGAAAAACAGGATAAACATCTGGCAATGTTTCCTGAAGAACTTCCCAAGAGGCTTATCAGAATGTTCAGTTTTGTTGGGGACACGGTGCTTGATCCGTTCCTCGGCAGTGGGACGACGACACTTGCAGCCCGGAATCTGAAACGCAATTCCATTGGTTACGAGATCAACGCAGACTACCTGCCGGTGATCCAGGAGAAACTCGGTTTGAGACAAGGAAGGATTTTTCCGGAAAGCTTTGAGGTTGAAATTGTCCGACAAGAGAAACCATCCATGAGTTTCAAAGAAGAAATTGAGAAACTACCGTATATTTTCAAAGATCCTATCAAATTCGACAAAAAAATAGATCCGCGCAAACTTAAATATGGCTCCAAGATTGAAATGGGAGATATTTATCGAATTCCTGTGCGTAGAGAACGGCAACGTCCTTTTACTATGCAGACATGAAAATCAAACTGACCAATGATGAAATTCGAGCGGCTCTGGATATCGAGAATCCTGAATTCCCGAAATACGTAACACAGGTTCTGAATTTGGCAAACCAAAATGCCCAGGGGACAAGACCCAAAGTTGTGGGTCAGATGAGCGACCTTATTCAGGAATTTGGCGGTAAAACTATCAAAGAATGGGAACAATGGTATATCAACAAAAATCCTCAAGCGATTGAAAAAGCCACAGATAAAATTCTTGCGATGGTCGAAAATCTGAAAAGTGCAATAAACAAGATTGATAGAAAAATGATAGGAGATTGGGTCAAAGATTTAGTGATAATCAAGACGTTTCTCGGCCTTAGATTCCAGGAGGCGATTTTGGCGAAATGTGCAAAACTCAAGAATACACAATACCGACTTTCAACTCCTGAAGAAGAAGCAAAAGGCATCGACGGCTGGATTGGTGATATCCCTGTTTCTATTAAGCCGGAAACATATGAGGTAAAGAAATCTTTACCTGAAGAGATTGAAGTCAAGATAATTTTCTACAAGAAATTGAAGGATGGTATCGAAGTTGATTGCGGAGAGATACTGTAGAAGAACTCTATCCTGGGCGCAGAGATCTTTCTGAACTATACTCCGTTGAAATAAAACCCGGCTGGTGGCTTAGTACTAACTATTGCGAGACAACATCGAACAGATTTTAACTCTGGCGTGCGAAGTCGCCGGTCTTCAGCGTAATAAAGATATATGTTTCTGTGTAGGATGAACAAAATTCATTTCAGATATGAATGATAGAGACGCACTGTGCCTTGTACTAAACCGATTGAATGCTGATGTCGGTGGACTTTTTAATCTTGTAGAAAAACATAATAGTGAATGCGAAGAAGACGATCAACGCTTATGGCCTTTTTGGGCTTTTTCCAGAATGCTCTTTCCTGTTGCTGAAGCCGTTGGTTATCTCGTCTACGGCAAAGGAAATTCATGGGATCTTATTGAAATACTTGAAAATGAATTTGAGAGTGTCAGAACGGGTTATCGCGGAAAAGCCGCTTTGATTGTTCTCCTGTTTCGTCATTCGCTGATTCATACCGATGAACTGCGCATATTATGTCAATCTGATTACGAATTTGCATTCAAAAGTGTAGTAACCGATATACTCCATTTGACTTTTAAAAAGAACTGTTCCGGCATTTTCTACATCTATTAGACACCCTACATTAGTGAAATGTAAAGTCTTGGAAAAATAGAAGGTTAGGTTGTGCCGCTAAATGCTTCACAGGCATTGCTTACTTTCTCTATAAACTCTGGCATGATGAACATAGAGGTTTGAACCTCCTCCCCCCAGGGACCCAGTTTCGCAATCTTTTTCATCCTCTTGTTTCCTCCCCCTTGAGGGGGGAGGATTAAGGAGAGGGTGAAATTATAGAGGAGTCGTGCGAATGGCCGACCCGAAGCGTTTCGAAAGCTGAGCGGCGCCGAGCCGACTGAAGACTCTTCCCTGATAAGCGGAGACCGTGCGAAGCGCTTTTCCGCCGCACAATCCCCTCACAATGAAAGGGATACAGGTTATAGTTCGGGACAAGCCCCTCATCCCCTGGCGGTTTTATGTGGTAGATAAAGGTGAGCAGAAGAGAGCCTTAATAGATTTCTTCGTGAGAGCCGATATTTGTAAGGAAAATCTTATTTTCTTTCAGCATGAAAAGTATTCTGTATTCATATGTTAATCTTGCAGCCCATTCATCCTTTAGTTTTCCAGACAATCTATGTGTTTTCAATTCAGGATTAAACGGGTCAGCCATCAACAAATTCAGTCTGTCTTGAATCATCTCCAGCAAGTCAGGATGTTTCTTGAGAAAAGACCTCAATCTTCTTTCAAAGGTGGGAGTAGTGTAGATTTTATACATTTCTTGACAGCAAGTCTTTGGCGCTCTTAAAAGGACCCTTGGTATTACCTTCCTTTATTTCCTTTTCTGCCTGTAGGGTCTCATAAACAAATATTTTCTTCCTTATGTCTTCAACCTCCCTCTCCAATGCTATAAGACTTATCTTTTCTTCGGTTTTTCGTGCCATGTTTTTCCCTCTATATAACTTTTTCGATAATATTGTACCACACAACTTAATAAAGAGAAACGGCAAAAGAGGTTCGAATAACGTCCCCTATGGGACCCTGACAGTTTTTTTCCTGAAATGTGGGAATAGATTGTATTACCTTCTTCTGATATTATATCAAAATCTGATTCAAGTGGCAGATTATATGCAGTAATCGTGCCGCTAAATGCTTCACAGGCATTGCTTACTTTCTCTATAAACTCTGGCATGATGAACATAGAGGTTTGAACCTCCTCCCCCCATGGGACCCGGTTTCGCAATCTTCTTTGAAGGGGAGGGGATGAGAACGGGAGGGTGGTTCAGGTGTTAGGAGTTTTCCTTATCCAGTAATTCTGTTAATTGATTTATCAGGGGCGGGATATCCTCTTTTACGGTTTTCCAGACAATCTCCATATCAACATCAAAATAACCGTGAATAAGACGATCGCGAATACCTGCCATTTGTTTCCACGGTATATCCTGATATTTTTCTCTCAGTTGAACAGACACACCTCTGGCGGCTTCACCGATAATTTCTAAAAGCCTTACGAGGGATAGGCTTAGCATCCTATCTGTATCAAGGTCCTTTCTCTGACGGCTCTCCAGAAATTTCACGCATTCTTCAGAGGCGTCCATAATGTGTTTTATTCGTACCAAATCATCATTTGACATAACATGCCTCGGATTCGTTTTTAATCTCTTCCCTGAAATACCTGCTTAAATCTTCAGGTGTCCGCAGGTCAATTTTTCTATTGCCTAATAGTGACGATAATTCTTCTTCCATATCAAGTAATCTGAAGAATCCAGGAGTAAAACCCTGCTCGAATTCAACAAGGATATCTATGTCACTTTCTGGAGTAAAATCATTTCGTTGTATTGACCCGAAAAACGACAAGCGGTTAATATGATTTCGCTCACAGAAATCCCGGATTTTATCTTTTGGTATTGGGATTGAGCTATTCATTTTATTGTATCCTCTAAGGTATTTTACCACAGAAGTTAAACAATAGAAACAGCAAAAGAGGTTCTAATAGTGTCACCCAGGGGACCCTGGCAAATTTTAGCCCGTACTGTTCAAAAGAAAAGGGGCCGGTTCTTTTAATGAGCCGACCCCTTTATTTGGCGCAGGCTTAAGACCTGCGTTTACCTAAATGAAACAGGCCATGCGGCGGGACGCAGGGCTGTTCTTGCCAAGGCGCGCGCAACAGGACGTTTCCGTATATAAGAAGCAACGGAAAGACTGTGCCTGTAATACCACCTGACGGATGCTCTGCTGGCAAACAAAATTCTCTGCATACAGATGGCAAGAACCGGCGCAGAAACATGAACAGAATATTTTAATATGGCCATCTGGTCATTGAGTTGCTTTCCCAGTCAGGGAACCATTGAACGTGGCAGTCGGCAAAAAGAATATTATGTCCCTTGCTGTGGGGGCCTTCTGCCGCATTGCCGTTCCAATACCATAAACAGCCGGTTCCATGGCCGTCTCCGCCAGTACAGTCAGCTCCGTTCCACTCGTCGGAAGGGTCTATATCCATCTGGCCTTCTGGGCTCAGAGGTCTGTCATAGATGATGATAAATTTTGAATGATTAGTGATTTTGGAATCTTTCAGGAATACGCTTCCACTGCTTCTGTCATGATTCATTCCGCTGTTACCGGCGTGGAAATTATAATAATAGCCTACAGGGATATCTTTGTGCGGGAAAGAAGGGCAGATAAATATTTGCCGGCTATTTATATAAGGCCAGAGACAGGCAACATAACCTTCGAAGGGAATCGGACCACTGTTTGTCATTTCACCGGGACCGCTGATAAAACTGACGGGATAAACATCACTGTGATTACAGAGATATATCTGAATGGACAATCCAATCTGCTTCAGATTGTTGATGCATGAAATTCTTCTTGCCATTTCCCGTGCTCTGCTTAAAGCGGGAAGCAGCATCCCGGCTAAAACAGCAATTATAGCCATAACTACCAGCAATTCTATAAGTGTAAATCCCTTCTTTTTATTCATAAAGAGGTTATTTGCGTTGAATTGAATATTCACCTAACACGTCTGTTTTTACATAAACCTGTTTCTCCTCACCTTTCATCCTCTCTCCACGGGGGAGAGGAGATGGTGAGGGGCTTTCATTCTTGAAAACGACGGCGTTTAATAAGAACTTACGCTTTAAAAATCTGTAAGCGCGCCGTGTTTATAAAGGCAACCGTCAGTTTCTAAATAAACTCTGGTTCGAAGTTGTATTGTCTGATATCTTCCATTTAACTTTCAGAAAGATCTGTTTTATTGAGGATTGCGTAAGTAATGTCCTATGGTTCATTGCGAGGTTTACCCGCCATAGCCTTGGCGCTGGCGGGAGCGAAGCGACGTGGCAATCCCAATGGCATACACGGAGAAGTCGGAGATTGCCGCTAAATATTCACCCCCTCCTTTTTCTTGCCCTGCGGGCTTCGGTCAACGGGCTCACCGACTCGCCCTCAGTGCTTAAGGTGCTCATTATTTTTCGCACCAGCACCCTCCCCCCTCGAAAATGTCAAATTCCATGGCTGGCAACCACAACTACCGCATACAGTTATTTTTCCTATACAGAGCAGTTACGTTGCATTATTTCCTTCTTGCCAATATCTGTAAATAATAATCGCCTTTGATGAGATTTGAGGGCATTCATCCTGCAGTGGAAGTTATCTTATTCAACATTGCAGGAAAGATAGCCTTTTGAGGTTTCTTGAGAATTCAGGTATGGATAAGATAGAGGTTTGAACCAATTTCCCCCGGGGACCCGGACTATTTTTTGTAAACATCCCCTCTTGGCAAGATGTTTACAACAGCAATGATTTGCATATCTTCTATGGTTGAAAAGACAACTCTATATTTTCCAATGCGTAATCTGTGAAAACCATCAAGTTTGCCCAAAAGGGGGGTTACGTCGGAATGAATAAAAGGTAAATCCAGAGCAGCAATATCAAGAAGGGATGTTCTTACTCTTTTCCTCATATCAGAGGGTAATCTCATATAGTATTTTTCGGCCTGTCTTGAAAATTTAATCTGCCATTTCACTTAGATTTTTTCCTTTGCCTTTTTTGATTTCTTCCAAACCGTCAACGCATTCGGTGTGAAAACCGGGTATCTTAAGCAGTTCCATTGTTTCCATATGCCTTGATATGTACTCTTCAGCCATTTTGTCAAAAACTTTACTAAGGGATTTCCCTTCATATCCGGCAATTGCTTTAACGAGTCTCAGTTTTTCTTCGGGCAAACGAACAGTTGTCATTTTCATGATATCACCTCCAT
>Ga0209609_10001953_pt1 | contig 11875 bp, 10 predicted proteins | sample LakKivw325mmetaG_FD_184136 | JGI IMG/M metagenome (GOLD analysis project Ga0209609, IMG submission 184136) | Anoxic lake water microbial communities from Lake Kivu, Rwanda to study Microbial Dark Matter (Phase II) - Lake Kivu water 325m metaG... | ecosystem: Environmental > Aquatic > Freshwater...
GTCCTCCTCTTTTCGATTGCTCTTATCATCTCACATTTGCCTGAGGAGGTCAACTTTATCACAGTACTACCGAGTCCAACTTTTTGGGTGCATATCCAATTTCGGTTATATCTCCCCAATTGCATGTAATCCACCCTCAATACCACCGCCAACCACAAAGGCCCATCCCCCTTGCAACGGATGGGCCTTTGTGGTATGTTGTCAGCCGTCTTGGTGCCCACCGCGCACCTGGGCCATGCCTCGTGGTCCAATGCACCAGCGAGGCGTTTTCGGTTGAGGATAGTATACCATTGGGTGAGGAGTTGTCAAATAGCTCCTACGCAATTCTAACACTCCTCTTGGATTCCTCTAACATTTGAGCGCTACAATAGACGCGGAAAAAATAGATGAGGAGGAGGTAAATTAACATGAGATTGGATAGATTCACTCAGAAGGCACAAGAAGCACTGCTGGAAGCTCAAAATCAGGCCCAGCAGTATAACCACGCCCAGATCGAGCCGGAACACCTGCTGCTGGCGCTGGTGACACAGGAGGGCGGCGTGGTGCCGGCTATCCTGGCCAAGGCGGGTGCCTCGGCCCAGGCCCTGCAGCACGACTTGGAGCAAGCGCTGGGGCACAGGCCACGGGCCTACGGCGCGATGGCCCAGGTGGGCATGTCGGCATCGCTCAATGGGCTGCTGGAAGAAGCGCAGTCCATCGCCGAGGCCATGAAGGACGAGTACGTCTCCACAGAGCACCTGCTGATGGCCATGGCCCAGCCCAAGGCCGGCCCGATCCGCGACCTGCTGCACCGGCATGGGATTGACTACAATGCTATCCTCCAGGCACTGGCTTCTATCCGGGGCAGCCAGCGAGTGACCAGCCCCACCCCCGAAGCCAGCTACCAGGCGCTGGCCAAGTACGGGCGCGATCTCACGCAGGAGGCCCGTAGGGGCAAGCTGGATCCCATCATCGGGCGGGACGAGGAGATCCGACGGCTTATCCAGATCCTCTCCCGGCGCACCAAGAACAACCCCGTCCTCATCGGTGAGCCAGGGGTGGGCAAGACGGCCATCGCAGAGGGGCTGGCCCAGCGCATCGTGCGCGGCGACGTGCCGGAGGGGCTCAAGAGCAAGCGCGTGGTGGCCCTGGATCTGGGGGCGCTTGTCGCGGGGACCAAGTACCGCGGCGAGTTCGAGGAGCGGATGAAGGCCGTGCTCAAGGAGATATCCGAATCGGAGGGGCAGGTCATCCTGTTCATTGACGAATTGCACACGGTGGTGGGAGCGGGCGCGGCTGAGGGGGCGGTGGATGCGGGCAATATGCTCAAACCCATGCTGGCCCGCGGGGAGCTGCACGCCATTGGCGCGACCACGCTGGATGAGTACCGCCAGCACATCGAGAAGGATGCAGCGCTGGAGCGGCGCTTCCAGCCGGTGCTCATTGATGAACCCTCGGTGGAGGATACCATCTCCATCCTGCGGGGGCTGAAGGAGCGCTACGAGGTGCACCACGGGGTGCGCATCCAGGACTCGGCGGTCATCGCCGCGGCAACGCTCTCCGAGCGCTACATCTCCGACCGCTTCCTGCCCGACAAGGCCATTGACCTCATTGACGAGGCCGCCGCCCGGCTGCGCATGGAGATTGACTCCAAGCCCGCCGAGCTGGACGAGGTGGACCGTAAAGTCATGCAGTTGGAGATCGAGCGGGAGGCACTGAAGAAAGAGAATGACGAACCATCCCAGGAGCGATTGGAGAAACTGGAGCAGGAGCTGGCGAACCTCCAGGAGGAGAGCCGACGCCTGACCGCCCGCTGGCAGGCCGAGCGGGAGGCGATCCAGGCGTTACGGGAGACCAAGGAGCGAATCGAACAGACACGCATCCAGATCGAACAGGCGGAGAGGCGGACAGACCTGGAGGAGGCGGCCCGGCTGCGCTACGGCACCCTGCGCGAGCTGGAGGCGCAGCGCTCACAGCAGGAGGAGCGGTTGCGCCAGTTGCAGGCCCAGAGCTCGCTGCTCAAAGAGGAGGTGGACGCCGAGGACGTGGCGGAGATCGTCTCCAAGTGGACGGGCATCCCGGTCAGCCGGTTGCTGGAGGGGGAGATCGAGAAGCTGGTGCACATGGAAGAACGGCTGCACCGGCGCGTGGTGGGCCAGGACGAGGCCCTTCAGGCGGTGTCCAACGCCGTGCGCCGTGCCCGGGCCGGCCTGCAGGACCCGGACCGGCCCATCGGGAGCTTCATCTTCCTGGGGCCCACGGGCGTGGGCAAGACCGAGCTGGCCCGTGCCCTGGCGGAGTTTCTGTTCGACGACGAGCGGGCCATGGTGCGCATTGACATGAGCGAATACCAGGAGCGGCACACCGTCAGCCGGCTCATCGGCGCTCCACCGGGCTACGTGGGCTACGAGGAGGGCGGGCAGCTCACCGAGGCGGTGCGGCGCAAACCCTACTCCGTGGTGCTCTTCGACGAGATCGAGAAGGCCCACCCCGAGGTGTTCAACACCCTGCTGCAACTGCTCGACGAGGGGCGGCTCACCGACGGCCACGGCCGCACGGTGGACTTCACCAACACGGTGGTCATCATGACCTCCAACATCGGCAGCCACTGGATCAAGGAGCTGGGCCCCGAAGCCGCGCAAGACAGGGTGCTCCAGGAGTTGGACCGCCACTTCCGGCCGGAGTTCCTGAACCGCGTGGATGAGATCATCATCTTCCACGGTCTAACCAAGGAGGACCTGCGGGAGATCGTGGACATTCAGATGCGTCGAGTGCGGAGTCTGCTGATGGAACAGGGCATCACCATTGAGCTGGATGCCGAGGCCAAGGGGTGGCTGGCCGAGGAGGGGTACGATCCGGTGTTCGGCGCCCGCCCCCTGAAGCGGGTGCTCCAGCGGGAGGTGCAGGACCCGCTGGCCATGAAGATCCTCCAGGGCCAGGTGCGCGATGGCGATCACGTGCTGGTCAGTGTGGACGGGCACGGGCTGACCTTCCACGTCGTCGAAGCGGAGGGTGCCAAGTAGGGGCGTACCCTTGCGGTCACCCCTGGGAGCTAGGGCAACTGCAAGGGTTGCCCCTGAGCCGTTGTCTGGACAGGTCAGTAGCCCACTTGTTACACGGAGTTGGCCTCATCAGTGTTTCAGTGTTATAATAAGCGAGGCGGTCAGCCCCGAGCTGAAGCTCAGGGCTGAGCAATGCAAGCCTGCTGGAAGCAGGCTGCTGTAGCTATGATTGTGCTGCTTCAGGGTGCTTCCAGCGCTCTTGGCCCGTTCAGCCTGAGGCTTGCAGCCTCAGGCGACTCAAGGAGGAGAAGAAACTGTGCAGCAAGACAGGCGTTTCACCGTCAGAAAGCTCACCCAGCGCATTGCCGAATTGGGCGAATACCTCTATCTGGATAGCCGACCGCTGGTCGTGGAGTGGCAGGAGGGGCGGCTGGCAGAGGCCGACCCCGAGGGCTGGCACCCCTGCCCGCCCGGTACTCACTGGGGACGCAGAGACATCTGTGCCTCCTTCCGAGCCACAGCCCAAACGCCCGAGGAGTGGGCCGGAAAGCCGGTAGTGGCCCTGCTGAGGCTGGCCGACTACGGTGACCTCTCCGGCCCCGAGGGGTTGGTCTACCTGAATGGCCAGCCCTGCCAGGGGCTGGACCGGCAGCACACCGAGGTGCCTTTGACCGACTCCGCCGAGCCAGGACAGCGATGGGAGATCGATGTCGAGGGGTATACCAGCGCCCGGCTGGAGCGGGATTACTGCGTGGAAGCGACGCTGCTGGCCGTGCCCGATGAGACGGCCCTGGCCCTCTACTACAACGCCAAGGTCGCGCTGGAGGTGGCCCAGACGCTGGGAGAAGAGGACTACGACCGGACGCAGATCCTCCGCGCATTGGACGAGGGGTTGCAGCTCGTGGATTGGCGGGGGCCGCTGGGCCAGGCATTCCGCGCGTCGCTGGCCAGGGCCAATGCCTACCTCGAATCCGAGCTGTACGGGAAGCTGAGCGCGGGCAACCAACCCCGGTTGCTGGGGGTGGGACACGCCCACATTGACACCGCCTGGCTGTGGACCTTAGCCCAGACACGGGAAAAGGCAGCACGAACCTTCTCCACCGTGCTCCGGCTGATGGAGCGCTACCCCGAGGTCCACTTCACCCAAAGCCAGGCCCAGCTCTACCAGTTCATCAAAGAGGATCACCCGGAGCTGCTGAGCCAGATCGCCCGCCGGGTGGCGGAGGGGCGCTGGGAGCCCATTGGCGGCACCTGGGTGGAGATGGACTGCAATGTCACGGGCGGGGAGTCGTTGGTGCGCCAGTTCCTCCTGGGCACCCGCCTGTTTGAGGAGTACTGCGGCACCCCTGGCAGCCCGGTGCTATGGCTGCCCGACGTCTTCGGCTACGCCTGGGCCCTGCCCCAGATCATCCAGCGCGCCGGCTTCAAGTATTTCATGACCACCAAGATCTCCTGGAATGAGTACAACCAGCTCCCTTACGACTCCTTCTGGTGGCGGGGCGTGGATGGCACGGAAGTGCTGACCCACTTCATCAACACCCCCAGCCGCCACTGGTTCGCCACCTACAACGGCACGCTGGAGCCCTGGCAGGTGAAGGGCACCTGGGACACCTACAAGCAGAAGGAGTACCACGATGAGGTGCTGCTGTCCTTCGGCTTCGGCGACGGGGGCGGCGGGCCCACGGCGGAGATGGTGGAGTATGGCCGAAGGCTGGCCGATTTCCCCGGCTCGCCGCGTGTCTCCCAGGGGCGAGTAGAAGATTTCTTCCGCCGGTTGGAGGAGGATGCGGCGGGGCTGCCGGTGTGGAATGGGGAGCTGTACCTGGAGTACCACCGAGGCACCTACACCACCCAGGCGCGAAACAAGCGGGCCAACCGCCAGAGCGAGTTCCTGTATCACAACGCCGAGCTCTTCGGAGTGCTGGCCTGCCTGTGGGGAGCCGACTACCCGCAGGAGGCGCTCAATAAGGGCTGGGAGCTGATCCTGCTCAACCAGTTCCACGACATCATCCCCGGCTCCTCTATCGGTCCCGTCTACGAGGAGAGCCGGGCCCAGTACCGGGAGGTGATGCGCTGGGGGGAACAGGCGCTCGATGAGGCGCTGGGATACATCGTGGGCCAGATGGACCTGGTGGGGGACGATCCAGCGATGGTGGTTTTCAACCCCACCGGCTGGGCGCGCTGCGATCCCGTGGAGGCCAAAGTGGCGATGGCCGAGCCCTTCCGACTGATCGGCCCCAACGGCGAAGAGGTGCCCTACCAATCGGTCGGCGAAGGGGCGATCCTCTTCCCCGCCCAGGGGGTGCCGGCCAACGGCTATCACACCTACCGGCTCCGCCCTGGCGAGCCAACGGCAAAGGTTGAGGAACCGGTCACCCTGGAGGGCCTGACCTTTGAGAACCGCTTCTTCCGTGTGCAGCTCAACCCCGCGGGCCAGATCATCTCCTGGTGGGATAAGCTCGCCGAGCGCGAGGTCCTGCCCGAGGGGACGGTGGCCAACCAGTTCCAGGCCTTCGAGGACCGGCCCCTGGGCAATGATGCCTGGGACGTCAACATCTACTACCAGGACAAGCAGTGGAATGCTGACCAGCCGGCCCAGTTCCACATCTTGGAGCGCGGCCCGCTGCGGGCGGCGCTGGAGATGAAACGGAGCTTTCTCCACTCGGAGATCACCCAGCGCATCACTGCCTACGCGGCACCGCCGCGTCTGGACTTCGAGACCAAAGTGGAGTGGCGGGAGAAGCACGTGCTGCTCAAGGTGGCCTTCCCAGTGGAAGTGCACAACACCCGCGCCACCTACGACATCCAGTTCGGGAATGTGGAGCGGCCTACCCACTGGAACACCAGTTGGGACTGGGCGCGCTTCGAGACCTGCGCCCACAAGTGGGTGGACCTCTCCGAGGGGGACTATGGGGTGAGCCTGCTGAACGACTGCAAGTACGGCCACGACATCAAGGATAACGTGATCCGACTGACTCTGCTCCGTTCCCCCACTGAGCCCGACCCCCACGCCGACGAGGGGCATCACGAGTTCACCTACTCCCTGCTCCCCCACAGCGGCGACTGGCGGGCTCAGACGGTGCAGCGAGCCTACGAACTCAACCTGCCCCTCCTGGCCCGCTTCGCCGAACCCCACAAGGGCACTCGCCCCGATGCCTTCAGCCTGGTGAGTGCGGACGTGCCCCATGTCGTAGTGGAGACGGTGAAACGCGCCGAGGACAGCGAGGACCTGATTGTGCGCTGCTACGAATGTTATAACCAGCGCGGCCCCGTGACCCTGGCCTTCGGCCGGCCCATCGTCGAAGCTGTGGAATGTAACCTGGTGGAGCGGGAGGATCAGCCGGTGGAGTTCGATGATGATCGGCTTACCTTCTACGTGAAGCCCTATCAGATTCGCACCTTCCGGGTCAGACTGGGGGAGAGTAACAAGTAACCAGTCAACGAGGAACAGGGTGATGACGACTCAGTGCCTCGTTACTCGTTGACTTATTCCCCGTTGACTCCTTCCACATGAAGCGAGGAGGTTCACATGACCATCCCCTTCTGGCGCGACGTATCGGTTGTCCTTCTGGCTGTGGAGGCTTTTGTCTTGGCCCTCATCCCTCTGGCGGCGCTCTATTTCGCCAGCAGGGGGCTGCGGCAGTTTCGCTCCTTTCTGCGACCCCTCTTTCCTCAGACGCGAGTCCGAGTGCAGCAGGTGGAGAGAATTACAGTTCAGGGGAGTGAACTGATCGTCGCGCCCATCATCGCCTTCTACGCCCTGACAGCGTACCTCCAGCGTATCCTCCTGACGATGGCCGGCCTTCCGAGGGGAGGCATCCGCCGATGAGGGGTCGGGCCAGGGTGTTTCTCATTGGAGGGCTCAGTGGGGCATTGGTGGGGCTGATCGGGGCCTGGCTATATCTACGGAGTGCTCAAAGCACCTGCCGATCCGACCGGCCCTTTCCCGCTCCAGCGGAATTGTTCAGGCTGAGCCTTTCGATTGTGGCTGTCCTGCGCCAGATCGCGGCCCTGGGCCAGGTGGTCAGTTAGTCGGTTGGTCAATTGGTCAGTTGGTCACTCGCGACCCAAAAGAGAAGTAGGCGTTGGATCAGCCGCTTGATCTCTCGGTGATCATCGTGAACTGGAATGCCCACGATTACCTGGTGGAGTGCTTGACCTCTGTTGAACATCAGGCAGGGGGGCTTTCGCTGGAGGCATGGGTAGTGGACAACGGCTCGACCGATGGCAGCGCGGAGCTGGTCGAAAGGGAATTCCCCGGGGTGAAGCTGCTGGTGAACCGGGAGAACCGAGGGTTCGCCCGAGCCAACAATCAGGCCCTATCCCTGGCCCAGGGACGCTATCTCCTCTTCCTCAACCCGGATACTCGACTGCTGCCCCAGGTCCTCTCGACCCTGACCCAATTTCTGGATCATCACCCGTGCGCTGGCGCTGTGGCCCCTCAAATCCTGTCCCCAGAGGGGTGCATTCAGCCCTCCTGCCGGCGATTCCCCACGCTGGGCACCGTGTTCTGGGAGGCGACTGGCCTGGATCAGATTTTCCCACGACATCCCCTCCTCGGCCGATACCTCATGGGGGATTGGGACCACCAAACCCTGCGCCAGGTGGATCAGCCCATGGGGGCCTGCCTGATGGTCCGAAGGACGGCCCTGGATCAGGCGGGCCCCTTCGACGAGCGCTTCTTTCTCTTCTTCGAGGAGGTGGACCTCTGCCGCCGGCTCAAGTCGGCGGGCTGGGACATCTACTTTGTACCCCAGGCCCGGATCATCCACTATGGCGGGCAGAGCACCGGTCAGAATTCCCGGCGTACGGCCTGGCTTTTCCACCGCAGCCGCTACAAATACTTCCGGAAGCACTTTGGGCGGGGAGGGGAATGGCTGGTACGGGCGCTGATGGTGGTGAGCTTCCCCTGGCAGCTTGTGCTTCGTCTTGGGCTGGTGCTTTCAAAACCCATGGAGCGAGATAGGATGGCGCGGCACTTTAGCGCGGTCGTGGTTCAATTGGTGGCTGCTCTGTGGCCAGGATGAAAATCCTCTTTCTCACCAAATATCCTCCCTTGGGGTCGAGCAGTCGCTACCGGGTCTATCAGTTTCTTCCCTACTACGAAGCGGCTGGGCTCGACTGCTCCGTGGCGAACTTTCACACCGACACCTATGTCCGTCAGTTCATCGGGATGAGGGACTGGCGCCCCAAGACCCGACGCCTGCCCTATCTGGCGGGCCGCTATCTGCGCCGCCTGCTGTGTCTTCTCCAGGCGGGCCGCTATGACCTGGTCGTGGTCGAACAGGAGGTGTTCCCCTTTCTCCCTCTCTCCCTCGACTCCCTGCTCTTCCACGTGGCGAAGGCTGTGGTTGTGGAGTACGACGACGCTACGCACATCTACCACCAACGCCTTCTGGATTCAGCCTTCCTGCACTCCCTTCTCCACTCCAAGGTGCCCACCCTGATGGCCCGCAGCGGTGGAGTGATCGTCGGCAACCAGTACCTGGCCGCCTACGCCCAGCAGTACAACCCCTATGTCCTGCTGGCCCCGACGGCCATTGACACCGATCGGTATAGAGTGAAGCAAGCGGAGAGCTTCTCTCCCTCCGGCTCGGCGTGCATCGGCTGGATCGGCACGCCGCTCACCGTGTCTTACCTGAGCGAGATCGCCGACGCCCTGCGGATCCTGGCAGAGCGCTACGACATCGCTCTAAAGGTCATCGGCGCTCCCTCCTTTCGGATCGAGGGAGTCCCCATGGTTGCCATCCCCTGGCGGTTGGATACAGAGGTGGAGGAATTGCTCTCCTGCGACATCGGTGTCATGCCCCTGACAAATGAGGCCTACTCGTGGGGCAAGTGCGGGGCCAAACTCCTGCAGTACATGGGAGTGGGCATCCCGGCTGTCGCTTCGCCGGTGGGGGCTAACCGGGAGATTATACAGCAGGGAGAGAATGGATTCCTGGCTCAGACACCAGATGAATGGGTGGGGAGGTTAGAACAGCTCATCACGGATGTCAGCTTGCGGAGAAAGTTGGGCAGCGCAGCTCGGGAGAGCGTGGAACGTGACTACGCCCTCTCTACTATCGCTGCCAGGTTGATCGAGTTCTTCCGAGGGTTCAGATGAACGGACACAGACAGAATCTCAGGGGCGGCGGTCGAGTACCAGCGAAGGTGGCCTATGTTGCCGCGGTGGATCTGACCATCCGATTCCTGCTTCAAAATGGCCTTCTGTACCTTCAGAGCCAGGGATATGAGGTGGCAGCAGTTTGCAGCCCAGGGCCTTGGCTGAAGAAGGTGCAGGAAGAAGGAATCCCCGTCCATCCAGTGCCGATGAGCCGCGATATCAGCCCCCTGCCAGACCTGCGAGCCCTGGTACAGCTTACCGCCTTATTCCGTCAAAACCGCTTTGACATGGTTCACACTCACACCCCCAAAGCTAACCTTCTGGGCCGACTGGCAGCCCGCATGGCTGGCGTGCCCGTGATCTGTGGGACTGAGCATGGCTTCTACTTCTATGGGATGTCCGGCTGGCAGCGCTGGCTCCACAGGCTGTGGTCCAAGTGGGGGGCCTATTGCTCGGACGTGACCTTCCTGGTCAATGAAGAAGACCTGGAAACGGCCCGCCGAGAGGAAATCCTCCCTCCGCGGAAAGTGCGCTTTCTGGAGGGTGGCACGGGCGTTGATCTGGATCGTTTCCGCCTCCAGGGATTGAGAGCGGAAACGCGGAGGAGCTTGGGCATCGAAGACAGCACTCCAGTGGTGGGTATCGTGGCCCGGCTGACCCATGAAAAGGGGTATCGCGAGTTCCTGCAGGCCGCCGCCCGGGTGCGGGATCAGCATCCCAACACCCGCTTCCTCAGCGTAGGGCCATCTGATGCAACTGACCAAAGCGAGTTCAAAGCGCTGGCTTCCCAACTGGGCATCTCCGGAGCAATAGACTTTCTAGGGATGCGCCTCGACATGCCAGCCCTGTACGAGGCGATGGACATAGTTGTTCTTCCTTCCTATCGAGAGGGAATGCCCGTTACTCTGATGGAAGCCGCGGCGATGGAGCGGCCGGTGGTGGCCACAGATATCCGAGGCTGTCGTGATGTCGTCAGCGAGGGAGAGACGGGCCTGCTAGTACCTCCCCAGGACTCAGAGGCCCTGGCAGCAGCTATAGCCTCGTTACTCTCCGACCCGGAACAGAGACACTGGATGGGCCTGGCGGGGCGGTGCCGTGCTGAGAGGTTGTTTGACCAGCGAAAGGTATTCGCCCAGGTGGAAACGGTGTACCGCCAGTTGTTACGACGAAAGGGGGTGGGCTAGCGTGCCAGACACAGGAAGCAAGATCGTTGTTTATGGGGCCGGTGGCCATGCCAAGGTGGTCCTGGATATTCTGGAACGGGAGGAGCGTTACCAGATCATGGGACTGATAGATGATGATCCCCGCTGGGAGGAGGGAGAGGTCTTTGGCTACCGAGTCCTGGGCTCCGGTGAGGCGCTGGAAAGGCTGAGGAGTTGCGGGGTGGAGGGAGCCATTATCGCCATCGGTGACAACGAGACCCGGGGGCGGCTCGCCCGCCGGGTCGAGGCGCTGGGGCTGCGATTGATCACGGCTGTGCATCCCGCAGCCCAGATTTCGCGAGGTGTGGACATCGGCGCCGGTAGCGCGGTAATGGCGGGCACGGTGATTAACGCCGATACAGTGATCGGTGAAAACGCCATCATCAACACCAGCGCTACCGTGGATCATGACTGCCATCTGGGCTCATGCGTCCATCTCTCACCGGGGGTGCATGTGGCCGGCGGAGTGCGGATCGGCCACCATGCCCATCTGGGCATCGGAGCCGTGGTCCTGCCCGGCCTATCCATCGGCCATCATGCCATCATCGCTGCTGGATCAGTCGTCAACCGAGATGTGCCCCCTGGGGTTGTAGCGGCCGGTGTTCCAGCGCGGGCCATCCGCAAGTTGTATTTGCCTCCAGAGGCCTGAGGCCCTAAAATAGGGTTGTGAACCTCATCCAAGGGGTGCTAAATTCGTCAGATCAGTGAGGAGCAGCCGACATCAACGAGAAAAAAAGAGGAGGATGTATAATGGCCGTTGTGAAAGAAGAAGTGCTCGATCTGATCGAGAAAATGCCAAACGATTGTACGCTAGAAGATATTCTCTATGAATTGTATCTCAAGCGAAAAGTTGACCAGGGCCTTCAAGACATCGAGGAAGGCCAGGTCATGACGCATGAGGAAGTCAGGCGGGTTGCGTAGATGTCTGAACTCACCGAACTTTACGAGCAAATCAGAAACTGCACCCAGTGTGCCCTTCACCGATCACGGACCAAGGTTGTGCCGGGAGAGGGACCAGAGGGTGCGGAGATTATGTTCATCGGCGAAGCGCCAGGGTTTCACGAGGACCGCCAGGGCCGGCCCTTTGTCGGTGCGGCAGGGAACTTTCTGGATGAATTGCTGGAGATGATCGGCCTGACCCGCGAGGAGGTGTACATTTGTAACGTATTAAAGTGCCGTCCTCCCCAGAATCGCGACCCTCAGTCAGATGAGATCGAGGCCTGCAGGCCCTATCTGGACCGCCAGATCGAATTGATCCGGCCCAAGATGGTGGTGGCGCTGGGACGTTTCTCCATGGCCCGCTGGTTCCCCGACGCCCGCATCTCCCGCATCCACGGTCAGCCTCGCAAGATCGGGGCCAGACTCTACTACCCCATGTACCATCCGGCGGCGGCACTGCACCAGCCCAGCCTGCGCCGCGCAGTGGAAGAGGATATGCGCCGCATCCCCGATCTCATCGCCCAGATGGATCAGATCCGCGATGAGGGGCCTCCCCAGCAGGCCCAACAGCTCAGCCTTTTCTAGGACTCCCCAGTGGCTAGCCCATCCATGCCCTGCCTTCCCTGGCCTGTCGGCCAGGACAGGCA
>Ga0209609_10001955_pt1 | contig 11867 bp, 10 predicted proteins | sample LakKivw325mmetaG_FD_184136 | JGI IMG/M metagenome (GOLD analysis project Ga0209609, IMG submission 184136) | Anoxic lake water microbial communities from Lake Kivu, Rwanda to study Microbial Dark Matter (Phase II) - Lake Kivu water 325m metaG... | ecosystem: Environmental > Aquatic > Freshwater...
GTGATCACCACCTCAGCTCTCAGAGATCAGCGGCTGAGGGTTGATTACCGACCCATGGCTGATGATCTCTTTCACACTGCGCTCGAACTTGCGACGGGGCAACAGCACCCGGTGGTTGCATTTCAGGCAACGGATGCCGATGTCGGCCCCCAGGCGCACCACCCGCCACTGGTAGGAGCCGCAGGGGTGGGGTTTTCGCAGGCGTACGATGTCGTCCAGACAGATGTCCAAGGGCATACGCTTCCCTCCAAAAGCTGAAGAATAGCATAGCACAATATGCCCGGACTGTCAATTTGAATCAGGCGGATTCTGGGGTATAATCAAAGGGGAAGGGAGGGGGAAGATGCCTTTGCAGTTGGAAGTGCTCAGCCGAGGAGTGGAGCGTCTGGCTGCTCAGGCCTCCGATGGGGCAGGCCAACAGTTGTTGGAGGAGGCCCAGCGGCGGTTGCGCAGGGTGGATGTGGAAGCGCTGTGCACCAGGCTTCGCATCCGCGATCCCCGTTTCCCCTGGCTGACCGCTGTCCCCACCGACGATACTATGGGGGCGGCCTACTCAGTCCCTCTGCCCTCGCCTCCCTTCAGTGTGGTGGCTACCGACGGCTCCAACATCCCCCCTGACCGGCACAACCCCGTGCGCTTCTACGTGCTGAACGTCGGCCGGGCCACCCTGACCTACGGGAGCCGCCCTGATGCCCGCCTGAAGGCCACCACCCATCTGGCCTGTGAGGAGGAAGAGCTCTACCTCAACCCTGGGCGTGAGCATATCCCCGTCGATGGAGAACGGCTGGGGATCAAGATGGCCGTGGCCGAACTGGAGGCATTGTTCGAGGCCGCGCAGGAGGCACAGCCACCCGTCCTGGCCCTGCTCGACGGGTCGCTCATCCTGTGGGGACTGCAGAGTGAGGAACGAAGCGTGCAGGCTGCCTTTCTGCAGGAGTACCTGTCAGCATTGGGCAGGTTTCGGGAAGTGGACATTCCCCTGGCTAGCTACATCAGCTATCCCGGCGGGCAGGATGTGGCCAACAGCCTGCGGGTGTCGTTGTGCCAGGGCCATTCAGCCCAGTGCGAAAGCTGCACTCTTCCTCCATCCGAGCAGGAGCTGTGTAAGTTCCTGGGGACGGTGCGCGATCGGGAGATCTTCTCCGGCTTGTTGGAGGCCGGCCAAAGGTCCGATATCTTCGAGAGCACCTCGGCCATCTTGGATCGGTATGGGGAGCATCGCATCCAGTTCTTCTATCTGAACAACGGCGACGAGATCCTTCGGCTGGAGGCGCCCCAGTGGGTGATGCGCGATGGGGGAAAGCGCGATATGGTGCATGGTTTGGTGCTTGATCAGTGCAAACGCAGCGGGGGCTATCCCGCCTACCCCCCCGTCCTGCAGGAGGCGCACGAGCAGGCGGTGATCTCCTCGGCAGAGCGAAGATTGGTGGAGGAGATGGTGGCTCAGGCGCTGGCGGCGCGAGGGATCGTGTACATCCACTCGGCCAAGGAGAGCAGCAAGCGGCGGCGAGGGGTGTGACAGATGCGGATTGGGGAGATTGTGGAGACGGGATCGGCGGGGTTTGTAGCGGAGAGCTTTGAGCTGAACCGACCGCCAGAACTGGGCAGCTTGGTCAAGGTGGAGACGGAAGAGGGGAGCTGCGTCTACGGTGTAGTGAGCTACGGCACGACTACGGGGCTGGATCCGGGGCGACGGGCGGTGCGCCGCAGCAGCGAGGGGGTGTACGACGCGGCCATCTATCGGGAGCACCCCCAGTTGGAGCAGGTGTTGCGCACCGAATTCAGCGTAGTATTGGTCGGCTGGGCCGCCGACGGCTCCATCCGGCAGCACCTCCCGCCGCAGCCCCCTCCGCTCCACTACTCAGTGCACACCTGTACGCCCTTAGAGGTGCGCGCTTTCTCCGAGCGGCTGCTCTATTTGCGGCTGCTGCTAGCCGTGTCAGGCCAGCTCCCTCCTGAGCAACTCCTGGCCGCCCACCTGCGCCAGCTCTACCAGGCGCGGGGTCGGGATCGGGCCTGGCTGGAGCGGGCCGCGCGGGAGGTGGCAGGGCTGCTGAAACAGGATGTGGAGCGGCTCTTGGTGGTGTTGCAGGGGATTGATCCGGGGCAGGGGACCTAGGTTGTGGACAGGAGGTCGGAGGTGAGCTCAATACCCTCTGTCTCCAGGTTACGGAAGAAACTGAAGCTCTGAGCTTGATAATGGTCGTAGTCGCTCTGGCTGATGACGAAGCAGGAGAGCAGAACCTCGTGATCCAGGGAGACGTCGGCGCTGATGCGACGGATCTGGCGATGGAGGCGCCAGTCGTCTTGGCTGGTAACCACCAGCACATCCACATCCGAATCCGGACCTGAATCACATCGAGCCTTAGAGCCATAAAGAGCAACGAGGCGTACTTGGGGGCCGAAAGCATCGCGGATTCGTCTAACGAAGTCCGTCAGCGCGTGTTGTTCTTGTGGGGAAAGTGTGGGCAGGGGGTTCACCTGTGCTCCTCCAGATAGCGCTGGATTCGCTCGACAAAACGCGAAGCGTCGTGAAAATAGCTCAATGCCTGCTCGACATCGGCGATGGCAGCGAGTGTGTAGTCACTCGCCCACCGGGCATCTAACAGATCGCCGTAGATTCGGCTGTACTCAACCTCAATCAACGATGGCTTCACGAAGTACTGGCGAAAGGCAGCGATCACACCAGAATGCTTGCTGCGGGAGATCCCCTTGGTAAGCAGCAGCGCACTGGCTGCATAAAATACAGCGTAGTAAGCTCGGCTTATGGCCGTCGCGTAGTGCTTGTCCCCAATGAGGTCTTCAACAACCTCTAGTTCATCATGGGCACGGGCCATATAGGTGTCAATTTCGTATTGGTGTTGAGCAGTCTCCACCCTTTGAGCTCCTTTGCGAGGCTATGGCATAGTATATCAGGCATAGCAGGAAATGCAACTGGTTAAGGAGCGGATCCATGCAGCGAAAACGCCTGGGCGTCGTCGTTGACGGCGCTTTCAACGCCGGGCTGATGGTGAGATTGGACCCCGGCGTGTCCACTGAGGAGATGCGCATCGGCGATTTCGTGATCATCGAGGGAGCGGAAAACCGCTACTTCTCCATGATCGCCGACATGCAACTGCGGGCCACCGACCCCCGCATCGCCGCCGACCCGCCGCGCGATCTCTCCCCCTTCGTGGCCCAAGCACTGGCCGGCACCTCCACCTACGGCATGGTGCAGGTGCAGCCCCGACTGATGATGAAAAGGCCCGACCCGCTGACCATCCCCGAGGGCACAGAGGAGGAGCAGGTCCAACCCGTGCGCACCATCCCCATGCACTTCGCCGAGCTCTACCAGGCCGACGCACTGGACTTCGCCACAGTGTTCGGCAAAGAGGGGGGGAAGAATTTTGCCATGGGCACCCCCCTGACTATGGATATCCCCATCTGCCTCGATCTGGAGCGGCTGGTGGAGCGCTCCAACGGCATTTTCGGCCAGTCGGGCACAGGCAAGAGCTTCCTGGCCCGCGTCCTGCTGTGCGGCGTGGTGAAGGCGGGCATGGCGGTCAACCTCATCTTCGACATGCATGACGAGTACGCCTTTGGCCGCGAGTCGGAGGATGGCCTGTTCGTCCAGGGGTTGCGGCAGCTCTTTGGTGCCTCCCACATCCTGGTCTACTCCCTGGACGAAGGGGCTGGGGCCCGTGCAGGCCGCTCCGTGGACGTGGTGCTGCGCATTGGCCTCAACCAGATCGAGGCCGAGGATGTGCTGCTGCTGGCCGAGGAGCTGAACCTGCGCGGCACTGCTGAGGCCACCATCGGTCTGCTGCAGGACCTTTATGGCTCACGCTGGTTGGCGCAACTGATCGAGATGTCGCCCGACGATCTGAATGCTTTCTGCGAGACCAGCGGCGCCCATCCCGCCTCCGTCGCTGCACTGCAACGCCAGCTTCGGCTGGTGGGGCGGCGGCCCTACGTGGTGCCCCAGGCCACCTTCTCCGCCATTGATGATATGGTCGCAGCATTGGATCAGGGGCGGCACATCATCCTGCAGTTCGGACGCTACAATCGCATCTTGGACTATGCGCTGGTGGCCAATCTGGTCACCCGCCGGGTGCGCCAACTCTACCAGGAGAAGGTGGAACGGTACGAGCAGAGCCAGGCCCCTGCCGATCGGCCTCAGCCGTTGATGATCACCATCGAGGAGGCACACAAGTTCCTCAACCCGGCGGTAGCCCGCCAGACCATTTTCGGCCAGATCGCCCGCGAGATGCGCAAGTACCACGTCACCCTCATGGTCATTGACCAGCGGCCCTCGGGCATTGACAGCGAGGTCATGAGCCAGCTCGGCACCCGGATCACCGGCCGGCTGACGGAGGAACGGGACATTGACGCCGTGCTCACCGGGGTGAGTGGGCGCAGCGCGCTGCGCGGTGCGTTGGAGAGCTTGGATACCCGGGAGCAAGTGTTGCTCATGGGCCATGCGGTGCCCATGCCCATCATGATCCAAACCCGCAAGTACGACGAGGAGTTCTATCGGGCGGTGGGGGTGGAGAGACGAAGTGTGGCACAGGACTGGGCTGATCTGTTCGGGAAGTGACGAGCCACTTGCCTTTTACGAGGAGGGCGACTATAATAGTAGGTGTTCAATCTACTTGTACGTGAGAGGAGAAGATGAATCTTAGCAACCATTCAGTTCTCTTAATTGAAGAAGCAACTGGTAGCGAAGGGATGGAAGTCCTGCTCGAGGGAGGCTATGATTATTGGGAACCCCAGCAGGGTGACATCGTCCAGGGCCATATCATGCGGATTACCCCGGCCGAGATCCTGGTGGACATCGGCTCCAAGGCGGAGGGGATCGTCATCGGGCGTGAGCTGCAGCAACTCGAACCTGAAGTCTTGGAGGGACTTCGGGTGGGCGATGAGGTGCTGACCTATGTCCTGACCTCCGAGGACCAAGAGGGCAATGTCCTCCTTTCCCTCTCGAGAGCCCAGTTGGAGCGCGATTGGCAACTGGCTGCGATGCGCTTCCAGCAGGAGGAGATATTCGAAGCCACGGTCACCGGCTTTAACAAAGGGGGATTGCTGGTGCAGATGGGCAAAGTCCGTGGCTTCCTGCCCGCCTCGCAGATTGAGCGCAACCACTGGGATGGCAAGACCTCCAATCAGGACCTGGAGAACCGATTGGCCAAGATGGTGGGCCAACGGGTACAGTTGAAAATCATCGAGCTAGACAGGGGAAGAAACCGGCTGATCCTCTCCGAGCGTGCAGCTCTCAGCCAGTACCGCCGAGAGCAGAAGGAGCGATTGCTGGCCCAACTTCAGGAAGGGGAAACTCGCCACGGGGTGGTCACCAATCTCTGTGATTTTGGAGCCTTTGTGGACCTGGGGGGGGCCGATGGGCTGGTACACCTGTCTGAACTCTCCTGGAATCGCATCTCCAAGCCCCAGGATGTGGTGCAAGTCGGCCAAGAGGTGGATGTGTACGTCCTCAACGTGGATCGCGAGCGCGGAAGGATCGGTCTGAGCCTGAAGCGCCTTCAACCAGAGCCCTGGAGCCAGGTGGATGAGATGTATGAAGTGGGCCAACTGGTGGAGGGACAGGTGACCAATCTGGTCAAGTTCGGTGCCTTCGTCCGATTGGAGGGCAGCGAGATTGAGGGGTTGATCCATGTCTCCGAGCTTTCCGAAGAGCCCGTTTCCCACCCCAACGAGGTCCTACAGAAGGGGGACCATGTAACGGTCAGGATCATACGGGTGGAGAGCGACCGACGTCGGATAGGCCTGAGTCTGAAGGCTGCAGACAATCCTGAGCCAGTGGCTGAGGGCAGGCCAGGAGGGGAAGAGATGGATCCCGAGGCGGAAGAGGATGCGGGGTGAACCTAGATTCGAGGAATCGCCATGGCGGGCAAGATGAATCGCTTTACCAAAAGGGCCCAGCAGGCCCTGCTCTTCGCTCAGGAGGAGGCTCACAGCCTTAACCATAGCTATATTGGGACCGAGCATTTGCTATTGGGCCTGATGCGAGAGGAGAAGGGCATTGCCGGTCAAGTCCTGCGCGAGTTGGGCCTGGACATGCGCCAGCTCAAGCTGGTGGTCGAGCGGAGCGTGGGCCACGGACAGCGGTCACCGGGGGGGCAGTTGACCCTCAGCCCGCGCACCAAGCAGGTCATCGAGCTGGCTGTGGATGAGGCCCGTCGCATGGGCTACGACTACATCGGTACGGAGCATCTCCTTTTGGGTTTGATCCGCGAACAGGGTGGCATAGCTGTGGAGATTCTGCGCAGCTTGGGAGTGAGCCCTGAACAGATACGCCGACGAACTCAGCAGACCATCATTGAACAACCTCCCGCTTCTCGGCCAGCACGGAAAAAGAAATCCGCCACGCCGCTGCTGGATGAACTGGCCATTGATCTCACCGCCATGGCTGAAGCGGGGAAGCTGGATCCTATCATTGGCCGCCAGAAGGAGCTCGAACGGGTCATCCAGATTCTAGCTCGGCGCACCAAGAATAACCCAGCGCTCATCGGTGAGCCGGGCGTGGGGAAAACAGCCATCGTGGAGGGGCTGGCACAGCGGATCGTGGCTGGCCAGACACCACGCCCTCTCCTGGACAAACGACTCCTGCAACTGGATGTGGGCTCACTGGTAGCGGGCACCATTTACCGGGGCCAATTTGAGGAGCGGATGAAGCGGGTCATCCAAGAGTTGAAGAGTGTCGATTCCATCCTCTTCATTGACGAGGTGCACATGCTGGTGGGAGCTGGGGCCGCTGGCAGCCGAGTGGATGCGGCCAACATCCTCAAGCCCGCCCTGGCCCGGGGGGAACTGCAGTGCATCGGAGCGACCACCATTGACGAGTACCGAAAATACATCGAGAGCGATCGCGCGCTGGAGCGCCGCTTCCAGCCGGTCTTCGTGGGTGAACCCACGGTGGAGGAGACGATTGAGATCCTACATGGTGTGAAGCGGCTCTACGAGGAGCACCATCAGGTGATCATCACGGATGAGGCCATAGAAAGTGCGGCCCGGCTGTCGGCCCGCTATGTGACCGACCGCTACCTGCCCGATAAGGCCATTGATCTCATTGATGAGACCGGGGCGCGGGTGCGTATGTACAAATCGCCCATCCACACCGGTCTGGAAGAGGCCTTTGCCAACCTTCGGACGCTGCGCCAGCGGCGTGAGGAGGCCTTTGAGGCCCAGGACTTTGCCATAGCTGCCGATCTGCGCGATGAAGAGGAGGAATTACGAGCCCAGATCAACCAGTTGCGGCTGGACTGGAGGGAAAACGAAGGACGTCTGACCGTCACCGCTGACGACGTTGCCGAGGTGGTGGCCATGTGGACCGGCATCCCCGTGGCCCGCATCGCCACTGAGGAATTGGAGAAATTGCTCCATATGGAAGATGCGCTGCACGAGCGGGTGGTGGGACAGGATGAGGCGATCAGCGCGCTCTCCAGATCCTTGCGACGGGCGCGGGCGGGCCTCAAAGACCCCCGGCGTCCCATCGGGTCCTTTATCTTCCTGGGGCCCACGGGTGTGGGCAAAACCCTCTGTGCCCAGACGCTGGCCGAATTCATGTTCGGCAGTCAGGATGCGCTGATTGAGTTGGACATGTCGGAGTTCATGGAGCGACACAATGTGTCGCGCCTGATCGGCGCCCCGCCGGGCTACATCGGCTATGAGGAGGAGGGACAGCTCACCGGAGCACTGCGCAAACGCCCCTATTCCGTCATCCTGTTCGATGAGATCGAGAAGGCCCATCCCGACGTGTTCAATATGCTCTTGCAGATCATGGAGAATGGCCGCCTCTCCGACGCCAAAGGCCATGAGGTGGACTTCCGCAATGCCATCGTCATCATGACCTCCAACCTAGGAGCGGAGCTCATCAACCGGGACGTGGCCCTAGGGTTCGCGGTGCCTCGCGATGAGGAGCAGAGCGCGGAGGCGGACTACAAGCGCATGAGGGAGCAGGTGATGGGCGAGTTGCGGCGCACTTTCCGCCCCGAGTTCCTCAACCGCGTGGATGAGGTGATTGTCTTCCGGGCGCTCATGAAGGAGCAGCTCCTGCAGATCGTGGATTTGGAGTTGGCCCAGGTTGAGGAGCGATTGAAAGAGTATGCCATCCAGTTGGAGCTGACCGAGGAAGGCCGGGCCCGGCTGGCTAAGGAGGGGTATAACCCCAAGTTTGGCGCTCGGCCCATCCGACGGGTCATCCGCCAGCAGGTAGAGGATCCCCTCTCGGAGGGGCTGTTGGCCGGGCGTTTCCAGGAGGGGGACATCGTATTGATTGATGTGGCCGAGGAGGACGAGGAGGAGCTGACGCTGACTCCCCAGCGTTCTGAACCAAGGGAAGAGCAAGTGTCGGAACTGGCAGTGAGCTGAGCCAGGGAGTGCCTGTCCTGGCCAGGGAATGGGTGAGCAAAAGCGACCACCTCCGGGGGTGGTCGCTTTTAATTTGGAAGATGGCCTCTCCTTTTTGTCCTTTCTCTCCTACATGCTATAATTGACTCTCAGGCAATCACCCCAACAACACAGCCAGGAGACCCGAATGGCGGTTGACAGGGACATGATCTGGAGCGGGTACGATGAGGATGGTGTTGAGTGTTGTGTTGCCCGTAGCCAGTGGATGGGCCACGTAGCTAAGCGACCTGAGATCGAAGATGCACTAGATTTGACGATCCAGGCCATAGTGAGCCCTGAATCCGTGGAGGCCGATCCTGCCAGACCCGATGAACCGAATAGACGCTTTCGTTTGCTCGTTGTTTCAGGATCGGGACCGTGGGAGGGCTACAATCTGAGGGTGAGTGTCAAATGTGTCAGGCAAGAGACAGGGGAGTGGGTGAAGTTCTATCAGAGTTGTTGGTGTGAAAGGGCACAGTGAAATGAGAATACAATCTTTGGGCTATGATCCGGAAGCGGATGAGTTGGATCTACTCATTGATGCAAATGCTCCAGTGCCGGCAGAGGCCATCCCCATTGGTGAAGGGATTTATATCCGCAGAGATAGGAAGTCCGGCCGCGTAGTTGGTGCTTTTATCCGGGGCTATTCCCAATTTCTGCGCAAGGTCCAAGAAAACCAGCCTATTAAGTCAGAGGGGGCGGTTGCCGCTGGCTTCAGTGATGAGCTGACGGCCATCATTGCTTGGCAGAAGGAGGTCAGTGCTCTGTCACAGAGCCTGGTCCAGCGGCTCGGCGATCTGGCCCAACAGCGTGAGTTTGTGGAAACTCTCTTGAGTGCCTGTGCCTGGTGATTACCTGTAACCTCAACAAGAGGACCGAGGCATCCCCGCCGAGGGGTACGCTGCCCATGAGACAGCTTCGGCGAGGATGCCTCAGTCCTCGAATCCGATCAGACGTCTTACCAGCAGACATCTCAGGAAGTCCGACCCATCCTCACAGTCCATTGTAAGACTCCGTTGACAGTGAAGGAGTGTCTCATGCGAAGAATACACAGCCTACTATCTATCCTCCTGTTGATCGCCCTCTTGATAGGGAGCCTCACCGCCTGCTGGCGCGAGGCACCGACCCCACAGCCGGTGCCGGAGCCGACGCTGACCTCGACGCCAGGCCCCACAGCCACTCCCACGGCTACCCCCACCTCCTTCCCGCCGGTGCCGCCCCAAGTGGTCGAGTATAGACCAGCACGGGGGGCGGAGCAAGGGGTGGATGCACCCATCCTGCTGGCCTTCGACCAGCCGATGGACCGAGGATCGGTGGAGGCCGCCTTCCACATCCAGCCAACCGTGGCGGGTATGTTCCAGTGGTCTGACCTGCGCACAGTGGCCTTTGTGCCCTCGGTGGAGGGGTTCGCCCGAGGCGAGGAGTACCAGGTCACCCTGGGCATCGAGGCCAAGAGCGAGCTGGGATTGGCATTGCAGGAGGCGATGCAGTTCACCTTCCTGGCCGTGGGCTTTCTGGAGGTGGCCCAGACACAGCCCGCGCCGGACGCAAGGGACGTGGCCCTGGACGCCGAGGTTATCGTCACCTTCAACCGCCCCGTCGTGCCCCTGGTCTCTCTCGGCCAGCAGGCCGGGCTACCCCAGCCCCTCACCTTTACCCCGCCGGTGCGGGGAAAGGGCGAATGGCTCAACACCGCTATCTACCGTTTCACACCCGAGGAGCCCCTGGCCCCCGCCACGGCATATAAGGCCCGCATCGCGGCAGGGCTCACCGACACCACCGGCGGCGAGCTGGCGGAGGACGTCGTCTGGTCCTTCACCACCCTCTCCCCGGCGGTGCTCTCCACCGTGCCCGACGACAACGCCGTGTACGTCGGCCCTTCCCAGCCCCTCACCGTGGCCTTCAATCAGCCAGTGGACAAGGGGGCGGCCGAAGCGGCCTTCACCCTGGTGGACGATGCCACGGAGGATGTCATCCCCGGCAGCTTTGTCTGGGCCGATGAGGCCGTTCTCGTCTTCACCCCTGATCAGCCGCTGGCGCGAGGGGCACAGTACCGGGCCACCCTCGCCGCCGGGGTGCCCAGCAGTGCAGGCCAGGGGGCGACGGAATCAGACACCGTATGGCGCTTCACCACCGTACCGCCGGTGGCTATCCTCAGCACCCTCCCCCGCGACGGCGAGCAACGGGCTGACCCCTGGGGTGGGATGGAGGTCCGCTTCGCCGGGCCGATGGACACCACGACGCTGGAGCCCAACCTGACCATCATTCCTGAACCCACCCACGTTTACACTTACTGGATGGATTACGACACCCAGTTGCGCCTGTACTTCACCACCCAGCCCTCGACGGAGTACACTGTCACCTTCGGTGTGGATTTGGCCGACCGCTACGGCCAGCGCCTGGGCGAGCCGGTGGCGGTCCGCTACCGCACCCGTGAGCTGGATCCTATGGTGCATCTCGAAGGGATGGATCGGGTGGGGTTCTATAACGCCTACACCCACACCGTCGCCTATGCCTCCCACCGCAACGTAACGCATCTGGACTTCGCTCTCTATCGCCTGGGCCAGAAGGAGTTCATGGAGCTGAGCAATCCTCAAGCGTGGGAGTTGTGGGAAAAATACCAGCCTGATCCCGCAAACCTCGTGGGCCGCTGGTCCATGCCCGTCGAGGCGGAGCTCAACCAGATCGCCTATGCGCGCACTGATGTGACCGAGGAGGTCGGGGGGCTGTCTCCAGGGCTCTACTACCTGGAGTTGAAGGCGTCGGAGGTGGACCAGCCAGCCCGTCAGTTGTTGGTCCTCTCCAAGACCAACCTCACCCTGAAGGCGGGAGCGTCCGAAGCGCTCCTGTGGGCCACCGATCTCTCCTCCGGGGAGGTGATGCCCCTGCTGGACGCAGCGGTCTACGGCGCGACTGGGGAGCTATTGGCCCGTGGAGGCACCGCGAAGGATGGCACATTCTACGCCACCTTTTCCCAGCGCCAGCCCTGGGATCCCCTGTTCGCCTTCGTCGCGGAGGGGGAAGAGACTTTCGGCGTGGCCATGAACCAGTGGAACACGGGCATCAGCCCCTGGGAGTTCGACATCCCCGTCCAAATGGAGCCTGAGCCCTACCGCGCCGCCTTCTACACCGACCGGCCCATCTACCGGCCAGGACAGATGGTCTACTGGAAGGGGATTGTCAGGGCCGACGATGACACCCACTACTCCCTGCCCTCTGAAGTGAAAAACCTGACGGTGCGCATCTACGATCCCGAGGGCAAACCGGTGTACGAGGAGGCGGTGCCCCTCAGTGGGAATGGCACCCTGCACAGGGCTCTCCCCCTGGACGAGGAGGCTGGGACGGGCTACTACTACATCAGCACCGAGATCGAGAAGCGCAGTTACGGTGCCGGCTTCCAGGTGGCCGAGTACCGCAAGCCGGAGTTCGAAGTCGCAGTGCAGACCGACCGCGAGGAATACATCCAGGGGGACACCATCAAGGTC
>Ga0209609_10001961_pt1 | contig 11864 bp, 8 predicted proteins | sample LakKivw325mmetaG_FD_184136 | JGI IMG/M metagenome (GOLD analysis project Ga0209609, IMG submission 184136) | Anoxic lake water microbial communities from Lake Kivu, Rwanda to study Microbial Dark Matter (Phase II) - Lake Kivu water 325m metaG... | ecosystem: Environmental > Aquatic > Freshwater...
CCCCTTTCCTGCGCCCCTCCTCCATGGCTGCCAACGTGTCGGCAGTCTCCCCGCTCTGGCTGATGGCCAGCACAACACTGCTCGCGTCAATAATCGGGTCACCATAGCGGAATTCTGAGGCGATCTCCATCTGGGTGGGTATGTGGGCAATCCGCTCGATCAGAATCTTGCCAATCATCGCCGCATGCGAGGCTGTCCCACAGGCGGTGATAACAATCTTTTGAATTTGCCTGGCCTTATCTTCAGATAGGTTTAGCTCGTTCAGTCGGATCCTGCGCCGCTCAAAATCGATCCGCCCCGCAATCGTATCGGTTAGCGAGCGCACCTGCTCGTTGATTTCCTTGTACATGAAGTGCCGGTATTCGCCTTTTTCAGCGGATATCGGATCCCAGGCTACGGTCTGTGGCGTGAATTTCACCGGTGCGCCCTCTATTGTCTGGATGACCAGGCCTTCTCTCGTTACGATCCCCACCTGGCGGGATTCCAGGAATACCACCTTGCGGGTGTGCTCGAGGATGGCAGGCAGGTCGGAGGCGATGAACATCTCATAATTGCCAAAACCGATCACCACCCCACCCGCGTTACCGATGCGCGCCGCGACAATCTTATCAGGCTCCAGTGCTGACATCAACACGATGGCATGCGCCCCCTTGAGTCGGCGCATGGCTTGGTGAGCAGCCTCCACGAGGCCGACGCCCGTTGATGCATAGCGTTCAACGAGCTGTACGATGACTTCCGTATCGGTATCGGAGTTAAACACCACCCCCTCCGCCAGCAACTCGTCGCGCAGCTCGAGATAATTTTCCACGATGCCATTATGCACCACCACCACGTTACCGCTCATGCCAAGGTGCGGGTGGGCGTTGCGCGCGCTTGGCTCACCGTGGGTTGCCCACCGCGTGTGGCCAATCCCAACTTGCCCTGCAACGGGAATTTCAGACACTAACTCCGCTAGTTTAGCCAGTTTCCCCACATCCCTGCGGATTTCGATGTGGCTGTTTTGAATCACTGCCAATCCGGCCGAATCATAGCCGCGGTATTCAAGTCGCTTCAACCCATTCAAGATGATCGGAGTGGCGTTCTGAAAGCCAATATAGCCAACGATTCCGCACATAGAACCTTCCTTATAATACTACAAGGTATGGATGCATTTTGCAGGCCATACCCTGTAGTATTGGGAGTTAATCGACGGGTTTCTGCTCGGCTTGCTCGATTTTCGCCCAGGTATCACGCAGCGGCACAATCCGGTTAAACACGAGCTTTCCATCACAAGAATCCTGATCGACGCTGAAGTATCCTTCACGCTCAAACTGGAAGCGCCTCCCCACAGCAGCCGAGAGAAGGCCGGCCTCGGCTTTACAATGCTCCATCACCTTGAGTGAATTCGGGTTGAGATAATCCAAGAAGTCGGACCCCTCTTCCAGGTTATTCAGATCCGCTCTGGTAAACAGGCGGTCATATAACCTGGCTTCCACGTCAATGGCATCATGGGCTGAGACCCAGTGCAGGGTGCCCTGCACCTTGCGCCCATCGGGGGCATAGCCGCCACGCGTGGCAGGATCGTACGTGCAACGCAGCTCGGTGATCTCTCCTGAAACTGGATCTTTGGTCACCTCCACGCACCTGATGAAGTACCCGTAGCGCAATCTCACTTCCCTGCCCGGTGCCAACCGAAAATACTTTTTCGGCGGTTCTTCTCTGAAATCATCCCGGTCAATGTAGATTTCCCTCGAAAATGTGATCCTGCGCGTGCCTGCGGATGGGTCTTCGGGGTTATTGATTGCCTCCAGCTCTTCCACCATCCTATCAGGGTAATTATCAATGATTACTTTCAAGGGATGTAAAACCACCATCACCCTGGGAGCATTCCGGTTGAGATCGTCTCGTAATAATGCCTCCAGCAGTGCGATATCAACCAGGTTGTTATGGTGTGGCACCCCCACCGCTTCTAAAAATCGCAGGATAACTTCGGGTGGGTAACCCCGCCTGCGCATGGCCGATAGTGTTGGCATGCGTGGGTCATCCCAGCCGCGCACATAGCCATCCTTCACCAACCTGAGCAACATCCTCTTGCTCATCACCGTATAGCTCAAGTTGAACCTGCCGAATTCAATCTGGCGAGGGTGGTAAATTTCTAACTCATCCAGGAACCAATCATAGAGCGGCCGGTGATCTTCGTACTCTAATGAGCACAATGAGTGCGTGATTCCTTCTATAGAATCACTCTGGCCGTGGGCGAAATCATACATTGGGTATATGCACCATTGATCTCCTGTGCGGTGGTGACTGGCGTGCAGGATGCGGTACATCACCGGGTCACGCATGTTCATATTCCCGGCTGCCATATCAATTTTAGCTCGCAGCACGCGCGCCCCATCTGGGAATTCCCCCGCCTTCATGCGCTCGAACAGTTCCAGGTTCTCCTCCACAGAACGATCGCGATATGGGCTGTTTTTCCCGGACTCGGTCAGCGTGCCGCGATACACCCTGATCTCATCGGCGCTTAAATCATCCACGTAAGCTTTGCCCTTTTTGATCAGCTGGATGGCAAATTCATACAACTTCTCAAAATAATCCGAGGCATAGAACAGCCTGTCCTCCCAATCATAACCCAGCCAGTGGATATCCTCCTGGATCGATTCCACGTATTCCACGTCCTCTTTCACCGGGTTGGTATCATCGAAACGCAGGTTGCACTTCCCTCCGAATACGCGCGCCATGCTGAAATTCAGGTTGAAAGCCATGGCATGCCCGATGTGCAGGTAACCATTCGGCTCGGGAGGGAAGCGTGTGTGCACTTTGGCAAATCGGCCAGATTTCAGGTCGGCCTGGATGGCTTCACGGATGAAGTTGGTGGAAACGCTTGCTGTGGTCTCGGTCATTTCGTCCTCCTGGATTATCAAAACACCCCGTGTCAATCGGGGTGTTTGTAGCAGGCTGGGGGCAAAGGATTCGAACCTCTACATACAGATCCAGAGTCTGCTGTCCTACCGTTAGACGAGCCCCCAGGGAATAACAGCCAAAATTTTACCATGCCCATTCACCGCCGTCCAGTCTATTATCAGCATTACGCTGAAGTGCTCATCCTTTCGAGCATTTCCGCTGCAGATTTTATCCGCTCGAGGACCTTTTCTTTTCCAATTACCTCCATGCATTCGAAGATCGGCGGGCTGTTTTTCTGGCCGGTCACTGCGTTCCTGATCATGGCGAACACCTGGCCGGCTTTAATCCCCGCTTGTTGGGCGAGGTTACGTAATGGGAGCTCGGCGGTTTCTTGGTCGATAGCCGGTAAATCTCTCAAAAGTTTGTATATCTCACGCACAATCCTGGCTGATTGTGCAGAGCTGAGATTTTCTCCAACCAGATCAGCAGGGTTGGGCGTAATATCTTCCTTGAATAAAAATCCGGCCACCGTAACCACATCATCCAGCGTCACCAGGCGGGGTTGGATGAACGGGACAGATCGATACAGCTTGTCTTCGTCCAGCTTCAAACCTGCCTTCAATATAAATGGTGCCAGGCGATGCGCCAGGTCTTCCTGGCTCATGTGGCGGATGTGCAGGCCGTTGAAATAGTCGAACTTGGCAAAGTTGATCGCAGCCGGTGATGGGTTCAGGTGCTCCAGGCTGAACTTCTCGATCAGGTCCTGCATGGTCAGGTATTCGGTATGGTCATCATAGCTCCAGCCCATTAATGCGATCCAGTTAACCACCGCTTCGGGAATATATCCCAGGTCTTCCAGGTCTTTGATGAAGATCGAATATCCATCCAGGCTGGCTTGGTGCGTGTCCCGCTTGCTCATTTTGCCTTTACCGCTGGGTTTTAGAAAGACCGAGAGGTGCACCCACTCCGGTTCCTGCCAGCCAAACGCCCGGATGATCAGCACGTGCAGCGGGAATGTGGATAGCCATTCAGAACCGCGAAAGACGTGCGTGATGCCCATCAGGTGGTCGTCCACCATGGCCGCCAGGTGATACAGCGCCAGGCCATCCGATCTTACGATGACGTGGTCATCGATGGCTGAATTCTCCACCGTGATGTCTCCGCGTAGCACATCATGGGCAGTCACCGAACCGCCTTCGGGCACCTTGAACCGCACCACGTGCCTCTCTCCCGCGGCTACTCGTTTCTGGGCTTCACCCGGGTCCAGGCGCCGGCACAGCCCATCGTAGCGTGGGTTTTCCTTGCGCCACAATTGCTCCTTTCGTACCTGCTCCAATCGTTCTGGGGTGCAGAAGCAATAGTAAGCATGCCCCCTATCGATCAGTATTTGGGCGTATTCCTGGTAAATATCCCTGCGCTGGGTCTGGTAATAAGGCCCGTGAGGCCCGCCCACCTCAGGGCCTTCGTCCCACTCGATGCCCAGCCAGTGCAGGCTGTCCATCAGCTCCCTTTCAGCCCCAGGCACATAGCGTTTCAGGTCGGTATCTTCGATGCGCAGGATGAACTTGCCCCCTGTCTGCCTTGCCAGCAAGTAATTGTAGAGCGCGGTTCGCCCGCTGGCAATATGGGTGTGCCCGGTGGGTGAAGGGGCGAAACGTACACAAACAGGGTTCATAGGATTCATTATTTTACTCCCAGCTGCAATGAAGCGGGTTGATCAGGGGTAGGATAATCTCTAAATTATAACTAAAACTCGAGGGCTTTATGGCGCAAAATCACGCTTTCCACCAATCCCACCCCAAGTAACAGGGAGAGCAGCGAGCTCCCCCCATAACTGATGAAGGGTAAGGGTAACCCCGTGGCGGGCAGCAATTTGAGATTAACGCCAATATTGACGAACCCCTGGAAGGCCAATAACATCGCCACCCCATAGCAGATCAAAGCCCCGAACGTGTCGCGCGCCAGGCGTGAGGCGCGTAAGCAGCGATATATGATGAATAAGAGCAGCAACATAATGATTACACTGCCCACGAAGCCGAACTCTTCCGCACTGGCGGAGAAAATAAAGTCTGACCAGCGGATCTTCAAGAAACGCAGGTGAACTTGGGTACCCTGGTTGTAACCTTTCCCAAATAAGCCACCAGAACCGATGCTGATCAAGGCCTGGTTGATATTATACGTCTCACCCTGGGTGGCGTTCGGATCAGAGATAATGAAATTCAAGATTCTCTGTTTCTGGTAATCAGCCAGGAAGGGGAAAGCGATAAAGGGTAGCACTAATCCACCTAGCCCAAAGAATAACAAATATCTAAGTTTCAACCCGCTCGCCCACAACAGGCTAAACCAGATGGCTAAGATCACCAGCGAGGTGCTCAGGTTGGGCTGAAGGATGATCCACACCACGATGCCCAGGGTATATAGCAGGCTGCGACCAATCCAGCTTAGCTGGGCAATCTTATCGATGTTGCGGGCGAAGAAATCCGCCAACACCAGGATCACCACGATTTTTGCCAATTCAGATGGTTGTATCAAGATGACGCCTGTATCGAACCAGCGTGCCGAGCCATATATGGCCCGGCCTGCAATGGTGATCGCCCCCAGGAAAATGGCGGTCACAATATACATCGGTCGGCTGATGGAGGCCCATAAATGGTAATCAATGGCAGCCACCACGAAAATGACCACGAAACCCAGGATAGCAAAAATCAGCTGCCGTTGGACGATATTCGTCCTCTCCAGCTCAATATTACCAGCCACTGCCGAGCGGATCATGGTGATGCCAAAGATGGTCATCAACACCACTGCCCCCAGTAACCAGAAATCAAAATGCCGCCAGTTCGTTTGTGTCATTCGCTCTCACAAAGAATAGCCGTCAACCATTCTATAAATACGTATCAAAGCATCCATCTCAGTCTACATCTCAATAATTTCTACTGCGCTCGCACCCTGCCATTCGCAACCCAATCCTTTAGGGGCTCACCGTGCCATCGGCAGATTTTATCTCAAAATACGCTTCCAGCACCCTGCGGACGATGGGACCGGCCACTGTTGAGCCTTCGCTACCATTATAAACAAATGCCACCACGGCGATCTCGGGGTTTTCGTACGGTGCAAATGCCACCGTCCAGGCATGCGAAGGCCAATATTCCCCTGGAATGCACAGGTTATTAGCCTTGGCAAATTCGTCACAGTATTCTGCGGTGCCGGTCTTTCCGGCCGCGGCGATGCTCACGTTCTGGAATTCACTTTTAAGCGTCCCTTCCGTCACCGCCAGGCGCATCCCCTGGCGGATTTCATCGAAAACCCATGGCTGCACCGTCTTCATTTCGCCGGTAGGCTGGCAACCACGGATGGTATTCTCCTCAAAAACCTGAATCACCGGTTCAGTGGTCAAATCCCAGCGCATACGCGGCATAAACGGTTGGATCACTTTTCCCTGGCTGTCCAGCACCTGGTAGAGTAAAGTTGGCGCCATCAGCTTCCCACCATTGGCCACCGTTGCTGCAGACATTAAAACTTGAAGCGGCGAAGCCAGGTCATATCCCTGCCCAACGCTGGAGATATAGGTATCTCCGGTAGACCAGCTTTCGCCCTGGTTAATGCGTTTCCAGGTAGGATCGGGGATTAAGCCCGAGGCCACATCAGGCAGCTCGATCTCAGGCGTCTTGTAGCCACTGGGTAGGCCCGCATATCCATCCGGCAGGTCACCATAGCCAAGCGCCCGGGCATAGGTACCCAGGCGGCAGATTCCCAGCCCGGGATTAACCTCGTCCTGATAGCCACCGCCCACCTTGTAAAAATATACGTTGCTCGAATTGGCGATGGCGTGCAGGAAATCCAGCTGGCCAAACCCTTCGGGGCGGGTCCTGTAGATCCAATCCACAAAGTCGCGGGGTGATCCGGGGTCATTTTCATAAAAACGCTCTGTAACGGTTATTTTCCCGGGAGTTTTTAGCACCTCATCAGGGGTGACGATCCCTTCATTCAATCCTCCGGTGGCGGTCACCAGTTTGAACACCGATCCTGCCGGTAGCTCTGCCCCCACCGCGATATTCAATAACGGATTGCGCTTATCCGCCAACAGTTGTTCATAATAATAAGATGGGATGACCCGCGCCATGCGGTTATTCTCATAAGTTGGGTAATTCACCAATGCCAGGATCTCACCAGTGGTTGGGTTCATGGCGATCACCGCCCCGCTGGTCATGCGCTCTTCGCCGAACGACTGGTTCCAATCGTTGATTTCATCGATCAAGATTGACTGTACTGCCTGCTGTAAGCGTGTATCAATCGTCAACACAATGCTGGAGCCGGGTACTGGTGCTGCGGGTGGCACCAGGTCACCCAGCACCTCCCCGGCGATATCCCATTCAACCACGCGCTGGCCATTCACCCCACCCAGCAGGTTTTGAAAGGAAAGCTCGGCCCCTGCGTACCCCACCTTATCGCGGTTGGGGATGAAACCCAAGGAGCGATAATAATCCTCCTCTGAGGCCGGAATCGGTCCCAGGAAGCCCACCACCGAAGCAGTGAGCGAGCCGGTGGGATAATCTCGTACCGGCACCACATCCACCGTCACTCCCGGCCAGTGGGATGTATTTTCCTGCACTGCCATGGCAATTTCCTGCTTTACATCGCAGGCGACCTTAACCGGCTCGTACGGCGCTGTAGTCTCCCCATACAGGACGATCTCAGTGATGCCGTGGTCGGAGGTGCAAGGCACATAGGGATCGACTGCAGGATCGACGGTACCTCGGTTGACCGGCACTCCGGTAAGATCAGATAGCTGGCGATAGATATTTTGTATCTCGCCTTCGTCATCCGGCAGGTAAGCTGGGGTGATTACAACATTAAATGAAGGGATATTCCTGGCCAACACATAGCCATTTCGGTCGTAGATCATGCCCCGCGTCGCCGGTAAATTGATCTCATGCGTGCGGTTATCATCAGCCTTCGCCAGCCACTCGGAGTATTGTAGGATTTGTAAATTAAATAATCGTCCGACATAGATCAGGAATGCGGTGATGAGGATGGCTCCTAAAACCACAATCCGCCATGTGGAGACCATATTCTTTAATGCTGCTGAGCTCTTCATACTTCCAGCTCCAGTGGGTAAAGCCAGCTTGATAGATCGTGCATGATCGAAAATACTGGTATAGCCAGGATCAGGTTCAACAATAAGCTGGGTAAAAGGATCAGGTTGATCACACTCAGGTAGTCCATAGATACTCCGCTGAGTAATCTTGCAATAAAGGAAATGAGCAGTACGACTAGCGTTCCGATGAATGTTGCAGCCAGCATGGCTAAAAAAGGTGCCTTCCAGACCCGTTTTTTTAACAGCCTGGTGATTCCCACGCAGATCAAATATCCCGCAATATATACTCCAAATGGCAGGGCTGAATAGAGGCTGGCGAATAGCCCACCCATCAGGCACCATTGCCATGCAGTATCCACCCGATCCTGCAACGCCCAGGCGATCACTATTAACATGATCAGATCTGCCGTGCCATTCAGCAATGGCATGCTACTGACAATCGTGCTTTGGATGATGATGATAATCCCAAAAAGGATCAGGCCGAGAATAATTTTCATGCTGATTTTTTTATGGTACAGTCGAGCTTGGGATTAGTGGTGATATATCTACCGGCTGAAAATTGGTGATAATCAAGATGATCTCAAGCTGCGAAAAATCAACTGCCGGCTGAATGCTTGCAGTCTGGAATAATTCAGAGGCTTCACTTTTAACCGTAACCACCTGCCCAATCACGATATTTGCAGGGTAATTGCCACCCAGGCCTGAGGTCATCACCAGGTCACCGGCTTGGATCGAGGCATCCTGGCGGATCATATCCAGCTGGATTTCGCCGGTAATCTGTCCGTTCAGTACCGCCTCTACGCCTGATTTCTCCAGGATTACGTTGATGCTCGATCCTGGGTCATTAATGAGCTGCACCCTGGCTGCACCGGCTGTGACTGCCGCGATGCTGCCCACCAGGCCCTGGTCGGTGATCACCGGCATGCCCTTCCGTAATCCATCATCAGAGCCCTTGTTAATAATCACATAATGCATGAACGGGCTCACATCGCGAGAAATCACAGAAGCGGCAGTATATTGGTTCTCCACATGCTTGCGTTCATAATCGACCAATGTCGACAATAACTGGGCCTCGGTAACCTGCTGTTGTAGCTCGATGATTTGAGTCTGCAAGCGTGAATTTTCTGCCTCTAGCGCCGCATTCTTTTGCTGCAAAGTGGTCACATCATCGGGTTGTGTGATCAAACTCTGCACTGCCTGGTAGCGTTTCGCAAGCCAGGTTTGGGCAGAAACAATTGGGTTGATCACCACCCTTGATACGGGGGTCAGGTAGCCGCCCAAGGCTAGGCCGACGATACCAAGGGCAAGTAAAACAAATACAAAAATTTGTGTGAAGTGTGAGGAATTGGGAATTTTCACTTTAAATCCGCTAATTTGGTGGAAAGCCAGGAGAGCGTTGCGATTACCGGAGCACTTCCATGATCATCCAAATTGGCTGTGTCGGCCATCACCTGAGCGTTCGAGGCTGGCTAATAAATGGTGCAGATGATCATAATCTTCTAGCACCGATCCAGCTCCCCTGGCAACGCAGCTCATCGGGTCCTCTGCCACCCACACCCGGATTTTTAATTCATCGGTCAATCTTCTGTCTAAACCCTGCAATAAACCACCACCTCCTGAAAGGCATATTCCTACATCCATCAGGTCTGCTATGATTTCTGGAGGGGTTTCATCCATTGCGTCTTTCACCGTATCGATGATTGTATTAACCGATGTAGATATTGCCTCACGAATCTCAACTGAGGATACTTCCACGCTCTCTGGCAAGCCGTTTACCAGGTTCCGCCCACGCATGACCACGGTTTTTTCCTCTGGCAAATGTGTTGCCGAACCAATCCCGATTTTAGCCTTCTCGGCGATACGCTCACCGATCAATAGATTATATTTATTGCGCATGTATTGCACGATATCCTGGTCCATCTCATCACCAGCCACCCTCAACGAGCGCGAAATCACCACCCCGCCCATCGAAATCACGGCCACCTCAGAAGTTCCACCACCGATATCCACGATCATGCTACCTCGTATCTCATTGACCGGTAAACCTGCCCCTAATGCAGCTGCCATGGGCTCTTCGATTAAGCCCGTTTCACGTGCCCCCGCTGACATGGCTGCATCATATACTGCCCGTTTTTCCACTTCAGTTGCGCCGGATGGGATGCCCACCACCACTCGAGGTCTCGGTACGGGCACAATACTCTGCTGGTGAGCTTTCTCGATGAAATACTCAAGCATTGCCTGGGTAATCTCGAACTCCGAGATCACTCCATCGCGTAAGGGCCTCACCGCGATGACATTGGGTGGGGTGCGGCCCATCATTTCTTTCGCTTCAGCCCCAATCGCCAGTGGGATACGGCTGCGTTTATCAATCGCTACCCAGGAGGGCTCATTGATGACAATGCCCTTTCCACGCACGTTTACCAGGGTATTTGCTGTACCCAGGTCAATGCCGATGTCGAGTGAGAAAAAACCTAATAGCCAATTTAGGGGATTAAACGCCACTCTCAGCTCCTGGACGATATTTGACTAGGGGCGTGCATCTGGGCGATTTCAAATACAGGACGCATTATACCATCACGCATCTAGATAATAGGTATGATAGGGATTGGCGCATGGGTTGCCCCAAGCGATGTGCATGGCGCGTGATGTCAGGTCAATTACCAATGCGTTCAGCGTTTTCTCGCGATCCAACGGATCCATTTCATCTTCGTGATGGTTGCATATTGAATTAGGAAAATTGATATGGTCGCGCTGGATGGATTGTAGTGATTTGATCGTGTGTTGGGTTGAGGCTCGCAATAGCCGGTTGGCTCTAAAGTAGCGCACGCGTGTGGAAACCAGCTCATCCGGCTCGTACTCAATCACGCGCAAATTCGGATCCAGGTAGTGGTTGGTGTGCACCATATATCCATCCTCCGCATACAGGATGGCAAACTTACGCGCCGATACTTCCACACTGTAAATTTCGCTACTTTCATGGGCCAGCAGGTGGTTATATCCGGCAGCCCGGTGTGGGATGAGCGTTTGCCGAATAGCCTCTCCCGGAGTTTTTGCCGATAAGGCTGCCCGTGATACCACTATCCGCGGTATACCAATACGATAATCAGTGGGATAAACCGAATCGCAGCATTGGGCAATGCCGTAAGCATTGAAGCCAATATTGGGGAGCAGCGCCCCATAGGTCATGGCTAAAAACGGCGGTTCGTCATTGGGTTCTGCGTGAATCAGGTACACATCCGGCTCATCATCTGGCAGCCAATCCTCGTTGTGCGCCAACAGCACGTGTCCGTCCGAGGTGTTGGTCTCACTGACTGCCATGCTGGTGCACTTGCTTAGGTGCAACGCATCCATGGCGACAGCCTCGAGGGCATTCACCACTCCCACATCATTGAAATCAACATTGGCACCCTCCGACAGGCCAACCAGCTCATCCACGTATTCAGGATAAAACTCCTGGGAAAACGGGATATATTTGCGCGCCTGCATCCGTGCACCCTCCCAATCTAATTCGAGGGTTTCATAGGTCGTTTCAATCAATTGGCGAGTGTTTTCCAAATTGTGATGGATTTGTTCTTTGCATGCTTCCCCAATCTGTCGGCCAATTTCTTTGTGTGTGCCCTTCACTTTGATAATCGGGACCGGATCAGCATGAATGCGATGACTTGGAATATTAATCTCAGGTTTCATAGGACACTTATTCTATCTGGAGTGTTAAGTGATCAGATATATATTTTGATGCTTTCAATTAATATCAGGCGTGCTATCAATTTTAATGGATAACAGCCGTTTTATGGAATGTGAAAAGTATAGCATATAATCAGCACTTTTTCGCCACACGGAAGCCTGGATAGGGTTCCCCTGATAAATATTTTATATGGAGATAAAA
>Ga0209609_10001964_pt1 | contig 11857 bp, 11 predicted proteins | sample LakKivw325mmetaG_FD_184136 | JGI IMG/M metagenome (GOLD analysis project Ga0209609, IMG submission 184136) | Anoxic lake water microbial communities from Lake Kivu, Rwanda to study Microbial Dark Matter (Phase II) - Lake Kivu water 325m metaG... | ecosystem: Environmental > Aquatic > Freshwater...
AAAAAGAAGCGGCGATTAGTTATATGGGGGCAGCTTAAGCAGGCCATTCTCCACTCTAAAAATTTAAGATAAGGAGTGGAGAATGTTTTTTTATAAAAAATCTGCTAAAATAAGGGAACAGGGGGCAGTGTACGAGGTCAGACCTCCTAAAAAGCTTGGGCCCAGTTCTGGGGAGGTCTGACCTCGTACACTGCCAGTGGAATTATTTCGTAATATGAAAAATAAAAAGGTTTTTGTTGTTTCTCTGGGCGGGTCGGTAATATATCCGGATACGCTTGACGCAAAATTTATCAGGCAGTTTTATAGCTTTACACTAAAAGCGATAAAAAACGGCTTTAAGTTTGTAATTATCACGGGCGGAGGAAAGCTTTGCCGCTTATATCAAAATACAGCGTCAAACATCGCTCGGGCTTCAAACAGCGACCTGGATTGGTTAGGCATTGGAATAACCAAGGTTAATGCTTTTCTGCTTAAAGCGCTTTTCAAAGAAAGGGTACATCCACTATTGCTTGACAAAAAGGAAAGAGTAAAAAGTTTTGGAAAGTTTCCCCTGATAATTGGCTGTGGCTGGGAGCCGGGCTGGAGCACCGATTACATTGCGGTGCAGACCGCCATTGACTTTAAAATTGGCACCGTAATCAATTTGGGCAAGCCCCATTATGTTTATACCGCTAACCCTGACAAAGACCCTTCCGCCAAACCTTTAAGTAAGCTAACCTGGCAGGATTATTTTGAAATCATTCCCAAGAAATGGGCTCCCGGCTTAAACACGCCCTTTGACCCAGTGGCCAGCCGCTTGGCGCAAAAGCATAACGTCACGGTAATCGTGGCTGACGGCCGCAACTTACCAAATTTTCAAAAAATTATTTCCGGCAAAAAATTTAAAGGTACAATTTTAAACAACTGAAGCGTTGCACATCGCGTGCGATCGCACGTGATGTGCAGCAGTGGTAAAGTTAAAAATAGTCACGCGTAAAATAATTGAAATGACCATCAACGAACTAAAAAAAGAAATAGGGAATTTGATTAGAAAAACCAGCACAGAGGTTTTTGGTCAAGAGCCAACTGATATAGCTTTAATTTTCCCGCCCAACGTTAAATTGGGCGATTTGGCTTTTGAATGTTTTGATTTGGCAAAGCAAACCAGCAAATCGCCAGCGGAAATTGCCTTGCAAATCGCTGAAAAAATTAGGCCCAACGAAGTTATTGAACGAATTACAGCTGTTGGCCAGTATGTTAATTTCAAAATCAATCGCGCTGTTTTATTTAGTTCGGTTTTAGAGGCAACCAATGGCCAAATCGCTGCAAAAAATATCAATAACAAAATAATGGTGGAATATCTTTCGCCAAACACCAACAAGCCCTTACACTTGGGACACTTAAGAAACGGGGCTTTGGGCATGGCCGTTAGCAATATTTTAGAGGCAAACGGCCAAAAAGTAATTAAGGCCAACTTAGTGAACGACAGGGGAGTGCATATTTGCAAATCAATGCTGGCCTGGCAAAAATGGGGTCAGGGCGCCACCCCACAATCAACCAACACCAAGGGCGACCATTTTGTTGGCCAGTGGTATGTGCGATACGCCATTGAAGCGGAAAAAAACCCTGATTTGGAGCAGGAAGTGCAAGATATGCTCAAAAAATGGGAAACGGGCGATCCTGAAACAATCAAGCTATGGGAAACGATGAATGACTGGGTGTATGAGGGCTTTAAAGCCACTTATGGACAATTCGGCCTGCAGTTTGACGTAATGTTTTACGAAAGCCAAACATATAAATTGGGTAAAGACATTGTTCAGCAGGGGATAGACAAGGGGCTTTTCAAGCAAACAGAAAATGGCAGTGTCATTACCGAACTACCAACTAAAGAATTTGGTTTAGACAAAGACGACCAGCCAAAAAAAATCACTCTGTTAAGGGAAGACGGCACCAGCGTTTACATCACCCAGGATTTGGGCACGGCCGTTCTGAAGTTCAAAGAACACAACTTGGACGAGTCAATTTACGTGGTGGGTTCGGAACAAAATTATCATTTTCGGGTGCTGTTTAAACTCTTGGAAATGCTTGGCTATTCCTGGGCTAAAAATTGCCATCACCTGTCTTACGGTATGGTTTATTTACCCGAAGGTAAAATGAAATCCCGTGAAGGCAAAGTAGTTGATGCTGATGATTTAATCAGCCAAATGGAAAAATTAGCTCGGATAGAGATTGAAACCCGACTAAAAGTTGGTACGGGGTCTGACCCCGTACCAACTCCCCAAGAAATAGAGGAAAGGGCTCATAAAATCGCCCTGTCAGCCATCAAGTTTTATTTATTGCGAGTAGGAGCAGAGCAAGATATCCATTTTAACCCGCAAGAGTCCCTATCGTTTGACGGCTTCACCGGGCCTTACTGCCAATATGCCTATGCCAGAGCAAAAAGCATACTACAAACTGCCAACCCTTCGACTCGCTTCGCGGTTCGGCTGAGCTCACCGTCGAAGCCTCGCTCAGGGCAAGCTCACCAACTTCCAACTTCCAACATCGATTATTCTTTGCTCGGTAACGAGGCCGAATTGCTCTTGGCGCAAAAACTAATGGCCTTCCCTGAAGTTATAGCAAACGCCGGGCAAAACCTTAAGCCATCAAAAATAGCGCTTTATGTTTATGATTTAGCCAAGGCCTTTAATCAGTTCTACCAAAAGCATTCGGTGCTCAAGGCCGACAACTCCGATTTAGCCAAGGCCCGCTTGAAATTGGTTGAGGCGGTTGCTAATGTTATTAAAAAATCCCTCAACTTAATAGGGGTTGACACTTTAGAAGAGATGTAAGCCCCCAATTGATAATTCGTAATTGATAATTGATAATTGACTATGCATTGTCTTTGCGAAGATAAAAATATCTGCTTGAATTGCCGCTCGTGGTTAGACAAGCTCAAAGATAAAATTCCGCTTTCAGAAAAAGAATTAGCCCTGCTGAAAAAACCTAAAAGGGTTTTTACTTTTATCATCCCCGTAAAAATGGACTCAGGAGAAGTTTGCTATTTTGACGGCTACCGGGTGCAATACAACGATGCCTTAGGCCCTACTAAAGGCGGCATCAGATTTCATCAAGAGGTACATTTGGAAGAGGTGAAAATGCTGGCTTTTTTGATGGCTTTAAAATGCAGCTTGTTGGGCCTGCCTTTCGGAGGCGCAAAAGGCGGTGTTTGCTGTGAGCCATCAAAACTTTCGCGAGGGGAATTGGAGTGCTTAAGCCGTGGCTTTATTCGCGAGACCCATAATTTCATTCTCCCATCGGGTCCATACCCACCGAGCGGAACGGCTAGTTTATTTCTGCCTGAAAAGATTGAAGCGTTACTCAAATCTTTAGAAAAATTCATAGTTATAATTGATACTCCGCCAGTAGGTTTTCCTGAAACCCTAGTGGTCGCGACTCAAGTGGGTATCACAATTTTTCTAACAAAAATAGGCCAGGCTAAAAAGAGTGTAGCAAAACAAGCCATAACCACTCTTGAACGGGCGAGAGCGAATGTTGTATTGGTAACTACTAATATAAAAACCCGTAGTCACTACTACGATTATTACTATAGGTACTACAAAAAAAAGCACGATGTACTTAACGGAAACGGGGGATAGCAGTTTTCCCCTTACTCAAGTCCACAGAGTATAAGACGTTCAAAAATGAACATTTTATCCTGTGGACTTTTTTATTTATTGCGCAGGGGTTGGTTTTTGGATATGATTAAGAGGAATATGAAAATAGCGATTGTTGATTACAAGGCAGGCAATCTACAAAATGTGACAAACGCGCTCAATGTACTGGGTAGGTCTTTTGAAATCGTCAAGGAACCAGCAGAGCTCTTTCGGTTTGACAAAGTAATCCTGCCCGGCGTTGGCGCGGCTGCGAGCGCTATGACAAAGCTGGCAGAGAGGGGATTTGACAAAGCCCTGCCCAATCTCAAAGTGCCGGTTTTGGGCATCTGTTTGGGATTGCAGTTGTCAGCTGATTTTTCAGAAGAGGGCAACGTAAAATGCCTATCAATCATCCCTGGCCGCGTTAAAAGGTTTGAAACCGACTTAAAAGTGCCGCATATGGGCTGGAACAAGGTGAAAATTATCCAACACAGCCCGCTTTTAACCGGCCTTTCTGACAATGATTTTTTTTATTTTGTGCATTCTTATTACTTGCAATGCCCCAAAGAGCTTATTGTTGGCGAAACCACCTACGATGTTATTTTTCCTTCTATTGTGCAAAAAGGTAATTTTTATGCTACGCAATTTCATCCGGAAAAATCCAGTAAATCCGGTTTACAATTATTAAAAAACTTTTGCGATTTATGCTAAAAAGCAAATCAGAAACAAGTCAACCGGTCTCTAATCTCACCAAACGGATTATTCCATGTCTTGACGTAAAAGAAGGCCGAGTAGTTAAGGGCATTAACTTTGAAAACCTGCAGGATGCCGGCGACCCTGCGGAACTGGGCAAAAGATATTCGGATGAGGGTGCTGATGAATTGGTGTTTTTGGATATAACGGCCTCAAAAGAGAACCGCCAAACCCTATTTGAACTTGTCGCTAAAGTGGCCAAGCAGGTTTTTATCCCTTTTACTGTGGGCGGAGGCATTAGAACCGTTGAGGAAATCCGCCGGTTGTTGCAATTGGGAGCCGACAAGGTATCTATCAATACGGCCGCTGTTTTGGACTCTGAATTTATCAGCAGAGCGGCTTTGGCTTTCGGCCAGCAGTGCATTGTCGTGGCGGTAGATGTAAAGAAAAAAGGAAATGGTTATAAGGTCTTTTTGAAAGGGGGTACCCAAGAAACCACTTGGGACGGCCTGGCCTGGATAAAAGAAGCGGAAAAGAAGGGGGCTGGAGAAATTTTACTAACCTCAATGGATAAAGACGGCACCAAAAGCGGCTATGATTTACCTTTTCTCAAAACAGTTTCCCAAGCAGTGAAAACTCCGGTGATTGCCTCGGGCGGAGCCGGCTCATTGGAGGATTTAAAAGCCGGCCTTATTGAAGGCCGAGCGGATGCAGTGTTAATAGCCAGTTTATTCCACTACAAAGAGATAAGCATTCGTCAAGCCAAGGACTATTTATCAGGCCAGGGCATTCCTATGCGCATTTGATTTTACAAGAACTTTCAAGTATCATAGAAAAATGGCTACAGATACCAATCCGCAAAAAATTGAGGACTTATTGAGCAGGGGAGTGGAAGAGGTAATTGATAAAGAGCACCTCAAAAAACAGCTAAAATCCGGTAAAAAACTGCGGGTCAAGCTTGGCATTGATCCGACCAGCCCCAACATCCATATTGGCCGATCTATACCTTTGCTGAAATTGAGAGATTTCCAGGAGTTGGGCCATCAAATCGTTTTAATTATCGGTGATTTCACCGGGGTGATTGGGGATACCTCTGACAAAGACAGCGAACGGCCAATGCTGACGGAAAAACAGATTAAAGAGAATATGAAAAGCTACATCCAGCAGGCCGAAAAGCTCATTGATATCAAAAAGTGCGAAGTCCGCCATAATAGTGAATGGCTTGGCAAACTTGATTACCACGAAATCGGCAGGCAGGCCGATACATTTTCTTTGGCTGAGTTTATCGCCAGAGAAAACATTAAAAAGCGGCTGACTGAGGGTAAGCGAATTTCACTTCGCGAGGTGCTTTATCCTCTGATGCAGGGCTATGATTCAGTGGTTATCAAAGCCGATGTTGAATTAGGTGGCACCGACCAAAGGTTTAATCTCTTGGCCGGCCGGGAACTACAGGAACGCTATGGTCAAGAGCCCCAAGATATTTTGACTAATCCCTTAATTGCCGGTTTGGACGGCCGCAAAATGAGCTCAAGCTGGGGCAACGTGATTAATCTTTTTGACCCGGCCAATGAGATGTTCGGCAAAATAATGTCACTCAAGGATGAGCTGATTGAAGATTACCTGAAACTGTGCACCCGACTGCCCCTGACAGAAATTGAACAAATGAAAAAAGAAATGACTAATCCGCGCGACTTAAAAACGGCCTTAGCCAAAGAAATCGTAAAAATGTATCACGGCGAAAAAGCCGCCGCAAAAGCCGGAGAGGAATTTAATAAGGTTTTTCAAAAAAAGGGCTTACCCAGCAGAATGCCTCAATGGCAAGCGGTGAAAGAGGAATATCCGATTTTAGATTTATTGTTTGAAAGCGGGCTGACCCCCTCAAAAGCTGAGGCCAAAAGAATGGTGGCGGGCAAAGCAGTTGAAATAAACGGCCAATTAAAAACCGACTGGCAGGAAAGGATAAAAATTGAAAATGATATGGTAATTCAAGTAGGCAAACGTAAGTTCGTAAGGGTCAAAATTTGAAATTTTTTTTATGACCAAACTTTTGATTGTTGAAGATGAACCAATACTAAGAGAAATGTACGCTGAAAGTTTCATTGAGAAGGGCTTGGAGGTAGTTACGGCAGAAAGTGCAGAAGAAGCCCTGCTAATGGTGGAACAACACTGGCCTGATTTAATTATGCTGGATATTCTTTTACCTAATGCCAATGGCAACCAAATGTTAGAGCAACTGCGTAAAAATCCTAAAACCGCAAAAATAAAAGTGGTGGCCTTTTCCAACTACGACGATAAAGTAGCCAAAGAAAAAGCAAGGGCCTTGGGTGTTTTGGATTATCTAATTAAAACCGACTACACTCCCCAAGAAACCGTTGAAAAGATAATGAGTTATTTACCCTGTTAAATACCCTGTAAAATAATTTTGCTTCGCAAGATTGCTGCTTCGCAGCATTTTACAGGGTATTAGAACTCGTAAATTCGTCGCCCTCCTGCGGCGGGCTCCTCATTAACGATTTCTAATATGCAAAGAACACTTATTAAAGATACCGTTTCTTCAGTAGGGCAAACCGTTTTGCTCAAGGGCTGGGCCAATACTGTTCGGGCACACGGAAGCATTGTTTTTATTGATTTAAGAGACAGAAGCGGAATAGCCCAAGTTGTGGCAACAGCTGAATTGGCCAAAGATATCAAAGAAGAGTATGTTTTACAAATTGAGGGCCTGGTTAGAAATCGCCCTCCAAAAATGGTGAACCCGAATTTAGCCACGGGCACCATAGAAGTGGAGGCCAAGGCCATAAAGATTATAGCCCAAGCCGAGCCCCTGCCTTTTGATATTAAGGAGGGAATGAACGTTGGCCTACCAACTTTATTGGACTGGCGGCCCTTGACATTAAGAAATGAAAAAAATCAAGCAATTTTTAAAATAGAAGAAGCGGTCATTGACAGCTTTAGAACCACTCTAAAAGAAATGGGCTTCACGGAAATTCAAGTGCCAACCATCGTGCCAACAGCCACCGAAGGGGGCTCGGAGGTGTTTAAAATTGACTATTACGGCAGGCCGGCTTACTTGGCCCAAAGCCCACAGCTTTACAAACAAATGCTGGTGGGCGTTTTTGAAAGAGTGTACACCTTGGCTCATGCTTACCGAGCCGAACCAAGTATCACCACGCGCCACTTAACCGAATATATTAGCTTGGACGCTGAAATGGGCTTTATTAACTCCTGGGACGATTTAATGGACACCTGCGAGGTTATCCTTAAAAATATGTTCGCTGACGTGGCGAAAAAATGCGAAAGGGACTTAAGAACTGCAAACGGCGTTATTCCTCAAATAACTGATAAAATCCCTCGCCTAAAAATGAGGGATGCCCAAAAAATCATTTTAGAAAGGACAGGCAGAGACCATACCAAAGAGCCGGATTTAGACCCCGAGGATGAAAAGGAAATTTGCCAATGGGCAAAAGAAAATTACGGCTCTGAATTGATTTTTATTACTCATTATCCCACTAAAAAACGGCCATTTTACACCTTTCCTGACCCCGAAGACCCGGACTACACCTTGAGCTTTGATATCTTGTGCCGCGGTCTGGAAATCACCACGGGCGGGCAAAGAATCAACGATTATCAGCAGCTCTTGGGAAACGTTAAAAAATGGGACAATAAGCCAGAAAACTTCGCCTTATATTTGCAGGCCTTTCAATACGGTATGCCGCCAGAAGGAGGTTTCGCCTTTGGAGCGGAGAGGATTGTTAAGCAGATATTAGGCCTGGAAAATTTACGAGAGGCCAGCTTATTCCCAAGAGATATGGGCAGAATTGACCAGCGTTTATCAACTGATAAAGAGAACAATGAATAAAATTATTTCAATTTTTATAGCTGCCATTATCGGTGGAGGAGTGTTTGGTCTATCCCTCAATGGTTTACATAAGGCCGAATTTGCCAAAAATCAGTTTTCAGCCAACGTCAACCAAACCGACCAAGAACTCCTTGCCAACTCAACAAGTACTACCAATGGTTGGAAAAGGAATCCAGCACCCGAAGTCCAAGCCAAAAGCGCTATTTTAGTTGAAATCGCAAGAAACAGCCAGCAAAACATCATTTGGGCTAAAAAAGCAGACCAGGAAAGCCCGATCGCCAGCTTAACCAAGCTAATGACCGCCGTGATTGCTGCAGAATTTTACCAGCAGAACCAAAACATTATCGTCACTAAACGGGCAATTGAACAATTAGATGAAGCAGGCAATTTGAGGGCAGGGGAGCGCCTCAATACGGAAAAACTCCTTAAAATTATGTTGCTTGAATCAAGTAACGACGCCGCTTTTGCATTAACCGAACCAATGGGCGGGCCCGAGGGATTTGTGGCCTTAATGAACTTAAAAGCGCAGGATATAGGGCTTGGCCACACCCGCTATTTTAATCCAAACGGCTTGGACCCCGAGGATACTCAAAGCCCGCCCGACCAAATCAATCACTCCACGGCCATTGATTTGGTGAAATTGGCCCAATACACTGTTGGTTATCACCCCGAGATTTTGGAAATCCTGGGCGAAAAAGAAATCTCCCTGTATTCGGGCGATGCTCAGTTTTATCACCAGCTCCAAACCACCAATGAGCTTTTAGACCGAAATCCCAACATTATCGGCGGCAAAACAGGCACCACTGAAAGGGCGAGGGGCTGTTTATTGCTGATATTAAAGGGGAAAACACCCGGAACGTATTTGGTGGCGGCGGTTTTAAATTCACCCGACAAGTTTGGCGATATGGAAAAAATCATCAGTAATTATGGCCTCTGAAAACGTCATTAAAATCCTAACCCTCTGCACCTTTTCCGCCTTTTTGGCTGTTTTGTGGACCCCATTTTTGACTAATTTTCTCTATAAGCACAAGCTTTGGCGCAAATCAGCCAGAGTTAAAGCAATTGACGGCGCTCCCGCTACTGTTTTTAACCAACTACATAAAGATAAAGAGGTATCAACACCGCGAATGGGCGGGCTTTTAATCTGGGTAACGACCATTTTTGTGGCCTTTCTTTTCGCGGGCCTAAATAAAATTTTCCCGGGCAATTATTGGATTGGCAAACTGGACTTTTTATCACGCAGTCAAACCTGGCTGCCTTTGGGCATATTGTTAGCAGGCAGTTTACTGGGCTTGGGCGATGATGTTTTGCAAATTTTCAGCAAAGGCAAGTATGTGGGCGGCGGTATTCGTTTCACGCGACGGCTGGCTGTTGTCTTGTTAATCGGAATTATTGCTGGTTGGTGGTTTTATTTTAAACTTGGCTGGCACACGATTCATATTCCCGGCAACGGCAACATTGAAATTGGCTTGTGGTACCTGCCTTTGTTTATTATCACGGTTTTGGCTTGCTGGGCCGGCGGAGTAATTGACGGCTTAGACGGCTTGGCCGGGGGTGTTTTTAGCATTATGTTTGGCGCTTTCTCCATCATCGCTTATGCCAACACCCAATATAATTTGGCGGCTTTTTGCGCGGTAATCGCAGGCACCACAATGGCATTTTTGTGGTTTAATGTCCCTCCGGCGCGTTTCTATATGGGCGAAACCGGCAGCATTGGATTAACCGCAGTTCTGGCGGCAGTGGCCTTTTTAACCGACTCATTGCTGGTTTTACCAATTATCGCCGGGCTATTGGTAATTGAAGTCGGCTCTATTCTTATACAGCTTTTCTCAAAAAGATTTTTTCACAAAAAAGTTTTCCTTTGCACTCCGATTCACCATCATTTGGAAGCCAAGGGCTGGTCACGGGAAAAAATCACGATGCGGTTCTGGATAATCAATTTGGTTTTGGCCATTATCGGCGTAGCAATAAGATTGCTTGGATAAATGCTGAAAAATCTTAAAGACAAAAAAATACTAATCTTAGGGTTTGGCAAAGAGGGAATTGATAGTTATTTGGCTTTGCGGAAGTTATTTCCAAATAAGGTTTTGGCGATTGCCGATAGAAAAAAAGCCGGGGAGTTTGACAAAAAAACGCAAAAAATTTTTACCAAAAACAAGAGCTTAAAATTGCATTTGGGCGAGAATTATTTAGAGAAAGTAGGGGATTATAACTTTATCATCAAAACGCCGGGCATTCCGGAAAAGGTTTACAAAAAATTTATAAAAAGAGGTGGTGTCATAACCTCACAGACCGAGATATTCTTTGACAATTTTCCCGGCTTGATTATCGGGGTAACCGGCACCAAGGGAAAAGGTACTACCTCGGGGCTGATCTATCAAATTTTAAAAACCGCGGGCTTAAAGGCCTATTGGCTTGGCAATGTGGGAAGCCCTGTTTTTCAATATCTCCTAAAAGCACGGCCCGACCATATCGCAGTTTATGAATTATCATCACATCAACTACAAAACTTCAAAAAATCGCCGCAAATCGCCGTATTTCTAAATCTTTTTACTGACCACCTGGATTACTACCGCAATTTTGCCGAGTACCAGAAAGCCAAAGCAAATATCGCGAGTCACCAAACAAATAACGATTTTTTAATTTACAATTCCAGCGACAAATTGGTCAGCCAAATCGCCAAAAAAAGCCGCGCCAAGAAAATCATTTTCAACTTAAAAAAGCCGCTAACGCCCTTAGAGCGATCGTTAAAAAGGTCTTACCGCTTGAAAGGGGGTTTTAATTTCCTGAATTTGAGAGCAGCCCTGGCCGTAGTTAAACTGTTTTATATAAGAAATAAAACAGTCATCAAAGCAGTCAAGGGCTTTAAAGGTTTGCCGCACCGCTTAGAGTTTGTTGGAAAATACAAAGGAATTGACTTTTACAATAACTCAATGGCAACCATTCCCCAAGCCACTATTTTAGATATCAAGACGTTCAACGGGCGACCCATATCATTAATCGTTGGGGGCTCTGATAAGGGCAGTGACTATAAGGCGTTATCCGAAGAAATTAGTAAAACATCCGTTAAAAATTTAATTGTTCTGGGGCAGGGGACTGGCCAAAAAATAGCAAGTATGGCCAAGCACTTTGGGCCGAAAAATCTTAATCGCTTCAAGGTGAAATCAATGCGCGAGGCGGTTAAAATCTGTTATGAAAAGACCCCAAAAAATGGCGTTTGTTTACTTTCGCCGGCTTCAGCTAGCTTTAATATGTTCAAGAATTATCAAGATAGGGGAAACCAATTCAAAAAATGGGTGAAAAAATGAAAAAATGGCAAAAAAACCGTTTAAAAAGAAACGCCATCCCGATTATCTCCTGCTAATTATCGTTGTGATATTGACCATGTGGGGGATTTTCGCTATGGGACTGATTTCTTTACCTCTTTCTCAACAAAGGTTTGGCGGCCCCTGGCATTATCTGCAAGGTCAGATTATCCGACTAGCTATTGGCATTATTTTAGCGGTTATACTGTATAAATTACCGTCCAAATTTTTTAAAAAAATCGCAGCGTTAATTTTTTTGGCCGCTCTGGTTTTGACTTTAGCGGTTTTTATTCCGGGGCTGGGGGTCAAAATCGGTGGGGGACAACGTTGGATTTCTTTAGGGGGTTTTTTGTTACAACCATCAGAATTTCTAAAACTTGCCTTTATTC
>Ga0209609_10001965_pt1 | contig 11856 bp, 14 predicted proteins | sample LakKivw325mmetaG_FD_184136 | JGI IMG/M metagenome (GOLD analysis project Ga0209609, IMG submission 184136) | Anoxic lake water microbial communities from Lake Kivu, Rwanda to study Microbial Dark Matter (Phase II) - Lake Kivu water 325m metaG... | ecosystem: Environmental > Aquatic > Freshwater...
GACTATTATTCCTTTTGATTCCAAGCTTCTGACGATTTCTTCCCCGGACACTCTCCTTGTCGCTTCGTGACGGGACATGGTGCGACCTGCTCCGTGGCAGCTGGAAAAGAAAGTTTCCTTACCGCCTTCGGTTCCCGCTAAAACATAGGAGGCAGTACCCATACTTCCCGGAATCAAAACCGGCTGGCCGCTTCCCTGATATTTTGCCGGAATTTCAGGATGTTTCGGGGGAAACGCTCTGGTGGCTCCTTTTCTATGCAGACAAAGTTCAATTTCCTTGCCTGAAACCTCATGTTTTTCAATCTTGGCTATGTTGTGAGCCACATCGTAAAGTACGTCTAAACGAGATGTTTTTTCTCCCACCACTCTCTTCCAGGCTGATCTGACGAAATGAGTGATCATTTGGCGGTTTGCCCAAGCGTAATTGGCTCCGCAAGCCATGGCTGAAAAATATCGTTCGCCTTCCGGAGAATTTATCGGACAAGCGACTAATTCCCTGTCAGCCAGTTTTATCCCGTATTTCGAAACCGCCCCCATCATCAATCTGATGTAATCGGTGGCAATCTGATGGCCCAATCCCCTGGAACCCGTATGAATCATGATTACGACCTGGTCTTTGAACAAGCCGAAGGTCTCAGCCGTCTTAAAGTCGAATATCTCCTCCACTTTCTGGATTTCCAGGAAATGATTGCCCGACCCTAACGTTCCCAATTGGTCCCTGCCTCTATCTTTTGCGTGATCTGAAACAGTGGAAGCATCTGCTAAATCAAGCCTTCCCTGAGATTCGCAATCTTCCAAATCTTCCCTTTCCCCATAACCCTGTTCAATCAACCTCTGGCTGCCGCATTCCAAGATTTTGTTGATTGAAGAGATGTCCAGCTTCAACTGTCTTCCACGGCCAAGACCGGAAGGAACTTCCTTTTGGATTTCAGTGGCCAACTTATCCAAATATGGCCTTATGTCTTTTTCGGAAAAATCAGATTTCAACAGCTTCATGCCACAGTTGATGTCATAACCCACGCCACCGGGAGAAATCACTCCTTCCTTCATGTCCATTGCCGCTACTCCGCCAATGGGAAAACCATAACCCTCGTGCATGTCCGGCATGCTGATACTGTAATTGACGACGCCAGGCAGAGTTGCCACGTTCACCAACTGTGCAATCGATCTGTCCCGGAAAACTTCCTCCAGCATTTTCGCCGAAACGTAAGCGCGGGCGGGGACTTTCATGTCCTGCCTGAAACTTTGAGGGATTTCCCACAGATAATCGTTTATTTTTCTAAAATCAGTTATTGAAAGCATTGAAAATTGAAATGAATTGAAAATTCATTGAAGTTTGAAATCATATATCAAATAAAACTGTTGCTTCCCAATATCTGCCCGAAACTTGGTGAATGTCTGCGTTATGATAGGTTACAGCTTTAATGTCTTCACCAAACCTTTCTGCTTTTAAAGCAGTCAATTCACCTTCTACTTCCTTGTCAGTAAGTTTCTGAAATTTGATATCTTTGTAAATTTCTTTATTAATCTGAATTAAATATAAAACTTCACTCAAAAAATCAACCAATAAAGACGGAGTGTCCAGAGACTTTATTTTGATCTTTCTTGTTATTTTTTCTTTTCCCGTCTCCGGCTTCATGCTTTCTTCCATGCCCAGCATCATATTCAAAAACAATTCTTCTCTCGTTTTTCCCGAAGCTCTTATTTTCAAGTCGGCCTTGTGTTCTAAAATCTCGTAATTTTTCATGGATTTAATTTAGCGAATTCCTCGCGGACAACCTTCCTGTCATCCCAAGGAATTTTCTTGCCGTCAGCCACGCACAGCCAGGGCTCCGAGCCCTTGCCGGTTATTACGACGACATCACCAGAATTAGCCATGCTAAGAGATTTTCCGATCGCCTCCCGCCTGTCTAAAACTTTCTCAGCCCTGTCAGCAGTTCCTGCGACGACCTGATCGATGATTTTCATCGGATCTTCGTCATACGGGTCTTCATTCGTGACAATGACCCTATCGCAGTTCTCCACCGCTATCTTGCCCAATACCTTCCTTTTCCATTTATCTCTTCCCCCACCACAAGCACCAAGCACACAAATCATCTTTCCAGTTTGCGGCTTAAGGGTCCGGTACACTTTTTCCAAGGCATTTGGGGTGAAAGCATAATCGACGAATACTTTGAATGGCTGAGAAATTACCTCTTCCATTCTGCCGGAAATCCCCTCTATTTTTTCCACTGCCTTTTTGCAAACATCCAATTTGATTCCCTGTGAAAGTCCTACGCAAGTTGCAGCCAAGGCGTTATAAATATTGAATTCGCCGGGTAATTTAAGTTTGAATTGTATTTCGTTGTTATTTATATCTCCCCGTTCTAAACCATAAGTGTATTTTTTCTTCGCCGGGAAGCGAAGGAAATAGTCAGCATTTTCATCGTCAAGGTTAATGACGTGAATGTTTTTAACCGTCTGGAACAGCTTTCCTTTCGCTTTTTTATAGTTATCGAAACCGCCGTGCGCCTCAATATGCTCGGGAGACAAATTTGTAAAAACCGCCACCTCAAAATCAATGAATTTGTGACGGTATTGTTTAATGCCCTCTGAAGTGACTTCTAAAACCGCAAACTGACATCCTGAATCTACTGCTTGTCTTAAGAATTTCTGAATAAAAAACCTGCCTGGCATCGTCATCTTAAAGGCATTGGGCCATTCCCTATCCTTTATTTTGAATCTGATGGATGACTGGGAAGCGATTTTCATTCCCGCCTCCTCAAAGATCTTCGTTATAAATTCAACAACGGTGGATTTTCCGTTTGTGCCCGTAACCCCAATCACCTTTATTTTTCTCGAGGGAAATCCGTACAAAACAGCGCCCGATAAGGCAAGACTGAAATGATAAAAATCAAGCAGAAACGGAGGTATAACCTTTTTCGCCAAGTTTTTAACATTCATATATTTTAATTCTAACCCAACTTGAAAAAAAAGAAAATTTTAGTTAAATTTAAGGGTACATTCAACGAATCTTTGATTCGTTTCGATTTTCAATAAATTTTTAATTTATCTCAATGTTTAAGTTAAAATCCTCATTGAGGCCGACGGGCGACCAGCCTCAGGCGATTGCCAAATTGGTTAAAAATCTGAAATCAGGAGCTCCTCATCAGGTTCTTTTGGGAGTTACCGGCTCCGGAAAAACCTTTACTATGGCCAAAGTAATCGAGAAAATCGGAAAACCGGTTCTGATAATTTCCCACAATAAAACCTTGGCTGCCCAGTTGTATCAGGAGTTCAAGGAGTTTTTTCCAGAAAATGGAGTTCATTATTTCGTATCGTATTACGACTACTATCAGCCCGAGGCCTATATCCCACAGACCGATACTTACATTGAAAAAGACGCCAAGATTAATGAAGAAATCGACAGATTAAGACATGCGGCAGTCCAAGACTTACTCAACAGAAAAGACGTCATCGTCGTCGCCTCGGTCTCCTGCATCTACAATATCGGCAGCCCGGAAGATTATCAGAAAGTTTCTTTGGAAATAAAGGCCAAGAAAAAGATAAAAAGAAAAGATCTGATAGTCCACCTGACGAATCTCCAATATCAGAGAAAGGACGTTGATTTCAATCCGGGCGCTTTCCGAGTCAGAGGGAATGTTATCGATGTTTTTTTGGTCACTGGCCAAGGCATTTTAAGAATAGAGTTTCTCGGCGATGAAATCGATAAATTATCGATTTCCCAACCCGACATTGATCCTAAATTTCACGTCCTAAATTCCAAATTCCAGCTCTATCCTGCTCATTTCTGGGTGGCGCCGCAGGAAAAATTAAATATTGCCGTTGAAAACATAAAATTGGAACTACAGGAACGATTGAAAAAACTGGAAAAGAATGGGAAATTATTGGAAAAACAAAGACTGGAGCAAAGGACGAATTACGATCTGGAAATGTTGAAAGAGGTCGGTTTCTGCCACGGAATCGAAAACTACTCAAGGCACTTGGAATTCAGAAAACCAGGCCAGTCCCCTTACGTACTGCTGGATTACTATCCTAAAGATTTCTTGATGTTTATAGATGAATCCCACCAAACCCTGCCTCAGCTCAGAGCAATGGCCGTCCAGGACAGGATAAGAAAGAAAACATTGATTGAATACGGTTTCCGGCTTCCCTCAGCAATCGACAATCGGCCTTTAACCTACGAAGAATTCGAGAAAAAAATAAACCAGGTTGTCTATGTTTCAGCTACACCATCAGAGGAAGAAAAAGAAAAAGCCGGAAAAAAACACATCGTCGAGCAATTGATCCGCCCGACAGGACTGCTGGAACCTTTAATCGAGATAAGGCCGACTGAAAATCAGGTTAAAGACTTGATTGAAGAAATCAAAAGAAGAGTTTCGAAAAAACAGAGGGTTCTGGCTCTGACTCTGACCAAGAGATTGGCCGAAGCCCTGACCGATTATTTGATTGAAAACGGCATTAAAACCCAGTGGCTGCATTCCGAAGTGAAAACGCTTGAAAGGCCGCAAATTCTCAAAGATTTGAGAGAGGGAAAATACGATGTCCTGGTGGGAATCAATCTTTTGAGAGAAGGACTGGATCTGCCGGAAGTAACCCTGGTAGCCATCCTGGATGCTGATAAGGAAGGTTTTTTAAGGTCGCAAACCACACTCATACAGACTATGGGAAGGGCGGCCCGGCATCCTGAAGGCTGCGTCATTCTTTACGCCGACAAAATCACCAAGTCGATGAAAAACGCAATCCAGGAAATTTTCAGAAGAAGGAAAATCCAAAAAGATTACAATAAAAAACACAATATTTCACCCCGTCCCATCGTAAAAGAAATAAGAGAATGGCCCTTCAGCAGAAAAGAAATGACGAAGATGGAATTCGGACCGATTCAAGATATAAAACTTCTTGAAAAAGAAATGAAAACGGCCGCCAAATCTTTGGACTTTGAAAGGGCAGCCGAAATAAGGGACTTGATAAAAAAATTGAAATAACTTAAGATATAACCATTATGGCCATCACCAAATCAGCGAAAAAAGCGATACGCAAGAGTTTCAGAAGGAGAACCAGAAACATTAAGAAAATAACGAATCTGAAGAATGCCTTGAAAAAGGTGAAAAGTTTGGTTAATCAAAAAAAGATAGAGGAAGCAAAAAAAATGCTTCCCAAGGTTTACGAAATTCTGGATAAAGCAGCAAAAACCGGCTTGATCAAGAGAAATACCGCTTCCCGCAAAAAATCCAGGATTGCCAAATCAATCTCTAAAGCTCGGTAAGGAATAAATCCAGGGCAGTTTCCGGTTCCATACGACCCGTCTTAATCGAAAGATCTGCCTGAAAAATCTTCTGGTAGATTTTTTTTAATTCAGGAAGCGTAAATTTACCGGCCTGGTCGTAGCTTTTTCTCACCACGAAAGGATGAAGTTTCGTAATTTTCAAAATGGCGTAATAAGGCTTCTGTCTCTCAATCAGGTCCTTCACCACTAAAAGATTCCTGAACTGGAAATTGATCATCGACAAAATATAAAGAGGAGGATCTCCTTTTTCCAAATGCTTACGGATTAGGTAAAGCGCCTGTTTTTTATTCCTCTGGGCCAGAGCATCTATTGTTTTGAAAATATCGGCCTCAATCTTTGGTTTTACCATGAGCTCCACGTCCTCTCCGTCAATCTTTTTATCCTCTTTAAGATTAACCAACTTTTTAATCTCATTGGAAAGTTGCCAAAGATCGTTGCCGGCATAATTTATGAGTTTATTCAAACCTTTTTCGTCGATAGAAGCTCCGAAATTTCTTAATTCCTTTCTAATCCAATTTTTCAATTTTTCTCCCTCTAAAAGTTGGAATTTCTGCGATTTGGCTTCCTTCTTTAAAAATTTAAACAGTCTGTCTTTTTCCGGAACGTCGTTCCCCTCATAAAAAACAACGATGTCTTTTGATTTGAGGAGATTTTTTGAGTTCTTCAGGAATTTTTCCTTAAAATCTTGGCTGGAGAAAACACTGGAAAGAACGATCAGTTTTTTTTCGTCGAACATCGAAATTTGCTGTAAAACATCGCTGAATTTATCAAAGGTTAAATTTTCACCCTCGAAATACTGCAAATTCAGTCCGCTTTTGTGGATCGTTTTATATTGCTCTACGATTTCATTTAACTTGTGACGAGACCTGTAAGTGTCCTGTCCGTAGAGAAAATAGAACATAGTGGTAATATCTAATTAATCGCTTCGCTCTATAGAATGTGGTTAACCGAGTTAACCACAAATTTTTAACCCGTTTCCGATATGGAAATCTCTTATTATTTCTGGCAACTGGGACAAAAATGAGCCGATCTGCCGCCGATTTTCAGTCTTTTGACAATGCCTCCGCAACGGCTGCATTTTTCGCCTTCTTTTTGATAAACCTTATGGTATAAACTATAATCGCCTTTTTTGCCGCAAGCATCAATATAATACTCGACCGACGAACCGCGGTGCTTTATAGCTTTATTCAGAATCTTCTTGATATTTTGATGTATTCTCTTTATTTCTTCTTCGGACAAAGTTTTAACCTGACGTAGGGGATGGACTTTGGACTCGAATAAAATTTCGTCTGAATAAATATTGCCTATGCCAGCAATAAACTTCTGATCCATCAGCAGGGGTTTGATTTTAGCATTGGGTCTCCGGCATAAAAGTTCTTTAAAAAGATCCAAGCTAATCTCCAACGCCTCAGGACCGAATTGTTTCTCCAAAGCCTTTGTGTCTTTTATCTTTCTCCACCAGCCGAATTTACGGGCATCGTTGAAAATTAATTTTGAACCATCGTTGAAATTAAAAACCTTCCGAGTATATCGCGAAGGTTGGCCGTTAAAAATTAACTGGCCGGTAAGTTTCAAATGAATGATCAGGCTTGAATGATCGGAAAAATCGACGATCAGAACCTTTCCCCTTCTCCTTAATCCAACAATCTTTTTGCCGTTCAATTTCTTGCCGATAATTTTCGACGATAACTGCCGTCGAATTGTCTCCACTTCGGGGAGTTCGGGCATGTTATTTCATTACCGCCTTGATTTTGTCTATAATTTCACCGGGGGTGAAATGAGCTTTTATCAAATAATCAGCCGCTCCCAGCTTCAACCCTTTTTCCACGTCTTCCTTCTGCCCGAGATTGGAAAGGATTATGACCGGAATCGAACTCAAAGACGGATCTTCTCTCATTTTGGTCAGCACTTCAAAACCATCAATGCCCGGCAAAATAAGATCGAGAAGGACCAAACCTGGCTTTTCTTCTTTGATTTTTTTAATCCCTTCTTCCCCGTCCACAGCCTCGGATATGTTATATCCTTCCTTAATCAGTTTCTGGGAAATAAGTTCCCGGAGAAATTTGTCGTCCTCGATGATTAGAATTGTTTTCTCCATAAAGTTAACCTATTTGTTTCTTTACTTTATCAACCACTTCTTGGGGATCAAACTCGGTCTTTATCAGCCAGTCTTTAGCTCCCAATTTCTGGGCCCTGTCGATTTCCACCGGTTGTCCGGAGTTGGAAATTACGATTACCGGTATTCCCTTCAAATCCTTGTCTTTCTGCATCTCTTCCATGACTTCAAACCCTCCTTTTCTGGGCATAATGATGTCCAGCAGTACGAGGTCTGGCCTTGCCTCTCTCATTAATTTTAACCCGTCTTCCCCGTTTCTGGCAACCGACACCTCGTAACCGTCCTGGGTCAGTTTTCGCTGAAGAAGGGTAACCATAAGTTCTTCGTCTTCGATAAGTATAATTTTTTTAGCCATATATTTTAAAATTTTATTAGAAAGCCGCAAAAATCGTCTCCCAAACCAATACACCTTTTCTCTTCCACGCTGACGTCTTTAATAGCACCTTCTGCTCCGGCGATGACTATCGATCTTTGTTTTGAAATAACTCCATCCAAATATCCCTCAATGAATCCTTCTTCAAAAAAACAAAGGTTCTGCAGAATATTCGGGACTCCCGCGGTCAAAGATGATTCATATATTTTCAGCTGAGCTCCCTTCATTTTGGGCATTATTTCAATTTCTATTCTTCCTTCTCTCAAATATTCGAAAATCTTCTTTATTTCTTCCAGAATCAAAGAAAGTTCTGATTTCTCGCAATTCGTGCCCAATCTTTTTCCGAGCTTCATTCCGGCCAACCTTAAAGCCGACTGATAACCTACCGAAGCCCACTGCAAACTGAAAACAACCATTCTTAAAAGTCGAATATCCGCTATGTCGCCGAATTCTTTTCTCAAAGGCTTTGGAGATTTTCCCTCAATAATATTTTTCAGGTCTTCTTCCAAACCTTCAATAATCTTTTCCATGGTCAACGACTATTATTACCTAACGATGTATTTTTTGGCCAAAATATAACTTCCTCGGATTAAATAGATGCTGGCTATCATCTGAACAACGAAGAAAACGATTACCAAAACTTGACCAATAATCCATTGATAAAGAATGGGTACTTCGATCAATTCGTGAATCACGCTCCAAACCATTGCCCACCAGAAAATTTTCCACTCTTCGGGAATCGGCCTTTCGGCATAAAACTTCCGCAGGTACTTAATGATGTAATAAGCGGCTGCCCCAAAACCGAAGACGATGGGAATGTGGATCAAGAGGACATAAAGATTCATGCCGAGCATCGTAGGACCGAAAGGATACGTTAAGGGATTTACTGCGTTAAATTCTAAGATAGGCATAGTTTTAGGATGTTACTTCTTTATATAAGAAATAAGCGCCGAGACCAATCATCAAACCGCCGAGAGCGTGAGGAACGACCAGAAGAAAATTAACTTCGATGAATCCTGGAAGCGGCCACTCATAAAAAGCAAGCATTTCTCCGATTTCGGCAATGGCCGTGATGAAAAGACCCCACAAAATAAACTTCCATGATTTTTGAATTTTTCTTCCAGAGAAAAAACCTTTGGTATATTGGATGATGTAATAAGCGGCAATAACGAAAGCAACGGCGGAAAAAACCAATCCCACTAAAGTCGGCCATTTCAACCATCCCAGTGTCTGTCCCATAAGAGTATCTATGTTGAAATTATCAATTCCCAGCATCAAGGGCTTGGGAGTAGGAGTTAACGGTACAATCATATTTTTATCTTATTTCCACTTTCTAATTTTCTATTTCGACCTTTGCTTATCATTAATATATTTTAATCTTTCGTCGCAAAATAAGCAACAACCAGCCACTGGACTATTTCAGTGATTGCCAAGACGGAAAAAATCAACAATTCCTTCTGTAAAAACAGATAAACCATCAGGATGAATTCAATCGCCTCTAAAAATCCGATGATTATTCCCCCTCTAATCAAAGATTTTCTGGTGAAAATCAACCAAATCTGAACTATATTTATAATAACAAAAATTAAGACTAAAAAAAATAAAACGTTGTTCGTCATTATTTTTTAAAACTCTTTCAAAAATTCCTCAAACTCCTTCTTCACGGGGATGCTGAAGAAAAAGGTCGTCCCTTCTCCTTCTTTCGACTCGAACCATATTTTACCGCCGTGTGCCTCAATTATATTCTTGGTGATGAAAAGACCGAGACCAGAGCCTTCTGTTTCCATTCTCATAACGTTGGCTGCTCTGAAGAATTTGGTGAAAACGCGCTCCTGTTGGTCTTGGGGAATTCCCACACCGGTGTCTTTTATTGACAGCTGTATTTCTTTACCTTCATTAAGAGATTCTAGGGAAATTGTGATTTTTCCACCAGAGGGCGTATATCTTACGGCATTATCAAGGAGATTTTGTATCGCTAACCTCACTTTCTCAACGTCAATCGTTATTCTTGGTAGCTTCGTTCTTGGCTTCTTGAATTCCAAGGTGATGTTCTTTCTTTTCGTTTCGTCCTGGTAGGAATTAACCACGAACTGGACAACATTTTCAAAAGCGGAGAGAACGGGTTTGTAGAGATATCTTCCTTCCTCTATCCTGGTCACATCCAAAAGATCGTTGATTAGGTTAATCATCCTTTCATTCGACTGATAAGTTTTCTCGATGAATTCTCTCTGCTTTTTGGTAATTTCCCCAAGGTCCCCATCCAAAAGCATTCTCAGGGTCCATTTAATAGCGGAAAGAGGCGTTCTAAGCTGGTGGGCGGCCAAGGAAACGAATTCCGTCTTTATCCTTTCCACCATCTTCTCTCTGGTGATGTCGTGGAGAACGACCAAAGTTCCAAATTTATCTTCGCCGAAAACCATTGGAACGGTGGAAACCTCTATGGTTAAGTTCTCGCTCACCATCAATTCTTTTCTGAAAATCCCCTTAATCTCCATGCCCAATAAATTCACCAAGGTCCTGAGATTGGGAAACCTTACCAGCTCCAGAATTGAATTACCGACAACTTCCTTTGTTTTGACGCTGAAGAAATTTTCAGCTTGGGGATTGATCAAGGAAAGATTATTGTTTTTATCGAAAACCAGCAAACCGTCAGAAAGATTGGCAACAATGGTCAAGGTTTTGTTTTTTTCCCCTTCTGCATCTTCCCTTGCTTCTTCCACGTCTTCCAGCATGTTCATCAGGGCCTTCCTTGAATCTTCCAGTTCTTCGGTCCTTTCTTCAACTCTTTCTTCCAGTTTCTCCCGGGATTTTTTGGTTTCGGAAATGTCGTTTATCGCCAAGAAATAACCGATGAAGTTTCCTTTATTATCCCTTCTGACGGAAACGGAAATACTAACCGGTATTTTCTTTTCCTCCTTTGAAACTAAAGTCAGTTCTTTTATTTTAGAACCTCCTTTTTGTTGACTCTGATCCAAAAAAAGATTTATTTCTTTCTTTTCCGAAAAAATGAGATCTAATGGTTCTCCTATTATTTCTGAAGATTTATAGCCGGTTAATTTCTGGAAAGCCTGATTGACGTCGATGATGAATTTGGGAGGATTGACAGCACAAATAGCCAAAGGTAAGAAATACGAGAACTCTTCAATGTAAGTTTCCAAATCTTCCAAATCTTCTTTGGCTTTTTCCAGTTCTTTCTCTATTATTTCTTTTTTCTCGGGTTTCGCTTTGTCCATAATTTACTTCCATCGTGCGACGTATTCGTGATAAGGGTCGCCCCGGAACACGCATTTGGTCTCTTCCATGGTGATGTCTTTGCTCTTTATGACGTACTGGCACATGCGCAGGAAATATCCCCTATGGAAGATGCAAACAATGGGATGGGTTTTGTATCCTTTTATCCTGACCGACATGTATTTTTCTTTTTCGTTAAACTCACCTATTTCCAGCTTGCCGAAATCGTAATGTTTCTCCCAATATTTCGGCGTCATTTCAAACGTTTTTCTGGGAGACAAAAAATATTTCATCAACAACTTGACGATGAAGGAATATTTTGGAGCCGTATTTCCCATATCAAAGATGTCCTCATCCGTCCAGTTGAACAATTCCTTGGCAACCAGAATGACCAAAATGGTATGAGCTTCGGAATACCAATTCAACGGTTCCACCTCGCTGAATTTTATCGGGTAACCCAGTTCTTCCATTTTTCTTTCCACGGCCGTCAGACCCTTCTCGCCTTCTCTCTGGCGAATGTAAGCAGCATGGGTTTGGAAAACCGCCCCCCTGACGTTGCCTTTAACCTGCATTAATCTGTCCGCTTCTTCTTTTAAAGAAAGTTTGTCCATACTATTCCCAAGTTATCAAAATCTCGTGGTAAGGATCTCCGCGGAATACGCATTTGGTTTCTTGAGTTTTGAAATTCTTGGCGTCCTGCAGCAGGAATTGGCTGATTCTTTTGAAATAACCGCGGAAATAAACGCATAAAATCGGGTGAACCTTAAAATCCCTGATGCGCACAATGAAATACTTTTCTTTCAGGGAATAACCCGGTGCTTCAAGCTTCCCAACCGTATAGTGCTTTTC
>Ga0209609_10001966_pt1 | contig 11852 bp, 14 predicted proteins | sample LakKivw325mmetaG_FD_184136 | JGI IMG/M metagenome (GOLD analysis project Ga0209609, IMG submission 184136) | Anoxic lake water microbial communities from Lake Kivu, Rwanda to study Microbial Dark Matter (Phase II) - Lake Kivu water 325m metaG... | ecosystem: Environmental > Aquatic > Freshwater...
TGAACCGGCATCCTCTGCTCTGCAATAAACAAAATCCGGCAGGAGGGTGGTACACTTTTCAATGACCAGAATTGGTACAGTTTTAAATTACCATTGACAATGTCTTCGTTTATTGATATCTCGTGGGTGGAATAACATCGTTTTTTTATAACATTAATACATCGAGGAGGATTGAAGAGTGAAGATTCAAGAGATCCGTCAAATTGCAAAATCATGGGGTATCGACGCCAGGGTTGGCCGTTCTAAACAGGACATCATCCGGGATATTCAAATAACGGAGGGATACTCACCGTGCTTTGGAACGAAGGAAACCTGTGAAAACGATTGCCTGTGGAAGAAAGACTGCACGAACAACAGGTAACACAGTATCCTGTCCGTTAAAAAACTGCCGTTGATGATTTAGAGATAAATGCGTCCGTCAACGTAATGACTGATCCGTTTAAGGAGGAAAAGGCTGTGAACGGACCTGAAATCGTAAAAAAGACGGGAAAAACGGCTGTGCTGCTGATTTCCCCGGAGACAGGCAGGTTGCCTGAGGAGATGGGGAGCCTTGCCAGATACATCTCTGGCAAAACCGGAGGCCTTGGAGAAGTCGCTGCAGCGCTGTGCGAGGGGATCAGTGCGAGGGGAATCGATTGTCATGTGGCGACCATCAATCTGAAGAAAAGATTCCGGCAGGAATGCGATCTCGATGAGGAAAATTGGCGGGAAATAAGGTACAAGATCGATCCGGACAAAATCCACCTGGTCAGTTCGTCCATATTCTCCAACCTGGCCAGCGCCTATTCAGGGAATCCCCTCTTGAACGCCGCAGAATTTCAAAAACAGGTCGTCAACAACATCATCAAAAACATACGCGCCAAGTACGGGGGCAGGCTGATCCTTCACAGCCACGACTGGATGGCGGGAGGCGCGATCACGGCCTACGCGAAATCGAGAGGCTGTCCGACCCTGCATACGATTCACAATGTCCACACCGGACATATTCCGCTGGATATGCTGTTCGGCATCGACATTGACAACATAGCCTGGAATATCTTTTTTTCGGAAGATCACGGAAAACCATGCCTCGATTCCCAAGCCACAGCCATCAAGAGCGCCACGATGGTCAATTTCGTCGGGGACAGATTTCTCAGGGAAATCATCGAAGATCACTTTTTAGACAGACCGATTATTCCGTCCAGCGTCAGACAGGAAGTGAAGGCGAAATATCACCAAGGTGCGGCTCTGGCGATCACGAACGCGCCGTCTCTGAGGATGTACCCCGAACGATGCGAATTTTTAGTAAGGAAATACGGTCCCGACGATGACGTTATAGTTGCAAAGAGAGAAAATCTCGTGGAATTCCAGAAGAGGACGGGGCTTATTGTCAACCCGGAGGCGATTCTTCTCTATTGGCCGTCCCGGTTGGATACGTCACAAAAAGGAGTCGAGCTGATAGAGCATATCGCCCATCACTTTGTCACCGAACACGGAGACGTTCAGATTGCCGTCGTCGGGAACGGCGTCGGTCACGATCAGACACACGAGGAAATCCTGGGACGCATTGCCTGCGCATCCGGTGGAAAGATCGCGTACCAGCGCTTCTCCGAGGCGCTTTCCATGCTCGGATACGCCGCTGCAAACGTCGTCTTTGGCGCCTCCCTGTACGAGCCGTGCGGCCAGATTGATCAAGTCGGGAATCTTTTCGGTGCAATCGCGGTAAACCGTGACACCGGCGGCTATCATGACAAGGTTAAAGACTTACAATTGATGATAGACGGCGCCCCCCGAGACGAAGGCAACGGATTTCTCTTCCGGGATTACGATACCGGCGGATTATGGTACGGACTATCCAAAAGTGTGCAGTTTTACCGAATGCCGTTGAATATTCAGGAAAAACAAATCAAGAGGATCATGAGAGAAACCCGACAGAAATATGATTTGAACACCATGGTGGATGAATATGTAAAAGTCTACGAAAGGCTCAACGGCGGCCATCCCCTGGTTTAGCTACAGGCTCCCCTTTCAGGGCATTATCCGTCTTGCAACGCTCATAACGCCGCAAAGGTCATCTTCGTTCCCGCCATGTTCAGGATAAATTTGTCCGGCAGGGCCTTTTCGATCTCCATGACAGCCTTCCGGCCGGTACAGTGGCAGGGGATAAGATAGTCCGGATCAATCTTTTTCAGTTCTTCGATGGTCCGGCCGATGATCCCCTCGAAAAGCTTGCCGGAGAGATGATAGCCCCCCATGATGACGTGAACTTTATCGATCCCCGTGACCTCCCGGGCATACTGAACCGTATTCACAATGCCCGCGTGAGCGCAACCCGAGAGAACGACCAGACCCTTGTCCTTCAGATGCATGACGATGGATGTGTCGTCTTCGATGGGATCCCACTTTTCATGACCATCGTCCTGATAATGGGCGATGGGGAAGCCTTTCTCAAAATCGGTTTTACGGGGTATCTCGCCCAGAAACAACAAGGCGTCTTCTAACAGTGGATAAGGCGTAGTGGATTCCACCAGATTCAGACCTGACGCGCTGATCTGTCCCCGGCCCAAAGGAGAAAAGGAGATTTTCGTGTTCCCGGGCATTTTCAGATAACGGGGTGAGCGGAAAACCGCCGGATGGACAACAAAGGGAATGTTCCGCGCCCCGACCAGCGCCGCCAGCTTATCAAATCCGCCGGTATGGTCGTTGTGTCCGTGGGAGAGGACCACGGCGCCCACCAGGGATAAATCGGCGCCCAATATCCCGGCATTGTACGCCGCCCCTTCCTCGGAAAATCCGAAATCGAACAGGAGGGTTCCGGTCTTTCCTTCCCGTGTTGCCCGGACGACGGCGGAAAAACCGTGCTCCGAAAGGACGGACTGGTGGAAATATCCGTCCTTCAGGGGAATCGCCCGGGTTACGATGGCGTTGTTGTCCATCGCTGTTATCTCGATATAGTTGTCCTGAAGGGTAAGGATTTCTATTCTGTCTAAAGGCTTCAATTTTTGATCGGCCATTTTCTTATCCTCCTTGCTGAATGATGAAAATCAGAGAGCCGCTTTTTTAAGATCTTGGTTTCATTCCCAAAAGGGGTTGGACGGCCTTGTTAAAGGCCTGGGCAGCCTTCGTTTCTCCGTAATGATAAATAAAGGGTTTCCCGCTGTCGGAAGCCTCCACGATCAGCGGTTCTATAGGAATTCTGCCGAGAAAGGGGACCCCCGTCTCACCGGCCATTTTTTCGCCGCCGCCTCTCTTGAAAACATCAATGACCTGCGAACAATGGGGACAGACCAGCCCACTCATGTTTTCTATCACTCCCAGAACGGGGAGTTTCAGCTGTTTGCAGAAATCAATGGATTTTCTCACATCAATCAGGGACAAATCCTGCGGGGTGGTGACAATAATCGCCCCGTCAGCGTTTGGAATCAGCTGCGCAACGGAAAGGGGTTCATCTCCCGTGCCCGGGGGAAAGTCGATAATGAGATAATCAAGCTCTCCCCAATTCACCTCGGCTAAAAGCTGCTTGATGACGCTTATCTTCATAGGGCCCCGCCAGATCACGGCCTTATCCTGCTCCGCCATGAAAAACCCGATGGACATCACCTTGACTCCTTCCACAAAATCGATCGGCTCAATTCCGTTTTCACCGGATTTCAGGGATTTCCCGTTGAGATGAAGCAGCGTGGGTATGCTGGGACCATGAAAATCCGCATCCAGAATGCCCACTTTTTTTCCTTCAAGGCCCAGGGCAACGGCGATGTTTACCGCCACCGTGCTCTTGCCGACCCCCCCTTTCCCGGACAGGACCATAATCTTGTGTTTAATCTGCGCCATACGATCCTGAAGGGACATGTCCTCAACAAAGGCTCTCAACTTTTCGTCGGGAGCGCTCCCTTCTTCTTTGTTTTCTTGTTGTTTTCCAGTTGCTTGATGTTTTTTACAATCCATTCTATGCTCCTTTTTAAAACGATATTCTCTTGTTTGAATCGTTCACCATCGATTCGATTTTGTTCCATAGTGAGACGATTTCCTTTTTTTTAGTGCGGAATGTACAGCTGTGGCCCTTGTGTGTCAAGGTGAGATTCGCCCGTACCCGCGGTTACATTCCCTTGACACCCGAACTCATTTTTTCTATACCGACATCTATACGCGAAATAAAACAAAAATGTCATAAGGGAGGAAAACAAAATTATGCTGCAAGACGGTGAAAAAGGTGTGATTATCCAGCGCGACAAAAAAACCTATGCGGTTGCGCCTCATATTCCCTGCGGGGTTGTCAGCCCCGACACGCTTCGCAAACTGGCCGACGTGGCCGAAAAATACAATGCAGCGGCGTTGAAAATCACCAGCGCGGCGCGCATCGCCATGGTAGGATTGAAAGAGGAAGACGTGGACAATGTCTGGGCTGATCTCGGCATGCCCCCCGGCGCAGCCATCGGGCTGTGTGTGAGAAGCATTAAGGCATGCCCCGGAACAGCCTTCTGCAAACGCGGTCAGCAGGACAGTCTCGGGCTCGGACTCAAGCTTGATGAAAAATACCACGGACTGGAAGTTCCGGGAAAGTGCAAGTTCGGCGTCAGCGGCTGTGTGAATCAGTGCGCTGAAACCTGCATCAAAGATATCGGTCTGGTGGGTTTTCCCAAAGGATGGAGGATTATGGTGGGTGGCAACGGAGGGGCAAGGCCCAGGCTTTCCCAGGAACTTGCCAGGGACCTGACGACAGAAGATGCGCTCAATCTGGTTGACAAGATTCTTGCCTATTACAAGGCCAATGCGGCGCCACGCCAGAGAATGGGAGACATGATCGACAAAATGGGTTTCGAGACGTTCTCGAAAGCCATCCTTGCCTGACCCTTACTGCCGGGAATTCGTGCGAAAAGATCAACGTAATTTGTTGATCATGCCGGCCATGTAGCCGGCGCCGAAACCATTGTCGATATTGACCACGCAGACGCCGCCTGCGCAACTGTTCAACATGGACAGAAGAGCGGCAACTCCCTGAAAGCTGGCACCATAACCCACGCTTGTCGGCACGGCAATCACCGGCTTGTCCACAAGACCGCCGACCAGACTGGGGAGGGCGCCTTCCATACCGGCAACAACGACAATCACCCGGGCGCCCCGGATTACATCCAGCTTGTCGAACAGGCGATGTACGCCGGCCACGCCCACATCAACGACTCTTTCCACCCGGTTTCCAAAAAGCTCCGCAGTGACGGCGGCTTCCTCGGCAACAGGCAGGTCCGATGTTCCCGCTGTAACCACCGCAATATAACTGTCCGTCGTCTCCATCGCTCTCTTCCTGACGGTTATGGCTTTTGCAATTGGATGATAGACGGCATCGGAACAGATTTTCCTGATCTCCTCAAACAGCGACTCATCGGCCCTGGTAGCCAGAATATTTGAATCCCGCTCCAGCATGGCCCGGATGATCGTTTTGATCTGCTGGGTTGTTTTGCCGGGACAGAAAATCACTTCCGGATATCCTACCCGGATTTCCCGGTGCGTGTCGAGCTTCGCGTATCCGAGATCCACGTAGGGCAGATGCTTCAACAGCGACATCGCTTCGTCGATGCCGGTCCGGCCATCGCGAATATCTTTCAGCAAATCTTTGAGCGCTTCCGAGTTCATACAACCAACCTTCTAAGACTTTTTCCCTTTCAGGGTTCTGTTCATGCTTCCCGTCTGATAGCCTTCAAGCTCCATGGCCACAAAACCGTACCCAAATCCTTTGAGCGTCTTTGAGATGTCATCAAGAAGCTCTTCGCGAAAAAGTCTCTTTCGATCTTCCCGTCTGAATTCGATCCGTGCCAGAACGCCGTCGCTCCGCACTCTCACGAAAGCAAAACCCATATCCATGAGATACCGTTCTGACTTTTCGATCCTTTCCAATTCAGGAAGGGTGATCTCACGGCCATAAGGGATTCTGGATAAAAGACACGCGTACGGCGGCTTCTGCCAGTTTGGGACGCCGTTCAGTCTGGACATTGCCCTGATGTCCTCCTTGGTAAATTCCTGCAACAGCAGCGGGCTTACAATCCCCAACTCCTTCAGGGCCTTCATTCCCGGTCGATATTCCTTGAGATCATCCGCATTCGTCCCGTCCAGAACGTGATGAATCCCTTCTTTCAGGGCTTCCTCTTTCAACACGGAAAACAGATATCTCTTGCAGCGGTAGCACCGGTCATCGGGGTTGAATCTGATCTCGTCGATGAGCGGGAGCTTGATCAGTTTATGCCGAATGCCCATGTTTTGAGCAATTTCCATCGCCTCCCGGATTTCCCACCCCGGCATGTACGGGGTTGAGACCGTCACCGCCGTCACCCCTTCTTTCAGCGCGTCGTGTGCAGCCCAAAGCAGAAACGTGCTGTCAAGGCCTCCCGAAAAAGCGATCATGCAGGTTTTCAATGATTTCAGATGGTCGATGAGTCCTTTGTATCGGTCGGGTGCAAACATTATCACTCCCCGGATTTCAAACTGTCATAGATTTCTTTTATGCTCACGCCTTTTTCTCTGGCCAACTTTTTACACTCCTCATACTCCGGCTTGGATTTGATCTTTTCCCCGCGGTAATACGCATTCTTTACGGATATTTCACCATATTTCGTCGATACCTTTGAAAAGTCCCGTCTCAGCATGGTCTTGGTAACCTTGCGGGTTCGCACGCCGAGGGTAGATGTCCGGAGGAGGAGTATTTTTTCAACGGATTTCAGCTCTCTGTCATGACACAGAACGCTGATTTTCACGGCCGGTCGCGATTTCTTCATGATGACAGGGACAAGAAAAACATCCTGCGCGCCGGCCTCAAACAGGGCATCCATGACATCATCATAGAATTCCGGATTCATATCGTCAATATTGCATTCAACCATAAAGGCTTCGCTAATCTCCACGTCATCCGCGAACGCATCTTCCCCCATATCTCCAAGAAAGATTCTTAACACATTCGGAATATCCGTATCTCTGTGACCAATGCCGTAGCCGATTTTCCGAGGCGTAAAGTTCATTTCTTCGGTGAAAGCATCAACGGTAGCCGCCAGAATGGCCGCCCCGGTTGGCGTAGTGGTTTCGAACGGCACGAGGCCTGATTTAATGGGGATTTCCCTGAGGATTTCCGCTGTCGCGGGCGCCGGAACAGGCAGACTGCCATGGGCGCATTTCACAAAACCGCCCCCCACCTGCACGGGGGAAGATAAAACCCTGTCTACATTTAAAGACTCCAGACAGAGGGCTGCCCCGACGATATCCACGATGGAATCAACCGCCCCGATTTCATGAAAATGAACGTCATCGATATTGCATCCGTGAATCTTTGCCTCCGCCTGCGCGATCTTTGTAAAAATCTTGAGGCTTAAAGTTTTGACTTTTTGGGAGAAGTCGCTCTCTTCAATGAGCTTTGAAATGTTCCTGAATGACCTGTGATACGGCACATTCTTTTCAGACAGGACGACTTCGACCCTCGTGCCGCTGACGCCCCTGCGCTGATCCATGGTGATCCTGATTTCATACGGATCAATGGCCAGTTTCTTCAATTCGTTCACCAGCCGGTCCTGATCCACGCCGACATCGATCATAGCCCCGAGATTCATATCGCCGCTGATGCCGGAAAAACAGTCATAATACAGTATCTTCATTCTTCATGCCTTTCAAGAAAACTTTCTAATTTTAAATGGCATCAAAATCATTTACACCAGGTGTCACCTTATTTAAATGGGACCCCTATCGGAAAGAGCATGGGTACTTCCTTTTGATACCTGCGATACACATCTCCGAACTCTGCGACGAGATCCCGCTCCTCGAGAATTGTTCCGAAAACGATCCACGCGGTCCACGATACATTAAACAACAATCTATCGGCTGTAATGTCCGGACAGGACCATATCATGCAGAGGACAAAGAAATATAACGGATGCCTTACATAGCGGTAAGGTCCTGCGATGATGAATCTTCCTTTTCGGGGCTGTCGATCACGGAGTTTGCGTAATATCATCTTTCCTCCAAGAGCATCGAAGTCTTCCAATGCCCTCACGCCCCAAACAAATCCGGCAATGGAGAGCATAAAGATACTCCGAAGAAACCAGCGAAAAGCGCCTTCCGCAACGAACAGGGAATGCGTTGATGCCTGCCACAAGATGACCGTCATGAAAAGAACGACACCGGACGCTATTGAATACAGCGCACCGAAGTATTCCTCCCGGAAAAACTGAGATAAAAACCGGCGCGACGACCTGCGAATCATGAGGCTGTGCTGAATAAAAAACACACAGGACAGGGCTGCATCAAACCAAAATACAGCCCTGTTACTAAACCCGAAACTTACAATGTTGAGGGAACCTTCAAACAGAAACAATACAAATGCGAGTAACGACCCACCTCCCAAAAGGAACGAGAGATATATAAGCATGTAAGACGGGTAAGTTTGTATCATTCACGCTGATCGGGATAGACGAAAACATTATATTGTTATTTTTTCTGAGACGGGAGTTTTGCCAGCTCAACGTCCCAGTATTCGCGGTTTGCCCCCTCGATATACAGATCGTGGGGAATCAACGGCTCTTCAAGCTTGCCTGCCAACACCTCGGAAATCTTTCCATGTATGACTACCTCCCGGCCCGCTTCCTCTACCAGCTTTAGGTAATTGGTGATAGTATCCCGAAGTATCGGCGGGGGATCCGGCAGCAGGGGGCCGCCGCCCCTGTATATTTCAGCAACAAGTTCTGCCTGGAAATTTCTGGCGATTCTGCGAAACAGCAGGCGCAGGACCTGAAAGTGGGACTGTTCCGGAAATCCGCAATTCGAGATGACGGCAAATTTTTGTTTATTTTCAAATCTCGATACATGGCGGCATTCGCCCTCTTCGTTTTTCTCAAAATGAGGATCGGCAAGTGGAACAAGCCTGTCCATGAAGTTTTTCATGACGCCCGTAACATTATCGACATACAGCGGTGTGGCAAACACCACGATATCCGAGGCGATAAATTTCTGCAGCAGGTCAGCCATATCATCTTTATGAACGCACCTTCCCGGTGTCTTGATCCAGCAATGAAAACAACCCAGGCAGTGCTTGATCTTCTTTCGGACGAGAAAGATGTTTTCCACTTCCGCGCCGGCATCGGCCGCCCCTTTCGCGAAGGCCTGCACCATGACATGGGTGGCACTCTGCTTCCCTTTCGGGCTTCCGTTAAAAACCGTTATTTTCATGAATACCCTTCCTTTTGAGACGATCGAACCTCTCCAGCAAAGCCTGGTCCATAGATACCCCGAATCTTACCAATTCAGACATTATTGATTTTCCTTTTCATATTTTTGATTTAAGGTATCATATTCCTGAAATCTGTGTCAACGCTTTAGAAATAAGGTATCATATGGAGAGAAACCTCGAAACAATCCTTTTCGACGCTGCAACCAGGATCGGCATTTTCCTGAATGATAAGCAATTGTCACTGTTTTCACAATATTACAGAGAGCTTGTCGTCTGGAACGAAAAAATGAATCTGGTTTCTGTAAAATCAGACCTTGACATTCCCATCAAACACTTTATCGATTCCCTGACGCCGGTGATTTTCCTGACGAGCACCTCTGTGAGGCTTCTCGACATCGGCGCTGGGGCCGGCTTCCCCGGGTTGCCGATGAAAATCGCCGTGCCTTTCCTGAAGGTCTCCCTCCTGGAGTCGTCACGCAAAAAAACTTCTTTTCTCAAACACGTCATCCGGACCCTGGCTTTTGATGAAACCACTGTGATTCACAACCGGGTCGAACACCTGATTGCCGATGTCAGATACAGAAATTACTTCGATACCGTCATCTCAAGGGCAACATTTAAACTTTCCGCCTTGATTCCGATAAGTTCCTTTTTCTTGAGACATAACGGAACCGTCATGGCCATGAAGGGAAAAAACGTCACAGATGAACTCAATGAGGCGATTGAAATATCTGAAATGTCATCAGGGTTGACCTTCCTTGCCTGTCACGAGATTCGGCTGCCCGTGACCGGCGACCTTCGAAAAATTGTGATTTTTAAAAAAACGGTAAATCATTAAAACCGTCCAAAATAATCCTTCTCAAAGAACATGTTTTATGCTACTTTTCGCCATCAATTCACCGTCACGAAAGAACCGGATCTGTTCTATTAAATCATGCGTAAAATCATATGCATAGCAAATCAGAAGGGGGGAGTAGGAAAAACCACAACGGCCATCAATCTGTCTGCATCACTGGCAGCGGCGGAAAGAAAGACGCTGCTTATCGATTGCGACTCCCAGGGCAATGCCACGAGCGGTATGGGAATCGACAGAGACATGATCAGCAAGCAGAATCTATATCATGCCTTGATCGGCAAGGTTTCCCTGAAAGAGGTGATTGTGGACACACAGCTCCCCCATCTCGATATGGCGCCTTCCAATCAAGATCTGATCGGGATTGAGGTTGAATTCATACATCTTGAAGAGAGAGAGAAGAAACTCAGAAGCCTCCTTCACCATCTCGATACGGACTACGATTTCATTATTATTGACTGCCCCCCGTCGCTCGGTTTCCTGACAGTCAATGCCCTCGTTGCCTCTGATTATCTGATCATCCCGCTCCAGTGCGAATATTTCGCCATGGAGGGTCTCGGATATTTACTCAATACAGTCAGGCTCATCAAGGCAAGATTAAACCCGGCCCTGACACTCGGGGGGATTCTTTTAACCATGTTTGATTCGAGAAACCTGTTGTCCCACCGGGTCAGTGAAGACGTGAGAAGCCATTTCGGTAAAAGTGTCTTTAAAACCGTCATTCCGAGAAACGTAAGATTGTCGGAAAGCCCGAGTCATGGTCTTCCCATTATTCTTTATGATATCAAATCACGCGGTGCCATTTCCTACATGGAACTTACGAGAGAAATTTTAACCAACGGGAGGATATAGATGCCACAAAAAGGATCTCTCGGCAAAGGACTCGGGGCCATCCTTCCCGATCTTCTTGATGATATCAGCACCAGGCCTTCGTTCATCCTGTGCGGGATTGAGGAGCTTTCACCAAACCGTTTTCAATCCCGGAAAAATTTCAATGACAATGAGCAAAAACGCCTTGTTGCATCGGTCAGGGAAAATGGTATCATTCAGCCCATTATTGTGAGAAAGTCCGGCCAGGGCTACGAAATTATTGCGGGAGAACGGCGCTGGAGGGCCGCTCAAGAAGCCGGCATCAGGGATGTGCCTATCGTTATCCGGGATGTGGAAGATTCGGACGCAGCGGAAATGTCCCTGATTGAAAATATTCAGAGAGAAGACCTCAATTCCCTCGAAGAGGCCGAAGCCTTCGCCATGCTCATTGAAAAGTTCAATATCTCGCAGGAGGAACTCTCAACCAGGGTCGGCAAGGACCGCTCAACCATCGCCAATACCATCCGGTTGCTAAAACTGCCCCAGGAAGTTAAACAGGCACTGCGCGACAAAACCCTTACCGCAGGCCACGCACGTTCCCTGCTCGCTCTCGACTCTCCCGCAGAGCAGATACAGGTCTTTCACGTCATCAAAAAGAAGTCGCTCAGCGTGAGAGATACGGAACGTCTGATACAGAACAGGAAAAGAACACCGTCGAAGATGAAATCAGCAAGACAAGATCCTTCCCTTCTTGATCTCGAAAATACCCTTTCCTCACGATTGATGACGGCGGTCCACGTTACCCGGGGGAAAAAATCAGGCAGGATAGAAATTAGATTTAATACAGTGGAAGAACTCCATCGTTTGGTCACATTGCTCACATCCATCTAACCTTTATCAACAGATGTTGATAAATTGTTTACAGGTATTCAGAATTGGAAATTCTCTGGGAAAAAAGTCTTCAAATCATTAAGGAAAAAGTTAGTCAGCAAAACTTTGAAACATGGATAC
>Ga0209609_10001967_pt1 | contig 11850 bp, 11 predicted proteins | sample LakKivw325mmetaG_FD_184136 | JGI IMG/M metagenome (GOLD analysis project Ga0209609, IMG submission 184136) | Anoxic lake water microbial communities from Lake Kivu, Rwanda to study Microbial Dark Matter (Phase II) - Lake Kivu water 325m metaG... | ecosystem: Environmental > Aquatic > Freshwater...
CTCTCAGCCTCTGTGGCTGTCGCGCTGGCGACCAGCCCGACGCCACCTGCCCCACCGCCAGCCGAGCGCCGCGGCTGAAGCCCGACTACACTGGCACCGTCATCCCGTGCAACATCGCTCCCCTGAACTTCAGCGTCGAGGAGCCCGGCACGGCGTACTTCGCGCACCTGCGCGGAAGTGACGGGATCTCCCTGACCGTCCGCAGCCGCACGCCGCACATCGTGATGTCCCAAGGTCAATGGCGCCGTCTGGTCGCCACGGAGGGCAGCACTCTCACCCTGGAGGTGTCGGTGAAGGCTGCCGACGGGCGCTGGCAACGCTTCGCGCCGGTCACCAACACCATCGGCCCGCCGGTGGACCGCTACCTGGCGTATCGTCAGATCGGGCAGGTCTTCAGCTACTTCCGCGACATCCGCGTCATGCAGCGCGACCTGACCGGCTTCGCGGAGCGGCAGGTGTTCTGGGGGGGCCAGGCCGCGGAGGGCTGTGTGAACTGCCACACCTTCTGCAACAACCGCCCCGAGTTGATGACGCTGGGCATCCGCAGCGGCAAGTACGGCAACTGCGCGCTCGTGGCCGACCACGGCCGCGTCACCAAGATGGACGCCATCTGGGGCTACAACTCCTGGCATCCGTCCGGGCAGGCCGTCGCCTACTCGATGAACAAGGTCCGCCAGTTCTTCCACGACGCGGCCATGGAGGTGCGGGATGTGGTGGACCTGGACTCCGATGTCGTCGTCTACCGCGCCGACACCGGCGCCGTCGAGAGCGACCCGGCCATCGCCGACCCGGACCGCCTCGAGACCTATCCGTCCTGGTCGCCCGACGGCAAGACCCTCTACTTCTGCAGCGCGCCGATCCTCTGGCAGGACCGCGAGACCGTCCCCCCGATCCGGTACGCGGACCTGCACTACGAGTTGCGGCGGGTGTCGTACGACCTCGCGAGCCATCGCTTCGGCCGCCCGGAGACGGTGCTGCCGGTGGAGCAGGCGGGCCGGAGCATCCTGGAGCCCCGTGTCTCACCCGACGGGCGCTGGCTGCTGTTCTGCATGTGCGACTATGGCTGCTTCCCGATCTACCGCCCGTCCAGCGACCTGTACCTGATGGACCTGCGCACCGGGGCCTACCGCCGTCTGGACATCAACAGCGACCAGTCGGAGTCGTGGCACTCGTGGTCCAGCAACAGCCGCTGGATCGCCTTCAGCAGCCGGCGGATAGATGGGGTCTTCACGCGCACGTATTTCGCGCATGTAGATGAGCAGGGCCGCATCGCCAAGCCCTTCATTCTGCCCCAACGGGACCCGACCTTCTACGACTCGTTTCTCAAGACGTTCAGCGTCCCGGAGTTCATCACAGCGCCGGTGCAGACCACCGACCGGGAACTGGCGCGGGCCGTTCGCTCCGACCGCAAGGTGAAGCTGACCTTGCCCGAGGTGTCCATGACGCGCAAGAGCAAGCAGCCTTCCCCCACCGAGCCTTGGCAGCAGTCGAACCAGCGCTGAGAGCGCCTCACCCGATGGCGTCCCCCTTGCCGATGTGGCGGTCCCGTTCTACAGAGCCGCACTGCAGCACAGTCGCCGGCTGCCGGTTGCCTTTCTGCGGCGGCTCTGCCATAATGAGAGACCACCCGCCGCTGCTGCGAACGCACTGGAGGTTGCCCGATGCTGGACCGCAAGATCATCAGGGAAGAACCCGACCGCCTGCGCGAGGCGATCCGCAACCGCGGCTCCGACTTCGACGTGGACGAACTGATCCGCCTGGATGAGCGGCGCCGCGAACTGCTCGAAGTCGAGCAGCTCAAGGCCGAGCGCAACCGCCTGTCCAAGGACATCGGGGAGGCCATCAAGAGCGGCGGGAGCGCCGACGATCTGAAGGCCCAGGTAGCGGACCTCAAGGAGCGCATCGCCGCGATGGAGGCGGAGCTGGCGGAGGTGGACGAAGTCTTTGATCTACGAATGTTAGAGGTTCCTAACATGCCCCTTTCGGAGGTCCCGGTCGGGGGCGGCGAGGAGGACAATGTCGTCCTGCATGAGCGTGGCCGCAAGCCCGCTTTCGACTTCGACCCCCTCCCCCACTGGGAGGTCGGCGAGAGACTCGGCATCCTCAGCTTCGCCACCGCGGCCAAGATGGCCGGCGCTCGTTTTGCTTGTGACTTCGCCGGCGCGGCGCAGCTCGAGCGCGCGCTGATGAACCTGATGCTCGATACGCATACGCGTCAGCATGGCTATACGGAAGTCGGCCCGCCCTTCCTGGCCAATGCGCAGTCGCTGGTCGGGACGGGGTCGCTGCCCAAGTTCGAGGAGGACCTCTTCAAGACCACCACTGGCCACTACCTCATCCCGACGGCCGAGGTCCCCTTGACGAACATCCACCAGGGCGACATCCTCGAAGCAGCCGACCTGCCGAAGTGCTACACGGCGTACACGCCATGCTTCCGCAGCGAGGCTGGGGCGGCCGGGCGCGAGTCACGCGGCCTCATTCGCCTGCACCAGTTCAACAAGGTCGAACTGATGAAGTTCACCACACCCGACACGGCCGCCGACGAACTGGAGAAGCTCACGCAGAATGCCGAGAGGATCCTCGAGTTGTTGGGCCTGGCGTATCGCCGCATCATTCTGTGCACCGGCGACATGGGCTTTGGCTCGGAGCGCACCTATGACCTCGAGGTCTGGATGCCCGGCATGGGTCGCTGGGTCGAGATTTCGTCGTGCAGTCAGTATGGTGAGTTCCAGGCGCGCCGGTGCGATACGCGGTACCGGCCCGAGGCGGAGAGCAGGCCCACGTTCGTGCACACCATGAACGGCTCGGGGCTCGCGATCGGGCGGAGCCTCGCGGCGATCCTGGAGAACTACCAGCAGGAGAATGGCACCGTAGTGGTCCCTGAGGCCCTGAGAGCGTACATGGGCGGCCGCTCGGAGATCAACCGGCCCTTGCCCTGAAGAGGTCCCTGATGCTACCTGCTGGCGCGTTCGCCGTGGTGCTGATGCTGGGGGGCACGCAGATCATGCTCCCTGCGCCGGCGTTCGTCGAGCAGGGCCGGGTCTGGGCGCCGGGGCGTGAGGTGCTGCAGCGCATCGGCTGCAAGGTGCGATGGCAGGCCGACCCGCGGGCAATGGTTGCGACGTACAGCGACCAGACGCTCGTCTTCCCCGAACAGCCACCGCCCTGGCCGACCCCGGCGACGCCCGAGCAGGCGCGGTTCGCGCGCCGCGTCGGTGACGTGCTGTACGTCCCCCTGCTGGCGCTGCGCGGCTTCCGGCTGCAACCGATGTGGGAGCCCGGAGCGCGCCGCGTCGTCCTGCGCGACCCCACCCCAACGGCAGTCTCCCTCGCCGCGCTCCTGAACAATCCCGCCCAATGGCTTGATCACACCGTAGCCCTCGTCGGTGACTACCTCGGGTGGGACGCCTACCCGTTCTGCTATGCCACGCGCACCGGGCCCCCCGTCGGTCCCGGCGATTGGGTGCTTGGTGACGAGGACGGTGCCATCTACTGCACCCCGGATCCTGTGCCACCCGCGCCCGCCCAGCCGGGGCTGGCTCCCGCCCTTCCAGCCGGGCCTGTTCTCACTCCGTACGGTGCGCTCGGCCGGCGGCTTACGGTCACGGGTCGCGTCCAGTTGGCGCCCTCGGGCGTGCCCTACCTGCGTCACGGTGTGGTCAGCTTCGTCACCGGCCGGCAGGGCGTGTCTTGCCTGCTGGTGCTGCAGCAGCACACGTGCAACGCCGGACGTCCACTGCCGTGGGAACTTGTGATCTACAATCCCGGGCCGACTGCCCTGGCACTGCCCCGTGTTGAGAACCTGTTGGTTTCAGTGGCGTCGCCCGGGGGTTCTATGTACCTGACACAACAAAGTTTGCACTCACGAACTTGTCCAGATTCGGTTCCAGCACAGGACGAGTGGCGGGTCGCCGGCGAGTGGCGTGTGCCCGAGGACGCACCCCCGGGCACGTATGCCATGACGGTTGCGCTCGACGGCGACTTGCGCAGCTACCGCCGTCACTTCGAGGTGTCGCGCCCCATTATTGAGGGGATGAGATGAATCGGCGCCTGCTGGGGCTAGGGCTACTGGTGTTCACTGTCGGGGTCCTTACCGGCGCGGTGTTGGTTCATCTGCGCGGCCGTCCGCCGACGGGGCGGCATCCCTCCGTCACGGTGCCCATCGCTGCGGCGGCCTCAGCACCCACCCCACCCGTGGAGGGGATACGCTTCTCCACCACGCCTCAGGATTTGGGCGCAACCGCAGAGCTGCTGCCCTCTGGCACAGCCGCGGTGTTCGCCTTCTATTGCCTGCCGGAGTTACCCCATGGTAGTCTCCCGAAGGCGGCCTGGCGCTTCAATGGCAAGCCCTTGGGGGGCGTAGGAAGTGGCGACGTTCAGGCGGATCGAGGCCGCCCCGGGCACGGCATGGTTGTGCTGCATGCACCGGGCGGCAAGCTTGCGCCTGGCGCGTACGAACTCCAGCTCCAGACGGATCGGCGGAAGTTCAGCGCCAGCTTCGTCGCTGCTCCTGAGGCGCAGGCGGTTCTCGCGCAGGCGGCTCCGGCCGAGGCGGCGCTGGCGTTGACACAGCATGTTGTTGCGCGTGGCGTCGGGAAGGACGGAAGTCCATCCGGGCCAACGAGCAAGTTCACACAGACCGAGCGTGTCCACTATGTGCTGCGCTATCGGGGGGCTGAACCGGGGATGGCGGTCAGGGTGACTTGGTGGGTAGGCAATCTGGAGATCAAGGCGGCGCGGCGTGAGGTCGTATTGCCCGCCACCGAGGGATGGGCCCACGCCTGGATGCAGGCCCAGAACGGGCTGCCGGCCGGCACATACACCGTCCGCGCCGCGACCTCAGGGGATACGCAGGCTCTGGCGACCGACAGCTTCACCGTGCGTTGAGGGAGCGCTATCCCTCGTCGCCGGGCAGGGCCAGCGTGGTGAGGAGGCGTTCCAGGTCCGTCTGGTCGTAGTAGCGGATGTGGATGACGCCACCGCGTTTGGCCCCCGGGCGAATGACCACCTTGGCAGCCAGCGCGGTCTGCAGGCGCTGTTCGGCCGCAGCCACGTGCGGGTCACGCGCCGTGTCGCGCCCGCGCGCCGACGTGCCTCGCGGGGAGACCGGGCCGGCAGGGCGTTCGTTCGCCTCCACTTCCCCCGGTGACAGCGTCTCCCGCACCATGCGCTCGGCTTCCCGCACACTGAGCCCCTGCTCCCGAACCTCCTCGACCACCTTTGCGAAGCTCTCGTGGCCTAGCAGGGGCAGCAGGGCCCGGCCGTGCCCTTCGGAGAGCTGACCGGAGCGGATGTCCTCCTGAACCTCGGTCGGTAACTCGAGGATCCGCATGGTGTTGGCTACCCCGGATCGGCTCTTGCCGATCTTCTTGGCCACGTCCTCCTGGGTCATCCCGAATTCCGTCACCAGCATCCGGTAGCCACGCGCGGCGTCAATGGCGTTCAAGTCATCCCGCTGCAGGTTCTCGATCATCGCCAGTTCGAGCAACTGAACGTCATCCACAGTCTGAACGAGACAGGGAATCGTGTGCAGGCCAGCGCGCCGGGCGGCTCGCCAGCGCCTTTCCCCCGCCACCAGCTGGTAGCCGCTGTCCGTGCTGCGCACCAGGACGGGCTGCAGCACTCCGTGCGTTTCGATGGAGAGGGTCAACTCCTCGAGCGAGGAGTCGTCCATCGCCTGGCGCGGTTGCAGCGGATTCGGCTCAATGTCATCGAGCGGCACCTCAATGACCGCTCGGCTTTGCGCCAGGGAATCCCCGGATAGGAGGTCACTCAGCCCTCTGCCCAGACCTTTCTTACGCATTGCCGAATACCTCCTTGTAGAGCATCCAGTAGCGCTTGGATCCGACGCTGTGCGGGTCGTACACCACAGCCGGTTGCCCGTGCCCCGGTGCTTCCGCCAGCCGGATGTTGCGCGGGATTAGCGTCTCGTAGACACGCCCATGAAACGTGTTCCGGACATCCTCGGCGACCTCCATGGACAGGTTGGTGCGGGAGTCGTACATCGTGAGCACCATCCCGCCGATCTGGAGTGCCGGGTTGATTTGGCTCTGAACGAGGTTGATCACCTTCATGAGTTGTGACAGGCCTTCCAGGGCATAGTATTCGCACTGGATCGGTATCAGGGCCTTCTGCGCGGCGGCCAGGGCATTCACGGTCAGGATGCCCAATGAGGGTGCAGTGTCAATGATGATGATGTCATAGGACTTGCGGACAGGGTCAAGCGCATGCCGCAGGCGGGTGTCGCGGGCGATGGCGCTGGCCAGGGTCATGTCCGCACCCGCGAGGTTGATGGTCGCGGGCACGACGTCGAGACCGTCCACGCAGGTCTTGGTGGTTGCGTCCTTGATCGTGAAAGGGGGGCCGCCGGTGATGTCCGAGGTCAGTACGTCGTAGAGACAGCGCTGCAGAGCGCGACGGTCCACGCCGAGACCGCTCGTGGCGTTTCCCTGGGGATCGGCATCAACCAGGAGTACGCGCTTTCCGTCACTGGCGGCCCATGCCGCCAGGTTCACCGCTGTGGTGGTCTTGCCGACGCCACCCTTCTGGTTGATGATGGCGTAGATCTCCTGCATGTGAGGGCCTCCCCATGGCGATGCGGCCGAACAGGCGAGAATCGGCTACGCACGCCGGTATAGGGTGAGCACGAGGGACGGGAGTTCAGTTGAATCCGTCCGGAGTGCTTTCAAGCCGTCAGGAGCGTCTACGAGGCCAGGCTGGTGCCATAGGGCGACCACTCCGCCAGGTCTGACCCAGCCCGCGGCATCGCCCAAAGCCTGCGCCGCAGGCCCAAAAGCCCGCACAAGCACCGTCGCAAAGCCCGGCCCATTACCTGGGGCTGGCTCGGATAGTTCCGTCAGCAACGATCGCACGTTCGCGATGCCGTGGCGCCGTGCAGCCACGTCCGTGAATTGTATCACACGATCTCGCCGGTCTGCAAGCACAATTTTGTGACCTGGCAGACAAATGCCAAGGGAAAGCCCCACAGCGCCCGATCCGGCGCCGAAATCCAATAGAGGTGAACCCACTAGGGGCATGACATCATGGGTGAGCAGGAGCAGCGCGGGAGCTACCAGGTTCTCACACATGGCGAGGGGATCTACGTACCTCGTCAGACCCATCCGGTGTGCGGCCGGTGCGAGCCACGCCACAAGCGAGCCAATCTGCTCGATCTGCGCCTCGGTCAGAGTCAGTCCATGCCGTGAAGCGTATTTCTCCAGACAGAGCGCCGTTTCTTCCAAACCAGATGCATGTTTCACGTGAAACAGCCATTCCAGGAGCTGGATTGTTCGTTCAACCATATACCATTGCGGCAACGAGCACAAGGGGGAAGTCAGTTGATTCCGGAAGTCGGGGGTACCATCGGCTGAACAGCTCGCAGGATCTGCTCGGCCGAGGCATTCGTTGGATCGTCAATGAGGGCGGCCTGGGCCTCCTGATGCACGACCCCGAACCATGCCATCGCATCATCAAGGGCGTCCGCCTGCATCGCCGCAGAAGCGCGAATCAGGGCGGTCAAAGCCAGACTCGCATGTGCAAAGGCCCGCAAATGGGCAGGAGTGCGTATTCGCTGGTCCATGAGTTGTTTGCTCCCCGGCAGACGCTCCCCAATCTCCAGAGTCTTCCTGAACCACTCGTCGGCTTCGTCCAGTGCGGCCGTCTGCCCGGCCGTGGCCCGATCCGTGAGGGCCTTGATCGAGTCCATCAGGGCCGGGTCCCCGATCCCCAGGTACGTGGTCCCCATCGAGAAAGCCGCCAGACCCATGTCCGGGTCCAGCTTGAGCGCCCTTCGGTAGTAGCGCCGCGCCTCCTCGAAGTCAGCGCGGATCTGCGCCTGCAGGCCCAGTTGGTACTCTCGTTTGGCTCGCTGGGCCGGCTGCATCCAGATCGCGACCGGTATGGCGATGGCGATGGCCAACAGCAGTAGGGACCCGATAATCCCGCCGACCAGACATCCGCGGCGCGGCTGAGCAGCCGGGAAGTCGTGCTCGATGCGGCCTTCTTCCGGCGCATGTTCCGATGGCGCAGGGGGCGTCTGGGCTGCTGGTCCCAGCCGAGCGCAGCGGGGGCACTCCTCTTCGAGCGGACGCATCGCGTACCCGCATCGGGGACAGACGCCGCCGGCCACCATCGGCAGGTCAGCAGGCTCTTCCTCTCGCGCCGGCTGGGCCCGCTCCGGGCGTGGAGGCTTGTGGGGAGCGTCGGGTGACTGCTGCAGCGGTGTTCCAGCGGGTTCAGTCGCGAACTCGATGTCAAGCACGTCATTGCCCGACGGGGAATCGTCCTCGTCGTCGAAGCTGATGTCCAGGATATCGTCTTTGTCGTCAGGCATCATGGCACTTTTTCGGCAATGTATGTATAGCTTATTCTCTCTAACCTATACTACCGGCGCATCCATGACAGGAACCCGCCGCGCTGCTTTCGCTTGTCCTCGGCGTATGTCAGCTTCGAGAGCAGCTGCTGAAGCTCCTCGCTCCGCTCCGCGTCATCGTAGATCAGACACCCGGGAAGGCGCTCAATGACGCCGCCTCGCCATGCGAAAACGGCCACCAGGTCCTGCACAGGGTCGAGGACGAGGGCCACGTGTCGGGAATGCGCAAAGAAATGCTCCTGGATGAAGCGGTCATGGGCCGACAAGAACGGACCGAAACCAGGATGGGTGTGGTACCAACCGACGATGCGCACGGATTTGCCGCGTTGATCGAGATCGGCGTGAATGCGCTCCCAGGCGTCGTGGGTGAAGGTGACGTGGGTCAGGCTGGCCTCGTTGCTGTCGGCGATGATGATGTCCGCAACGCGTGTGAGGCGCCCGCGCGGCGTCTGGGCGAAGTCGCCGAGCAGAACACCGCCCACCTCGCGGTCGGTCTGGTCGCTGCCATGACCGATCATGTCAAGGAGGGCATCGGCGGCCACAGCGACTGACGGACCGCCCTTATCGGCGCCAAGCGTGGCCACCTGCACGCCAGAGTCATGCCAGGGGTCCCAGTCCACCAGATCCTCAGCGTCGCAAGACGGTTCAAGCACGAGATCGTCTTTAGACGGGGAGTCCGTGGGGCTCATTGCTTCGGGTCTCCACTGGGCGGAGGAGGAGACACTAGCGGTGCATCAGGCGCCTGGGGCGACGCCGCAGGCGCCGGAGAGGTGGGGGACGGGGGCGCAGGCGGCGGAGTGGCGGCCTCAGCACCAGGAGTGACTGCGTCTCGGACGGTGGTGAGCTGGTGCGCCATGCCGCTGAGCTGTTGGTTGAGTGATGCCACCTGGCCCTTGAGGACCAGGACGTCGCTGTAGGTGGCCAGAGTCAGCCCGACCACCAGGGCCACCAGCAGGCCGATGACACCCAAAGCCCAGGTGAGCCCATGGTCCCGCGCGGCGGGGGCCGGCGGTGAGATGATGATTGGGGCCTGAGCCACGGCAGAGGTGGGCGGTGGTGGACCCGCGGCGGCGGGCGCCTCTTCGGTCCACTGCACCGCGACAGTGTGGACGGACGGGTCCTGGATCAGTTCCTGAGCGTGCCACGTGAAACAGCCCCACGATTTCGCGACCGGGTCAGACACCACCGCCACCTGCCAGGGCGCGCTGAAGAAGTTCCGGTGGATGAACAGGTCGTGTCCGGAGAGAAACAGGCCGAAGCCGGGGTGGCTGTGGTACCAGCCGACGATCTTCAGGTCCGGGTACTGGTTGTCCTTGACCGCGTTGATTTCGTTCCAGGTCTCATGCGTGAAGGTGACGCTGCCGCGAGTGTGGGCCATGGCGTGCCCGCGGATGGCGGCTTCCACCAGGACGACGGGGCGGTCGCCGTCAGTGACCGTCCCGACGAGGATCCCGCCGATCTCGTGCTGCTTCTCCTCGGCGGCGTGCGTGTTGACGGCCGCCAGGGCAGTCTCGAGGATGAAGACGACGGGCCCGGCCGCAGCGGTGTCCTCGGCCGGCTCGGCGCTGTCCGGCTGCTCCAGGTGAACGTCGGCGTCCAGTTCGTCGTGGTCGGACATCAGGCGATGCTCCCCAGCGCCAACTCGCGGTCGGCGGCCAGCAGGTAGTACTTCATGTTCAGGCCCTCCCGGCCGGTGATGATGTCACAGGGCGGGAGGCCCAGTTCGGCCAGCGTCCGGTCGAGGTAGTCCTCGGAGCCGTCCAGCTTGTGTGTCAGGACCGGGTCACAGACCTCGCCGCAGGTGGGGCACGTAGCGGCCGCGATGGTCACCTTGCCCAGGGAACGGAAGAAGTCGCGCGTCTCGTCGCAGTGGGGGCAGTGCAGGCGGGTGCACAGCTCGCGCTCGAACTCGACCTGGGCGCGCGGGCCGACCTCCTGCCGGACGAGGTCAAGCATGGCCCGACCGGACAGGTCGGCGGCGCCGTGATCCATCTCAATGATGTCGCACATATGTTCGTGAGCGGGGCAGTCGTCACGGCGTTGGTACTGGATCAGGTACGAATCGTGATTCAGACCATTGTAGAAGAAGCCGCGGCCGGCCAGGTTCGGCAAGTCGCGGTCGGCATGTAGGAGCTTGACGCCCTCCTGGACCTGGATCCCGCCGATGATCGAGGCGATCGTGGGGGTGGTGGGGACTTTGCCCTGGAGCACGTCGTCGCGGGAGAGCAGAGCGCAGGAGCGCCGCTGACTCAGGAGCTTGTAGTCCAGCTGGGACATCGTGCATTCGTAGCAGGGGGCGTCCGGGCCCGGGGCAAAGACACGGGCGACGCCCTGCATCAGCTCAATGGCCCCGTCAATCCACGGGTGCCCGAGCTTCCAGCAGTTGGCGTTGATGGTGACGCGCGCTTCGCGGTTGTCCAGGGCGCCGAACACCAGGTCCATCTCGCGGAACACGCCCAGGCCGAGGTCGTAGTTGATGTCACCGACCAGGGCTTCGGCCCGGACATCCGGGTTGACTTCCATGACGCGCTCGGCGGCCACTTCGGCCTTGGCGCGGCCGCGGTCGCCGGCCCGGAACAGGATGGCGCGGGTGAGGTTGGTGTCCTCGATGGTGTCCAGGTCGGCGATGAGGATGCGGCCGACGCCGAGGAGGGCGAGGCTCTTGAGGATCTCGTTGCCCAGGGCGCCGGCGCCGACCACCAGCACCCGGGCCGCGCGCAGGCGCTCCTGATCCCACCAGGGGATCAGCCGCAGGCGGTCGTAGCGGTCTTCGGCTAACTCAACTTGCAGTTCGTCCAGTGGCTCGGACACAGGGAATCTCCCGGGGGCACCGCGCCGCGCACGGGCGCCGCCATGCCTCGAGTGGCGCGTCGAAGCGGCGTCAACCCGCGGTGATCTCGGGCTGCAGGCGCAGGACGTCGCCGTCCTTGACCTCGGCTTCGCCCAGCGTCTGCTCGTCGGTGAGCTGCTTCCCGGACGCCTTGTGGTGGAACTTGTAGCTCAGCGGCTGCCCGTCAGGTCCGGTGACGGGCAGGGCCATCATCTGCACGAGCTTGGCGATGATGCGGCGGACGGGCGCATCATCAGGCAGCGAGGCCTTCTGCTCCTTGCTGCCGGTGGTATCCATGATGACCACATTGACCTTGCCCATGTGTGCCTCCCTGTAAAGCTATGTATAGCTTTTCGCTTCTATTCTTTGACATATATGAACTGCTATCGCAGCTCAATGTCAATGTCACTCAGATCCTCCGCAGGCGGCGGCGCCGGCTGAGGCGGGGGCATGGGAGCCGAGGCCGGCGGCTGCGGTGGAGCACCGGCGCCCCATCCCGGCGCGGGGTATGCCGGCGGCGCGTAGCCCATCGGCTGCGCGGAGAGCGCGGCGGAACGCGCCACCGACTTGGCCACGGCCATGGCCGTGATCAAAGACACGAGGAAGGAAATCAGCGCCGCGGCCACCAGCCACATCCACGGTTGCATGA
>Ga0209609_10001969_pt1 | contig 11844 bp, 10 predicted proteins | sample LakKivw325mmetaG_FD_184136 | JGI IMG/M metagenome (GOLD analysis project Ga0209609, IMG submission 184136) | Anoxic lake water microbial communities from Lake Kivu, Rwanda to study Microbial Dark Matter (Phase II) - Lake Kivu water 325m metaG... | ecosystem: Environmental > Aquatic > Freshwater...
ACATCATCCCCAGAGGAGTACCCGGCATTGCGCCAAGAAGAATACCGTCATTTTCTATGAGCGCTCTGCGGATGCGGGTGCGCTCAACCCCCTCCGGGTCAGCTTCGGTTATCTCATCTTCAAAGACCGAGGCAAGGATTTCAATATCGGCAGGGGTCTTTACCATGTGTTCTGTAAAGTTGCTTGATACCGCCCCGGTTTTGTCGCGGCAGATTACAATAGTCTCCGACAGATCTCCGCGTGGAGTATGCCAGATATTCCTTGTTCTATTGTTTTCCTGCGTTTCCTCTATTTCAACATTGCGGTACCTCGTTCTCACCGGTATGCCGTACCAGTCCATGATATCAATGCCGAGGTACCGTGAAAATTTAATGGTTGATTCATCGCTCCACTTCACCTCTCCAAGGGACATTGACAGGGAAGGGTCCATCCCTTCACGGCCCGGCTGGTTATAGGGATCCACGTGCCCGACAATGGGAATCCACTCCGGCTGTTTGTGCTCAAAAACCCTGAAGAGATTTTCCCGCGGGGTTATCATTTTTCTTTACCTATGCATCAACCTTCACCCACTGCTTATTCTTTTCAGATACCCTTGCGGCTTCGCAGACCCTCATGTTGTAGATACCATCGTGAAGGGAAGGGGAGGCATGGGTATTTTCGTGGACGCATTTTATGAAGTGGTATATTGAATGCACGTGCGCCCTTGTCCATCCCACGGAAGATTTGGCGGTGGGGAAGACACTCTCGGGATACCTGCTGGCTGTGGGAAGTTTCTTGAAGCCTGCCTCCTTTTCGGCGGAATTGTAAAACTCCAGGTAATTCGGCTGCATGGAGTTGTACTTAAGCGCGCCCTTCGTCCCGTAGATTTCGTACTTGAGCTCATCTTCAACCCCTGTGGCTACCTTTGACGCCTCAATCACCCCGACGGCTCCGTTCTTCATCCTCGCGTTGAGCACGAATAAATCCTCAACCTCAACATTCACCTTCTTGCCTGTCCTGTCTTTTCTTTCGGGATACAGTATTCTGCTCACTCCGGAGACCTCGCTGAATTCGCCCGCAAAAAAATACATCAGGTCTATGGCATGCGATCCGAGATCAAGCAAAACTCCCGCTCCCTTTTCCTGCTTCCACGCCATGGGTTTTTCCGGGTCAACGCTCCCGGAGTGGTAGTAAGCGGCGCGGAAAGAAATCACATTTCCGAGAGCCCCGTCCTCAATCAGTTCCTTTGCTTTCGCCGATGCCGGGAAAAACCTGTTATGAAAAGCCATCCGGTGAACGTTATCGTAACCCTTCAGCGCATCCGCTATGGCATTGGCCTCCGGCATATCGCAGACAATCGGCTTCTCGCAGTAGACCGGCTTGCCGGCCTTGAAAACTTCCAGCAACTGCTCCACGTGCAGGTTGTTGGGAGAGCATATATCTATAACGTCAACGTCCGGATGGTTGATAAGCTCCGTGCAATCGGTTGTTCCGTATGAAAAGCCGAGAGTGCGCTTTGCCTCGTCAACCGTTTCCTGCCTCCTGCTGCATATTCCAAAAAGTCGTGCGCCAAACATGCAATCGGGATAATAGTGTTTAAGCGTATCGTACCCGTACGCGTGCACCTTTCCAATGAATCCGAATCCTATAAGTCCCACATTATACGTTTTCATGTTTATAATATTCCTTTAAGAATCCTGCATATGCATCCAGTATGGCTTCAAAGATCTTCCTGCCGGTTTCTCTGGTTGCGACTGTCGGATCCCCGAAAATACCTGTCTTGCTCTTCTGCCTTCCCCACGTTGATATGAAAACCTTGCCCGGATAGAAATCGGATTTTATCCTTAACACGTCAACCCCGGTGAACTTATCTTTCTCAACGAGTTCTTCCGCCAGGTAAAGCATAAGAGAAGTTTCGTATTCGCCGCCGTGACAGCTTCCCTTCGGTCCCGCCTTCAAGAGGGGAGCAATTCGGTCCTTTGCAATGACATGCGGCATGGTCAGCGCAATGTAAACGCCATACAGGTCGGCAATTTTCCTCACAACGACTTCCAGCGCACCCGGGTGATTGCCGTGCGCATTGACCAGCACTATCTTTTTGAATCCCATTTCTATCAGACTGCCGCAGATCTCCAGTACCATGTCCATGAAGGTATCAAGAGATATGGAGATTGTCCCGGTCCATTTCCTCACCTCGCTCGTTGAATACCCCGACCATACCGTCGGCATAACCAGGACAGGCACCTTGCCGGAGACTTTTTTTGCAGCGCCGTATGCAAACTTCTCTGCGATAAGCGCGTCGGTCATCACCGGCAGGTGTTTTCCGTGCTCCTCTATCTGTCCGATTGGTAACAGTATGACCGTGTTTTTTGAGACAGCTTTCTTCAGTTCAGCGGAAGTGTTTTTTACAAATTCAATGTCCATGATGAGACTCCCTTTCACCCCCACCTTCCTCCTCCCCCCTCAAGGGGGAGGATAAGTTGAGAGGTTCTATGCCCCCAGCTCTTTTTCGGTTTCGCCGATAGCTTCTTCTATTATTCCTATGGCCTTTGCCGCCATTTCCTTGCTCATAATTATCGGCGGAGAAAGCCGCAGGTTATGCCCGGCAGGCACCCACGCGAGCCCTTTCGCAAACGCCTTCTTGTAAACGAGTTTTCCCGCCTCCTCAAACGGCTCCCTCGTCTTCCTGTCCTTTACAAGCTCTATCCCCAGAAGGCAACCCTTGCCTCTCACGTCTCCGACTATGGAATGTTCAGCCTTGATTTTTTCAAGGAGCGAAAGAATATGCGCCCCGAGTTGCGCAGAATGTTCCAGAAGGTTTTCTTCCTCTATGACCTCTATGGACGCGAGCGCGGCCGCGCATGCCATGGGATTGCCGCCGTAGCTGGTTGAGGCTGAAATCTTTTCCAGCGCTTCCTTGTATTTTTCAGAGAGGACCATCGCGGTCACGGGAAATCCGTTGCCGAAAGATTTCCCCAGGGTCATAACGTCCGGTACAGTATTCCAGTTCTCCATCGCGAACATTTTTCCGGTACGTCCCATACATGTCAGTACCTCGTCAGCCATCAGAAGCATATTGTATTTATCGCACAGCTTCCTTATTTTCTGTATCCACCCGTCGGGCGGGACAATTGAACCTGCCCATCCCTGTATCGGCTCCAGAACTATACCCGCGGCCTGCCCGGATGTTTCCTCCTTCAGTACCGTCTCAATATAATCAACGCAGTGGTGATTGCACTCCGGATACTTCATGTTGAATGCGCACCTGTAGCAATACCCTCTGGGCACGAGAAAGAAACCCGGCGCCCGCATACCCTGTGTTCTGTCAACCCTTGCAAGGCTGACAGCACCCATGGTTTTCCCGTGGAAATCCTTGTGGAACGATATGAACTCAAACCTGCCGGTTGCGGCTCTCATCGCACGCAGGCCTGCCTCCACCGCGGTCGTCCCGCTGTCGTACAGCTGGATGCCGTTAAGATCGCCCGGTGTCACGGAGGCAAGTTTTTCAAGGAGTTTCGTCTTAACCGGCGTGGTAAAGTCGTGGCAGTTCATCAGGGTCTTCGCATATTTTGCAACCGCCTCGCTCACCTTGGGGTGACAGTGCCCGAGACTCGTGACGTAAATGCCCGAAGAAAAATCTATGTAGGTATTCCCGTCAACATCGGTCAGGGTGCACCCGTGCCCTTTTTCAAATACGACAGGGAAGAGCCGCACCTGGCTTGAGTATCCCTTCATGTATTTTTCGGCCCTCTCGTGGTAACTCTTTGACTTCGGCCCCGGCGGAACGACCTTTATCTCCGGAACCTTTTTCAAATCTGCATCCGCCCAGTATCCCATTTTCATTTCTCCTTTATGGCAAGCATGGCGGCTCCGCGTCCCGCCGCTTCAATTATCCCGGGCAACACCACCTCAATGCCCGTCTCATTTTCCACCATGGGCGGCAGCATCTTTTCCTTCGTCCCTCCGCCCACCATCAACAATCGCTTAACCTCTATCCTGTCCCGTATCCTGTCAAGCCGCTCCTTCAACCTCAATGCCAGCGACTTCATTGCGGCAAAATATATCTCACTGCCCGTATCGGCAAGGCTGATATTCGTTATCGCGCCTTTCTCTTCCATGAAGTCTGGGATGACGGCAACATGGCTTTTCTTTACCCCGAACTCTTCCATGCTGCACTTCCCGGGTGAGGGGCTTTGATTTATCTCTTTCGTCTTATCCTTTATCCTGAAGTTCTTCCTCACCCAGTCAAGGACGACGCCTCCGTTGCCCAGCGACGCCATGAGTCCGAAGGTATTCTCCCGGAGGTGCCTGCCTGGAAACCACCCGCTGCCAGGGATGAAGACCGGTTCATCCGTCATGACAAGGAGAGCCCATGCGGTACCGCACGAAAGAAGGCAGTCTCCGCGGTTTATCGCGCCCGCACCAAGTGATGCACAGTACTGGTCGTGTCCTCCCGCCACCACGGGGATGCCTGCCGGAACATTGAGAGCCTCCGCGGCTTCTTCCGTCACGCTACCTCCCGGAGAATCTGCCGGAACCAGCAAAGGCATCTGTTCCCCGCTTATTTCTGCCGTCTTAAGTATTTCTTCATCCCAGCGACCCTTTACGATGTTATAGAAACACGTCATGCCTGCGGAACTGCCGTCAAGAAAAAATTTTCCGGTCAGCCGGTAATTCAGATAGTCCGCAACAAATGACAGGCGTTCCATTCTTGAGAAAACCTGCGGTTCCGTCTCCTTCAGCCACAGGCAGATTGACGGGGGAGACCAGCCGGCCAGATAATGTCCCGTCTTGCTGAAAAAATAGTCGCTGCCGTACGTGCGATTCAGCCTTTCCGATATGGATGCGCCCCTGTTGTCAAGCCATGTTATACCGGGACGGAGCGGTTGCATCTTTTTGCCAAGTGGAACGAAAGTACCGCCCTGGCTGCTTATCCCTATCGCTTCCACGTCTTCCCTGCGCCAGTCAACGGCGGCGCGCAGTTTCCTTGCAGACTCCACGATCGCGCTCCACCAGTATTCAGCCTTCTGTTCCACCATCCCCGCAGACCTGTGCATTATTCTTGTGGGGTGGGATGCGCAGGCAATCAGTTCGCCCTTTTCGTTGAATAGAAAAGCTTTTGTATTAGTTGTTCCGCTGTCAAAAACCAGTACCATTATATTCCTTTACCCTCCCTCTCCCCCTGCGGGAGAGGGTTGGGGTGAGGGGTGCTTTTCATTCTTTTCACCCCCACCACACCCAGCCTTCGGCTGAGTGTCTGCCTCCCCCCTCAAAGGGGGAGGCGAACAAGGTGCAACTTCCTGGTGAGGATCTATATCTCCGCAAGGGGTATCTTCCTGATACCGCAGAAAAAGCGCAGCTTGCCCAGTACGTCTCCCGCCGCCATGGCCAGGTGATGCGTTCCGCCTTCCCTGCTGTATTTTGTCAGGAAATCCTCAACCTTCCTTCCTGTTTTTATGAAGAAATGCGGGGTATTCATTGCTTTCAGGGGCTTCCTGTCCTCAACCTCAACGATACCCGCAATGAATTTCAGGCCGCCTCCGCATACGCCCGTAAGGTTGAAAAGAGTATATTTCCCCGGCTTTATACTGAAAACAGGCACCACGGAAGGAACCCTGTTGCCGAGCTCCATCCTGTTCAGAACAAGATTAACCGTCCCTTTTCTTCTCAACCCGATGTTGGACTCGCCCATGTGGGACATGAAGATGCGTGAGTTCCTGTAGTCTGTCGTGAACATCTCCGAAAAGGTCGCCCTGTTATCTGACAGCAGCTGTCCGAGATATACCGCTGTCGCCGAATATATGTCGCCTTCACCCCCGTATCCAATCCCTTCCTGCATCAGGCACGAAACCCCGAGAAACGGCATCGGCATCTCTTTCCCCATTCCCTCAAAGTTTACCGCCAGCGCCGCAAGATTTTTCTCTTTCACCATGTCCGCAAGGAACTGGACCGACCTGAGGGCATCCGACTTCGCCCCGGCGTCTACCTCCCCTGACCATGATACATTGGCAGGCAAGTACCTCGCCGTCACATCTTTTCCGGAAAACGCGTGTCTGCCAAACTTCTGAAGTTCTGAATTTTTAATCTCCAGTACCGACGGCCCCAGCGCAGACTTCAGCACGGCCGGTTCCATGGCAAAATCTCCCATCTTCGGAAAGAGACTTCCTATCCTTCCCACACGTGCGCACGATATCGCGGCTGCCGCCCTTGCAGCTTCGCACCAGCCGTTCACCGCGGAGAGAACACTCCCGCTCCTGTAATGACCCGTTATGACAGAGAAATCCACCCCTTCCCTCAACAGGACGCTTGCCAGATCCTGCACCCCGTGCATCCCGTGGTTCTCAAGCAATTCATTTTCTCCGAAGGCGGCATCTATCTCCGCAAGCTTCTGGGTGTTCCATATCAGCAGGGGTATGTTCGTCTTTGATGCTGCAGGCAGGGTCTCAAGACTCTGCGAGTACGAAAGGAGCACCATGATTATCCCGTCAACCCTTTCTTTTTCAAAAAGGCGAAAACCTGCGTCAACGCTTCTCCTGTCATACGCAAGCGGGCAGTGCACAGTCTCAACCGTTTTTGAAAGCGTGCCCTTCAACTCTCTTGAGAAATTCTCAAGGCGCGGCATCAGCACAGGCAAGTTTCTACGGTAAAGGTCAAGGGTTAATCCCAACAGGCCTATTTTCGGTTTTCTCATTATTATTGTTTCCTTCGGTTGTTTACCGCGCAATCAGTATTTCAAATCCCAGTTTTTTCAGCTTTTCCAGTTCTTTCCTGTCCGCACGGGGATCGGTTATAATCCGTTTTTCTTTCTTCATTTCCTTTATCTTCCCGTAAGGAATAAGCGAGACCTTTCCTATCTTTGAGAAATCGGCAATGATGTTTATTGCGCGGCTTCTGTCCATTACGGCTTCTTCCATTTCGGCTGTCACCGTGTCCGTCGTGGTAAGCCCCTTTTCCGCCGATATGGCGTCAACTCCCAGGAATGACTGGTCAAATGCAAAATTTCCGATTTCATCCTGAAGGAAATATCCTGAAAAGTCCATCAGCTCGCGCCGGAGGAATCCTCCGAGAACGAATATTTTCACGTTGGCGTTCCGGGAGAGCTCCGATACTACCGGAAGCGAGGTCGTCACGACAACGAGGGTCTTACTTCCCTGCGCAAGAAGCTTGCTCACCTCCAGGGTTGTCGTTCCCGTATCAAGGAAAACCGTTTCGCCGCTTTTTATAAGCTCCGCCGCTTCCCTCGCGATGCCCCTTTTCTCCTCAATGTTCCTCTTTGCCTTCTCCCCGAAGAAGAACTCCGACGAGATGCTGTTTTCCTTCCTGACTGCGCCGCCGTAGGTTCTCACGAGGAAATTCTCTTTTTCCAGCTCTTCAAGATACCTGCGGACGGTTACCTCCGAAACACTGAACCGGGAGACAAGCTCGGATACGGAAACCTGTCCCTTGCTGTTCAGCAATTCCCTTATTCTTTCTTTCCTCTTTATTCCGTTTATTCCCATTTGACAAATTATACAGCAATGTTATAATCCTGTCAAGTTTGCTTTCGTTCCGAAATTACCGCGGGGAGACAGCGATGAAAAGAATCCTGATCAAGAATGCCCGGCTCGTGCTGGAAAATGAAGTGCTGGAAGACGCGGCAGTTTTGGTGGAAAACGGTGTAATATCCGGCTATGGCAGAAATGGGGATATACCCACGCCGCCGTATGCGGAGACCGTGGATGCGGAAAACAATCTTCTCGGCCCCGGATTCATAGACATACACACCCACCTGTGCACCGGGAACATATTTCTTGACGACCCGCAGAGCGTGCTGAACGACCTGGCAAAACACGGCGTCACCGGCATGCTCCCGACCATACCTTACGGCCTCAGCACGGATGAAACGGAAAAGCTGATAGTAAACCTTCTGAACCTTGGTGACCCGCTGTTTAGAAAAATGTTCCTCGGGATACACATGGAAGGACCCTATCTCAACCCAAAATACGGGGCGGAAAGCTGGAGAATGAGGAAACCCGAAAGGGCGGAGTACCTTAAATACATGGAACTTGCCGGGGACATGATAAAGATATGGGTGGTCGCCCCGGAGATTGAAGGGACGGCGGAACTGGTGAAAGAGATAGCAAAGAGGGGAATAGTCCTTTCAATAGGTCATTCCGAGGCGGAGGCGAGCAGGGTGCTTGACCTTATACCAAGGGGATTGAGACTGGCATGCCATACCATGTGCGCCACGGGAGTCAGCCCCAGGCCTTCAAGATACGGCGGCACAAGGGAAGCGGGCGTGGATGAGGTCGTGATGCTGCGCGACGAAATATATGCAGAGGTGATCGCGGACTCGGCCGGCGCGCATATCAGGCCGCTGATGCTCCAACTCTTGTATAAGGTGAAAGGCGCGGACAGGATCATATTGATAACGGACGTGGGCAGTATTCTGGCTGTATCTTCACAGAAAACCGACACCGACATTCTTTTCACCGCTAAAGGGGAGCTCGCAGGAACCGCGCTCACGATGAACAGGACCGTCAGGAACATGATAAAACATGCCGGAATCAGCTATTCCGACGCCTTCAAAATGGCCAGCCTTAATCCTGCAAGGCTTCTGGGGCTTGACAAGGAAATCGGGAGTATCGCGGCAGGTAAGAAAGCGAACCTCGCAATTGTTGACGACGCCATAAACGTACAAAGAATAATGATAGAAGGCACGTCGTACCCGGCGGGGAGATAAACATGAACGGAAAAGAAATCAGGATAGAGAAACTGTTTTCAAGGGGCAACGCGGTAATCATCGCCTGCGACCACGGCGAGTTTGACGGACCCATACCCGGGATGGTCAATATCGGCGAGACCGTTTCAAGGATAAACAGGAAGGTTGACGGCATCCTGTTAAGCCCGGGGATGATACGCCATACCGGTAAATATTTCGCCCGCAGGAACTCCCCGTCAATTGTCGGCCGACTTAACTGGAACACCGTTTACTGTTTCCACTGGGGATATAACGATTCAGTTTCGGTTAAAGCGTTCCAGCCGCAGGAGGCGCTTGCACTCGGCGTTGAGATTGCCCTTGTCTCCCTGACGCTGAAAACAGGCAGTGAGAAGACAGACGCGGAAAATGTGGGAATATTCCGCGAGCTAACCTCTGAATGCCACAGACTTGGGATGCCTGTCATGGGCGAGTATTTTCCCGCCAGCAGCGACAAGATCGGCAAGGAAGAGATGCACAGCCAGGTAAAGACGGGCTGCCGCATAATCGCCGAACTCGGGGCGGACATGATAAAGACTTTCTATACCATGAATTTCAAAGAGGTAGTCAAGGGTTGTCCCATACCAATCCTTGCGCTCGGCGCGGAGAAACTGCCCACGCAGATGGACGCGCTGAAACTCGCCGGAGCGGAGATAAAGGACGGCGCAAAAGGTGTGGTTTTCGGAAGAAACGCCATACAGGTTCCTGATCCCTCCAGATTCCAGGCGGCGCTCCTGGACGTCGTGAAGAACGGCTGCTCCCCCGAAGAGGCGCTGAAGAAACACCAATTAAAAGAATAGCCAACCATGAACAGGATGACCGGATTCAATGCTTTCACAGGAAGATGGCAGGAGAATGCCCGGCTTGTGCTTGACACAATCGCGATGCGGCCGACGCAAAGTATCCCCACATGGATAATCAACGACATGCAGTGGTCACACCTGGAAATTCTATCGGGCAACCCGCCCGGCAGTTATGAGAAAGACCCCGTGCGGATTTACCTTGAATTCTCACTGAAGTCAGGCGTATGCTTCATAGACCAGTGGATTCCGGAAAATCCCTTGAGCATGAAAGACCAGGGCTTTGACAAGAATACACAACGTGGCGCAACCACGGGAGCGGAGAAGATTGTACGCGACGGCATATTGATAGATTCGCCTGAAGCCGTTGTTGAACACATGGAGAAAAATCTTTTCCCCGGATGGCAGGCGCAACGCAATGCTCTTGAGGCCAACGAGGACGAAGAAGTACGCAAGCGCATAACAGGAGAGGTTGAGGTACAGAAGCTCCTCGGCATGAACATGCTCAAGGGGCCCTACGGAAAATTCTTCACCTTTCCCTATTTTCTTTACTCGCTCTACGGTTATGTAAACTACTTCATGGCATACGCGCTCTATCCTGAAATCATTGAACGCGGCTTCAGAATATATGCTGATACCGCAGAAGTTTATAACCGGATTGCCGCACGTGCAATAATGGAAGGAGGACTTCCACGCCTCGTGCGTCTTGACCATGACATGGCGGATTCACGCGGTACACTGGTTGACGTTAAAACGCTTGATAAGCTATGGTTCCCGCATTTTGCACGTGCCATAAAGCCCTTCCTTGACGCCGGTATCCGCCTGATATGGCACTGCGACGGCAACCTCATGGAGATGGTGCCCCGCCTTCTTGAAGCGGGACTGGGCGGTTTCCAGGGCTTCCAGTACGAAGACGGAATGGATTACGAAAAGACATGCGGGATGAAGATGCGTAACGGCGATGACCTTTTCATAGTGGCCGGTGTATCGGTCACAAGAACACTGCCCCACGGCAAACCGGCTGATGTTAAGCGCCAGATGGACTGGCTTGTTGAGAAGGGACCGAAGGTGGGGTTGATGCTCGGATGCTCCAGTTCCATAGCCCCGGGAGTACCGTTGGAAAACATGAAAACTCTTATAGAAGGATTCAATTACTACCGCACCCGCGGGAGGAGTTGAAAATGGACAGACAATTGAGAATCGGAGTTGCCGGGTCGGTAACGAGAGGACGTTCGTTCCGGCTTGCCGTTGAAAACATCAGAGGACTGAAAATCCAGGCAGTATGCGACATCAACGAAGAGAAACTTGAAGAAAGCCGGCTGTTTTTTGGCGCCGAAGAAAAATATGCCGATTACGATGCGATGCTGAAAAAATCAGAGATAGATGCCGTGATAATATCCACGCCCATGCCGTTTCACGCACCGCAGGCAACGGCAGCACTGAAAAGAAACCTTCACGTGATAAGCGAGGTGCCTGCCGCCGTCTCGGTTGAGGAATGCAAGAGACTGGTGAGCGCTGCAAAAAACTCAAAGTCCATCTACATGATGGCGGAAAACTATACCTACATGAAAAACAACGTGCTTATCCGTGCAATGGTGAGGAAAGGTCTCTTCGGGGAACCGTACTACGCGGAGGGCGAATACATACACGAACTGAAAGGCCTCAACGAGATAACAAAATGGCGCAGAAAATGGCAGACCGGAATAAACGGGATAACCTACGGCACGCACAGCCTGGGTCCCATACTTCAATGGATGGAGGGCGACAGGGTGGAGCGGGTATGCTGTGCGGGAAGCGGACACCACCATAAAGATCCCCGGGGCGATTACTATGAAAACGAAGATTCCTGCGTGATGCTGTGCAAAACGGAAAAGGGACGACTTATCAAGATACGGGTGGACATGCTCTCCGACCGGCCGCACTCCATGACAAACTATTCACTGCAGGGCACCGACGGCTGTTACGAATCAGCGCGTTCATCGGAAGAGAAGGGCAAAATCTGGCTGCGTTCTCTCTCAAAAGAAAAGGACAAATGGATGTATACTTCGGAACTTGAGGAAGAATACCTGCCGGAAGAATGGAAACGCCACCTTGAGAAAGCGCAGAAGGCAGGGCACGGCGGCGGAGATTATTTTGAAATACTGGATTTTGTAGAGGCAATACGCGGAACAAAACCGTGCCCGGTCGGCATCCACGAGGCGATGAACATTACACTGCCCGGACTGGTAAGCCAGAAGTCAATAGAGCAGGGCGGCAAATGGCTTCCTGTCCCGGACTCCCGCAAATGGTGATAAGGATTAAAATGAGTACAAAAAAAATAAGGGTAGG
>Ga0209609_10001970_pt1 | contig 11844 bp, 10 predicted proteins | sample LakKivw325mmetaG_FD_184136 | JGI IMG/M metagenome (GOLD analysis project Ga0209609, IMG submission 184136) | Anoxic lake water microbial communities from Lake Kivu, Rwanda to study Microbial Dark Matter (Phase II) - Lake Kivu water 325m metaG... | ecosystem: Environmental > Aquatic > Freshwater...
GTTATCTGGTAAAAAAAAGGTTAGCAATCGGTTTAATCATTTTTTTTGCAAACGTAGTAGTAATAGACAATTCTGGAGCTTTTAGTACCTTTGGGTTATTTTTTAGATACTCTAGTGTGGAATGTGGCGCTCCGCTAGCAACATCCATAAAACGGTTTATAACACTTGCCTTATGACGTGGAGCTTGTTTCCAGTATGCCGCCGCCTCATCTTTAAACAATTTCCATGCTCGCCCAGGCATATCATCATATTCTTTTACAAAACCTCTTTTTTTTGCTTGCAGATAATGTGTTAGTTCGTGCCTAATCACATTCCTCGCAGGAGTTATGGTGTGCCTCTTATAAACGATTAAACCGCCCTTTTTCAATTTATCTAGAGTACTTACCTCCTTAGGAGTAATCGAGTTTCTAAGGGTAGTAATAATTTTATTTACAAGTAATGAACGTGGCTCGAGATATGTTCCCTCTATTAATGGATTCATAAAGCTATCTATTGGTTGTACTACTGGCCCAACGGCTATCTTTTCCAATATTTTAAGCTGTAATTTCTTAGGCCAACTGCCCAACTTGATTTTAGTTTTCCAATAATTACCCCCAAGTAACTTTTTCCATGAGCTTACCGCATCAATATTTTTTGCCTTACGCAGGCACTCCTGAGACAGTGTCTTATTTCCAGTCAAATATGCTTTCACTGCACGGCCCTGCATTTTTAACGATGCTCGATCAAGTAGGGCTGAACTTAATGCCAATTTCTCCAATTTTGGCACTACCATTTTTATTCTCCCATTTTATTTAACAATTTGACCGCCATGGATGCTGTCAGCGGATCGGCTGTATCTGGGTTTTTGACCCAAATATTTTTTGCGGATTGCTCTATCTTAGTGCCATCACCACTTGGTTTCTTGTGATCTCTATCTGTTACATCCACCGCAAATAGCCAATAGTCAGTATCGGTTGATTTCGAATCTTTTGACTTACCGAGAAACAACAATGAGTCTTTTTTAATGTTATATCCGGCCTCTTCGCGTAATTCTCTTACAGCACCAGATGCCGCATCGCCATCTTCCTTATTAATACCACCAGTAATCGCACATAGTTTAGGCTCTGTACCCCAAGCACTTACAATCTCTTGCCTAAATAAATACTCAAGGTTGCCATTCTTGTCATAACGATATGGCAAGATAGCGACTTTCTTTCCTTGTGAGTTCGCTTCGTGTAAATACGTATGGTTCTTTATACCGAGCCCCTTATTGGTGACCTGCTTAACTTCTGTAAAGTCTCCTTTGAACAAGGTTTTTCGTTCTGTTATACTTGCTATCTTCTCTAGTATTTTTAAACGCAGTATCGACATTACTCACCAAGGCTTGGATATTTTTTATAGACCCTGTTCTTCAGTTTGGCATAATCAGAGCTTGATAGGAAACGTGCACCATATCGCAATGCGGATCTAGCATGTTCAATATCATGAATAGGATAATTGCCGGATTCTTTTTTAGCAAGTGTCGACTTCGCCTTATCAGGTAAGCCAAAGTTTTTTGTCTTGATTTTAGCACGACCTTCTCGCGTTAATTCCCTGGCAATCTTTTCAATATAACGATTGATTTTATATCCTATCTCTGCATGCTTCTTTCCACCCTTCATGTTTTGATAGATACCATTGACTAATTGGTAAAAACGATCACCCGAAGCCAACTCGTATTCTTTGCGAACAATTGCCTTGGCCTTATTCCAAAGATGCTCGTCGCGTTGGGTCTTAACAAGGTTGCTCGGCATACCGCCTCCTGTGAGTTAATTCACGATTAAATTATATAGGGCACTTTCCCGCTTCTTAAATGGTAGTTCAGCGCATTGAAATCCAGATGCTCCCTCATGTCCTCCGCCACCATATTGAGCGGCAAGTTTAGCCACGTCAACTTTATCTGAGTAAAGAGATACAATAAATTCCTTTCCATTAAAAAAGTAATTGATCATTATATCGTGCTTGGCCGGATTATACACGCTAGCAAATTGCTCACGATTGAATCGAAACATGTTTACTACAATGCAGCTATACTTATCGAATATGGCTTCATATGCTATTTGTTTACATGTTTGGGCACTACTTAACTCATTGTAATTTGCTACTATTATACCATTTGACTTAATGGTCTCTATTAAGTGTCGCTGAGTATCGCTTGGCTTCGCAAGCAGTATGCCCCATAATGAATAATCAAGAGTTAGAGCTATTGACCTTAGACCATATTGAAAGTTAACAATGTCTCCCCAATTACTACTCTTATCCATAACATCATACCGGCCAAGTAAGCGCACTGCCTCTGGAACCTTTTCGCCTCTAAAACAGTAATCCCAGGTTAATTCACATGACGCTTTACCAACCTCACGTATTCCAGGCAGTAAGGCATCTAATTGCTCGGCACCGGGTTTTGATAATGCCGATTCGTGATGATCGATCCAAATCATGTTCTGGACAGAACGGGCTATCTCTATCGTCTTCTGTGGCGATTCCAGACTTATATCAAGTAGAACCACAATATCATCGCGGTTTAATTGCGGAAGTTTTTTCCCATAATTAAACCCGTGCAATTCACATTCTTTACCATTGGCAATACAAAACTTTCGGAATATCTCAGCAGAGCACACTCCGTCAAAATCAATTTCGTGGTAAAATATTTTGATCATTTTGTCTCTGTTCTTTTATTTCTTTCTGATTTGTTTCTTTTACCATGATGTTTTAATATCACACTATTTTAGCATAATTGCAAATTATTAATTACCACTCCTCTGGTTTTTCTGTGCCAATCCCTGTTCCATAGGCAAATGCTGGTATTGGACTCAGTCCATGAATTGGCGCTTCTTCACCTGCAGCTGCTGCCGCAAGCAAAGTTTCCTTTAATTTTTTATGGTTGAGTTTACTAATCCAATCTGCTGTATAAAGCGGCAAATAAGGCGCTGGTTTTAATGTATGCTCGTATTTAACCGGGTCTTTCCTGATAAGTATCTTTGCATTTCCAGCGCGTTTTATGTCCTTTGCCATCTGCCGGTCAACCACTTCACCCTTTTTGTGCACCCCGTAATTTTTGCCAAGCTTAAATCCTATAGCATCTTTTGGAGCTACTTCTACTTCAAGATGATCGTTAAAATATTCTAATCTCCTTGCATTGGCATAGTCAAAGGGCAACGTTTTTGAATCGCCGGGTTCTATAACCCTGGCCAGTCCAGTAATCGAAGACACCAGACCCTCAATTGCCTTGCGTTTTATACCTCCTTTTCTGTCAGACTTAAATATATCTGCCATTTGCTCTACCATATAATCTTGTGTATTGGCAAGGCCTTTTAGTTTTAACAACTCCTGCACCTTAATGCTTGTTTTCTTCTCGGGATCAGATAGGATATCTCCTTTTGCCACAAATGTACCCACTTCTTTTAGACGTGGGTTAATACCAGCATCCTTGGTCATCCTGTGTCTGACATCATTGACCACCACATCCCAGCCGCCGATAGCGTTACGTTCTATTTTAGTTATTCTACCAGTTTCTTTTGAAAGAGTCGCTTTATTAGGCATGCTCTCTGGCATTAACACTAAATCGCGATATCTTTCGAATGGCATCTCACCGACTTCTTTGCCTCCAGATAAGTGCCATGCCTTTAATGCCAAGTTTGATATTTTGTTAATAATACCCTGAGCATCATTAACCCCTACCGGTTCACCAATTTCTGGATCACGATTGTTCTCTGTTAACCCGTAACATTTAGCGCACACACCATCCTTTTGCTTACAGGTGAGAGGTGAGCGAACTTTTATCTTTTTAATCTTCTTTTCTGACAGTCTGGCAATTAAATCCTCTGTAACAAGCGTGTTCTTTTTGGCAATACCTGGTATGTCTTCTGCCAAGTATCGATCAATGGCATCCCTGCGCCCAACAGGAATTTCGATACCGGCACTTGTTCCGCAATCAATTCCGGTAACGCTGTTTGTATGAACCAGTGATAGCATGTCTTTCCCTATATCACCTGGTTCTCTTACGCTTTCAGTTTTACTGATTAGGCCAAACCTTCCACCGGTTTGCTGTATAAAGTATTCTGCCGGAGTTAAACCATCAATGAATGGTGTTTTTACCGGAACTTGCACATTGCGGCCACCTGACCGCTTGAATAGGGTTGGTGCACCGATTGCCTGGCGTATTTGAGTGATATTGCCTCGCGCACCGGCGTTTAACATCTCCGCTAATGCACTTTCTCGATTTGCTCTTAGGGTTGATAGTAGTTGTTTGTCTACTTTATCAACCGCTTTATAAAGCAACTCGTCCTTCTGTTCTCGTCTGTCCTTTTTTAGAGATTTCGGTGTTACCTTATCAACGTATTTTAATTGCTTGTTCAAATCATCGATAATCTTTGCCACTTTCGGATCGCGTACTTTAAAATCTGAAACGCCGAGCGATACACCGGATGTGGTTGCATAATCATCACCAAGTCTGGATAGTTCATTGGCTATCTTGGCTAAATTACCTGGTGTGTCTTTAGCAATTTTTTCCAGAATTGAACGTATGTCGCCACCTGTGACCTGTTTGTTTATATGATATTTTTCCGGCAGAATCTTATTAATTCTCGCCCGACCTTCATTTGTTGCGGACAATCTATATAGACCAACAACACCACTGCCCTGTGGATATAACATTAATTCACCCGTCCCGGAGGCATAGAATAACTGACTTGGAAACATCCTCTTAGCTTCTTCTTTTGCCTCATCGGTAATCGGCACATGCAGGTAAAAAGTATCTCCGTCAAAATCTCCACCGAAATAGGTATTGATTGGCAGATTGGGTACTTGTATTTCCCGACCGGGAACAAGTTTTGGCTTGGCTGCCATAATATTAAATTTGTGCCACGATGGCGCTCTATTAGCTAACACTGGCCGCTCTCCCATCTCGTCTACCAACGCCTTGCGTGCAACTATATCGCGCTTATCTATATGTTCTTTGGCAGTCGCTGGTGTTTGTCCATAACGCTTTACCAACCTGCGCATTATCATGGGCTTGTACATTGTCCAGGCCATTTCTTCCGGAACACCAATCTCATCAACATCAAGATTAGGCTCTACCGTAATCACAGACGAGCCAGACATTTCCTGTCGCTTGGATGTAACTCTTTGCTGGAAATAACCTTCTTTTGCCTGTCGTTCTATTCCTTTTGCCTTTTGTGTCTCTGATGGTTTACCAGAGATTATTTTCATAATACCAATAGCATCCGGATTAACAGAAGATTCTCCCATGCCGACCACAGCACTAACAGCCTCGTATAAATCCTTTCGAACATCGTTCCTACGCTCTTCACGCACTATATCTGGCCACGTCTCCGTTGCTAAACTTACTACGTCTTTGTATAATAGATTTACTGACGGCACTGCCTTTGTTCCAGTGGGTAGTGATATAATTTGCCTTGTTGCCGGGGGAATGACGGGCAAGTATTTCATCATGTAAGCATCAACCGGATTCATGTTGAATTTAACCAACCCATTCAAAAATCTTATTTTACGGTTAATGCGATCAAGCCTGTCCGGATCTAGTTTTGAGGCATCTTTTGCAAGTGCTATTTGCTTTTCCAGCTCTTCTTTTGGATTTATTTTTGACAGAATTGCTTCGATAGCCTCGCCTCCTGTCTTACCATCTATTTCTTTTTGCCCTTTGCTAATTGCATCTAATTCCTTCTCATTTATTCCAGTTATATGTGATGCTGCTTTCCTAAATATTGGATTAAGCATTCGCTCTGGCAACTCTATGTATGACCATTTCGTAGCCTCAACACCAACGCCACCGTGAATGCCTGGATCGAATAACCCGCCCTCAACTGGCCGTAAATCTTTCTTTCTAACAAGGTCTGATTTTGTAATCTTACCGCCAGCCATGGCCAAGGTTTCCTTATCAGTCAGAGGCATTAATAAAAGATTGTTCCCCGCTTTTTTAATATTAATGCCCATTCCCTTGAGATAAGCCTCAGTTTTCTTCCATGCCTCCGTAGGCTCTGTCGGTAGACGGACGGGGTTACCCGCCTCAAACTCTGCCCAGAATTTCGGATTAGCCTGTGCTTTTAGATTAGACATTTCTGACAGGTTCTTTTTAGCGCCATGACCAACCATTGCGTAAAATGTAAGCCGATCTAACGGCGAGCCCCCAGATGTCGGCATCATCTCAACGTCATAACCGTGTTCATGTGAACGAGCGCGAAATTTATGCTCTACCTGGTGCTTCAACTTCATCATATATTCTGGTGCGACATTGATATTGGGTATTTGTTGTCCCGTTTTGGGATCGATTACAGTTTCCTTGTCTTTTACACCTGCTTCCTCCATCTGCTCGGTCAACATATCGCTGAAGTTTTCTTTTGAATGCAGTGGAGCGATATATGGTTTACCGGTCTTTTTTGCTATTTTTGCGGCAGCCATTTCGAGTATTTGCCCAGGGTTTACTCGAGAAGGTATCGAGGCGGGATCTATAATGACATCAACTGTTTCTCCATTCTCAGTCTTAATCATCTCGTCATCTGGAACAATTTTCGTCACAATCCCTTTGTGCCCAGCACGATTAGATATTTTGTCACCAATTCGCATTTTTTCTTCAGTCTTCACAAATAAGGCAATCCTGTTCCCAGACCTACTGACGTGAGTGACTGTTCCAGGGCTATCGCTTTCCCAAATAATTGGATCGGCTACAAACGGTGCAACCATCGATTTGGTTAATCGCTTTAACATTCTGTCTTCCGGACGAACTTCGCGCTTACGCACAATGAATGCTAAAATATCACCTTTTGTAACCCGTTCGCCTTCTTGTACTAAACCAGTTTCATGATCTATTTTATTATAGTTCTCAGATGTAACCTTAAACTTTTTCCCATAGTTCATAAACCTGTTAAACGATATATCTTCGTCTTGAGTAAGATCTCGTGACAGATCATGAATATGTTCAGATGTTAGTTTTTCTGATGCACCTTCACTGATTACTACACCATCCTCAAAGTTGTAACCTTTATATGGCATAATGGCTGTTAGGAGATTTGTGCCAATGGCCAATGTTCCATTTTTTGTAAAATTGTTGTCTGCTAACAGTTGCCCTTTTTTTACCTTATCGCCAGGTTTAACCAATGGCTCACTATTTAAAAAGCCACCCTGATTTAGTGGCATATTCTTATAGAGACGTATTTTATGCACATCAGATTTTCCACGAACTATAACCTCATTACCCGTTACTTTGGTAACAGTACCGTCTGTAGGGGAATGAGATCCAAGGGCGAATGCCTTTGATTCTTCAATATTATTTGCTCTCACCAGTGGGGCCTCGCGGTGTTTTAATGGTACGGCTTGTGTCATTTGAGCAGTACCAAAAATAGCACGACCACCTGAGTTAGCCGATAGAAACGGAACCATGTTAGTTACTTCGGAATACATTTCTTCTGAACTTGGAACTGCGTAATCAACCTCTTTTGCAGATACAACTACAATCTCGTTATTTCGAACTGCTTTTACATCACCCTCGGTAGAGACAAACTTCTTGCCTTTTACTACGACTTCCCCTGGGAATGCTATGACCTTATTAACCAATTGTTCCGGACTTAATTTTATACGCCGTCCCTGTTTGTTTAAAAACTCTGCAATAATTTTACCGTTTCTAACCTCAGTGTTGATGGCCAGATGCTGGGTAACGCCGGCTGATCCGGCGGGTGTTTTTACTGGATCAATGAAATTCAACTGAGTGGGGCGCACATCACGAGACTGTACTGTCACACGTCGCTCGCTGCTGATACCACCCTCACCCATCGATGTTACACGCGATTCGTTAGAAAATAAATCCAGTAGATTAGTACTTTCAGCAGCTCCATGTAATTTTGATAGGGTAAAGATTGACTTAATCGCATCGGTATAAATATTAGTATTAAGAGCAGCGGACAAATCTCCTCCGAGCACATCGTCCTTTTCAATCCGCCTGGCCAACTTTCGTTCAATTGATGGACTCGCTTTATTCAACATATCCTTACCATATTCTGGTAACGATCTGAACACTTTATAGTAAATATCATCACGATTGTCCGGCTCTGCTCTACCACGGTAAATATTGACAATTTTATCAGCAGATGCCAATAGAGTATCACCGGTTACCGTATTAAACTTGGCCCCTAAAGTAATCTTACTTGCATCCGGGTCTAACTTGACATCTCCTGAAAAATAGGACCGAAGCGCACTAATAACTTTTTCAGGATCGTTCTTTTTGATAAACTCTTTGCCAAATAGCTTAACCGCCAGTTTTTTCAGTGTATTACTGGATACATCATCAGACATTACATTAACTTTATGGAGCTGATCTCCCAATACGCTCTTAATCTTTGAATCACTGGAACCAAGAACCCGCATAATCGGATATAATGGAAATCGCGATTCGTCTATTTTCATGAAGAACTGTTCTTTTTCGGGATCAAGACCAATGGTAAAAGCCTTGCCTTTTTCAGGAATAAACCGCGTTACTATCTCATCGTTTTCCTGTACGAAGGTGTAGCCTGTGCGTTTTAAGACTTCCTGATTTTTGGTTTGGTAATGTGTGCCATCTATCAGATATGTCTTTAATGGTGTCTGCACTGGTATATTAGCTACATGCAATTCGCCAGATCGCAATACCTTACCGGTTGCCTTATCTATCACTTTAAGTTTGGCGTACACCTTATTAGCGAAAGTCCCGCCACTAAAACGACGGGACTCAATTGCCTTAATATCAGAAGGATCCACCCTGTTCTTTACATAGACATCATCAACTTCTAGTTTATGCTCCTTACCTTCAACCGAAGACAGAGATTGCTTGATACCCTTCAGCATCTCCTTTTCGAAAAGGTCATATTCGCTTTCCATTAGCCCTCATTAATATGGTAAGATAAATTCATCTTGTAATAGTGTAATATATTTTTATTTAAAATGCAATAGTTATTTAAAGGGTGTATCGAAGCTAAAAAAAATTGCAGGCACTTGTATGTAAGCTATAGGAGGGGCCTTGCTCTCTACTCTAACTTGAATGGTTAGCCTTAGTTTGCGTGGTAAGGTATCCGAGCTAAAAACCAGGCTAGGGGGGTCATGGGTTCTTGCTGATCTCATAGAGATCAGCGAACCTACCGCATCGCCTGGTTTTAAATCTTGTGGAGTTACAGAATATTTTGATCGGGGTCCCCCACAATCCCAGACCTGAACCTTACGCCCCTTCTGCTGGGGCGGGTTACTTATAACCGTTCAGTCACGACTGTGACAGAGATGACTCTCTCCCAGTACATGAACTTGAAGACATATTGGTCTTCAAAAGTCCCTGTAGCCGGGTTGAGAACCTTCTCTCCAGTCAGTACACGCTCAGAAACCGCGCGTATGACTGGCTTCACGGTTACTTTTACCAAGTCAGCCAGGATTGCCGGCGGCAGAACGACTGCCAGCACATCACAATCCGCACCGAAGTTCAGCACCTCGGCGGCTGACTTTACAGTCTCACTGACTTTGACGATCTCTACGTCGCCGTAGATACGTTTCAGGTCAGCGGACTGTTCCCCCGTCATGTCGTGACGGGAGAGCCACAAGATCCTGTTCATTTATCACCTCCTTTCCTAGCTCTGTCGACATTAAAGGAAAGTGATAGAGACCCTGTGACTAGTATCTAAGGAGATACCATTATATATATGCCAGAAAATACTACGTATTTGCTTGTATCGAAGCTAAAAAAAGGGGTACAGAAGATTTTAATCAGGTAGCCCCCCGTCCTGGTTTTTGTTACGCCCCTTCTGCTGGGACGAGTGGAGTTATAAGGGTTTCGCGGTTTCCCCACTATCCGCGTCTTTATGGCCCCTCCCCTTACTGGAGGGGGAAGAAGACGTCTTCTTCCGGGAATACCCCTGGCATCACTACCTGAAAAGGATGCGGAGCAATCTCCAGCAACCTTTCACATATAGTGAATATCTGGGCGGTATTCTTTACCGTCACAGTTCCGACGGAATAGAACCCGCCATATCGGTCAATCCCACACTCGGGTACAATCATGCCGCCCCCGAATTTTAACCGATTTGGGTATTTCCAGTCTTCGTAGAGACTACCAGGGCTACAGGAGTCCAGATAAATCTCCACGAAATTTCGGTATCCTGGCATCACCATCATGGCGATGACACCAGGCCCGAACACTGGCCGGATCCCTTCAGGTTCCAGGATCGAATAACCCTGTGGGATTTCCTGGTCCCACATAAGATTATTAGATCCCGAATACCTCAGGATCCTATTCCCGGAGAGTTCGTATCTTCCAATCCCACCCCTTTTGCCAAGGATATTTCTATCATTGGCCCTAGGGGAGGGTCCGCCATATAAGATGTATGACAGAGACATGTGTTCCTCTCCTTTTTTTATGTTTTTGCACTCAAATAGTGATTCGGTTTTTTAACCCTCACTATTCGTGCATGTTATATATACTATATTTATCTATATTTTTACACATCGAAACTAAAAACCAGGCTTATGGACATACCGTTCCGTGTGGCGGCAGTCGCTTACCTGGTTTTTTTAGGCTACCAACCAATCCTTGATAGTTCAAGGAGGATAATAGCCAAAAGGGTTTCTAATGAATCGTCAGATGTTACAATCCTCATTGTTACCAATCTTTCAGAGTGCGGCATATCTTTATCTCCGCCGTGCCCCCAGTCCTCACGAAGAGGGAATCCGAAAAATTGGTGATTCTTCATTATGAAAAATTTGCCTATCGGATGTGTCCCATCTGGGAGCACGATCCCACGATCAACTGGGATGCTTACCCTCCCAGTTGTCCATTTCCTACCTTTATAGGTGCCAAAATAAATTTCGCATTCTGGTTCGGTAGTCGATCTGCTAGAACGGAACCTGTAGTGCGCAGAGGTTAGACCATGAATTGAAAGTTTTTTGTACTTACAGAGCTCCGCCTCTGAGTACTCTAGATCCCTGAGCGCATCAGAGCATTCTATGTCATAATGCTCTGCAACCGTTAATTTAGTAGTTACCATTCGTTACTCCTTTTTTTATGTTAATGTTAAATCAATTCAAACTCCGTCATATTACATATACCAGATTTATCTATATTTTTTACCCATCGAATTTGTAGTAGTGATAACCTGGTTTTTTTGGGAGGGGCTAGTTGACTGTTCGGTCGGCATTCTCTATAAGGGTAGAGTATGCATCGATCTCTGCCATCCTTCTGAGACATTCATCGCCCACCTCATGAAGTCTCACTCTTGCCCTCCTGAAAACTATCTCTCCAGCCCTATGCAGTTGATAGACCGTCCAGTCCATCTCCCGGGCTAGGAGGGCAAGTGAATTCAGAGAATTTGCCAGTCTCAATTTTAAGATCCTGGCAGAATCTTTGTATTCACTCACAATTTTATCTAACTCTTTGACGTAGATATTGTTCATTGGTTTAATCTCCTTTTTTTATTTAAAATCAATCTCCGTCATGTTATATATACCAGAAAAACATGTTGTTTTACACACATCTTATCATCTCCTTCCCAATTACCGTTAGCTATCAATTAATCTTTCATTACTGGTAATGAACTTAACCCTTTTGTTGTTGGTAACGAGTGTGGATCAAGTCCGACGAACTGACCGTATAGCTTTAACAACGCCTGCCTGGTTGATATCTTCTTGCGATTTATCAGATCCAAGCCGATACAATTAAACACATAACTCCTGACAGCAAAGATTAGCCTGGCTTCATCATCATCATAATTGGATGTAATAATACGCTTAGACTTAAATGCATTGCGCACATCTCTGCGAGTGATCTTACACATTACTGATACCCCCTGTACTTAACGG
>Ga0209609_10001972_pt1 | contig 11841 bp, 10 predicted proteins | sample LakKivw325mmetaG_FD_184136 | JGI IMG/M metagenome (GOLD analysis project Ga0209609, IMG submission 184136) | Anoxic lake water microbial communities from Lake Kivu, Rwanda to study Microbial Dark Matter (Phase II) - Lake Kivu water 325m metaG... | ecosystem: Environmental > Aquatic > Freshwater...
TATCTCCAATATATCTCTTCCCCTGGCCTTCCTTGCCATCGTCGCACCTCCCAAATGAATTGTGCGACAATTATATCATATTTGAATTAGAAATGGAATCACTTCCATCTGTGGGACATTTGTACGCTCTGGAATTTACACGCCTTCTTGCTTTTTAGAAAGCGGGATAACTTTTCCTATGAGATTGGGATTCTCTATGCGTGACTTCACAATGTGAAGAAGGATACGACGCCCCGGAGTAAAATTCAAGGGCTAATTTTACGGGAATTACTCTCTTCCACGCAGCTGCCTGATGATAAAAAAATCCCCCCATGCAAGCAAGGAGGGATCCGTCAAATCTCAGAAAGATAGCTCATCCAATGGCATTGCCGTTGCGTTCGCCGGTGCGGATACGGACAACGTCAACAAGATCGAGAACGAAGATTTTCCCGTCGCCGATTTCTCCCGATCGTGCCCCCTTGATAATGGCATCAATGGTGGGTGCAACAAAGTCCTCGTTGCAGGCTATTTCCAGTTTGACTTTTTTGAGCAGACTCCCTACCTCCCTGGCGCCACGGTACACTTCCGTAACCCCCTTCTGCCGGCCCCGTCCAAGAACATTGGATACGGTCATTAAATTTACATCTATCTCCTCAAGAGTTTTCATGACTTCGTCCAGTTTATGCGGTTGTATAATGGCAACGATATATTTCATTTTCCGTACCTCCTATTCAATCAGTGTGTAGCCAGATTCGCTGTGCTGGGTCAGGTCGAGCCCAACCAGTTCCGATTTCTTCTCAACCCTCATTCCAATGACAGCATCGACCAGTTTGAAGATGATCACAGTCATAACGACAGCAAAAATGATGGCGGCCGCCACAAGGAGGCATTGAATCATGAACTGGTGCGCGTTGCCGAAAAGCAGTCCATCCGCACCGGCTTCATTGACAACCTTTTCAGCAAAAAGACCCGTCGCAAGGGTTCCCCAGATGCCGCCCACGCCATGGACACCAAAGACATCGAGAGAGTCGTCGTATTTAAAAATAGCTTTTATTTTCGCGCAGGCAATGTAACAAAATACACTCACCAAAATACCGATAAACAGGGCGTTTATGGGAGTAACAAAACCACAGGCGGGCGTGATGGCAACGAGTCCGGCGACGGCCCCGGTGGCACAGCCTAAGGCTGTCGGTCTACCGCCGACTATCCATTCAATCATCGGCCATGTGAATGCAGCCGCTGCCGTAGCCGTATTGGTGGCAATAAATGCGTTGGTTGCAAGTTCATTTGCCGCCAGGGCGCTGCCCGCATTAAATCCGAACCAGCCAAACCAGAGGAGCCCCGCACCAAGTACTGCGAATGGCATGTTATGGGGTTTATAGGTTATCCCGTTCTCGGTCCCGACCCTTTTGCCTAACATGATGGCCAAAACCAGCGCGGAAACGCCCGAACTGGTGTGAACAACAATTCCGCCCGCGAAGTCCAGGGCGCCGAGATTCTTCAACCAACCACCCGTCCCCCAGACCCAGTGCCCTAATGGATCATAGACAAAAGTTGCCCAGAGGATCGTAAAAACTAAAAAAGCGGAGAATTTCATCCTCTCGGCATAAGCGCCGACGATCAAAGCCGGCGTGATCACCGCAAACATGCACTGGAAAATCATGAATGCGCTGTGTGGGATTGTGGCCGCATAATCAGGGTTTGGCAACCCACCCACACCTTTGAGGGCAAACCAATCCAGGTTCCCTATGATTCCCTTTATATCGGGGCCGAAGGTTATTGAGTAGCCGTACAACATCCATTGCAGACTGATCATAGCCAAAATGATGAAACATTGCATTAAGATGGATAAAACGTTTTTTCTCCTCACAAGTCCCCCGTAAAAGAAGGCCAACCCCGGCATTGTCATGAGCAGAACCAATGCTGAAGAGGTCAACACCCACGCTGTATCTCCTGTATTCATTTTTTAGTACCTCCTGTTGATAAGAATCGCGCCACATTGGTATGTGTTCAACCATGCAATAGCAATACCGGTGCCAGACAGGTGTTTTGATAATAACCCATTGATTATACTGAAAAGTATTGACATAAAGGTGTACGACAGAGGCAAGATAAAAAGGAACAAATCTGTTCTTTGTAAATACGGTACTCACGAAACTGTCCCTTCAGAAAGGTCAGAGAACTTTAAGGAGCGCAACTCCTTTCCAGGGCGATGTTGCCTGTTTATATCGAACAGCTTTTTATTTGACAGGCAGGCGACTTCCCTCTATGATCTTTCCATTGATTATTACTCCGGCAACGAAATATCTAACATGCCGTCATTCCGGAGAATCCCGGATCGGAGTCAGGGACAGGCGATCGGATGATGTCCCCGTTATTTGGAGGCTTTATGGAAAGGGCAGATGATGGGTTGCCTTTTTTGTTGCGTTATGAAAGTGTGGCCCATTACCGGGATGGCGGGGTGTGGATCCTGGATCGGCGAAAGTATCCTGCCGTGGAAGAGTTCGTCCATTGCACGGATTACCGGCAGGTGGCAAAAGCGATTGCCGACATGGTGACGCAGAGCGGCGGCCCCTGGCTCGCGGCGGCACTGGGAATGGTCAGCGCCGCAAGAGAGGCGCACCGCCTTTCTCCGGATGCGGCAAAGCAGCATTTAGAGCGTGCGGCGAATGAACTGTGTCAAGCCCGTCCCACGACCTCTGCAAACATGAAAGCCCACATTCAACGGGTCCTGAAAGTAGCGCAGAATGCCATTAATACGGGTGAAGATGCGGAAGCGAACACATACGCCTATGTGATGGAGAACCTCGAAAAACGTTACCGGCAATCCCGCACAATGGCCGCTTTTGCTGTCGACCTGCTTCCTGATGAGGTAACGGTCCTGACACAGTGTTACGCGGAGACACTCATCGGGTTTATCCTGCTTGTAGCCAGGGAAAAAGGAAAGAAAATATCACTCATCTGTCCGGAAACGCGCCCCTACCTGCAGGGGGCAAGGCTGACCGCCAGTGTAGCCCATGATATGGGGGTACCGGTTACGGTCATTACCGACAACATGCCTGCCTATATTCTGTCAAAAGGGATGGCGCATGTATTCATCTCCGCGGCGGATGTGGTGACACTGGACGGACACGTGGTCAACAAAATCGGGACTTTTCAGATTGCACTGGCGGCTCAGCACCTCGCTGTGCCTTACTATGCTCTGGGGATACCCTCCGTCAAACATCCGGACATTTCGACTGTAGAAATTGAGGAGCGATCTCCGGAAGAGACCGTTCATGCCCTGGGAATCCGGACGGCAAAGCAAGGCGTGAAAGGGTATTATCCTGCATTTGATATCACGCCTCCTCATCTGGTTAGCGCCGTCATTACACCGAGAGGAGTCTTTCTGCCCCAGGATCTGAAAAGGTATTTTGAGGATTGAACGATGCTGTATGAGGAAGCCAGAAAGTCACTGCTTCAGACGGTAATGAAGCTTTATCAAAGAGATATGATTCAGTTGAACTCGGGCAATGTGAGTGTGCGTGCTTCTGCAGAGCATCTTGTCATTACACCGGGCAGCGTACCCTATGACCATATGACCGCGGAAGACCTGGTAACCATAGATCAGGATGGCGCCGTTGTTGAAGGCACTCACAGACCCTCTTCCGAAACACCCATGCACATCACCATTTATAAAAACATGCCAAAAGCAGCCGCAGTAGTACACACCCATTCTCTTTATGCCTTGGCTTTCGCAACGACGGGAAAGGGAATCCCGGTCATCTGCACGGAAGGACTGGCCGTGCGCGGGCCCGTGCCCGTTGCCGAGTATGCCTGTCCCGGTACAGAGGCTCAGGGTCGGGTTGCCGTGAAGGCAATGAAGGGACCGCCGTCCGTGATCGGAACCCTGTTGAAAAACCATGGTGTGCTGACGACGGGGCCCACCCTGACTGAAACATACGCGACGGCCTGCCGGATCGAGATGGCCGCAAAGGTTTACTTTCTGGCCCTGCAGATCGGAACCCCTGACATTTTGACGGATGAACAGATCAATGAAATCAGGACCACGTATTTGTCAAAAAAATAAATAATTCAAACACCTTTTAAGGCGATTGTGGCACAGGAGTTGCTAACTTTTCAAAGAATGGAAACAGAAACCGTACGTAGCGGACTGGCGCCGCTGGATGAAGTCATACAGGGTCTTCGACTGGGAGATAACGTCGTATGGCAGGTTGACCGGCTTGATGAATATGTCTATTTCGCGGAACCGTTTGCCAGTCATGCCATCAGAGAAAAAAGGCAATGCATTTATCTGCGGTTTGCACCCCACCCGGAGATTCTCAAAGATCGACCCGGTCTTAAAGTGATTGAAGTAGATCCGGAGGCGGGCTTCGACGCATTCAGCGGAGAGGTCCACAGGATTATCGAGGATCACGGAAGGAAGGTTTTCTATATATTCGATAACTTATCCACTCTCGCCGTTCGATGGGCTACGGACGAACTGCTGGCGAATTTTTTCCAGCTTACATGCCCGTATCTCTACGAGCTGGATACGGTCGCTTACTTCGGACTCACCCGGGGCCAGCATGCCCACAGCGCTGTCGCCAGAATTCGGGATACAACCCAGCTTCTGATTGATGTCTACCATGTGCAGGGTTCCATGTACATCCATCCTCTTAAAGTCTGGGATCGCTACTCTCCCCAGATGTATCTCCCTCACAGAACGTCGGGCAGCGTCTGGTCTCCCGTTTTTCAAAGCGGAGACGCCGCCGCAGTGTCCGAAACGGCCAGTAAAAAACCCCTTCATATCATGGCAAAATCCATTGCCCCGTGGGAAAGTGTGTTTCAGAAGCTGTTGCAGTACCAGGAATCGGGGGGAGACCTGTCGGAAAAGACGACCGAGATCACCGCTCTCAAACAGGAACTCCTGCGGATGATGTTCGGAAACCGTCCCGAATTCAACAGGCTGGCGGATGACTATTTCAGACTCCAGGATCTTTTAAGCATCAGAGACCGTTTGATCGGCTCGGGACAGATCGGAGGAAAGGCGGCGGGCATGCTCCTGGCAAGGCGCATTCTCCTGGAAGGGCCTGGCGAGACAGACTTTTCCAAAGTTTTTGAATCCCACGACTCGTTTTATATTGGTTCAGACGTTTTCTTCACCTTTCTGGTAAACAACAACCTCTTCAAGACCCGGTTTCAGATATCCCGCAGTTCCCATATCTCCCGCCAGGAATTTGAAGAAATGGAACGGCGGTTTCTCGCCGGTACGTTTTCTCCGGAAATCATGGATCAATTCTCCGACATGCTGGATTACTTCGGCCAGGCCCCCATCATCGTGCGGTCCAGCAGTCTCCTGGAAGACAGTTACGGGAACGCCTTCGCCGGAAAGTACCGGAGCGAATTCTGCGCGAACCAGGGAAGTCCCGAAAGGCGCATGGGGGCCTTTTTACGGGCGGTTAAACTGGTGTATGCCAGCGCCCTGAATCCCGACGCACTCTCCTATCGGAAGGCACGGGGGATTGAAGAAAGCGATGAACAGATGGCCATTCTGGTCCAGCGCGTGTCGGGAATGGCCTATAAGAGTTACTTTTTCCCATCCCTTGCCGGCGTGGCTTTTTCCAGGAATCTCTACGCCTGGACGGATCGCATCGATCCCATGAAGGGACTGATCCGCCTTGTTTTCGGTCTCGGCACGCGCGCCGTGAACCGTGTCGGGAACGATTATCCCCGAATGATCGCCGTCAGCAACCCGCAGCTCAGACCTGAAACCGGCGTCCGGATTGCAAAATATTCACAGTGGGACATGGATCTTCTCGACCTGGAGGAAAATGACCTGGTGACACGCCCTGTCGCCGATGTACTGACTGAACGGAACTATCCCAACCTGCACCTCCTGGTTTCCTTACTGGCCGACGGATATCTGATCGATCCTTATACCAGCCGCATGGACGGTTCCCTCAAAAAACTTGTTCTTACATTTAATCAACTGATCGCGAGGACAGACTTCATAAAAATCATGGGTGATATGTTGGAGAGGCTCGAAAATGTTTACGGTCATCCCCTGGATACGGAGTTTACGGCTGCTGTTGATACGGATGGCCGTGTACGGATCAACCTGCTGCAATGCAGGCCCATGAGAACACCCGGATCGTACGGTCCCGTTTCGATTCCCGATTCCATTCCCACGGCGCAGATCCTGTTCAAATCAGACCGGATCATTAACGGGGGGACCATTGCGGATATACGCTATATTCTGTATATTGATCCGGAAAAGTACGCAATGGTTGAACTCATGGACATCAAGAAAACCCTGGGGCGTATCGTCGGCTTGCTCAACGAGAACCCCCTGATGATTCAGGGGAAAATGATCCTGATGGGTCCCGGCCGATGGGGGAGCAGTAACATCGATTTGGGGGTCAATGTCAGCTATGCGGACATCAATCACATGTCCGTGCTGGTGGAAATCGCCCGGGAAGAGGCGGGACAGGCTCCCGAAGTTTCATATGGAACGCATTTTTTCCTGGACCTCGTCGAAGCCCAGATCATATATATGCCTGTGTATCCGAATGATCCGGAAACTTATTTTAACCATGCGTTTTTCAGAGATGCCCCCGGCATCCTGCCGGAATTGCTGCCTGACGCGGCGAAATTTAGGGATCTGATTCATGTCATTGATCTTCCCGCTGCAACGGGAGGAAAATACGGAAACGTAGTAGCCGATCCGCAGAGCCAGAAAGCCATCTGCTTTCTTGAAAAAATGTCATTCCGGACCTGATCCGGAATCCAGTATTGCTGTTTGGAGGTTTGTATCATGATCGAATTTTTTAAAATGAGCGGCAGCGGGAATGATTTTATTCTGATCGACAACAGAAATCATTCCCTGTCTGTGGAAAATCTGCCGGAATTTGTCAGAACGGTCTGTGAAAGAAAAGTGTCCGTGGGAGCAGACGGATTGATTATTATAGAAAAATCTGAGGCATTCGATTTCCGGTGGCGGTTCTTTAACGCCGATGGAAGCGAGGTGGGCATGTGCGGAAACGGAGGAAGGTGTGCCGCCCGTTTTGCATACATCAAAGGCATCGCCGGGGAAAAACTGTCCTTCGAAACCCCGGCAGGAATCATCGATGCTGAAATCAGGGATGACATTGTCAAGTTAAAGCTGACAGATCCATATAACATGCAGGTGAACCTCTCCATTCCCGTTGAGGAGCGACCGCTCGAAATCAGCCAGATCAATACCGGCGTTCCCCACGTCGTTCATTTTGTGAATAATCTTGATCACTATGATGTATTTCATATCGGCCGGATCATTCGCTATCACCCGCAGTACCAGCCGGAGGGGACAAACGCAAATTTCGTGGAAGTCATCGATAAAAACACCATCAGGGTAAGAACCTATGAGAGGGGTGTCGAGGACGAAACCCTGGCCTGCGGCACGGGCGCCGTCGCATCGACACTGATATCCTCCTGGAAAGGGTTGATTGAATCCCCGGTGAACGTCCGGGTAAAGAGCGGGGAAATTCTCAAGATTTATTTCCACAAAACGGAGCACGGATTTGAAGACATTTATCTTGAAGGAAAGGCCAAAGTGGTTTATGAAGGTCGCATCTGGGATGAGACTTATAAAGTCTGAGCCGCGTCAATTATAATGAAAAATGATTTCCACACAGGAGGATAAAAATCTTGCAGACTGCCGACCGACTGACCAGGATTCCACCCTATCTTTTCATGGAGTTGAGAAAAAAAATCAACAAGGCAAAGGCCGACGGCATTGACGTCATCAGCCTTGCCATCGGAGACCCGGTGGAGCCGACACCGGATTCCATTATTGACGAACTCTGTGCGAGGGCGAAAGACCCGGAAAATCACCGCTATCCCATTGATGAGGAAAAGGGGATGCTGGCCTTCCGGCGGGAGGTTTCCCGCTGGTATCAAGCCAGATACGGGGTGTCGCTCGACCCTGCAACTGAGGTCCTGGGGCTGATCGGATCCAAGGAAGGGTGCCACCATTTTGTCCTTGCCCGGATCAACCCCGGAGACATCGTTCTGATGACCGACCCCGGTTATCCCGCCTACCGGGCAAGCATCCTGATGGGCGGTGGCGAGCCGTTCAATGTGCCCATTCTGAAGGAAAATAACTACCTGCCCGTTTTTGAAGACATTCCCTCCGACATTGCCGGAAAGGCACGTGGCATGTTCCTCAATTACCCGAACAATCCCACCGGCGCCTGCGCAACGAAAGATTTTTTCAACCGCCTGGTGGATTTTGCCAGGCAGTTCGATATTGCCGTCTGCTACGACAATCCCTATAGCGAAATCCTCTTCGACGGCCAGGAGCGTCTCAGTTTTCTCATGGCCGACGGCGCCAGGGAGGTAGGCGTCGAGTTAAACTCCCTCTCCAAGCCTTTCAACATGTGCGGGTGGCGGATCGGCATGGCTGCAGGCAATCCCGATCTCATCGCCGCCATCAGCAAGGTCAAGGAAAACAGTGACTCCGGCATCTTTAATCCCATTCAGTACGCCGGCATTCATGCCCTGAAACATGAGGAGCAGGCCATCAATCACATGCTTCAGATTTATGCGAAGCGACGTCAGATGGTCTTAAACGCGCTCAGTAAAATCGGGATTGTCTTCGATCCGCCGAAAGGAACATTCTATCTGTGGGTGCCGGCGCCCAAAGGGATGACAGCCCTTGAATTCACCAATCGATTATTCGATAAAACGGCAGTTGTCGTGGCCGCAGGTACAGCCTACGGACAGTACGGAGAAGGGTATGTCCGCATCTCCCTCACCGTGCCGGATAACCGCCTCGCAGAGGCCATGACACGGATTGAAAGGGAATTTTAAGTTTATTCATTCCTTGACAAAAATGAAAAAAAAGGTAAAAGCCTCATGCCAAAATAACCTCTGTCAGGCGCGCATTGCTCCCCGGATAAAGACATGAAAAAGTTCCGGTCTTACAGATACTCATCGAATCCTCCCTATCTAAAAGTTGGCATTGCGCTTATCGCTATATTAATCCTGATAAATGTCGCCCTTTTATATCTTTTTATTAAAGAAAGAAATCACAATAAAAACCTGCGGAATACGATCAGCGAAACCAGCAGGGACTTTAATCAAATCGATGAATCATTGAGACAGAAGGACTATCAGAAAGCTTTCAGGCATCTGACAGAGGCCAGAAAACAGATTGCAACCCTGTTACCTCCAACTCCCCAGGCGCCTCCCAAGCCAACGGTAACCGCAGCGGCGCCTCCTGCACCGGCAGCTCCCGTCAAGGCAACAACTGCCCCGCCGCAACCGGTTGCAAGTTTGCCTCCTCCCGCGCAGGAGTCTCCCCAGCCTTTGGTTCTGGCAGACGCAGGCGAATACCTGCTTATCTGTGAGAAAGAAACGAAAACCCTTTACATTTTTCGCTTTTCAGACGGAAAGTTTTCCCCGGTTAAGCAATACCCCTGTATCATCGGAGCGAACAACCACGAAAAGAGGCGGGACGGAGATTTTGCCACCCCCGTAGGCGTCTATTTCTTTTTGAGGTTCGCATCAGGAAGCACCCTTCCGGAAATTTATGGTTACGGCGCTTACGTGCTCAACTACCCGAATTACCTGGATCGAAGGGAGGGGAAAAAAGGTGGGGGCATATGGATACACGGGCACAGCGCCAGCAAGACGATCGGGAAGGACATTCCGGACACTAAAGGCTGTATTGCCGTCAGCAACGATGCATTGAAAGAAATGAGCGGTTTCCTCAAACCAAACGGCACACCCATTGCTGTCGTAAACAAACTTCAGTTTTCCAAAATAGCAAATCAGGCCGATCTATCGAAGGATCTGATAAACTTTATGAATGCCTGGAGACAGGGATGGGAAAGTATCAATACCAGGAAATTTATGAGCTTCTATGCCCCGGAGTTTGTCAACAGCGAGGGAATGGGTTATCAGGCCTTCAAGCAGCAGAAAGAAAAGGTAAACAAGGGCAAGAAATTCATACGTGTAAAAGCCGAAAATATAGCGATTCTCATGCCGCAGGAATATGGCGGCAAAATCGCCATCGTGCGATTTCTTCAACGGTATCACTCCAATAACTTCAACAGCGACAGCAAGAAGATATTCTACCTGAAAAAAGGGCAAACGGGATGGCAAATCATAGGCGAATCGTCATATTAGCCGGAATAGCTGCCGCCTGCCTTTTCTTCATGGTCATTTATCTGGCATCAAACCATAAAACATATTCAAAACAATATGTTCAGGTGCACAGGTATTTTGACGGCACGAATCAGGCGGTGCCTGTATATGTCATTTCCGGGAAAGAAAGAGGACCCACCCTGCTTATCTTTGCCGGCATCCATGGTGATGAATCGGGCGGCTATTTAACGGTGGAAAGGTATGTTGATGTCAAGGTAAAAAAGGGGACCTTGATTGTTGTACCGCGCTTGAATTTGCCTGCCGTTTTAAAGGGAAAGCGGCAGGGCATCAGCGGTGATATGAATCGTCTTTTTCATCTGCCTGAAAACAGCAACTCCACTCCGGACTCAAAGGTCGTTGACCTTGCCAAATCTCTCATTAAAAACGCCGACTATGTCCTGAATCTCCATCAAGGAGAGGGTTTCTACTCCCCCAAATGGATATCTCATAAAAGAAATCCTTATAAATGGGGACAGTGTAATGTTATTGATGCCCCCATCTTCGACTTACCTAATGGTGATAAACTGGAATTGGCCAACCTCGCAAAGAGAATAGCCGCCAGATCGAACTCCCGGATTGCCAACAAGCAGTTTCATTTTCAGGTAAACAATACCAATACGGCGAGCAACAAATCCCTTCACAAGGAGCAGCGAAGATCTCTTACTTATTACGCCCTGTATCAGCAGCACAAAACAGCCCTGGCCCTTGAATCGACGAAGAATTGCACACTGCCGCAGGCTGTCTCATTTTTAACGATCGCGATGAATTCCGTTATCATGGAAGTGGGAATTCAGGCAGAAACCCTTCCTTCAGAAGATCCTCTCGTCATTGACAGGGAAATCAGGGGAAAAAGAACGTAACTTTCAAAGAGATTGACACAGAGGAATCATTGCCTTATTATCATTCTGAAAAGTTCCGCATCAGGAATCTTGAAATGTTGATGATGCGGCGCAGGCATGTGTTGATCAACCCGGGAAAGGCAATGATTGATTACAGCAGGTATTGACATCGGTTCCATCAGCACCAAAGCAGCGATCATGAACGATGGAACCCTTATGGGCACCAGGGTAATCTCCACGGGATATCAAGCTGAACTGTCGGGGAATACGGTGTTCAGTGAAATCCTGTCGGAACTGGGCATCGACAGAAGCATGGTTGAAAGGATTGTCGCCACGGGCTATGGCAGGAAGAGCATGGCTGCGGATAAGGCCATCACGGAAATCATGTGTCACGCTGCGGGAGCCCGTTATCTTGACCCCCGGATTCGCTCGATCATTGATATCGGAGGTCAGGACAGCAAAGCCATTGTCATGGACGAAAAGGGAAAGGTCGTCAACTTTGTCATGAATGACAAATGCGCAGCGGGAACGGGACGTTTTCTCGAAGTTATGGCGGGAGCTCTGGAAGTAGATCTGAATCAGTTTGGCGATATCTCTCTCACGGCCGATCGCCCTGCAAAAATCAGCAGCTTGTGTACCGTATTCGCCGAATCGGAGGTCATCTCGCTCATTGCCAAAGGAGAAAAGAGAGAAAATATCATCGCGGGCATCCATGATTCGATCTGTGCAAGGGTATCTGCCATGATGATGCGTATCGGTGTCAGGGAACCTGTCATGATGACAGGCGGTGTAGCGAAGAATGCAGGGGTCGTCAGGGCTCTTGGAAAAATGATTCATACGCCCGTTGAGGTAT
>Ga0209609_10001973_pt1 | contig 11835 bp, 12 predicted proteins | sample LakKivw325mmetaG_FD_184136 | JGI IMG/M metagenome (GOLD analysis project Ga0209609, IMG submission 184136) | Anoxic lake water microbial communities from Lake Kivu, Rwanda to study Microbial Dark Matter (Phase II) - Lake Kivu water 325m metaG... | ecosystem: Environmental > Aquatic > Freshwater...
AACGCATTAAATCGTTTTACATGTAGCGCAAGGCTTTAGCCTTGCTTAAAGCAACCCTGAAGGGTTGCCCTACAAAAGATATAATGCGTTCGTATTAGTATTTGGAATTTGAGAAAGTGTATCCCATCCTCTTTTACCTGGGCAGTCTGAAAATATATGCCTATGGGTTCTTCATCGCCATTGGTTTCGTCCTCGGTTTAATCCTTGCCATCCGGAGCGTCCGGAAAGAGGGGATTTCGTCCGAAAGGATGGCGGACCTCTTTTTCATCATTGTCCTGTCAAGCCTCCTTGGATCCAGAATCTTCTACGTCCTGATCAATTTTGATGTCTATCGGGAGAATCCTCTGAGGATCATTCAGGTCTGGGAAGGGGGATTGGTCTTTTACGGGGGTTTCATTTTCGCCGTGGTCACCTCCTTGATTTATATGAGATTAAGCCAGTTGCCCCTCTGGAGGATAGCGGACCTCTCTTCCCCTCCCGTTGCCCTGGGTCTCTTCTGGGGGAGGATTGGATGCTTCTTTGCCGGGTGTTGTTACGGGAAAGAGACCTCTCTCCCCTGGGGGATGACGTTCACAGACCCAAACTCATTGGCCCGGCTCCATGTGGCCCTTCATCCCACCCAGCTCTATGAGGCGCTGACCAACCTGGCGATCTTCTTCTTTCTTTACCGGAAGAGGAAAAGATTTGAGGGCCAACTCTTCTGGCTGTTTATCCTCCTCTATGCGATTTCCCGTTTTCTGATCGAATTTTTAAGGGGCGATCCGAGAGGTACTCTTTTCGGAGGCCTCTTCTCCACCTCACAGGGAATAGGAATCTTTTTGGCCTTTTTGTCCCTTTTTATGTTATTCTATTTAGAGAGAAAGAAGAGGAAATAGACCGGTGGCGGTTTTAGAGATTCTTAAATTTCCCCATCCCCTGCTGAAGAAAGGGTCCGGGAGGGTGGAAAGGATTGACGGGGAGATCAATAAATTAATCCAGGATATGACCGAGACGATGTACCATGCCAATGGGATCGGGTTGGCTGCCTGCCAGGTAGGTGTCTCCCAGCAGGTCATCGTTCTGGATGTGAGCCCGCTCGATCCCAGTCAGAGTTTCTTTGCCCTGATCAATCCTGAAATCATCTACGAGGAGGGAGAGATCGAGCACGAGGAGGGGTGCCTGAGTGTGCCGGACTGTTTCGAAAAGGTGAAGAGAAAGGAGAGGATCCGGGTCAAAGGGATTTCTCCGGAGGGGAAGGAGGTCGACATCTCGGGAGAGGGTATTTTGGCCATTGCCCTCCAGCATGAAATTGACCACCTCCACGGCATTCTCATCCTGGATCGGATCAGCAGGCTGAAGAAGGAGATCTATCGAAGTAAATTGAAGAAAGAGAAGAGGAAGGAGAAGAGAGAGTGACAACGTCTTCCTGGCGTATAGTCTTCCTCGGAACTCCTGCCTTTTCCATTCCTTCCCTCAGAAATCTGCTCCAGGGACCCGATCAGGTTGTGGCCGTGGTCACCCAGCCGGACCGGGAAAAGGGAAGAGGACGAAAGCTCAGTCCTTCGCCGCTGAAGAGATTTGTCCTTGAACAGGGTATTTCACCCCTTCAACCGGAGCGAGTCAAGGAGGGGCCCTTTCAGGAGAAGATTAAAGGGCTTTATCCCCACCTCATGGTCGTCGTTGCTTTTGGTCAAATCCTGCCGAAATCCCTTTTGGACCTTCCTGCCTTTGGGTGCATCAACGTTCATGCCTCTCTTTTGCCGAGATATCGAGGGGCTGCACCCATTGCCCGTGCGATCCTCAATGGTGAAACTGTCACAGGGGTGACGACCATGAGAATGGATGAAGGAATGGACACCGGGGATATTTTGCTTCAGGCTCAAATTCCCATTGAGAAAGAGGATACTGGAGAAACACTCCAGGAGAGGTTATCCTTTTTAGGAGCTCAACTTCTGATGGAGACGATCGAGAGGATGAAGGCGGGTTGCCTTTCCCCCATCCCCCAGGACCACTCAAAAGCCACCTATGCCCCTCCCCTTCGTAAGGAGGATGGAAGAATTGACTGGAAGAGAGGAGCCCTGGAGATCGATCGCCAGGTCCGGGCCTTCAACCCCTGGCCCGGGGCTTTTACCGAATGGGATCATCAACTGCTCAAAATTTATCGCGGAGAGGTGAGGAGCCGTTCGGCGCAGGGAAGAGAGGGGTCGGTCATCTGGGTGAGTCCGGATTTCATCGAGGTTGAGACGGGAAGAGACTCCTTCTTGATCAGAGAGGTCCAGCTGGAGGGAAAAAGGAGGATGAATGTAAGGGAATTTCTCCCCGGCCATCCCATCCCGGTAGGGACGGTCTTTCATTAATATAGTTCGGAGCTCGGAGTGATGAGTCCGGAATGTTAACATGAATGTATTAAGCCCATTTATTTGTTTGCATGAGTTAAGGTTTCGTTAATTCATTAATCTACCTTTTGCAATCCCCATTTTCAGGGAGGCTTTTTTTGGAAGTTAGGCCTAAAAAGAGAATTTTTATCGGACTGTTAGTTTTTACCTGTCTGATCCTTTTTTTATTCATCCTTCTGATCTGGTATGTCCCCCTGGTGGGATTGAAGAATATCCATGCCATCCTTCCGCTCCTCTATAGCCTCTTTCTCGCCATCACTGTCTTTTCGTTGTTATCCGGTGGCCTTCTTCTGGTCTTCACGATTCTTCGCGGCAAGGATATCCTGTTCACTCAAAAATTGAGAGGGGTGGTTGCCAAAATCCTTTTCCCTTTGATGATCCTGATGGGAAGATTGGTAGGGGTGTCCAAGGAGAAGGTCCAGCAATCCTTCATCGAACTGAATAATCACCTCGTTCGGTCCAACCATCACCGCACCCAGCCCAATCGCCTTCTCCTCCTTTTGCCCCATTGCATTCAGGATTTTGACTGCCAGATCAAGATCACCGGGAATGTGAAGAACTGCAAGGGCTGCGGGAAGTGCGAGATCAAAGACCTGATCGAACTCACTGACCTATACCAGGTGAAGATCGCTGTGGCTACCGGAGGGACTCTGGCCCGGAGAATCATCGTGGAGAATAAGCCCGAGGCCATTGTGGCGGTTGCCTGTGAGCTTGATCTGACCAGTGGCATACAGGATGTCTATCCTATCCCGGTGATTGGAATTCTCAATGAACGCCCCTTTGGCCCCTGTATCAATACCAAGGCCGATATTCAAAAGGTGAAGAACGCCCTCCTGGACTTTCTCGAACCCAAAACCTCTCCGGTGGAATGAAAGGGCAGTTTGACAAGTCCTCTAAAAGCGATTATATTTTTTTGCATAAAGGAGGCTGAGGGATAAGATGAACCAATTTAAGACATTTCTTTTGATGCTCGTTTTAACCCTTCTCTTTGTTTTGGCGGGTTCCGCCATAGGAGGAAGGGGCACAGTGATTTATGCCTTTATCCTCGCGGGTCTGATGAATTTCTTTGCTTACTGGTTTAGCGATAAGATTGTCCTTCGTATGTACGGGGCGAAAGAAGTTTCACAGGCAGAGGCCCCAGAACTTTATCAGGTCGTGGCTGATCTGACGAGCAAGGCGAGCCTCCCCATGCCCAAGGTCTACGTCATGGAGAACGATACACCCAATGCCTTTGCAACGGGAAGAAACCCCGAGCATGCGGCGGTTGCCGTGACGACCGGCATCCTTCGAGTTTTATCCCGGGAGGAACTGACAGGGGTCATCGGCCATGAACTCTCCCACATCAGGAACCGGGACATTCTCGTGAGCACCATTGCGGCAACGATGGCAGGGGCCATCGGAATGCTTGCACGGATGGCTCAGTGGGGCGCTATCTTCGGAGCAGGACGTTCTGATGACGAAGAAGGAGGAGGGAGCAATTTTCTCTTCACCCTTGTCTTCTCGATCGTGGCTTCCATTGCCGCCATCCTCATCCAGATGGCCATCTCCCGATCCAGGGAGTACCTGGCCGACGCCGGCGGGGCACACCTGAGTCATCCCCTTTCGTTGGCAAAGGCCCTGCGCAAGCTTGAACTCGCTGCCCAGCGTATCCCAATGGAGGCCAATCCCTCCACTGCCCATCTGTTTATTGTCAATCCCCTAAGGGGAGGAGGGGTTTTGTCCCTCTTCAGCACTCACCCTCCTATTGAGGAGCGAATCGCTCGGCTCGAGGAGATGGCGAGGACAGGGAGCTTTTGAGGAAAAAGCCATTAAGACCCGGGGCCAAGAGCCCAAGGGCGATCTGCCTTGAACTTCTGAACCGAACAGAGAAGGCGGATCGCCATGTCGATCATCTCCTGAGAGATTCCTTTCAGAAATTTCATCACCTCACCCCCCTTGATCGAGCCTTTCTCACAGAATTGACCTATGGCATCCTGAGATGGAGGGAGAGGCTTGATTGGGCCATCCGCCATTTTTCAAAAATCCCCTTTGAGAAGATTGACTCGGAGACGCTCAATATCCTTCGGCTCGGACTCTACCAGATTCAATTCTTATCCAGAACTCCGGATTCGGCCGCTGTCAATGAGTCCGTTGAACTGGCCAAAGAGATTCGGGGCCGTGGCGGGGCCGGTTTCGTCAATGCGATTCTTCGCTCTTTTCTCCGTGAAAAAGGAGAGATCCCCTATCCTGATATTCATCAAAACCCGGCCCTTCATCTCTCCGTCGTCCATTCCCATCCCCTGTGGCTGGTTCGAAGATGGATGAAGGAGGTTGGGATTGAAGAGACGATGAAGATATGTTCCTTCAATAATCAGATTTCGCCTTTAACCCTCCGGGCCAATACCCTGAAGATCAGCAGAGAAAAGTTGGTGGAGAAGTTAAGGGAGAATGGGCTCTCCCCGTCCCCGACTCCTTTTTCAGAAGAGGGAATCCTGCTCGGTTCTCCTCCCCCTGTCTCCGAGTTGCCTTTCCTGAAAGAGGGCCTCTTTATCATCCAGGATGAAGCCTCTCAGTGGGTCACTTTCATCCTGGATCCGAAACCGGGTGAGAGGATCCTTGATGGCTGTGCCGCACCCGGAGGGAAGACGACCCATATTGCTCAGAGGATGAGGAATGAGGGGGAGATTGTCGCCCTTGATCTCAATGAGGAGAAAAATGACCGGATCAAGGGGATATGCGGCAGACTGGGAATGATGATCGTGAAAACAATGATTGGAGATGCGACTCGCCCACTCCCCGGAGGGTCCTTATATGACCGGATCCTGGCGGACGTCCCTTGCTCCGGATTTGGAACGCTTCGCCGGAACCCGGATTTGAAGTGGAGAAGAGGGGAGGAAGACATCGGGAGATTGTCCGAAATTCAATTCACCATCCTCAATAACCTCTCCCGATATTTGAGAAAAGGGGGAGTTTTGGTTTACAGCACCTGTACGATCTTCCGTGAAGAGAATGAGGAGGTGATCGAAAGATTTTTAAAGGATCATGAGGAATTTCAGTTGGACCCATTGGAGGAGTTTTTACCGGCCCGATATCATTCCCTGATCACTCATGGATATTTCAAAACCTTTCCTTCCAGAGACGGGATGGATGGATTTTTTGCCGCCCGGCTGATTAAAAGGGCTTAGGATTAATCATAGTCAATTGGGGTGGGCCCTTACCAGATTCTATTGAAAAATTCTTTCAATACGTTTAGTATTTCAAAGACCTGATTATCAGGATAAGTATGGAGGTTAGGGTGAAGAAGATTGCGCCTTCGATTCTCTCTGCTGATTTCAGCCGGCTCGCTCAAGAGGTGAGGGCCGTTGAGCAAGCGGGAGCAGATCTCATCCATGTCGATGTCATGGATGGCCACTTCGTCCCGAATATCACCATCGGGCCTCTGGTCGTTACCGGGTTGAGAAAGTTGACTTCTCTCCCCCTGGATGTCCACCTGATGATTGAAGAGCCTGACCGTTATGCGGAAGACTTTGCCCGGGCAGGGAGTAACTGGATCACGATTCATGCCGAGGTATGCCGTCAGCTCAAGCGGAGTATTAAAAAGATTCGAGATTTAAAGGTGAGACCGGGGGTGGTGCTCAATCCTTTGACTCCATTAAGGAGGCTCCATCCGGTTCTTGAGGAGATCGATCTCGTGCTTCTGATGTCGGTCAACCCCGGATTCGGGGGGCAGTCCTTTATCCCTGCGGTTTTAAAAAAGGTTGAGGAGTTGAGGAAGATGATTGATCAGCATCAATATCCCGTCGAGATCGAGGTGGACGGTGGAATCAAAGTAGAAAATATCGGAGAGGTTTCGAAAGCAGGAGGAGATGTCTTCGTTGTGGGGACAGGGATCTTCAAGACGGAAAATTATAAAAAAACCATCCAGAAATTAAGAAGAGAGATCGAAGCGTAAAGATAGCGGTCTTTTAAATTCAGCTCCCTGATCCGTCCGGCCACCTGCCGGATCATTTCATTCCAATGCCTTCTGTCGATGCCTCTTCATCCCATCCTTCCGTTCCTTTTTCATAAAGAATATTTTTTAAAAACCTCACTAAAAATCCTTGACAAGACCTATTGATCGTATAAAATTCAATTCTAATTTCCACAAAGGAGAAACCCATCTGAAACGGCTTTTTAAAAAGGGGGGGAGGTGACCAATGGCAGAGAAGCTCGTATATTATGAGATCAGGGACCGGATAGGGGTTGTGACCATTGATCACCCGCCGATGAATGCCCTGGATATGGAGACGAGGGAGGCCCTTGGAGAGGTCTTTAAAGAGATGGATGGCCGAAGAGAGGAGATCCGGATTGTGATCTTGCACGGGGCAGGAGAGAAGGCCTTTGCCGCAGGGGCTGATATCAAGACCTTTCTGGAGTTAACCCCGGATACGGCGAAGAGACGCCTTTTGCGAAGTCATCAGATCTACGGGGTGATTGAAAATTTTCAGTGGCCGGTCATTGCGGCGATTCATGGCTTCTGCCTGGGTGGAGGTCTGGAACTGGCCCTCTGTTGCGATATCCGTATTGCGGAAGAGACTTCCAAACTGGGTTTTCCTGAAGTCAATCTATCCGTTTTTCCAGGAAATGGAGGGATCTGGCGCTCTCTCTTTCATCTCCCTCTGGGAAAACTGAAGGAGTTGGTCTTTACTGGAGAGATGATCAACGCTCAGGAGGCCTGTCAGCTTGGTCTGGTGGAGAGGGTCGTTCCTTCAGGGAAGGCGATGAAGGAGGCCTTTAAGCTCGCCAGCCGGCTGATTGAAAAGGGCCCTTTGGGAGTGGCTTCGGCAAAGAAGGTGATCAACCGGGCAAGAGATCTCTCCCTTTCGCAGGGGTTGGAAATGGAATCCGACCTCTGGGCCGATCTTACGGCCACTGAGGATATGAAAGAGGGGGCAAGAGCCTTTATTGAGAAGAGGAAACCGGACTACCGGTGTCGATAAGGAGGATCCATTGAGAGAGGCGGTCATCATCAGTGCTGTCCGGACTCCTGTGGGAAGATACATGGGGGCATTAAAAGATGTTCCGGCCTATGATCTTGCTGCCCTTGTCCTCGATGAGGTGGTGAGGAGGGCCAGGGTTGAACCATCGCAGGTCGATGAGGTCATTTTTGGTCAGTCCTACCAGAGCGGGGAGTATGTCAACATTGCAAGAATGGCCCTGCTCAAGGCAGGATGGCCTGATTCCATTCCGGGAGTGGTCCTGGACCGGCGTTGTTGCACCGGTCTCGATACGGTCTGTTTCGCCGCCCTGAAGATTCTCTCCGGAGACGCTCAGATGATTGTGGCGGGTGGCGTGGAGAGCATGAGCACGGCTGAATTCTATATCCCGGGAGAGATCAAATGGGGAATCGGAGGGAAGAAAGGGATGCCCAGAGGGCATGGAGATCTTTCCCTCTGGGGGATCCCTTTTTACGACCGCATCCAGAGGGCCCGGGTCATGTCCCAGCCTGAGGAGCGTTATGGCATCCTTCCCTCCATGATGTCATGGGCTGAAACAGCTTCTATAGAAGAGGGGATCACGAGAGAGGAATGTGATCAGTGGGCCCTGGCAAGCCATCAGAAGGCTTGGGCCGCCATGAAATCCGGAAAGTTCAGGGAAGAGATTGTCCCTGTTTCAGTCCCCCTGGAAAAAGGCAAGACCGCAGTGATCGATCAGGACGAAGGCCCAAGAGGCGATACGACGCTGGAGAGGCTCTTTCAGCTCAAGCCCATCCTGGGAGGAGTCTGCACCGCAGGGAATTCTTCCTCAGAGAACGATGGTGCCGCCGCTGTACTGGTTACCACAGAAGAAAAGGCTAAAGCCCTTGGGACGGAAATATTGGGCAGGCTCATATCTTCTGCCGTGGTTGGAGAAGACCCGAGACGCACCTACCGGACCGTTCCCAAGGCTGTGCGAAAGGCACTTGAGAGGGCTGGCCTCACCCTTGACCGGATCGATCTCATCGAGATTCAGGAGGCTTTTGCCGCGCAGGTTTTGGCTGACCTCAAAGAGATGGGCCTGACTCAAAAAGAGTACCGCAGGATCAATGTGAATGGATCGGGGATCTCCCTGGGTCATCCCATCGCCTGTACAGGCACAAGGGTGCTGGTCACCCTGCTCCATGAGATGAAGAGAAGGGGAGCAAGGTTTGGATTGGAGACCATCTGCGGCGGCGGAGGATTGGGGATCGCTGCCATCTTCGAGAGAAGTTAAGGAGTGATGATAGAAGCGGGCGAGTCATGCTATTCGAATTGAGTGTAGAACAGAAGGCATTCCAGAGCAGGGTGAGGGAGATCTACAGGAGGGAGGTTTCTCCCCTGGTTGAGGAGTACGAAAGAAGAGAGGTCTTCCCCTCTCAAAACCGGATAGGAAATGAAGGGGAGGGAATGGGGCAGGTTCAGTGATGTGATCAGGAGATGAAGCTGAGGTACTTGGGCCAGGCCCTGGGGATGGCTCAGGGTGGGCTTGACCGGTCAGACTCTTCCTCAATAAGGAAAGAGAGCTAAAAGACAGGATCGCCGAGAAATGTTTCGGTTCTTAAACCCGGTTCAGGTCCAGGGATGGTTTCAGAAATTTCCGGGGAGAAATTTTAGACTTAACTGCAGGGAAGATTTGGTGGCGGCGCAGGGATTCAGCCGGCCGGAGAGTCCCAAAGGATTTCAATAGAGATGAGCAAGTTCAATATTGCTGTGATCGGGGTGGGTGGGGTCGGAGGTTATTTCGGAGGGAAATTAGCCCATGCCTTTTCCCCGTCAGATTCGCGGACCAATATTTTTTTTGTGGCCCGGGGGAATCATCTTGAGGAAATCAAGAAAAATGGAATCATCGTTAAATCGCCTGAGTTCGGGAGTTTGACAGGTAGGCCAGCACTTGCCACAGAAAGAATCGATGACCTTCCCCCCATAGATGTCTTTCTGATCTGCGTTAAAGGTTATGATCTCAAGGGTGTTGCTACCTCCCTCGGAAATCGGATCAGGGATGACTCAATGATCATGACTCCTTTGAATGGCGCAGACATCCGGGAAAGGCTTCGGGGAGAGATCAAGACAGGGATCATTTTCCCTGCATGTGTCTATGTTACCTGCCACATTGAAGACCCAGGGGTTGTCGCACATGCCGGAAAACCGGGTAAAATTATTTTTGGAAGAGACCCCGATCACCCCAATACCATTCCTCATGAACTATTCAGGGTATTTGAGGAATCCTCAATCGATTATGAGTGGCAGGACGATGCCCATCCGGCGATCTGGGAGAAGTACCTTTTCATCGCGAGTTTCGGCCTGGTCTCGGCTCGCCATGATCGGACCCTCGGAGAAATTCTCGAGGACCCTTCGCTGAGAAAAGAGACCGTTGAAATTATGAATGAAATTTACTCGATTGCTTTGAGAAAAAACATTAAACTGCCCGATGGAATCGTAGACCTCTCCCTCAGGAAAGCGGCGGCCTTCCCGAATAACACCCAGACCTCACTGCAGAGAGATATCCGGCAGAAAAAGGGTAAGAGTGAACTGGATCTTTTCGGTGGCACCATTATCGATCTCGGGGAAAAATTAGGCGTCCGGACCCCGGCAACGAAAAAGATCTACAAGGAATTAGAAGGAATATAGGCTCCTCTTTTTGGCTAACCTGAAATGAGTTCATATACTGCTTCTTGTGTCCTGATGATTCCGGATTGAAAAAAGTCCTCTCCTGTGTTATTTTTTGTATAACTATTTCAGTTCCTCCCGGGTGTTTTTCCGAAGGCAGTGATCTCTTAAATTTCCCGAAGATCATTCCTGGGATTCACATGAGGTTTTCTGGGGCAGGAATGCACCTTGAAAACCGAAAGGGAGGTTTTATGAGATGGAAGGAGAGAAATACGATGAAACTGGGTCTTGTGGGTTTTCCTCAGGTGGGTAAGCGCACCCTCTTTCGGGTGTTGACCGGTAAGGAACCAAATTCAGAGGGCAAAAAAGGGAACAGTTTGGGGCTGGCCAGGGTGCGGGATGCTCGCTTCGATCGTCTTGTGGAGATTTATATGCCGCGTCAGGAAACCCCTGCCCAGATTGAATTCCTGTTTCTTCCCGACCTGGACCGGCAGGCCTCACATTATGCTCAGATCTTTCTGGATTTAGAGCAGGTGGATGTCATCTGCCACCTTGTCCGGGCTTTTGAGGACGATACGGTCTTCCATATCCATGGTTCGGTTGATCCCGGTCGCGATATCCTGGCCTTTAATGAAGAGCTTCAATTGAACGATCTTCTATTCATTGAGAAACGCCTTGAGCGGCTCGAAAAAGAGAGAAACCGGAAGAAAGAGGCTCAAAAGATGGCCATGGAAGCTGATCTTCTTGCCCGGATGAAGGCCCGTCTTGAGACCGGAGGTTTTCTGAGCAGCCTCCCTTTGACCGGGACCGAAGAGAAGCTCATTTCGAGCTACCCTTTGCTGACCCGCAAATCAATCATCATTATTCTTAACGTCGGGGAAAAGGACATCGGTCATCCGGGTCTATTGGATAGATTAAAAGAAGACTTCCGGGAGCAGGACTTCCAGTGGATTGCTGTTTCTGCAAAGATTGAACAGGAACTTTACCATCTCGATGCCGGGGAGCGCCAGGCTTTTCTCGAGGAGCTTCAGCTCGATCGACCCGCCCTGGACAGATTGACCATGCTTTGCTACAAGACCCTTGGTCTCATCTCGTTCTTCACGGTCGGAACGGATGAGGTTCGTGCGTGGACGAACCGTCAGGGAGCTCTTGCTCCCCAGGCCGCAGGTGTTATCCATTCTGACTTTGAACGCGGATTCATCCGGGCAGAGGTAATGAAATATCAGGATCTGATTAAGCTGGGAAGCGAGCAGAAGGTCAGAGAAGTGGGGAGGTATATGCAGAAGGGGAAGGATTACGTCGTTGAAGACGGCGATATCATCAATTTCCTTTTCAATGTCTGATGTCAACAGGGGTCACAACAGGGGTCAGGCTACGGTAATTCGGTATTTTTTTCTTCTCCCACTGGTGACACCATTAACATTGTATTAAAAAGATAAAGCTCGCATTGAGTTCCGAGAGGCTTATTCCGATACTCGCCATATTTACGCTCATTTTTTTCCTTCAGGACGCGATAGGTTTCGCCAAGGAAATCTGGACCGTAGACATCTTTTGGATCGAGAATATAGAGAGGGTCCCCCAAAGGATATTCCGCAAAGTATATAGTGAAACTTTGACCTCCAAGCCCCCAGTTTTCCAAAGAATTGCAATATTGCAAACCTGACCCCTGACCCGAAATTTGAATCCTTCCCCAATTGTTTCTTGCAGAGCCGGAAAAAAAGGTTGACCAATCTGCAATCATTTAATATAATTAAAATGACATCGCATTATGCATCTGGAGGAGGACCATGAAGACTATCACAATTCGCGGTATTGAGCCTGGGCTGGATCGGGTGATCAAGTCCCGGGCAAAGCAGAACAACCTGAGCGTGAATCAG
>Ga0209609_10001975_pt1 | contig 11830 bp, 14 predicted proteins | sample LakKivw325mmetaG_FD_184136 | JGI IMG/M metagenome (GOLD analysis project Ga0209609, IMG submission 184136) | Anoxic lake water microbial communities from Lake Kivu, Rwanda to study Microbial Dark Matter (Phase II) - Lake Kivu water 325m metaG... | ecosystem: Environmental > Aquatic > Freshwater...
GTACAGCACAATCGACGAGGTCTCAACAACCTTGCAGTCGATGGTCGCCGGATCGCTCTTGTCGCTGCCGTTGACCGCCCTGACTTCGACTGTCGCGGACGGTTTGGACACATCAAAGCTGTAGACCGTAGACGCGACCGTGTAGACCGAATCGTCAGTCGTGATCTCGTAGTTCTTGGCGTCGGTGACTGCGGTCCAGGTCAGCCGCAACGTCCCGCCATTGTCGGTGTCGAGGGCCGCAGCCGAAACGACCGGCTTCTCCAGGGTGACAATGCTGTTGCACCCAGCGCTGACGAAGACCAGCGCGACGGCGAATGCGAGTAGCAGTGCGTTCTTTCTCATTATGTGCGTACTCCTTCTTTGACTCGTGGCCTGCCTACTTCTTGGTCGGGGGCTTCAGTCCACCCTTGGCCGGCTGGGCCGCAGGCTTGCCGCCCTTGGGCTGCGGCAACTTGGCCATCAGGTCGGTCACGACCTTGTTCAGAGAATCGCGCTCGGTGGTCAGTTTGGCCACCGCGGCGTTCGCGTCATTAACCTGCTGCGTCAACTTGTCGACCTGCCCCTGGAGCTCGGTCACCTTCTTGGTGTCCTGGCACCCGAGGACGAATACCACGGCGAGTATAGCCGCGGCAGCGATCAGCTTCCTCACATGTACCTCCTTGTGCCCAGGGCGCTTGGGCCATGGGCTGCCTAACTATCGTCATGTTGCGACAACCGATTTCTTTGTGGCTGCGCAACTGCGGTCTCTTGGCTGTGCACGGGCGCACTGAACTGCCGGCTAATTCTAGACCCGGCGGTTTCGCTGTCAAGACCTTTCAGGAAGACCTTTCAGGAAGAGCCGAGGCCGATTTACCCGCGCCATGCCTGGTCCAATCCCATTCCTTGCCTTGCCACCCGACAAGGCTATAATCCTGCGGGCAAAACGACCCTAAACAGAGGCAGAATTGGACCTTTTCGATAAGTGCACTCAGTTCGACCTCGCGCTTCAGTCGGCCCGGGCTCGGAACCGGTTCTTCTACTCGCGCGCCATCTCGCCGGCCGCGTCCCCGCTCACGACCCGCGAGGGGCGGGAGCTCATCAACCTGGGTTCGAACAACTATCTCGGTCTGACCGACCACCCGAAGGTGAAAGCAGCTGCCGTAGCAGCCATCGCCGAGTACGGCACCGGCTGCGCCGGGTCGAGGCTGCTTACCGGGCCTGCCAAGCCGCGGGGCGACCGGAACAGGAAGGCGTATTCGCCAATCCGGTCGTGTTCCCGGCCGTACCGCCCGGCCGGGCGATTATCCGCATCAGTCTGATGGCCACGCACACCGAGGAGCAGTTGCGAACTGCCATTCAGAAGTTCGTGCTGGTCGGGAGAGAACTGAGCATCATCTAGAAAGCGCCGTGACCAGATGCAAGGAGGTGTTTGTTGCCTGACAATATCTACGCCTGCTTCGCCGAGGTAGCGCGCAAGTTCCCGGACCGGACGGCCTTGATGCGCAAGGTCAACGGAACCTACGAAGGCATCTCCTATGCCGGGCTGTCGGAGACCGTGGACGCGCTGGCCGCCGGCCTGGCCGAACGCGGTGTCAGACCCGGAGACAAGGTCGGCATCTACTCCTACAACCGCCCGGAATGGGTCGCGACCGACCTCGCGGTCACCAAACTCGGAGCCGTGCTGATTCCTGTCTACCACACGCTCGGCGCGGACGCCATTCGCTATATCCTGAATGACGCCGGAGTCTCGCACCTGATTGTCGAGAGCGCTGAGCTCTTCACCAATATCACCAAGATACTTGCCGATGTCCCGCCACTCAAGGACGTGGTGACCATCTTCGGCCAGGAGCACCGGAGCCGCGCCGGCAAGCAGTTGCTCAACTTCGATGAACTGCGCCGCACCGGAGCCGAAGCCCTGAAGCAGAACCCCAGGCTTGGACAGGCGCACGAAGCCGGACCCGACGACCTGTTCACGGTCTGCTACACGTCAGGAACGACCGGTGAACCAAAGGGCGCGATGCTCAGCCATCGCAACGTCGTTTCCAACTTCCGGAGCGCGATCGACCTCTTCAGCATTAACGAAAACGACGTACTCGTGTCATTCCTTCCGCTGTGCCACATGTTCGAGCGCACCTGTGGCTACTATACGATGCTGATGTCGGGAGCCACCATCGCCTACGCCGAGTCGATCCAGACCATCCGGGAAGACGTGCAACTGGCCAGGCCGACCGTGCTAATCGTGCTGCCGCGGGTGCTCGAAAAGGTCTATAACGCGGTGCAGGACAAAGTCCTCACCGGGCCCGCGCTCAACCGGCTGCTCATGCGGTCCGCCATCCGCACCTACAGCCGGTACGCTCGGCTCAACGCCGGAAAACGATCCATTCCCGTGTGGCTTGCGCTCAAGCACTGGGCGCTCGGGCTTTTGGTCGTCAACAAGATTAAGGCGCTCGGCGGCGGGCGAATCCGGATTATCTGTTCGGGCGGCGCGCCGCTCGACCGGCATCTAGCGCGCATAATCCGCAATTTCGGCTTCAACCTGCTCGAGGGTTACGGGCTGACCGAGACCTCCCCGGTCGTGTGCGCCGCGGTCCCCGGAGAAGAGAGAGTCGGCACGGTCGGGAAGCCGCTCAACGGCGTCGAAGTACGCATCGGCGCCAACGACGAAGTCCTGGTGCGCGGGCCGAACGTATTCAAAGGCTACCTCAACAAACCGAAGGAGACCGCCGAGGCATTGGACGCAGACGGCTGGTTCCATACCGGTGACCAGGGCAAGTTCGACCCGGAGGGCAACCTTATCATCACCGGCCGCATCAAAGAACTCATCGTGACCGCATACGGCAAGAAGATCGCGCCGAGCGCGGTCGAACAGGCCATCGCTCAATCGAAGTACGTAGAGCAAGTAATGGTCTACGGCGACCGCAAGCCGTTCCTCTCCGCGCTGGTCGTTCCGAGCCCGCTCGCGCTGGAGGGATTTGCGCGGGAGAAAGGCATCCCGTTCAAGCGGTACACCGACGTGCTCGGCCATCCCGAGGTGGTCAAGCTCTACGAAGGCGAAATCAGGAAGGCGCTCGCCGGCTTCGCCCAGTACGAACAGGTCCACCGGTTCCGGTTCGTCTCCGAGCCGTTCTCGGTCGAGAACGGCTTACTGACGCCAAGCCTTAAGGTGAAGCGGCCGCAGGTCTGTAACGCATACGGCAAGGAAATCGAGGCGATGTATGAGGGACACTGACCCAAGGAAAGTGGTAAGTACGAAGGACGAAGGACAAAGTACGGTGGGAAGATGAAGAAGCTGGTTCTACTCGCGATGCTGGCGGCGCTGGCGGGCGCCGCGACGACGGACCGGGCCGAATACATGTTCTTTAACCGGCACCTCAACCACACCTGGCTCGACTCCGCCTACAACCTGCTTGCCGCAGCCCACGTGGCAAGTCCGAATGACGAACATCTGCTCTACCTCTGGTGCCGTATCCACACCCAGAAGGGAGACGACGCAGCGGCCAAATCAGACAAGCTGGCCTACTTCGGGCGGGCAAAGGCAATTGCCGAGACGCTTCTATCTCTGAACGATAATAGCGATGAAGGACACTGCTGGTGGGGTGTAGCACAGGGTCGCATCGGCCAGACGCGGGGCGTTCTCAACTCGCTCTTCATGGTGTCCGGCCTCAAGAAGGCATTCAGCCGGACGCTCGATCTGAACCCGAAACACCCGACCGCGCTCGACGCTCTCGGGGTCCTTTACTACGAGTTGCCGGGGTTTGCCGGTGGCGACCTCACCAAGTCCGAGCAGTACTACCGGCGCGGAATCGCAAGCGCCCCGAACTACTGCCTGCTGCGCCTCGACCTGGCCAAGGTTCATGTCAGACGAAAGCGCTGGGCAGCCGCCCGGGCGCAGCTCGACACCCTGCTGGCAACTGCCGACCCCCTGTACCCAGGTGACGCTGAACTCGACGACAAGCCCGAAGCAAGACAGCTACTGAAGCAGATAGAGGGCAAGTAAGTAAACTGAGTTCTGGGGCCGATGGTTCTACACCACGACCTCGACCGGCGAAACGCCCAAAGCGGTAAAGTCGGGACGGGGCTTGCGCCGGCCGTACTGCTTACAATCCGGGATTAGTTCTGGCTGTCCGGAACGCCGGCGGTGACCGGAACCCCGACTGCGGGTTCTTCGTACACCGGCTCTGGATAGTCAACGGCGACCGGCGTGGGTTCCGCCCGGGAAACCTGAACTGCCGGTTCCGGGTGCGGAATCCGCTCTGGTATGCGGGCCAGCGCATCGGCGATGATGCGGACCCTGGTTTCGGATGCCAGCCGCCGGTTGAGAATCAGGTAGAAAGACCCGCGCAACCGGCACAGCCCGCCTTCGCTGCGCAGGTCGTCGTAGATGAGCTTAACGCCTCGCGTGTGGCACTCCTGCTCGAGCTGCTCGAGCTGCTTTGCTTTGCTCATGACCAACTCCGCTGTTCGTACCACTTCACTGCTTCGAACTTCCGGACTGGACTTGTAGAATCGAGCTCAACGACCAAGACACCAAGGCACAAAGCCGGGCGCTCGGACTCTTGGTAATTGGTCATTGGCGCTTGGTCATTTCTTTAGATGCGGCTCAATCTCTCTCTCGAAATAGCGGAGGCTCTCGATCGCCGACTCCTTGGGCCGCACCTCGAAGATCAAGAGGGCGTCGGTCTTCTCCAGCAGGCGGAAGAACGGCAGGAAGTCGATGCGGCCCCGGCCAAGCGCCGAGTGCTCGTCACGCAGCCCGGAGTTGTCGTGGACGTGGCTGTGGAAGATACGCTGGCTGTGCCTGCGAAAGAACGCCAGCTCCTTCGCACGCATCTTTGGCTTGAGAACGTTGATGTGCCCGACGTCGAGGCAGAGACCGAGATTGCCGCCGAGCAGCCGGTCGAGAATCGGTTGCGTGAGTTCGTAGCGGAATCCGCCGACGTTCTCGACGCACAGCCGCGCCTTTCCGCGCGCGTAGGCCTTGAGCTCAGCCAGCGAATCGGCCAGGGCCCGTGAGTAGTATTCCGGGAATTCCTGGTGGGTGTAGCGCGAGCCGCCATCCATGCCGAAGCTCATGTCGAACCCAAGATGCATGACGACGTTCTTCGCCCCGATGCCCTCTGCCCAATCGAGTTCCTCTTTGAGTTGCTTCACGCCGGCCGCGCGCACTCGCGGGCTCGGTATAAAGAAAGATGGCCCGTCAATCGCATGGATTGCGAGGGCCACCCCGTGCCGGAGTGCGGCGGCTCGTATCCGCCGCCGCTCCCGCGCGTGGCCCAGTTGTCGCTGGAACTCGATGTTGCCCAGATTGAGCTCCAGCACTCTGAAACCGTTGTCGGAGCAGAAGCCGAGGGCGTCAATAATGCTTGAGAAATCGAAGAGGACCTGAAGGCCCATGCGGCGCCGGACCTTCGCGGAAGGGTGCACGTGCGATTATAGAAACAGGTCGCGCAGTGTCAAGCATGTTTGCCAGCACGGTTGTTCCGAAGATAGTCTGAAACAGCGGACCCTGCAGGCGCCTCGCGGGTCTTAACACAATTCTAACACAATCCTGATACGGAGCTAACTAACTACGTGAGAATCTTAGCATAACAACACGGTACTTCTTGGCGGTCTTGCTTGCCGGTGCGCTGACCGTCCAGGCCGGCTGCGCGCGCTCGGGCAAGGCAGGAATCACCCTTGCGGGTTCGACTTCAGTCGAACCCTTTGCCGAACGGCTCGCCGAGCTGTACATGCAGAAGCATCAAGGCATCAAGGTCAGCGTGCAGGGAGGCGGCTCCAGCGCGGGCATCCGAGCGGTCGAGAACAAGATATGTGAAATCGGGATGTCCTCGCGCGAGCTCAAGCCTGAGGAAAAGGGACTGACCGAAATCCCGATTGCTCACGACGCCATCGCGCTCATCGTGAACGCCAGAAACAACGTTCGCGGAATCACGCTGGAGCAGGCCCGCGACGTCTTTACCGGACGAGTCCGTAGTTGGCGCGAGCTCGGGGGCGAGGACAAGCCGATAACCATCATCACCCGCGAGGAGGGCTCGGGCACTCGTGCGAGTTTCGAAGAACAGGTCATGGCCGCGGACGGGACCAGGGGCGCCGACGGTAAGCCAGGTCCGGAGCCGTTCGCTGCCGACGCCCTCGTCCAGGACTCAAACGGCGCGGTCCGCGAGATAGTCGCGGAGGACCCTGAAGCTCTCGGCTACATCTCGTTCGGCCTGGTCGACGAGCGCGTCCGCGCGCTCGCCCTCAACGGAGTAGTACCGGACGAGAACACAGTCAAGTCCGGCCGCTACGCGATTGTCCGCGAGTTCCTCTTCCTGACCAACGGCGAACCCCGCGGCGCGACCAAGGCCTTCATCGACTACGTACTCAGCTCCGAAGGTCAGCAGGCCCTGGTCGAAGAAGGGCTCATCCGAGTCAAGTGACGAATCACGGAGTCCGGCCACTTGATCCCTTGATCCCTCGGTCCCTTGATCCCTTTTTTCATGCGCGAAAAGCTGATTGAACGGGGCCTGCTCCTCGTCGCTTTCTCGGCGGTGGCGATGATATTCCTCATCGCCTTCTTCATATTCCGTGAAGGCACCCCGCTCGTCGCCAAGATCGGAGTCTGGAAGTTCATCGCCTCGACTCACTGGGCTCCGACGCGCGGCCACTTCGGCATCCTGCCGATGATAGTGGGGTCGCTAGAGGTCACCGTTCTGGCCATAATACTCGGCGCAGTCTTCGGCCTGGCCTGTGCCATGTTCCTCGCCGAGTTCGCGCCGCGCTGGAGCGTCCGCATCCTCAAGCCGATGATCGAACTACTGGCCGGCATTCCTTCGGTAGTCTACGGCTTCATCGGTGTAGTCGTCCTAGTGCCCTGGATTCGCGAAAGCCTCGGCGGTCCGGGGTTCAGCGTCCTGGCATCGGCAATCATCCTGGGCATCATGATATTGCCCACGGTCATCGCCATTTCGCTCGACGCGTTCCATGCGGTGCCGCCCAGCTACAAAGAGGGCTCGCTGGCCCTGGGCGCGACCCGCTGGCAGACGCTCTACCGCGTGCAACTGCCGGCGGCCCGCTCCGGGGTCATCGCCGCCTTCATCCTCGGCATGGGCCGCGCGGTCGGCGAGACCATGGCGGTTATCATGGTCGCGGGCAACGCGCTCACCCTGCCGGTCTCCGTGCTTCAGCCGGTGCGCACCCTGACCTCAAATATCGCGCTTGAGATGGGCTATGCTGCCGGCGACCACCAGGCCGCGCTATTCGCGACCGGCATGGTCCTCTTTGTCATCATCGCCATCCTCAACACCATGGCGCTCATCATCACGAGGCCGAGGACTTGAGAGGAAGGAGACCCGGTCGTCAAGGGATCAGGGGACCGAGTGGTCCGGCAATTCTGCACCCTAGCTTCTGCCTTCTGACTTCTGACTTCGTCTGATGATAATACGCCCTCTCGTCTGGCAACGTGCGGTCTTGGTCTTTCTGGCAGTGATGACTCTCGCCACGCTGGTGGTCCTCTTCTTCATCATCGCGTTCATTGCCAGCAAAGGCGCGCACGTCATCACGCCTGAGTTCCTCTTCGGCCTGCCGGAACGGATGGGCAAAGAGGGCGGAATCCTCCCGACTATAATCGCCACCATCTACCTGGCCGTCCTCGCCGTCCTCATCGCCACACCGCTGGGAGTGGGCAGCGCGGTCTACCTGACCGAATATACCCGCGAGTCGATTGTGACTCGTGTCATTCGGTTCGGCGCCGATGCGCTGGCCGGCGTGCCGTCAATCATCTTCGGCCTGTTCGGGTTCATCTTCTTCGTCATCAAGCTGCGCATGGGCTGGTCGGTGCTGGCCGGCGGACTCACGCTTGCGTTCATGATTCTGCCGATCGTCATCCGCACCAGCGAGGAAGCCATTCGTGCCGTTCCCCACAACCTGCGTGAGGTCAGCTACTCGCTTGGGGGCGCCAAGTCCCAGACCATCATGCGCGTGGTTCTCCCCAACGCGCTGCCCGGGATACTCACCGGCATCATCCTCGGCATCGGGCGCAGCGTGGCCGAAACCGCGGTTGTCATCTTCACTGCCGGCTCGTCCCTGCTCATCCCCAGGTCGCTCTTCGACCCGGCCCGGAGCATGGCGGTCCACTTCTACATCCTCGCCCGCGAAGGCCTCTCGATGCCGCGCGCCTACGGAACCGCATTCCTGCTCATCATCTCGATTCTGGCCATCAACGCGGTCGCCTACCTGCTGATGTACCGGCTGACCAGGAAGATGCGCTAGTGGCGGCTAAGATTGCGCTCAGGAATCTCGCGGTCGCGGTTGCCGGACGTCAAATACTTCGCGACGTGAGCCTCGACATCGAGGCGAATACCATCGTCTCGGTCATCGGCCCGGCCCACAGCGGCAAGACCACACTGCTCCGCGTCATCAACCGCCTCATCGAGACCCAGCCGGAGTTCGTCCGCTCCGGCGATGTCCTGCTCGACGACACCGAGGTTCGCAAACTCGACACCGACGTCCTGCGGCGCCGGGTCGGTTTGATATTCGCGACGCCGGTTCCCCTGCCCGGCACCATCTTCGATAACATCGCCCACGGCCCGCGCCTGCAGCGCCATCATCGCCGCCGCCAGCTCGAGGACCTGGTCGAGCGCAGCCTGCGTGCCGCCGCCCTTTGGGACGAGGTGAAAGACCGGTTGCACTCCTCAGCCCTGCGCCTGTCCGGCGGCCAGCAGCAGCGCCTCTGCATCGCCCGTACCATTGCCGTGAACCCTGAAGTCATCATGATGGACGAGCCGACTTCCGGGCTCGACCCGATTTCAACGGCCCAAATCGAGAGTGCGATGCGCGAACTGAAACAGCGCTTCACCTGGTTACTCGTAACCAACAACGTCAAGCAGGCGGCCCGCGTATCCGACCGCGTCGCCTTCTTTCTTACCGGCGAGCTGGTTGAGGAGGGCGAAGCCGCGCAGATATTCACGCGGCCCAAAGACAAGCGCACTGACGACTACGTATCCGGGAGAATCGGGTGAACGGAATGGACGCCAGGAAGACACCGATGTCCAAGCTTCGAAGCCCGAAACTCGAATGACGAATCAATGAGGACCAAACCCGAATGACCAATCGGGCATTCTCTTTCATTCGAGCTTCAATCGTTATTCGGACTTCGGGATTCGAGTCTTAACCAAAGATGAACTCCTCACTTGATCCCTTGATCCCTCGATCCCTTGATCCCTCTTCCTCCAAGCTCTCCACCGTCGGCCTCGACGTCTTCTACGGTGCCTTCCAAGCTGTCACATCCGTGTCCATCGGGTTCCGCCCGCGCTCGATAACCGCCATCATCGGCCCTTCCGGCTGTGGCAAGTCCACGCTGCTACGCAGCCTCAACCGGATGAACGAACTCGTGGACGGCGCACGCATTAGAGGCACAATTCTCCTCGACGGCGGCGACGTCTACCGCCTGAGCGTGCTCGAGCTGCGCCAGCGCGTCGGCATGGTTTTCCAGCGTCCGAACGTTTTCCCCCTCTCCGTGTTCGACAACGTCTCCTACGGCCCGCGCGTCCACGGCACCAACAATGGCTCCGAACTACGGGCGACCGTCGAACGCTGTCTCCGCTCGGTTCACATGTGGGACGAACTGAAAGACCGGCTCAACGACAACGCCCTCCGCCTCACCGATGAGCAGCGCCAGCGTCTCTGCATCGCGCGGATGCTCGCGGTCGAACCCGAGGTGCTCCTGATGGATGAGCCCTGCTCCGCGCTCGACCCGATTGCCACGCTGCACGTAGAGGCCCTGATGCGCGACCTTTCGAAGGAGTACTGCATCGTCATCGTGACCCATAACATGCAGCAGGCCGCGCGGGTATCCGACTACACCGGATTCATGCTGCTCGGCGTGCTCAAGGAGTTCGGGCCTACAAACCAGGTTTTCACGACCCCCAAAGAAACCGACACCGAGAACTACATCTCGGGACGATTCGGATAGCGAGCGACCCTCAGCTCCGGGTCAGTCGTCGAGGCTCATCTGTCCGCGCCAGCGCTTCTCCATCCGCCGTCGCAGTTTCTCGTCTTTGACCGCGGGCAGCGCCCTGCGCGACTGGTACAGCAGGTAGTACTCCTGCCGGGTGAGACTCGCGATGCTATCGAGCGCCTGCCGGTCCATGGCCGAATCCGGCTGCGGCTGGTAGTCCTGCCAGCTCAACTCCGTTTTCCAGCGGTCAATCTGGTCTTCCAGCCTTCGCATCCGGGGTTCGAAGCTGTCCACGACGACGCGCTGGCGCCATTGACTCGCGCCTGTCTGGACCCGTCGGAAGAAGCGGTCCATCTCGCGCCGGCGTCGCCACTCTGCCCGGCCGTACAGGCCCAGCTCCACGAGGTTCGCGGCAAGCGAAACCACGAGCAGAACCGCTACCCATTTCGGCCTCATCACGATCCTCCAAGCGCGGCGACCGAGTCAGCCCTGAGCAATGAGTCGTGTTCGGCCTGCATCAGCTTGCGCCAGAACTCCAACTGCTCCGGGCGGTACAGCCGGTGCATCTCCCGCATGTTCACGCGCAGCAGCCGCGACTTCTCTCTCTCCCCCCGCGCAATCTTGTCGAGCGCTGCCGCGACCAGCCCCGAGTCCGGCTTCCCCTCCTCTGCGAGCAGGCCCAGCTCCCGGGTCGCGGTCCGCACGCTGTCAAACCACGGCGCCCGGCCCTTCTCAAGGTCGCTGAGCAGCCGGTCGAGCTGGCGCCGAGAGGTGCCGGGCCGGAACCACTTGGCCTGGAAGCTCTGGAAGTGCCGCCAGTCCCGGTACTTTCTGATTCCGTAGAATCCTAGTGCGCCGGCATTCACGGCCAGTGACAGGACGAGAACGGCGTAGTACCAACGCGAACTCACTTGTCTTCTCCATTCGGCAGGTCGACACCGAGCTGCGCCATCCGCTCGGGCAGGCTCTGTTGCGGTCCAGTCATCCCGCGCCCCAGGGCGACTCCGAGCCAGATTCCGGCTGCGACCAGGCCCAAAGCCGTGAGCCGCGCCACAGCCCGGTCTGGCCCGAAGCATGGTCCGGGTTGGGCCCGCCGCTGCCTGATCTCGGCCATGATGCGGGTGCCGAGATAGGAAGGAACTTCCGGCTTCCCGTCCCGGCGGAGGAACTCCGCGTCGGCCGCAAGCTGCGCCGTTTCCCTTCGGCACTCGTCGCAGCCGGCGACGTGCTTACGGGCCGTCTCGACCTCAGCGGCATCGGCCGGGCCGGTCAGAAGCATCCTGGCTTTATCGCACTTCATGTTGTTCTCTCCAATAGACACGCGGCAGGCGTCCGGCTCTCGGTCAATCTCATATCAGCCCGCGCTCCCGGTCGCTCGCCAGGGACCGCCGCGCAGCTATCCGCGCCCGGTAGAGCAACATGTTCACGGAAGCGGAAGACCGGCCCATGGCCTGGGCTATCTCCTCGTGGCTCAGCTCCTCGTAGATGGAAAGCACCAGCGCCGACCGCTGGTCTGCCGGTAGACCGGCAAGCGCGCGCCCGATGCACTCGCTACGCACCCGCTGCCGAAAGCTCTCCTCAGGCTCGTCCCGGCGCGCGGCCGGCAGGTCTTCGGAAAGCGGGTCATGGGGTTTTCGCCGCGATAGCCGGTTGATGCAGAGATTCGTGGCAATCCGGTACAGCCAAGTCTTGAAGCTTGCGGCGCCGCGGAAACCTTTCAGTCCCTCCCACGCCTTCACGAACGACTCCTGGGTCATCTCCTCGGCGTCGGCAGAATTGCGGCACGTCCGGTACAGGTAGCAGTAGATCATGCCGTGATACCTGCGGACCAGCTCGTCAAACGCGGCCAGGTCTCCGGCCTGCGCCTGGCCTGCCAGTTGCCGGTCATCGCTCTGGTCCACCGTCCAATAGACA